>OBUQ01000046.1_pt1 | contig 176929 bp, 177 predicted proteins | sample 1494951 | NCBI WGS metagenome assembly OBUQ01 (sample SAMEA2579938, study PRJEB22360) | human gut metagenome | biome: human gut; feature: human-associated habitat; material: faeces | place: Denmark | collected 2008/2010
TTATAATAAATATAAAATTAAATTTAATGAAATCTTACTCAGTATAGCATTCGGCCTTGTTATTTAAAATGAATACACTATGGCTGAGCGTATTAATTTTAAAATTTGTTTAGAAGTGAGCGTACTCCATTGTCTAAATGGAATAGCAGCATAAGAAAAGGCAAGAAGAATGGCTCTTCTTGCCTGTAAGTTTATTTAGCGAAAGGCGCGTTTGTCCTTCATTAGTAAAAAGACGGCAAATGCTAAAAAGATGAGGCTAAACAAGATGGTGTGGACATTAAAATAAGTGACCAATAGGCCGTTTAACAAAGCTCCCAGCATGAAGCTGAGCAAAATGATCAAGGTATCGCGAAAAGCCATTCTTTTTGCAGAATCCTGCTGGATGTAGCCTTCAAAGAAGTTGGTCGAAAGGTTTCGCAGGTTTCCTGTCATCATTAGAGACGTAAATGGTTTTCCTTTTAACCGTTGAAATTCCTGCAGCTGAGCCGCCGCTGTAATGGAAAGCAAGGCATTCGCAAGTAAGTTTGGCAAATGAGCGGAAAATAGTCCGACAATTAGCAGTAAAATGATTTCAAAGGCTAAAAACCACAGTTGCTGATTCTTGCTGATTTTGGTTTGCAGATAGCGTGCCGCCAGCGCGCCAAGCGCAAAGGCCAGGATAGGGATCAAATAATGAGGCAGCGCCCCCCAGTGACCTTGTCCTAAGTGAACGCCCAGCAAAATAAAATTCCCCGTTTGAAGTCCAGCGAACACTTCCCCATGAACTAGGTATGTATAAGCATCCAGTCCACCTGCGGTTGCCGCTAAGGCCATTCCGAATTCCAGCCGTTCATGAACTTTTTCTTCCATTTAAATTGCACCTCTTTTTTCTTCAACAGAATTCTACGACAAATAAGTAAAAACGCCAAAGGAAGTGTCTTCTGCTTGAAGCGCCCCCTGCGCTATTGCGGAATATTACATAAAAAACGCCTAACGTTTCGCTATAGTACTAGCGGTTAGGCGTTTGCTTTTTCTATTTGAATTGTCCTTTTTCCAGATGCAGCTGTTTCTCCGCGATCTTTAAGGTGCTGCTGCGGTGAGAAACGAGAACCATCGTCTTGTCCTGCAATTTTTCTTTGAAGGCGGCGAGAATGGCTTGTTCATTGACGTAATCAAGGTTGCTGGTTGGCTCGTCCAGCAAGACCAGCGGCGCGTCATAAACGAGCAGGCGAGCTAAGCCAATTCGCTGCCGTTCCCCATCGGAGATTCCGCGGGATAGCTTGCTAAGCTGTGTCTCGTAGCCTTCTGGGAGTGAAAGAATCCAGTCATGGATCGAGGCTGCTTTTGCCGCTTCTTCAATGTTTTCTTGAGAAACACTGCCACGTTTCAGAGAAATATTGTTGGCGATCGTGTCCTCAAATAAAAAGGTCGATTGCTCCATGACGCCTTCTAAATGATGAAGGGTATCCTCCTTGAGAGAGGAGAGGGGCAGGTCGTTGATCGTTATAGTTCCTTTGTCAGGGTCCCAATAGCGCATCAAAAGCTTTAGTAGTGTACTTTTTCCGCTGCCGCTTTCACCACTGATCCCGATGCTATGTCCTTGCTGCAGCGCAAAGGAAATGTCCTCCAGTACCTTCTTCTCAGTATTTGGATAGTGGAAGGCAAGGCTAGTTGCTGCCAATGTGTCGACGGATTCGACTGCTGGGCTGTTTCCTTCGAAGGTTACATAAGGTTCTTCGTGGACGAGCTGATACAAGCGCCGACCACTCGAGAAGGTTGTTAACAAGGCGTTGCCGAGATTGCCCAATGCCAAAACCGGACCAAAGGAGCTTAGACTCAGTACCACTGAAAGGACGATCGTTTCTATTGCGAGTCCCTGGCTATTGCCGTAGAAAAAGACACACAGCGTGGTTCCGATAACGATAAGTTCGCTGAACAGCTGCAACGAATTTCCTTGGAAGATGCGCCGGCGATTTTCCTGATTCAGTTTATTGCTGTCCATCGTCAGTTTGCCTAATCGTTTTTTCTCCAAATGAAACTGCGCGATGTCTTTGAGACTATTGGCGTTTTCCATGATGGTTTGACTGACTTGGACAAAGGCCTTTTTGTAGTCATCACCGATTTGAAGGTTTTTCCGATAGCTGATAAAAGGGATGATCCCACCGATTAGCAGCTGTCCAGCCAATAGGATGCCGGCCAAAGCAAAATCAAAGCTTGCGAGAAAAACAAAGGTTATCAGCGTTGTCCCTAAGGCAATGAAAACAGGGGAGATCGTATGGGCGAAAAAAACTTCCAGTGCTTCGACATCTGTTGAGATGGAGGTGATCAATTCTCCGCTGTTTTTTCCTGTTAGACGAGCAGAGCCGACCTTTCTCAAAGCGAGGAAGATTTCCTCCCGAATATGAGCCAATAACGAAAAGGCAATGTCATGGTTCTGATACTGTTCCAAATAACGAGTGATCCCTCGAACCACTCCGCAGCCAATCAAAAGAGTTAAAATCAGCGACAGGTTCACCGTATCACCAGCGATTAAACGAAGCAGGGTGAGGGTACTGATGACAGGAATCGCGACGACAGCCAAATTGCTGAGAATTCCTAATAAGATCGCTAGGATCATTTTCCCTTTGAAGGGCTTCGTGAAAGAAAGCAGCCAGCGAATCAAAACACTATCCTTCATTTTCTGTCACTCCCTTCATTTGACGAGTTTCTTCAATAAAATAGGCCTTAAAGTAGTCGGAAGTTTGTTCCAGCTCTTGGGGTGTTCCAGCTTCGACGACCGTCCCCTCTTTGAAGACATAAACACGGTCTGCCTCTAAGACGTTGTACAAACGATGGGAAACAAAGATCACGATTGCCTGCTGTGCCAGTTTTTTGAGGGTGTGAAGAATAATTTCTTCACTCTCGATATCCACCCCAGAGGTAATCTCATCAAAAATATACAGCTCAGCCGAAGTCGCTAAGGCTCGGGCTAGAATCAGCCGTTGTCGTTGACCGCCAGATAGATTCTTTCCGTTTTCTTCTAAGACTGTGTCTAATTGTTCAGGCAGCTGTCTGACAAAATCCGCCAGCTTTACTTGCTCTAGCAATTGCCATAGTTCAGTATCAGTTAGCGAGGACTTAGCCAGCAACAGGTTTTCCCGAATGCTGTCAGCGTAAAGGAAATCCTTCGTATTGACCAGCATCGCCTTTTCTAAAACTGTCGAGCGATTCAGGTCCTTCAGCTCGGTCTGGTTCCAGTGAATCCTCCCTTGATAGTCATCTAATTGATTCAGCAGCAGCTGAGCGAAGGTACTTTTTCCGGAGCCGGATTTTCCTACAAAGGCCGTAAAGGTTCCTTTTTTCAAAGTTATGGAGACAGCATTAATCGCCTGACTTTGCTGCTTTTCATAAGTGAAAGTCAGCTGCTTCACAGTGACTGTATCTAAGGATTCTGTCCACTCTTTAATGGTTCCATCGTTTTTTTCCGGCAAGGCGAGATAATCGAAAATTTTCCCACAGGAGCTGATCCCATTCATGGCCACATGGAAAAGAGAACCTAACTGCCGCATCGGCAAGAAAAATTCCGCGCCGACTAAGATAAAGAGCAACACGCCATAAACGGTCAAGTACTGTTGTTGAAAGGCGATCAGAGCCAGCCCAATTCCTAAAGCCGCACCACTGTAGGAAAAAATATCCATGATGGTAATCGAGTTTAATTGCATCGACAATAGGCTCATAGTTGCCTTGCGGAATTTTTGCGCGTCTGCCGCTAATTCCCGCTGCTTAGCATCGTCTTGGTCATAAGCCTTCAAGACACTGAGAGCACTCAAGCTTTCGTGGAAGCGAGTGCCAAGATTTGTATAGTCATCCCAGTATTTGCTCAAGATCCGCTTGGCGATCTTCATCACCGCCATGATGGTAAGAGGAATGAAGGGGACACAAATCAGCATAGCGACAGCCGGCTGCCAAGCGAGTGAAACTAAATAAGCAAACAGCATCAAAGAGGCCAATAGGCAATAAAAGAGCTGCGGCAAAAAATGCGCATAGTACATCTCCAGTTGCTCAATACCGTCACCAGCAAGCTGAGCTAAAGTCGTCGCTGGCAATTGGCGGGAAGTATTCCCTAAGCGAAAAGCCTTTTCCATCACTTGCTTACGCAACGCGACCCGCAATTCTGCGGAAGCCTGATCTGTCAGATTCGCGGATAAGCGGATAAGAATCAGTTTCCCAGCTAGAGCCAGCAGAATCAAACCAAAGGGTCGGCTTAGTTCAAGGGATAGTCCCTGCATCACTTGACTTAATAATAGGGCCAATGTCCGCCAAATATATAAAGATAGTCCCAGACCAATACAGCGAATCACCACCTGCAGGATCAGGGTCTTCTTTTTAGCAATCGCAAATAAGCGGCGATCAATCATTTGGTTCGCCCGCCTTTACCGCTGCTTTTTTCCCACGCAGGTACCAGGTCAGGCCAATCACGTGGGCAATGTAGACGATGACTAGGCAAATCCGCATCGGTGTGTTATCCACTAAAAGACCGGGAATCAGAAAGACGATAAGGATCATCAAGAACATCTTCACCATCCCAGCGTTGGTGATCTTCTTTTTAACGATGGGTTCCTCCACCGCTCGCTTATAAAAAGAAGAATGGATAAATTTGTTGTAATATTTATCTGAACTACGCAGCCAAAAGAAGGCTGTCAGTAAATAAAAGACCGTAGTCGGTAAGAAGGGAAGAAAAATACCCAAGGTTCCTAGTGCAAAGGTAATCGCACCAAGAGAAAAATAAATGATTTTTTTCACATGTATGACCTCCAATGAATGAATTAAAAGAAAGAGCTTACCAGCCTATCTTATGCTAAATGAAAATGATTATCAATCTCTTCTCAGCGTTCTTTTATCCAAAAATAAAAATAATTGTCGATCTTTTGGGAAACAAGAGATCAGCGTTTAACAAAACGCTAGAATGACAAGCACGACAGTAGACGGAATCGTTTTTCATTTCTCCAGCCAAAAAGCGTCGAATCAACGAACTATTTCCATCTTTAGTAAAGTGGCGTAAGATATTTTATGTAGAAGAAAGTCGTAACGTCGTCAAAGTCACTTGTCTGTTGTAGATCAATCGAAAAGGGGTTAGATTGTGAAGAAGTTTTTAAGGTGGAGCGTCGTTGTTCTGTTTTTTCTGCTTAGCGGCTGTGGCGGGAAAGAGGCAGACAAAAACGCAAAGGGTGCATCTTCAGAGAGAACTGCCGAGTCAACTAAGGCAAAGGAAGAGGCACAGGTACAGCTGAATTTTTCAGCAGTGGGCGATAATTTGATTCATGATTTCATTTATGACCATTTGAGGCAGCTGGATGGCACGTATCGATTTGATGAAATGTATGAACCCACGCAATATTTGAATAAGGATCAAGATATAGCCTACATCAATCTGGAGACGATCTGTGGGGGAGAAGAACTGGGATTATCTGGTTATCCCACCTTCAATGGTCCAACACAGGTGTTGGATTCGCTGCATAAGGCTGGCTACAACTGGCTATCTGCTGCCAGCAACCACACCATGGATAAAGGAGAAGAAGGAATCGTTAAACAGCTGGAGTATCTGGAGAGATACCCAGACATTACGGTGACAGGATCGCAAAAATCTCCTGAAGCGAAGCGCCTGCAGGTGAAGGAAATCAAAGGTGTCAAGGTCGGCTTGATGTCCTATACCTTCGGCTTAAACGGTATTCCGCTGCCGGAAGGCAAGGAATATCTGGTCAATCTGATTGATGAAGAGCAGATAAAGAGGGACATGCAGGAATTGAACACGCAAAGTGATGTCCAAATCGTCAGTATGCATTGGGGTGAAGAATATCAATTTGTTCCGAATGAAACACAGACGCAACTCGCTCAGCTCTTAAGCGATGCCGGGGTCGATGTAATCGTTGGCGGTCATCCTCATGTGATTCAGCCGATGGATTATTTGACGGGTGAAGCAGGCAATCAAACCTTAGTCATGTATTCTTTAGGGAACTTTATTTCCTCCCAAGCGGAAAATGACCGAATGCTTGGCGGCATGGGACGCTGGACCATCGATTACGATAAAAAGAAGAAAGACATCAAATTTGAACAGGTCGAATTTTGGCCGACGATCACCTATATCGGCGATAATTACCAAACCTATAAGACCTATGCGCTGAAAGATTACACGGATGAGCTGGCGGCTCAGCATATGATCCATGTCAATCAGGGACAAGATTTGTCGCGGAATTATTTTATCGAACGAACAAAGCAGATCATGAACGATAAAGTAAAAATCGTTTATTAAAAAGACCGCAAGTCAAATCAAGCGACAGAGTTCTCTGCTTTCTATAATAAATGTAGGGTAGTCGAAACGGGGTGAACAGGATGTATGAATGGCAGCGGCAGATTCAGCAGATCGTGGATGAGATCGATCAGTGCATCAAAAGCTATAATGACGAGGCATTGACACTGCGAAGACTTTCCCGCAAACTGGGGTATTCGGAGTTTTATACGACACGAAAATTCAAAGAAATTTCCGGCATGGCTTTTCGCGAGTATTTGCGCCAGCGAAAATTGGCCTTTGCTTTAAAGGAAGTTCGGGACAACCAGAAAAGTCTTTTGGATATCGCCTTTGATTATGGATTCTCTTCACATGAAGCCTTTACTCGCGCATTCAAACAGATGTACGGCGTGGCGCCTAGCGAGTATCGCAGATGTCCGAAGCCTGTTGTACTGCGAACAAGGATCAGCCCTTTTGACCGCTACTTTTTAGGATTGGGAGAGATTGGCATGGTGAAATCAACCAATGAGATCAAAACGTATTTTGTGACGATTCCGGACCACAAGTTTTTACACATCAAAAATACTCAAAGCAACGGCTACTGGGACTTCTGGCAGAAGCAAAGTCAGATTCCCGGGAAAGACTGCGACACGATCAGCGGTCTATTAGACAGCATCAAAGGGAAATTAGACGATAACGGCGGCAGTAAAACAGACAGCAGCAGTGGACAAGTGATGGCGTACATCAGTGATCCAGAGGGGCGTTTGTGTGATTGGGGCTTCTTGCGATCAGAATGCTACGGGGCACGTCTGCCGGCAGAGTATCAAGGAGAGGTACCTGAGCAGATGCTTTTGATGGATGTACCAGAAGCGGAATACCTGGTCTTTGAACACGGCCCGTTTGATTACGAACAGGAAAATCGCAGTGTGGAGGAAAAAGTGGAAGAAGCGATGGCGCACTTTGACTTCTCTGAGACAGACTATAGCTACGATACTACGCCGGGCAGGGTGATCTACTTTTACCATGATCCAGAACGCTTTTGGAAATATGTGCGACCAGTCAAAAAAATATAAGGAAAAACAGCGGCATTGATCAAACATCGATGCCGCTGTTTTTAGTTGTAAGAAATGAAAATAAATGTATCTATCGATCAAAAAACGCATCAACAATTTTTAGTGAAGTTCTGGCCATAGACCTTTATTGGCTTCATACAATTCGTCTAAAACTTTTTTCCCAACAGTATAATTAGGGATGGTTTTATTTAATAGGACTGCTTCTAATGCTGTTTGATATGAGCCAGACAAGGCAGCGTCTACCGTCAGTTTTTCATAAGCTTTTTGCATCTCCATCAACCCTTTTTGCATAGTAGGTATCTCACCGATGTTGATGGTTTCTGCCCCCATTGATCCTACGTACGCAGGTGTTTCTACAACTGCTTCTGGATCAAAGTTAGAGATGGCCCCATGATTCTTTTTGTTTACAGTAAAACGTTCTCTTGTATTATGGATGATTGCATAAGCAATATCCACGATATAATTTCCATGTACGCCTGCATGCAGAGAAGAATCTTTTGCCGAACCTGCTGCGATTACTCGGCGGCACTCATCATAGATACGTTTTTCTCTTCCTTGCATAACGAAATCTCCACGAGTGAAGGATGGGTCATCATGAGCCACCATTTCATCAGGTGTCAAATAATACTGCAGGTAGCAATTAGGGAAATATTCTGGGAAACGTTTGAATAGACTGACCATTTGTTTGTACGTATCAATCCAATATTGATCTCCCTCAGTTTCGTCATTCGACATTAACAAGGTATCTATTTTTCCACTAAGGACATCTTCTCGAAGCTGAGGCAATAGATCCTTTCCTGTTTCATCAATGACATTGGTCCACCAGCCGAAATGATTTAAACCGAAATACTTGAAAGTAAGATCCTGCAGATCTTTATTGAAATATTTTGCGATTGCACCTTCAATTGAGATAGGCATATCACAAATACACAAAACGTTTGCGTCAGGGAATTCCCGATAGATCGCTTCTGATAAGATCGCTTCCGGGTTGGTATAATTGAGTATCCAAGCATTTGGACAGATTTGCTTCACCTTACGAATAATTTCCAGTATTGCTGGAATGACTCTCATGGCAAAAGAAAATCCTCCAAGACCGCAAGTTTCTTGACCGACCACACCATTGTTTAAACAAATTTTTTCATCGATTGCTCGCTGTTTGTTCAAACCCGGACGAATCTGCATGAATAAGAAATCTGCTCCCTGTAATGCTTCATCAAGATCTGTGGTATAGGAAACAGTTACTTTAGATCCTGTTTCTGCATAATACATTTTCGTATATTGTCCTAATAAGGAAACACGTTCAGCATCGTTATCATACAAAACTAATTCCTTAAGATGAAGTTCTTCGGCACGCTTTCTCAAAACTTCTAAAATTCCAGGTGATTGAGTGGAGCCTCCGCCGATCATTACAAACTTGTTGCTCATTGATTCATTCCTCCAATAATTCTACTAATTCTTTATTATGCTTTTGTTGCTTTTAGTTGAGACATGTAAGCTTCAACTTTTTCTCGTTCTTCTTCTACCCCTACACCGATAATGATTTGGATATGTTTACCTTTATCAACGATTCCAGAGGCTTTGACCTTTTCTTTCAAAATGGACATGTTCACTTTTGTCTCATCTTTGACGTCAACACGAAGTCGGGTGTAGCAATTGATGATGTTTTCAATATTGTCAGCACCACCTAAACCTGCTACGATATTTTGTATTTGTGGCTCAAATTCCGAATTTTCATCAATAACATCTACAGTAGAATCGATAGAAGCGGCATCCATTGTTTGATCCTCTGCCGATTTCTTTTCTCTTCCTAAAGTTGGGATGTTTAAACGAATAATCAACGTTTTGAAGACGAAATATTCAAGTAATGCTGTAGCTGCGATTACAATAGGCAACAGATATTGATGCCCTAACGAGCTAGGGAATGCAAAACTATTTATAATCATATTGATCCCAGTATCAAATTGAATATTGATTCCGACAATGTTTGTGATAAATAGCGTCAAACCGTATACAACAGAATGAGCTAACCAAAGTACAGGAGATAAGAATAAGAATAGAAATTCTAACGGTTCAGTAACTCCCGCTAAAAATGCAGTAGTGACAGTAGGAATCAAAATTGCTGCGACTTTTTTACGGTTCTCTGGTCGAGACGTTTTCCAGATGGCAAACGCAATACCAATTGGTAATGAAATGGACCCTAGATTAGATAGGTAACCAATAGAAGGATGCATAGTAGTAATTTGACTAGCATTGCCTAATTCAGCTAACCAGATGTTAAATGCTCCATTGTACATTTGGCCAGCGATCTCTGCAGACCCTCCCAGTGGAGTATAAAAAATTGGCATCCATAAGAAATGATGCAAACCTAATGGCAATAACATCCGATTCAAGAATCCATAGAAGAAGAACCCAGCCGCCCCAGCGGTTGTAGTTGTTTTAACTACAGATTCTACTCCAGCATTGATGATCGGCCATACATAAGTGATCCCAATAGCGAATAAAATAGTAGCGAATACGATCAAGATGTAAACGGATTTCGTACCTGAATAAGGAGAAAGATATTTGTGCAGTTTAATTTCTCCAAATTTATTCACCATAAAACCAACAAACACACCTAAAAGAATACCTAAAAACACACCCATATCGGTTACTTGAATACCGAAAACCATTCCTTGACCAGTACCGTAAAGCCCTTGTTCTCCAGCCTTTGCTAGTCGATCAGTCAGAGTCAACCAAGCATTGTTTGCATACAAAAAGATGAGATAGGTAACAATACCAAGTATGGCAGCATCTGTTTTATATTTTGGTTTTGCTAATGCTGCAGCAATTCCGACACAAAAAATGGCGCTTAATTGACCAATCATCCCTCCAGAAAGAATATTGAAGACAAAATTTCCGACCTCTTTTGAAAAGGAAGGCATAACTTCCAGTTTTAAGATTGCACATACAGAGAGGATGATCCCGGTTACCGCCATGAACATAACTGGTTGAATAATGGCTTTAGAAAAGGTACTTGCTGATTTCATAAACTTTTCTTTCATTTGTTGTTCACCTCTATTTTTTTCTTTTTCATTTTTTAACTGACAGGAATTCGTATGTCACCGTAATGACAAGTTTCTATTTTGTTCTGAATGAAGAGCTCTTTCATTTGAGGATCACATAATAGTGCTACTTCTCTTGTTCGTTGAATATTAAAAGAGGAGTGGAAATACAAGTGCTCATCAACGAAAGCTGGATGGACCATCAATTCGGTTATTTGTTCGTCCGCCACTTGGTTCAAGACCGATTGAATCTCTTCAAAACATTGTTTACGGTTGGATTCTAATGGAGTTGTGAGATCACGAATATGCTTATGGTTCATAAGATCTAAAAAGCCAGTAATACATTTTTGATGAGGCAAAGCGACTTGTTCTTCTAACCCATAAGCATTTCTAAAACACAGTTGATACTTTTCCGCAATTTTTTTAGTAATTTCTTGATTTTCCGGAAATGTATGAACATGATGATGACTGTCAAGGTGTGTTAGTTCCAGACCCTGTTCTAATAGGTAATCAATTTGACTAGACCATTCTTCAAAAATCTCTTGTTCATCCATGTTTGATCGATTTGTTTTATATTCCTTCAATCCGAAGAAATTTCCATCTTCCTTCACTAAAGTAGAACGTTCGTACAAAGGCGCGCCGCATGTCAAAACTAAATGTCCACCAACACCGAATGAAGGATTTTCTTTGGCCAATTCAATCGCTTCATCACAGCCGGGCATATTTGCCATCAATGTTGCTGATGTTAAAACTCCTTTTTTAAAAGAGTTGATGATCCCTAGGTTCACAGCTGTTGAATACCCAAAATCATCGGCATTGATAATAACTTTTTTCATATTTAAACCTCGCTTATTAAAGAAATTACTTTCATACAATTGTATTTGCTTTCTTTATGCTCGTAGTATAGTATAAATAGAGAGCGCATACAACGCTTGTAAATAAGGTTGGTTTCGCTTTCTATAAATGAAATTACTTTCACGGAGGACCAGGAATGGTGAAGATTTATTACTTCAATCGTCTTTTTCCAAATAATCATCTTCGACAAGATGACGAAAAAATAATAGAAAGTATCATTGAAGAAATTGAAAATGGACTCACTGTAAGCATCAAAGCAGTTGCCGAAAAAAATTATACTTCGCAGTCTTCCATCAGTCGATTAGCTAAGCGAGCAGGATTTAATAATTTTAAAGAATTGATTTTCTTTTTAACCAATACATTTTCTGTGAGTTCATCGAATCAATTAGATTCGCTGCCTTTTGTTTCCGCAAATCAGGAATGGGATAGAATAGACGAATGTTTTACAAATGCTTTTTCTACAAAGAAAATCTATTTATTTGGCGAAGGATTTTGTCAATTTCTAGTAGAGTATACGTATAGAAAGTTACTTTTGAAAAAAATCTATGCGATAGATTTAGAAGGTGTAGAGATAAAATTAGTATCTGACGAAACCCCGCATACGTTGATTACCTTCTCGCAATCGGGTGAAAATAAACGTGGCCTGATTAAAATGAAAGAATGCAAAGAGTATGGGGGTACAGTGATTGCATTGACTGCAACAGAAGGCAGTAGTTATGTGAGAGAGAGTGATCTTTCTTTCATTGTCGAACGAGGCGCAACTGGAGTCGATCAGGAAAATCAGAATTTGAATTATTTTTACGGAAATTCCCTCAATTTAATTGAATACTTGATTGATCGATGTACACAAAAAAAGTAAGCTCTCATTGTAGAGCTTACTTTTTTTATAGGAGTTATTCTAACGACCATTGACTGCTCCAAGCACCTTGGTGTATTGGTCCGTATTCTAGGTAACCAAGATTATTTTCAATGTGGATCACTTGATCGGGTTTCCAACGATTGATAAAGCGGGAGTACCCATTTATGGTTTCTTTCTTCCATTGGCCACTATAAGCAGTTTCTTGCAAATGACTATGTTCGACAAAGCCTTTTTGATTTTCTACATGTAGAATCTCTCCGGTTTCAACGTTTTTGATCAAGAAGTACTCTCCTTTGGGAACAAGTTGCCATTGAGCGTTCTCTCCAGCGGAATCAGATAAGCTGACTTTTTCAGAAGTAGTATCTAAGTGAATAAACTTTCCTGTTTCATGGTTTTTTAGAGATTGCTTAGGAAGCTCATAGCCCTCATTTTTTTTGTACACTCGAACATAATCAATCGCCCATTCTTTAGGAAAAACGTCATTGTGTTTTCCTGATCCTGAGTCCGTATAGATATTTAGTATCATGCCCATGGGATAATCGGGTGCTTGATTAATGGTTCTGAATAATTTTCCATCAAAATAGAATTTTAAAGAACCAGGTTGCCAATCCAACGCATAAGTATGGTAGTCATTAGTAAGACTATCTAAACCAACTTCACCAGGAACAACAGCTTCTGATCCTCCTAAAGTAGACGTGGTACTATCTGTCCACGAAGTAGAAAAGAAGGGGTCGTTCCAGCCAAAGGTACAAGCCTGCCATAACCCTTTGAGTCTATTTTCTTCCGTTACTCCCTTGGTGCCTACAGGTCTTTCCACATTCTCACTATAGTCGAAGAATGTTTCAATGATGTCTATTTCTCCAGTTTCTTTTGAGTTTGCCCAATCATTTGTATCATTTTGCATACCCACAAGCCACCATGCTTGGTGACCGCCTCCCAGTGATTTACTTAATTTTGCTCGAATTTCAAAATAGCCGTAAGTAGTCGCGTATCCGCCAGTTTCAGCATCTCCGAGCATTTCTTCTTCTTTTGGAATAGGGGACATCAGCTTGTCCGTGTTCGCAAAATTATGAATCCAATTCTTATTGAAGGATTGAATAGCACTTGATTTCACACCATTGGTCCCGTACCCATAATTGTCTTTATCAAGAGTGGGTGCCCACGGTTTTTGATCTTCTTCAATAGATTCAATCAAGGCACCGTTCTCGAAACGATAATTTGCCTTCGCATCTGCTGGATTATCTGCCCAATGTTCTAAGTAACGATCTGTCCATTTACTTTGGTCTAGCTCAGGACCATTGAATTCGTCATAAAAATCTAAACGATACCCCTCTTTTTCAGGAATAACTTCTGCGGCATCGGCTGTCATCCCGACTCCAAGTAAAGCAGTAGAAACAACTAAACTATAAAACAACTTGTTCATTTTAGTAACCCCTTTCATAATTAGCTGTTTTCAAAGTACCATGTTCTAATAATTTAGAGGTTAAATAACGAATGTTTTGGTTCTGTTTTCAAAATAAGGAACTACTTTCAGTCAAAATAACAGCTATCACGTCGGATTCGAAAATAGGTTTCATTTTGACAAAGTACACCTAAACACCAAAATGGTTTTAGTTCCTGATCATGCAGGTTTTAACGAGTACATCAATCCAATACAGAGGATGAATCACTATTTGATCGTGTATTGGATTGTTAATAAGAAAGAAGTTGCTTTGATTTTTTATCAGGGCTGTTTCTCTATTCGCTTTTTACTTACAAGCCAAGCATTCTTCCTCCAGCTTTCCTTCGTTCCGTTGGTTATAGTCGGCCCCCCATTGATGCAGCACCTTAAGAACGGATTTCAGTGAATAGCCATAATCTGTGATTCGATAGCTGACCATCAACGGCTTTTCTTGAAGGACCTGACGCTTGATCAATTGGTCATTTTCTAAATCCTTTAATTGCAGAGAAAGCATTCTTCGGGTGATCCCCGGAATTTTCCGTTGCAGCTCACTATAGCGATGCTCGCCTTCAAAAATTAGATGATACAATATGACGCTTTTCCATCTACCGGAGATTAATTGCAGCGTGGATTCAACGGGACAGCCCGTTTCACAATTATAAATTTTTCTTTCCATAATTAATATCCTCCTACTTATAAGAGAGACTGACGTCCAATTTTACTAGTCTCTTTTTATCACAGACGGATACTGGCGTCTATCATTTCATCTTTCCTTGTTATTGAGAAGGAGGTATAAAAAAATTCCCTAATTTACATATGTAGACGATAGGCTTATGCTAGATCTGCAAATCAATTACTAATTTTGATTTCCTAAAAAAACAGATAAGGGAGAATGACCAATGGATAAAAGAAATGAAATTTTGAATGCGCACAAACGCCGCTTTGCAACAAAAGCCTTCGATCCAACGAAGAAAATCGCTGATGAGGATTGGGCAACGATTCTTGAAGCAGGCCGCCTATCACCAAGCTCTTTTGGGTACGAGCCTTGGAAGTTTTTGTTAGTGGAAAATCAGCAGGTTAAAGAGGATTTGCAGGACATCGCTTGGGGAGCACGCAATAGCTTGAATGGCGCGAGTCACTTCTTGATCGTGTTGGCTAGAAAGAATTTGACAGGCGATAGTGCCCATGTAAAGCACATGGTGGAAGACGTTTTCGGTGTGCCTTATTCCGAATCTTCTCCTCAGACAATTTTCTTTGACAACTTCCAGAAAAAAGATTTTAATTTAAGCACGGAACGTGAGCTGTTTGATTGGGCATCGAAGCAGACGTATATCGCTTTAGCGAATATGATGACGACTGCTGCCTATCTGGATATTGATAGCTGTCCGATTGAAGGGTTCAATAAAGATGCCGTTGAACACTATTTGTCTGAAAAGGGCTATGTTGATCTAGCGGAATTTGGTGTTTCTTATATGGTTGGTTTTGGCTATAAAGACCAAGTGCAGCCAGAGAAAAAACGTCAAAGCTTATCAGATATCTATCAAGTGATTCAATAGTGTCGAATCTTAGGAGGTCAATGAGTATGTCTGAAGAAAAAAAGATCCATGCAATTGGTTTTTTTGAAGGATTGCCAATCGACGATCCCAATAGTTTTATCGATACGCTGGAAGAAATGCCCAAAGCAGTTGGAAGAGATCTGCTGATTAAGGTGGAAGCTGTATCTGTTAATCCAGTAGACACGAAATTACGTCAAACGGCCCGTAAGAGCAATGCCCTTAGAGTCTTAGGCTTTGATGCAGTCGGCGAGGTTGCAGCGGTAGGAAATGAGGTCGAAAACTTCAAAGTCGGAGACCAAGTCTTTTATGCAGGAACTACGTCGCGCCGCGGAAGCAATCAAGAATATCAAATAGTCGACGAACGAATTGTTGCCCTTGCGCCTGAAAAGCTTTCTACAGAAGAAGCGGCCGCACTGCCACTAACGTCGTTGACTGCCTATGAATTGCTATTCGACAAATTCAATATTGTACCAGAAAAGGATTCCGCCAAAGGAAAGTCCATCTTAGTCATAAACGGTGCTGGCGGCGTAGGCTCTGTTCTCAATCAATTAGCGAAATGGGCTGGCTTAGAGGTGTTCGCCACCTCCAATCCGAAAAACTTTGACTGGTTGGCGAAGGTCGGTGTCGATCATCCGTTAGACTATCATCAAGATCTTAAAGCACAGCTTAGAGAAATCGGGACAGAAACCTTTGATTACATTGCTGTTTTATTCGATATTACAAAATATCTCGACACGATCAAAACAATGATCAATCCATTTGGTCATGTAGGAACGATCGTAGGGATTAAGGAACCCTTAGAGCTTGCGGAATGGAAGAACAAATCCGTTTCGTTTGATTGGGAGTATATGTTCGCCAAGACGGACTATGGCTATGACCTTGAATCCCAAGGACAAGCTTTGAAGACGATCGCAAAATTAGCCGATGACGGAATATTGATTCCCACCGTCAGCAAAATCTATGACACAGGAATCAATGCCGATAACTTAAAACGTGCCACGAAGGATGTCGAATCAGGACATATGCTAGGGAAAGTGGTTATCAGCGGAGGCTTTTAAAAAGGAAGAGTGGAGTTGTGGCAGAAGTCTTGTCGCAACTCCATTTTCATATTACGTGAGATTATTCTTTATTTTTTAGCTGGTAAGTCGCATAGTTGTTACCCCTATAATTATCGTAATTACTGTGATTACATGGTATAATAAACGAGAGAAAAGCAGGCAGGTGATTACTATGGATACAGTAAAAACACGCAAACAAGGAAATGCTGTGATGGTAACCTTAGCAAGTAAATTTGAGGTACCAGCAGGGAAGACCTACTATATTTTTCAAGAAGCTGACGGTACTATTTTATTGATCCCTAAAGTGGAGGATTATTTTGCACAAGCGAAAGCCAATGAATTTATTGATCCCGAAGATGAATTAGCTAGTAACTTTAAAGTGGAAAGCAGGCAACTCGATGAATAGTATCAAGCAAGGAACGATCATTTATATTGATTTTGATCCATCGAAGGGCAGCGAGATAAAGAAGCGAAGACCGGCTGTAGTAATCAGCAGAGATGAATACAGTCTATCGTCAAACTTAATTATCGTATGTCCGATTACTAGCACGGATAAAAAACGCCCTTACTTTGTTGAAATCGACAATGATGCTTTGAAAAAAGGGAGTATGGTCAATGCAAAACAAGTGTATACGCTTGTTTTTACTGAACGTGGAGGCAGGAATATTGAGATACTAGGTGAAGTATCCACAAGAGAATTTATCAATATTGCCCAACACGTGCAGATGAATTTTAATTTTCCAGTCTAATGCTTAGTTACGAATCATTAAAAAAGTTGTCAGCCACTCACTTAGAGTTAAAAAATCACTGAACATATTCCCACTTTAAAAGAGCCTTGAATGCTCTTTTTTTTTGCGTATTTATATCAAAAAACGCAGCCTAAAGGTAGGCTGCGTTTGAAGGATCAAAAGTTTATTTTCTACTTAATGTCCCCTTTAAAAACTCTTCATCATTGGGGTCGCCTGAACCTCGTTGGTTTTTATCCAAAGAAGCGATGAGAGTCATTTCTTCATCTGTTAAGGTGAAATCAAAGACATCGATATTTTGTGCGATCCGTTCTGCATGGACTGATTTTGGAATCACGATGATTTCTCGTTGCAAGTGCCAGCGTAGGATCACTTGCGCGACTGACTTGTTGTGGGCTTCAGCGATTTTCACTAATGCAGGATCGTCCAGAACATTGCTCTTGCCTTGTCCAAGAGGGCCCCAAGCTTCATGTGCGATATCCAAGCTCTTCAAGTAATCATTCATTTCTTTTTGCTGGAAATAAGGATGTGTTTCAATTTGGTCAACGGTTGGCTTAACTTTAGCACTTGCCAATAATTTTTCCATATGAGGTTTTTCAAAGTTTGATACCCCGATGGATTTGATTAAGCCGTCGTTGTACAAGCTTTCCATTGCCCGCCATTTTTCAGTATAGCCTTCACTTGGCCAGTGAATCAAATATAGATCCAAATACTCTGTTTGAAGCTTTTTCAAGGACTCGTGGAAGGCGGCGATCGTTTCATCATAGGTCGTATTGCTGTTCCATACTTTTGACGTAATAAATAGGTCTTCACGTTTTACATCACTTTCAGCCAATGCTTCACCAAGCCATGCTTCGTTGTGGTAAATAGTTGCCGTGTCAAAGTGACGGTAGCCGTCCTTCAAGGCCACAACTACTGAACGCTTCAAGTCATCGGCATTTTGAACCTTGAAAACACCTAGACCTAGCTGAGGAATCAGCTGACCGTTGTTTAGTTTCAATTGTTCCATTAAGAAAACCTCCTAAATAGTCTATATCTAAGTATAACGCTGTCAGAACAATACTGTAACTATTATGCTTTATTGTCTAGAAGTAATTATGTCTGATACAAGCTTTTTTGCATTAATTCAAAAAGTGAATTTTTTAATTTTTTTTAGAAATATTTATTTTTTACTATAGGTAGAATTGAAAAAGTGACGAAAGTTATAATAAATGTGTTCAGATTCTCAAAAAAGAGTGGGGTAGTGCGATGAAAAAAACTAGTAAAAATCGTATACGTGACCATGTAGAGGAAAAGTATCGCGCGAAGATGTACAGGGTGTGGAAACAGACATTTGCCAAAGGCCTGCCGTTACTTGTTTTATTGCTAGGCTGCACATTGTTTTTTTGTCCGGATAATGCACGAGGAACTGTCTGGCAAGCCAACTCGATTGAAACCATTAGGACCAAATTAAAAGCAGGACAGAATTCGTATACCTTTGAGGAAGGAGATACCTTTTATAATATCGGTCTCGCAGTGAATGTAAAATGGCAAACGTTGATGGCGTTGAACGGCTTTGAAGAAGGTAGTCAGTATACGGTCCCTGTTGGAACGACGATCACCTTTGATGGCTCTAAGATTACGGTGACAGATCAAAATGGAAGCGTTATCTCAGAAAAGGAACTCGGTGAAGAAGATAAGCTCGATCCGTCTAAGCCTTTTGCAAATCAACCATCAGATACAGATAAGCAAGCCGCTCAAGTAAGTGGGACCGAAAATAAAACGACCACAGCTAAAAGAGCTGTACAAACGACGGGGGTTAACGAGCAAGCAAAGCAAACAGAAGCACCGATCGATAAAAAACAAGCCGAAAAAGAAAAGCAAGCGGCAGAAGCAGCGAAGGAACAAGCTGAAAAAGAACGGCAGGAAGCGGAGCGATTAAAACAAGCAGCAGAACAGAAATTAACAGAGGCGTTAAACAAAGAAAATAGTCTATCCTATGCAGAATTGCAGACAAAACAAGCCGCGGCAACGGCCAAAGTGACCGAAGCACAGGCGAAATATGATGGACTTACAGCTCAACTCACGGGTGTAGAACAAAAGGTCCTTGCGGCAACGACCGCTCAACAAGCCGCTCAGGTCGCTTTAACAACCGCTCAAGGAACCATCAGTCAAGCAACGACAAATTATGGGAACGCACAGCAACGAGTGATAGAGGTTAGCGGACAAATCTCTGTTTTACAGAGCCAAGCTGGAGAAGATGCGAATATTCAGGCGCAACTCGCGCAATTGCAGCAGCAGCTTTCAACGGCACAAGGAGAGTTAGACACCTATGGTTCGCAGTTAGCGGCGGCGCAGCAGGCAGTGGCTGAAGCACAGGCAGCCTATGATGCAGCCGCAACCGCTCTAAATGCAGCAATTGCTGAAAAGGCAGCGATCGAAGCGGCTATTGGACAAGCGCAAACGACATTAGTGGCAGCCCAACAAGAATTAGCCAATTTGCCTAGTCTATCAACGGCGGCAACCAGTGACGAGGCAAAGAAAATCCAAGCAGAATTGGCACAATATTCGAAGCGTATTTCCACCCTAGATAAAAAAATTATTGAGCTGGCCAGTAAGATACAGACGCTCAACGAACGCATTGTAGAATTGGATCAGCTTATCGAAGGTATCACTACAGTGGCAAACAAAGTCGAAGCAGATGGAAAAGAAGCAAATAATTCTGCGTCAGAGGCCAATCAGAATGCAGACAAAGCAAACGACACGGCAGACGAAGTTGAAAACAATTTACCTCATATTCCAACTAACGAGGACAAATTTGTAACAGTCATGATCGATGAAGCAGGAAACGTACTTACAGATACGGAAGGCTATGTGAAAGTTTTTGAATCTGAACCCGTAAAAACAGTGGAGACTCTTGCCAATGGCGATACAATCACGACCTACACAACCACAGTGACCTATCACAAAATAGTCAATACCGATGAAGAAGTAACCATCAATATCGATGAAGCGGGGAATGTTCTGACCAGCTTAGAGGGCTACTTCAAAATCCACGAATCTGAACCAGTAAAAACAATTGAAATACTTGTCAATGGGGATACGATTACGACCTATACGACGACCGTAACGTACCACAAAATTCAGAACGAGAATAAATTTGTAATAAAAAATGTGGATGAAGCGGGGATAGAATTAACCGATCTGACAGGTTACGAAAAAGTAAGCGAATCTGAACCAGTGAAAAGCGTAGAAGAGTTAGCGAATGGAGATACGATCACCACTTATACAACGACCGTAACTTATAAGAAAGTCTCAACCAAGGACCCGATCATCGAAGCCATCAAACCAGCAAATGATCCCGTGATCAAAGCAATTAGAGAACAAGTAGAGACAGATGATACCAGAGTCACGCTTGAACAGGCAGATCAATTAGTCAATGTTGCCTTCTCTAAAGAAGTAGCGAAGCATTTTGAGAAGCTGGTTCAGGAAGAGCAAGAAAAGTATGGCGAGACCAAAATCAACAATACAAAAGATGAGGCCGCGTACCGTGAAATCGCGGAGCGCGCGGTAGAAGTCATGTATAAATTTAATCATGCGCGTCCGACCAATCTGGCGAGCGAAGAAACCTATGTAGTCGATCGCGAAGTCGGATCAGAAAAAATGGGCTTCTGGAGCGAAAACATTTCCCAGACCTCCGTCAGAAAATCTGAGGTGAATGATGATTCGGTACTCATGGCGCAATTGATTGCTCAACGAATGTTCAATCAATACATTGAAAGTGAGCGAGAAGCCGGAAGGGCCGGGGACTATGTCAACGGTGGACACTACATGAATATCATCCAATCAGGTCATTCAGACATGGTACTCGCTGTGTTTATTGTTGAGGATGAGGAGGATCCAGGCTACTATAGAATTTCGACGACTGTCAGCACAGGATTCGTTTCGATTGTAAAATAGAAAAAGTGAAGTGCCCATAAATTCGTTAGGGCACTTCACTTTTTTATTCGAAAATAAATAGGTCTGTAACGGGGGTATCGACGACCTTCGCAATATCTAACGCAAGCTTTAGGGAAGGATTGTATTGTGCTTTTTCCAGCCGCATAATTGTCTCCCTGCGAACACCCACCAAGTCCGCCAGCTGCTCCTGCGTCAACCCTTTTAACGTCCGATATTTTTTTAAGTGTGATTCGAATTTTACATTCATTTAACCAGCCTCAGTTTCAAATCGGTATAAGAAATATTTACTAAGAAATAAAACAATACCATAGATTAACGACATTGAGCTTAACATAAAAATCGCACACCATTCAAGATTCCAGGCTAACATTCCGCCGCCGATCAGCCAGATAGTCAAGAACAACAAAATGAAGCCGATTTTGTAAGCCTTCAGTTCCGCCCGCTTTTCATTTTCCTCGTAAAGCTCATCCTTCAAGGTGTCCGATAATTTGCCCTCGAAATAGAAGCCAAAAAAGCCAAAGAAAACAAACGCGAAGCAAGGATAAATGATGCCAAACCGCCAATACGTCCAAAAACCAAGAAACCCTAGAAAACCAGCAAAGCCGCAAAGTCCCAGCATCGGGTGAATATTTCTTGTTCGATTCTTTTCCACGGTCTTATTGCGCCATACGACTTTGAAAAGGACAGCTACTAAATACAACACATAAAAAATGACTAGGAACAAAGCAATCCACATAGGTAAATCCTTCATACGAAAGACATATTCAGATACGTCCGTCGGTTCTACTAAACGACTTTCATTATATACGACTGAATGAAACACAGCCAATGCTAAAACAACCATACATCCAATTCCCAACAGGATTAAATTTTTAATCTTTTTCTTTGTCATCTAAAAGCTCCTCCTATGATACATATTTATCACTTTGTGAGATAAATATATCACATAGAAAAAGAAAATCAATAGAAAAGTGATAAATAAATCACTTTTTTATCGAAACCAGTGCAAACGAAAATAGAGGATAGAAGCAGCCAGCGCTGTTTCTATCCTCTATGTATGTTGATTATCTCCAACCTAATTCAGGAGCAACATCTTTTACGATAGTATCTAATAAATGAATATTGTAGTCGACGCCTAATGTATTAGGGATCGTAACAAGTACCGTATCCGCTTCTTTGATTGCTTCATCCTCTGCCAATTCTTTAGCAATCTTATCAGGTTCGCCGGCAAAGGTCTTCCCGAAGATCGTTGGGTTTTGATGGTAAGCAAGGAAACCAACTTGATCGTAGTTTGCATCGTCGCCTTGATGCCCGAATAATTGGCGGTCAAGATCAGTCGTGATCGGTTGAATCGAACGTGTTACCAATGTACGCGGTTCAAAGTCATGACCCGCTTCTTTCCACGCTTCCTTGTATGCACGCAATTGTTTCGCCTGTTGAATATGGAAAGGCTCATTCGTTTCATAGTTTACCAAGGTAGAAGATTGCAGGTTCATTCCGTGTTGTGCTGCCCAGATCGCGGTTTGGGTTGAACCAGCACCCCACCAGATACGTTGACGTAAGCCTTCTGAGTAAGGTTCCAAGCGCAATTTTCCTGGTGCTTGTGGAAACATTGGTTGTGGATTCTGTTCAGCGAAACGTTCGCCTTCAAGCAGCTTCAAAAATTCCAACGTCCGTTCACGAGTGATGTCTTTGATTTCTTCTTCGCTATAGTCGTAGCCGAAATATTTCCAGCCATCCAGCACTTGTTCAGGTGAGCCACGGCCCACGCCTAATTCCACTCTTCCTTGGGTAATAATATCTGTTAATCCGGCATTTTCCGCCATCATATAAGGATTTTCGTAACGCATATCGATCAAGCCAGTACCGATTTCGATCTTACTTGTCTTTGCGCCAATCGCTGAAAGTAATGGAAATGGTGAGCCAATTTGATCGGCAAAATGATGCACCCGATAATAGGCACCATCAATTCCAATTTTTTCCGCTTCGACTGCTAAATCAATCGATTGTAAATAAGAATCTTGAGCCGTTTTAACTAGGGACCCTTGATCCATCCAATGACCAAAACTTAAAAATCCGATTTTTTTCATAGTAGAGAACCTCCTTCAAGCTATGTAAGTTTACTTACTTTTAATAAGTTAAATAGATTCTACTACGTTCATTGTGAAAAAGCGAGGAATTGTTCTCGGTGGAAGGAGGCATGAAAGGTATAGAAAGCATTGGTCGAAAGAGATAATAAGAAGAAATAAAAAAACACGGGTAGAATAATTCTCTTATTTTTAAATAAAATTCTCTAAAAATTCTGTCGCTACCCGTTCGAAGGATTCGTCATAATCAACGATCAATTGCTTCAAAGGCTCGATCTGACTGATTTTCTTGCCTTGACTTTGGACCTCTAGTAATAGTTCCTCGCCGTTCAAACGAAAATCGACAAACACTTCATCCTCGATGTTTGTTTCTAAATAATCGATTAATGTTTCAAAGTAACCTTCCGCTAGCGGTTCCGCGACTTCCATTAATACATGCTCCAGCAAGTTGTCCACATCTGTATTCTTATATAGAAGGAAATGCTTGCTGACAAAAGAGGAGTTATACACATTCACAAGGTGAAAATCTAGAAATTGCAGATATTCTTCGACCTCGCCGATTTTTTCTAAGCTATTAAACACCTTGCGTAAGATGCGCAGCAAGGCATCGTCCAGCACCGCATCAAAGATTTCCTTTGGATAGTAGGCTTCGATTTGTTCCTCTTCTTCAAAAAAGCTCGCTTGTACTTTTTCAAAGTAGCAGCCTTCGGGTTGATCTTTGACAAAGAAGCTTACTTGCATGTTCATTTTGTTCACCTCGTTAAAATTATCGAATACGCAACGATCTAATTATTGTTCACGATCTTCTGAATTTCTTCCGCAAGCTGGCGAATCACATTCGGCGCGCTATTGCGGAAATCTTCCACAAATGAACCAGAGAGGCTTTCGACAGTGCCGACTTCCTTGTTCATAATGTCAAAAAAAGCGAGGGTCTTGTCTGCTGGCTGCCATTTTACTTTCCAGTAAGGGCCTTCCAGGTCGCCATCGAGAATTTGCTGGCTATTATCCAAGACAGCTTGTCGAATCACGTCTTCTTCAGTGATGTTGTTGCCCTTTTCTTTCAGATAGTTCAGTTTTTGTTCGATTTCATACATATTTTCGGGTACTAATGAATACATTTTTTTGACTCCCTTTCTCGCAGATTACGAGAGCTTATTTCCTATAGTTATACTTAAATTTGCGTAAATCTGCAAAGAAAACCCCTTATATCGCGTGGATATAAGGGGTTTGAACCTATTCTCGCCAATATTCTGGCCGCATAAATTCATCGGAGCATTGAACCGTACCAGAGTAATCCTCGAATGGGAAGTCAGCAAGCAACGACTGAACCATCCAAGCCTCTTCTTTCCCTTTTTCAACAGGATAGGGCGGCTGAAAATGAAGCGGCAAAGCCGGCTTGAATCCATGTCGCGGATAATAGTCGATATGACCTAAGACAAAGACTAGGTCAACGTGCTTTTCTTTCAAAAGACGCAGCCCTTCTTTGATTAGCTGTCCGCCGATCCCTTGCTTCTGGTAATCCGGTACAACAGCTAAGGGGGCAAGAATCATGGCTGAAAGCGAATCTTCCGTAGTAACCGTTGCTTTCGTGAAAAGAATATGACCAACCGCTTCCTCTTCAACAAAGGCCAAAAGAGACAGGAGCGGTTCGGCAGTCGGATCTGCCATCAGCTTCTTGGTTAACTCTGCCTCGTCTACTTCACCAAAAGCTCGCTGTTCTACTTGATAGATCGTTTCGTTGTCTTTCTTCGTTGTTTCTCGAATCGTAATGTTCATTGTTTTGCTCTCCTTATTTGAATGATAGTTTTCATTGAGTTAAGAGCAAATCACCGATAATAAACACAAGTTAGTCAAACAAGAACCTCCTTTGTTTTATACTTCCATTTTAAAAGAAGCGACGGAGAAGAACAAGCGATGATGTATGAATCTGTGAATCCTAATCAACACCTGCGGAGTCTTCTCCACAGGTGTATATTTTCCATTCAGTCGTCACGGATCACGCCCGCTCAGCCAATGATTGACAAGGGCAATGATCAATCCAACAAAGAGTGGCGCAAGGACATATCTTATCAGCTCACTCAAGAGGCCTCACCCCCTTCCTAGTGGAGGTCGACGACATGAGTGGGGTGTACCTATGCGTAAGCTACTTGAGAAAGACAGAAGTTAGCTGCGGGAGATATCGTCAGGTGGTCTTCCGATTAGATCTTTTTTCTTTCGCTTTCTTTTTCTGAGGAACCGATCGATCAGTTTAGTTCGTACTTTTGGCTGATCATTAGGCTCTAGTGACTGTTCAACAGGTGCATCCACAGACGGATCGTTAAATGATGTAATTGGTTGTTTTCCGATTTGCGAAACATTTTTTATTAATGAAAGAGGGTTGTTTCTCGCTGTCATCGGATGTGTCAGTTGAACAGTTGATTTATCCACAGAAACAGGCGTCTGTGAATAGTTTTCCTCAGATTTATCCACATTATCCACACTTTTAGTAGGATAAGTTGTGGGAAAGCTAGTTTTTTCATGCGAAGCTGTGGATGTCTGTGTGCATTCTTCTGTGGACAGTTCGTTCTCTTTATCAAAAATGATCGTTTCTGTAGTGGTCACGATCTTTGCTGTTACAACAGAATCAAATAGTTTTACGCCATTTTGTTCAAAAATATCTAAGGTCGTCAGTAATTCGCAAGCTTCTTTGATCGTTTGTGCAGGCAGACTGTTATCCACATCTTTATAAGTCCAATCGTGTTCGCTTCCTAGACTGTTCGTAAATGTCGCGACTAAATCATGTGTCATGTGCTCGTTTCCTTTCTCTTAATATTTTACGCAAGGGACTTTTTCTCAAGGTTCATTCGTTTCAGCGGGACGGACTTTTGAGAGTAAGGAACGGACGATAGACAAGGCGGTTTCGCCAAAGTTACGGACAGGGAAGGTTTTCATTTTTAGTGCTCGCCATTCAGGAGCCATGAAGTAATCCTTAAAATAGTAGAAAAATCGCTTCATAGTGCGAGTCGCCTTCGTATGCATAAAAATCTCACGAACGAGATCCTTCAGAATGTTGGCAAACTCCTTTGCACCAAGCTGGTAACGCACACGCAATGTGAGAATGTATTTGATCGTTAAGGAACTATTTTGTGTTCTGTAGTAATACTCAGAGATTCGTTTTTCCAAAGTTTTTGGTTTTAGTTGGAACAATTGTCGGTAATTCAAGGGCTGCTCATTCATCGGATCTCATCCTTTCTTTTTAGTAGAGGAAGGCGGCGGCTGCGCCGCACTTCCTCAAGGTGTCTGCTTAGAAAATAACTGTTTCTACCGTTTCGATATATTTAGCGCCGACGACTTGGTTATAGAGCTTTTCGCCGTCCTTTTCGAATAAGTTTAGCAGCGTCATTTTTTCTAAAATGGCTTGGATATCTTCAGGGGCTTTTCCTTCACCTGGATTTTGGTAGCTCCATGTCTGAGAGCGACCACCGCTCGTCTTATAAACCGATACAAGTTTTTTCATTTATCGTTTCCTCCTAATTTTTAGTCACACGCGATTGGCTGGTGATGATGACGCCATCTAGTAACGTGCCGTCTTGGTCTAGTTCTGCCATGATCTCGCCTAGTTTAATGATTTCTGCTTCGTCAGGGTTATCCACAACATTTGAGAAAGTAACTTTTTTCAATTTTTCCACACCTGGTAAAGATAGGTGAACCTGTAATTTCGTTGCTAGTTTTTGGATCATTTTGATTCCTCCATGTTTTCATTTGTTCCGGCCGGTGACTAAAAGATAAAGGATTTCAAAAAGAAAGGCGAATCGCAAATTGACCAAATGTACCCCAAATTGACCGTTTTGTAAGCTGGAACCCGCATTCCACCGTTCAAAAACGGTTAATTCGGGGGGAGAAGTGTTAATTTGCAATTTGATAGAGAAGGTATTTTTGATTATAATAAAAGGCTTATAAAACTGATAAGAACGCAAAGAGAGCTGACCACTTCGTTAATGAAGGATCAGCTCTTTGTATATCAATAACTAAGATTAAAGCCACTGGATATCGCCAAATTCTTGCGTATCATCCATCAATGGACTGCAATGATAAAGAGAATAAGTGATTTGGTAGAGGCGATTGATCTCGCCAATTGCTGTGCGGAATTTTTTTAGACGCTCTTTTTTGCTTAATGTACGCGCAAAAGGAGTGTTGGGGAAAAATAAGTAATCTAGAGGACATTCCCCATGAATCACGTAATGAAAAACACCGCGACGAATGGTTGCTAGGACTAGACAAGCGGTCTCTGCATGGGTAACGAAGCGTCGTCGATGAACAGGAAGAATCAGGATCAGATCATTGATCATTTGTACATAGTGTTGTCCATGATGTTTAAAAACTTTTGAAATGGTAAGCGGATTGATCCAGATTGTATGGTCTTTACTTTCTAAAGGAAAAAGCGTAAAGAAGGGGCAAACCCAAGGCATTTTATAGGTTCCAAAATGACCGAGTTTTTTTAAAGAATGCGCTAAGACATGGTAGTCCGAAAAGGAATGGAACGTGGAAAAGCGATGCAACGTTTTTAACGCACTGCTGTCACTGAAAAAAACTTCATCTTCAGTAAAGACTAAGACGCCGGATCTTTCCGGCAGGGAGAGAATGCAAATAATCTCATGAATGGCGGATGAATCAAAAAGGCTTGCTTTCGCTAAATAATGTTCCCACAAGGGTGACCACAGTTTGTCATCTAAATACTCAAAATTGTCCATAAAAATCCTCCTTAATAAATAATATTTCTATACTAAAAATATAACTCAGGTAGAAAACAAAGTGAATTATAACTTTTAAAAAGTAAGTAAAAACAACAGGCAAATAAAAAAACAATCAATAACAGTAAAAGAAAAAAGAAGTTAAATATTTGGTAATAGATGATTTTCTTCTGAAATCATGAATTTTATTCAAAAAAGAAGATAAAAAAGAATTTTTTTCGTGAATTAAGGTGAGTAATTTTGATAAATTTATTAGAGGTAATAGGAGTAAATAAAATTTAAAATAACGCACTATTTTTTTGAGGGTAGGCTGTCAGCAGGGGAGTTTTCCGAAAAGATGGTTAAACAAATTAGCAATAAAGATTATGGTAAAATAATAGATAGTAAATAAACGTTTATAAATAATGAGGAGGAAAGAAATGAAATATTTAAAATTTTTGTTGATTGCATCATTTATGGGAATAGTTTTGACAGGATGCACAAGTGATTCGACAAAAACCGCAGATACTTCAAGTAAACAAGTAAGTTCTAGTACAGTGATGGAGACTTCTGCAAGCAGCACCGTGACTAATTCAACATCAGTAAGCGAACCGATTTCTACTGCCGATACCTCAAAGGCACAAGACAATGAAGCTGGACTAGTAGAAGCTGATATATTGAATAGTGATTATACTTCATTAAACGGAACTTGGAAAAATTCCAATGGGTATCAAGTAACTTTTAATAATGGTGTGGTTACTTTGTCTGGTGAAGGGATTGGGGGACGAACCGAATTCTCGTTGAGTAATCCACGAAAACAAAGCAATGTAATCTTTTTAGCTTTTGAACCGGCACCCGCTCCAAATGGAATGGAAATAATGCTTGCGTTAAAAGGGACTAGCCCATCTGAAGGGCTTAGTACAGATGGGACGGACTTAAATTACGATCGATTTATTATGGGAAACAACGGCGGAACATCATTGTTTGCTCCCAAAGAAAATGGCGGTATTCCTGATACGGCATATTACAGAGAAAAATAGGTATGTTACTTATTTTTAGAGGAACTCTTTTGAACGATCCAAGTTCTAAAACATTTTTGGAGGTATAGTTATAACTTTCAGTAAAAAAATACAACTGAAGTTTGCGGTTATAGGCTGTCAAAATGTAGTTTAACGTTTTGTAATACTTTTTTTTAATAGTACTTGTTCTTTTTTGCATGTTTATTGTTTTTCATTTCAATAGATGAGATTGTTTCATCTATCCGTTTTCTCGGGTGACATTGTCCAACTATAAAATTATCTCTAATTATGTCCAAATAAGACAATATTTAGATGTGAGTAGGAGATGAAAAACTCATTCATCTCCTACTCGCTTCGTTCATTGATTTTTTGGATAAATACTTACCATATATGCTGCGGCAATGAGTAATCCAGATAATACTGTGAAGGCACCAATACCAGTATACATACTGTAAGGAGCCCACGTGCTTAATGCGAGCCAACCGCTGCTAAATGTTATTGGAAAGACGATCAGCATAGCGATCGCTAATATCAGCAGAACTACTGGCAAAACGATAAATTTGGTGATTCGTTTCTTTTGAACTTTTTTGATTCGAATGCCCGTGCAGGATTGTTTTTTGATGCGGAAAATCATAACTAGTGTGCCGATTAATAATGGAACACAGACGAAGGTCATGATGGAAAAAATCTTGTCCATCGTTACCCAGATATCTGGCTTATAAGGCGAGATAGGGTCTCCATCCATGATGTTAATGATATTCTCAGCCATCATATTTGTATTTACCGTCGCGTTGGTATTCGTCAAAACACAGACGCCAATATTTGCATCCGGTTTGATGATAAAGTTTGTAGAATAATTTGGTGTTCCGCCCGAATGTTGAATCGTCCCATCATCTACTACGAACCAACCTGCGGCATAACGTGTCTCTTCATCCACTCGATGGGCTTTATCGGGCTGGTGTGATTTAGTGATGAGGCGTTTCATCTGTGGTTCTACTTCTATCGTGCCTAATTGGATTTGCAGCCATCGACTAATATCCTTTGTACTAGAAATAATGTAGCCAGTCGGAATCAATGCAGGCTTGATCGCTACTTCGTAAGGGTGCGTCATAAAAAAGGATAGACGACTTCCTTGTATGATCGCATCTTTTTTCGTTATCTTTTCAGGATCAGCAGAAGTACTTTGCAATCCTAATGGTTCGAAAATGACTTCCTTTGTAAATTCCGCATAGCTTTTCCCAGTAATCGTTTCAATGAGCAACCCTAAAAGCACATAGTTCGCATTGGCATAAGCGTATTGATCGGAAGGATAAGATACTAATTCCGCTCCCGCGAAGGTATGCCCGTATTCCTCAAGCGTCATTTCAGCTTTGGCTGTGGGGAATTTGCTTTCATCATTTGTGAATCCGCTGGTTTGATAGACTAGGTTCGCAATTGAAAGATCTTCATCAGGGACGTTCTTCCCATCATACTTCACTTTGAACCAAGGCAGATGCTTCGCGACTGAGTCATCAAGTGAAAGCAGGCCTTCATCTTCTAACCATAAAATACTTAAGGCTGTGAAGGCTTTTGAAGTGGAACCAATAGTGTATAGCGTATTTTGATCCGCAGTCTGGCTTCCTTTTGAAAGAAAGGATACGTTATCACCACGTATCATCCCCGTAGATACACTTGGTATTTTAGCCTTGTCGACATGCTCTTGTATCATGCTGGAAATTTCCTCTTGCTCCGTTGCCGCGGATGCCGAAATGGAAGAAATCGTCGCAGAAAAAACGACCAACAATAGTGTGAATAAACCCATTACACTTTTTAATTTTTTCATAGAACCTCCTTTTAGTCTTTCTTTCATTGTACGATTAAGAAATTCTGAGTACATCAGACGTAAGTTGTAAGATGAAAAATTATTTTTTTACGTTTTCTTTCATTGTGGCGATGTTTTCTTGAGGAGTATGATTAGAAATTGGTCTAACTTTTGAAGGATGATTTAAAATTGAAGCATTTTTATCAACCAACACCGTTAAGGGTCGCGACGAAACCAATAATAGGTATTTTTCAACCGTTAGCGATCAGTAAGAATTAATTGTTTCATTTTATATAGTGTTCTTTTATCAATAGTTTAATCTGAAAAATATGATTGTATTTTCCTTTTGTTGAAACTGTTATTGAGGAATATGCTAATTAATGTTAAATTATAAAATAAGAAACACGTGTTATAAAATGTGATAAGGGGAGTTTGTTTTGAATAAGGGATTAGTTTTTATTTTAGGTCTTACATTAGTAATTATTGTTGTATCAGTTGTACTATTTTGGAAATTCAATATAAAAGATGCGAACAAAAAAGAAAAAACTGCATCAAATGTTATAAAAGAATTTTTACCGCTTCTTGTGGCATATGTTGCTATTCTTCCAGCTGCATTACCGTACATACTGCCTGACGATAGAACGGCGGTATATTTTCCGGGATATGAGGATAAAATTGAAGAAGTAAATGAATTAAAAAAAGAAAATGATGAACTGAAAAAAACTATTGCCGATCAAACGCAGGAGCAAAGTAAGCTGTCGGAAAAAAATAAGGATTTGAGCAAGAAAAACTTTGCTGAATTAAGTAAGGTTGCTTTGGTATCAGATGGATTGCCCATTAAGGATGGAAATAACACAGTAGCAAGTGTAAATGGTTCCACCTACTACAACGAAGATATCGTTAAAAATCTAGTTGGCGAGGATGCGAATTTTGATGAGGACTCAAAAACTGTGTATATCGGCTCTGAATCTGATCAGAAAGTGACGAAGCAATTATTGTCTGATCAATACAGTATGTTATATGGTGGAGAACATTATGAATCTTTAAAAGAACCAGAAGAAGAATACCATGTGGGTGGAGAGCTTATTAAGGATGGATTTGTTTTTGAGAGTTCTTTGTTCTACGATAGCGTAGCATTATTGAATACGAATCAAAAGTTTACTAAAGTAGCATTCGATATAGGAAAAGTTGACGAGTCAAAAGGGTCGCTAGAAGATGGGAAGTTAAAAGTAAGTCTTAACGGAGAGAACAAGTATCAAGAGACCGTCAAAGCAGACGTAACGTCGACACATTATGAATATGATATTACAGACGTAAAAACACTAAAATTGGAACTTTCTGACAGTGGTTCAGCATTTGGTGTTTATAATATGGTTTTTACTAAGTGATATATACCCCGTTAGGATTTTTCTTAACGGGGTAAGCCTGTTTGAATGATTTCATTTTGTTGGGCAATAAAAAAGCATTAGGGATATATCTCGTTTGGTGCTGCATTCAAAATAGAGAAAGTTATCTTAGTAATTATAACGGAAATGCGTATTTTATTAGTAGAGTGAGCAGTTGTAGATGCGGTCATTATGTTTGTTGTTTATAGAATGGGAGGATAAGGATGGAAAAACGGGATGTTACTAGGTCAGATATCGAAAAAATTTTGGATAGGCATGAAATTAGGAATGCGTCGATATCTTCATTTCCTAAAAGTGGACAAAAAGCAGTTTTCAAAATTTACACGGACGAGTCATCTTTTATATTGAAGATTTATAATGTTACTCCGTATGATTCGATTAATCAAGCAGAATTCGATCACCATATAGATCCAGATGAATTTGAATTACAAAAAAATGAAGAGAATCAACTTTATACATTGTATATTGAACGTGAAGTAAATGCTTCTAAAGAGTGCTCTATTTTTCCTAAGATGATAATTACAGAAAAAATTGAAGATTATTCAATGGAGGATCATTTTTATAAGTATTACTTTGAAGAATTAGTAGAAGGAGAAACATTAAATACTTCAAAGTATTATAGAGAAGAAAATAGTATTGAAGAAATTGCTGTTTTTTTATATAAAGCGTTGGGACTAATTGATGAAATGTGGTCAACTACATACGTCCATAGAGATATTAAGCCAAATAATGTAATTGTTCATGGTGATGAAGTAAAGTTTATTGATCCAGGTCTAGCAAAATCTGCTAACGATGAAGCAATTACTAGAACAGGATTTGTTGTCGGGACGCCTAGGTATTGGGCTCCAGAGCAGCAAGGTATTCAATCAAATTATAATTGGACTTTTAAAACTGACTTATATCCATTGGGCTTATTGGCAATAGAAATGTTTTTACCTGAGTTTAGGAATCAAAATGGTCCTAATCTAAAGGATATGAATCTTGTTTTCAAAAAATGGAAGGAAAAAGATGATTCTAAGGAGTCTGTCGATTTCTTTCGCACTATTATTAATAGACTTTCTTCTGAACGAATATATCGGAGAGCTAATTCAATAGAAGAGTTGCAAAACAAATTACTAAAATATAAAGGAGGGATTGACAGATGTTAATGATACAACAGGGGCCAGCAGCGGGCCCCAAATTAGAAAAAATTTTAGCTAGCGGATTCTGTGAAGGAGTCATTTGGGATCCCAGAGACCTAAGACCTAAAAAAATCAATCAATATATTCAAGAAAACGAAAAATATGATTGGTTGCTCCATATGATGGAATTTAAACAATATTATCAGCAATTTGATAAATCTGATAAAAAGAAATTAAAGGATTATGTTCAGTTTCCTACAGCTCCTTTAGATCGAACTTTTTTGAAGCAACAAAAAAATCTTGATGACTTAGTATTCAATAATTTTGATTTTCAACACTTAGTGGCTCTGGATTATATCTGTACACCTACTTTTTATGTAGAGGATTTTGGACATCGTATTATTGAGAGAATAATTGAGATATGGCAGAAAAGTGTTTCTTTTATTGAGAGTGAAGGATTAACGAAACCATTATTTGCAACGATGGTTATTTCAGAAAAAGCATTTTCTAACTATGATTACATTGGTGATTTTCTTGATGATTTAGGAGATTTATCAGGATCAGTAAAGGGAGTGTACTTCACTGTAGATCGAAATGAGATGAGTCCATTAAGGCATAGGTTTGATGTCAAAAGCTTAACAAATATTCTTCAATTTATTCATGATCTTAAGTTAATGGGGTTAACGGTGATTGTTGGATTTACTAGCGTTGAGGGATTGTTATACTCTTCGGTAGGAGCTGATTTTGTGGGGACAGGTTGGTTTTATTCTTTGAGGAAGTTTAATAGAATCCAGAAAGGATTACCGCCAGAGAAGTCATTTGGAATTCAAAAAAAGAGATATACATCGATAAAAGTTTTTTCTGAAGTTCCGTTACAAGAAGCTATTTATAATGTTGGTTCTCCTAGTCATTCACTCATTTTGAATGATTGTTTCATTGATAACGAATTAATGTCTGGGCTAGAGATAGATGAAATTAATAGTAATGATTGCTATTTACAACATTTTGAAGAGATGCATAAATATATAAAATTGATTGATTCGTATCCCGATGTAGTTGAAAAAACTGACAAGATTCTGGAATTACTAGAAACAGCCAAGATTAATATAGAGAAATTTAATAATCTGCCTCACAATACGTATCCAATTAACGGGGATCATATAAAACAATATTCAAAAGCCATTAGAAATGTAAAAGAAGCTAACTTTCTATAGTTAGCTTCTTTTCTTTGTCGTCAGTTTCAAGTAGTACAAATTTTGCAATGCTGGAGATGAGTGTGGCATTTCTTTTCAAAGGAGAAACTTTCTTTTTTATATCCAAATATATTTTGAAATTTTTCTCAGAAACACCTATTAAACCGATATTATTATATTTAAAATAATCATTCTTTTTCAAAAATAGTTTCTGGGCCATTTCATCAGGAAAAACAACATACGAATAAGCAGAGAACCTTTTGTTGTTATTTGCTTGAGTGATCGCTTTTTTCCAATCAGAAAGTTTCGCTTCGTAGGAGGTGAATTCAATAAACGGAAATGAAAAATTATCATTAATTAGATATCTTCCTGAAGAAACTTCAACAATAATTTCAGCATTTATCAGTCTTTTTAGGGTGTACTTAACACTGTTAATATCATAGCCGCTGGCGTTTTTAATAAACTCTAACGTTCTAACTGCTTTTTTATGTAAAAGTGAAACAATTCGAGCGTATCTAAATTCAGATAATAAATTTGCTTGTTCTTTAGAAAGGAGTAATCTGCTGTTATTTGTAACTTTAACAATATCAACATTTCCAAAACGGGCATTAAATTCATCAACAATTTTTTCATTGTTTGTTGCTTGTTCAAGTAATTGTTTATGAAAACATTTTTGCAATTCAAGCTCAGATGAAAACATCAAGTATCCTCCAATCTTTTTAGTGTCAAAGAAATTTTATCATATAAAAGGTAACACAAACTAGAACATTCAAAAAAAATAATGACTTAAGTAAAAGAAAAATTGTCAATATTAACGATAGGTGTACTATTGCTTGAGTTAGTATGTTTAGGATCAAATTTTTATAAAACAGAAAGGTGATTATCTATTTAAGCTGTGAATCCAATTAAATACATTTCAGTTATTGAAATCAGTACTGATAGTTTTCCCTGCTTAAAACCGAATGACCCTTTCCTTTGACATCAACTACTATCTATGGTAATTTTTTTAAAACATTATATGAGTTATAAATTTTTTTGGAGGTAGAGTCATGACATTCAGCAAACAATTCGCAACTGAAGCTTGCTGTTGTTGTATGGTGCTAAAAAGCAGCATACCGTTTTGTCATGCCTATTAACTGCCCAATTTTCGATTTGTATAGATACTGATATTCCTTTTGAAGAGGGATTTTTGGTGTCAATCTAGCGGAATCTCAAGGTGCTGATTAATAGTCAGTGCCTTTTTTTGTTACCCAAAATTCTGCATTGGATTTTTTCGAGTTCCAAAATAAATACCTTAATACGAGATAGGAGCATAACAATGATCATAGATTCTATTCAGGCGGCGATCGGGGATACCCCGATGCTGCGGTTCACCCATCAGCATTTTGCAGAAATTCCTGAAGGTTCAGCGCTTTATGCGAAGCTAGAATACTTGAATCCGGGAGGCAGTATCAAGGATCGGTTAGGTATGTATTTGGTCAAGGAGGGGATAGCGCAAGGCAAGATCAGCACAGGCACAACAATTATTGAACCGACAGCTGGCAATACGGGGATTGGCGTGGCGCTTGCGGCATTGGCAGCTGGATTGCCGACAATATTTGTTGTTCCTGAGAAGTTCAGCTTGGAGAAGCAAGCGTTGATGCGGGCTTTGGGGGCGAAGCTTGTACACACGCCAACTTCTGAAGGAATCAGTGGAGCGATCGCAAAGGCGAAGCAGCTTCATGAAGAGATGGCTGACAGTTATTTGCCGCTGCAATTTGAAAATCCTGCGAATCCAGAGGCGTATTACCACACGCTAGGACCTGAACTGGTGGAAGACCTTGGTGATGAAATCACGAGTTTCGTAGCGGGAATCGGCAGTGGTGGTACGTTTAGTGGGGTGGCGCGTTATTTACTGGGACGGAATCCAGAGGTACGCTTAATTGGTGTAGAACCTGAAGGCTCGATACTTAATGGCGGAGCGAGTCACGGTCATGAGATTGAAGGGATCGGTGTGGAATTTATCCCTGCATTTCTTGAAGGGATACCCGTCAGCGATTTTTCGACGATCAGTGATGCGGAAGGTTTTGCGATGACGCGTAAATTAGCGAAGGAGCATGGAGCCTTGATCGGCAGCTCATCTGGTGCGGCGATGGTAGCGGCGTTAGCGGAGATTGCCAAGCTGCCTGCGGGGAGTCAGGTTGTGACGATTTTCCCTGATGCGGGGGATCGTTATCTGTCAAAGGAAATCTATTCTCGGACGGATTACTAAGATCATTGTTTCAATTTGCCAACTTATGGCTATTATGAGTTGGCAAAAAATAGATGCGCAGCATTTAGAATTATTGAATTTTACTATGGCGGAGGGCTCTGGAGGTGTGGCTAATTTAGCCTGAGGACTATTAAGGATATACAGCATCTAAAGAATTAGTAGAAAGAGAGGTGTCGCAGATGGGATTGGAATTCATGCCGATCTTTGAGGAGTGGGCACTGGATTATGATGAGGAAGTGAACGGCGGCAATCTTGAATACCAAGAAGTATTCGCGAATTATTGGCAGATACTTGATGAGATCGCCGCCCTTTCAGGAGATACCGTGCTAGAGTTCGGCAGCGGAACAGGAAACTTAACTGAGAAATTGGTAGCTGCTGGAAAAACGGTTTATCCAATAGAACCATCACCAGAAATGCGGCGGATCGCAGTGGAAAAGCCAGGATTACAGGAAACGGAATTTTTCCCAGGAGATATGGAAGATTTTCCCATGCCGTCAGAGCCAGTGGATACGATCGTTTCAAACTTGGTCTTTCACCATTTGACTTCGAAGGAGAAAGAGGGAGCGATCCAACGTTACAGTGAGCTGTTAGCTCCTAGGGGCAAGATCATCTTTGGCGATACGATGTTCTTGTCACAGAAGACTTACGACAAGATTTTGGCAGAGGAAAAGGCGGCGGGCAGAGACAGCTTGGCGGCAGATTTAGAACGGGAGTATTATCCCGTGATTAGTGAGCTAGAAGAATACTTTCAAGTGAACGGTTTTCAAACAAGGTATCGACAGATGAATCGCTTTGTTTGGCTAGTCGTCGCAGAAAAAATAATGGAGGCAGAATAAGATGAAAATGAACGTTGAGAGCTTTAATTTGGATCACACAAAGGTAAAGGCGCCCTATATCCGTGTGGCGGATAAGAAAACAGGAGCGAATGGCGATCTGATCGTGAAATACGATGTTCGCTTGAAACAACCGAACCAAGCTTATATGGACATGGCGGCGCTGCATTCACTGGAGCATTTGACCGCTGAATTGATCCGTAATCATGCGGACTATATCGTGGACTGGTCGCCGATGGGCTGCCAAACAGGATTTTATCTGACAGTTCTAAACCATGACAATATCGAAGAGATCATGGATGTGGTGGAACTGACGATGAAGGATGTCTTGCAGGCGACAGAAGTTCCAGCCAGCAATCCGGTGCAATGCGGCTGGGCAGCGAATCATACGTTAGAAGGTGCGCAAGAGTTGGCAAAAGAATTCTTGAGTCAACGTGACGAGTGGAGCATCATCTTTGCGGATTAATCAGTAAAAGAAATATTTTTTGGAAGCTGACTGAGATTTTGGTCGGCTTTTTTTTGAATTTAACGGGATTAATAGATAGAAAGAATCATTTGTATCATGTTATTTTCTTTCAACAATAATTTGATTTCCTTCTCGCTAAATCGTTGGTATAATAACGATGCTTGCCATTCGAGCTTGCCTTTTTGCCAGAGCTTTGGTAACTTGCTTGTAACTTATCGTTTCAATAGTTAAAGTCGATTTAGGGGGATGGATCATTGCTGGGAGAAAAATTAAAAGAACAACGAATGTCATTGGGATTGACCCAACAGGAGGTGGCGGAGCATCTTCATGTATCGCGCCAGACTATTTCAAATTGGGAGGTTGGACGGAACTTTCCAGATATTCCGATGATTATTTCCATCAGTGATTATTACCACATCTCTTTAGACGAACTGTTGAAAGGGGACGAACAATTGATGGATAAAATGAAGAAGGACGCGGAGCTTCTCAAACGCACTAAGCGGAGAAAAATCTTTGATGGGGTATTTGTGGGAGTATTGCTGCTGACGGTGGGATCGGCCTTTTTGATCAGCCGATTACCAGAAATTTCGAATCAAAAAGTCTGGGGCATGCTAGTCGTAGGTATCGTATTTATTTTTTCAATCGTGCGCTATTTTGTGGTCATTCCAAAAAGCGATGCGGTTAGCGGAATGCAGGCGCCATTGGTCATACCGAAATCTTTCGGTGTAGGCTGGGCGATCAATCCTTACCATCCGTTAGGAAAAGTTCTGCTGATTGGGATCTTTGTAGCGATCGAAGTGATGATCTTTCTTGGATAACTATGAGCTCTGTGGATCTGTTTACCAGCAGGTTCGCGGCGCTTTTTTTATTGTGTCGTATTGTTTTTCATTTTTGCGGCTGCGGAAGATCATCCCACCAGTAGCAAAAAGGGCGATCATTGGATGATTAAGGTTGTCTTCACCTATCAAACGAAAAAGGAAGATCTACCGGAATTAATGGACAAGTTTGCTCAGTCTAGGAATGATCTGGCGTTTCAGTCGGAAGCTAACAAAGGTTTCTAAGGCCAGCGAGTGACGATGTCTATATCGTTTTAGATATCTATTATGAATCTCGAGAAGCGTATGAGGAACGAACAAAATTTGAAAGAAGCCTATCTAAATGGAAGGATAGTTGGTTTTCGTCAGATAATAAGCATGAGGGATTCAACGTCGAAGTTTTTGATGTACTGTAAAACAACGAGGAAAGGACTAGCATAATTTGCTGGTCCTTTTTTTGGTGGAATGAGGTTTTCCACTTGTTTTCGTCGATAAATGTAGCAATAGAACTACTTAAGTAAATTTCGACAGTTAGATAACTTTAATTATATATTCAAAAAAGAAAGAATAAAATGTATTTTTAATATTTATTATATTTATAAGTGATTTTTAAGCAAAAATAATCTTGACAAAGCGGTAGTTTGCTAGTATATATTAATAAACTAGTGGTTGCTAGTTTATTAATTGGTTAACTTTTAATTTGAAAGTAAATCAAAAATAAGTTTGGCGAGTTACATAGTCAGTAAAAGGAAATAAGGAGGAACCAAGAGATGACAAAGATACTGTTATTGAGTAAGAATCATACGGTTGAATCCAATCTTCAAACGATTTTAGAACGTATAAATGCTGAGTTTTATTGTTCTTCCAGCTTGTTTTATCAGGCGAAAGACTATCCGCATGTGATTCAATATTTTTCACTAATTATTATTTGCGATACGATTTCGAACGTGGAGCTTGCACAATACATACAGAGGATAAAGGATTGCGGCGTTCCAGTATTCAGAATGGGAAGCAAACGAAAGATCGCAGAAACAGAATTTGCTTGGCTGGATAATGAGATTGATTATTGGATCGAATCCGGAGATAGTGATTCTGAGATTATCGACAAGATCGCGCGAGCCAGCTTTTCCGCTATAAGTAATGCACAAATGAAGCAGGAGGAGACATTCTCAGATCAGAGCTATTCGAACTTTATCAATCGCTTATCTAAACGAGAGCTTCAGCTTTTGATGTGTCTGTATGAAGCCAATGGCAAGACCGTTTCAAGAGAGCTTTTATGTAAGAAAATGTGGGAAATGGAAGTTTCGCACGCAAGGTTCTCTAATTTATCAGCGATCGCCAAACGTCTAAAGTTAAAAATGTTGGCTGCGGGAATTGATACAGAGGGACTCGGTTCTAGTTGGGGGCAGGGATACTTTCTACAAGCGCCGCTGATAACTTTTTTGAGAAATAATGACTTCGACAATTATTGTAAGGCGATGTCTAGCCGTCCGGTTGCGACTGAAGTACAAGTAGATAATTAAAAAAGAGGAGTGAACGCATGAAAAAGTTAGGGATGAAGCTGTTTGTTGGGTTGTTTTGCTGCAATATCATTCTTTGGGGAATTCTTCCAGCCACGGTCTTTGCCGAAGAAAGTGGAAGCACAGCGCGAAGTGAGTCGGTGGAGACATGGATGCCCGATCCGAATTTGCGAAAGGCTGTGGCTTATTATTTAGGTGGAATCAATCCAGAGGAGATAACCAAAGAGGCGATGGCTAATCTAGATATGCTGACATTCGATCAATATACGTTAGATATTCCAGAAGATACGGTCGTTGATTTTACAGGTCTTGAATATGCGGGGGAGCTACTGACCTTTGATAGTACCTATGTCATCGCAAAAAATGTTCCGACGATTAAGGTGGCGGATCGCTCCTTGGTATATGTGATGCCGAACGTTTTGAAAAAACTGGAAACGACAGGCAGAGTCAGTCAATTAGACATCGGTAAAAGGTATGGAGAGGGTGTGCCGACCAGTGAGCTTATTGGTCTGGGTGAAGACATCCATCGTATGAATCCCGCGGACTCCCTTCGGATTTTTTCAAAAGACATGGCAGACTTTTCTGCGATTGGGATCCAATCAGAAGCGTTGACGGATACAAATTATGCGGAATTTGTCACGCAGACTCAATTAGTCCTGCCTGATTTAAAAGTGGAAAAAGACCATACAGGAAAAGTTTTGTATACACAGGATGCTCTGAAAGACTTCCGAGGAAACTCGCTGCTTTCATCAGTGGCTACTACAATGCCGACTACGGTTCAGTATTTAGATGAGAACAAAGAATACATTGACTATCCGTTCTTCGATTATACAGATGAAGGAATGGAATTCGAGAATATACCGGAAGAGGCTGCTTATGTTTATATTGATTTTGCGCGTATTCCGACACGTCTATCAAATAATGCCAATACAAGAGCGCTCAATTATGATCTGTACAGTCTCAACGCGTTGATTCCTATTGTAAGATTCCAACCAGGAGCAGACGTGACAGTAAAGTATCAGGATGAGGAAGGTGAAACACTCGCTGATGACGAAATACTGAGCGGAAATATCGGTGAAAATTACACCTCTGAAAAAAAAACGATTACAGGCTACACCTTTAAAGAAGTACAGGGAAACCCGACTGGGCCATTTACCGACCAGCCGCAGACGGTGACCTATATCTATACAAAATCACCAGTACCAGCAGCAGATGTCACTGTCAAATACCAAGATACAAACGGGAAGACGCTCGCTAATGATGAGAAACTGAGCGGAAATATCGGTGAAAATTATACCTCTGAGCAAAAAACGATTACAGGCTACACCTTTAAAGAGGTGCAGGGAAGTCCAACCGGGCCATTTACCCCTCAGCCACAGACAGTGATCTACGTGTATACGAAAAACGCGGCCAATACATCCAGTGTGACCGTTCATTATCAAGATGAGGCCGGGAAATCACTCGCTGACACAGTAACCTTAACAGGAAAGGTTGGAGAAACCTATTCTTCTGAACAAAAGAAAATTACTGGTTATAATTTCAAAGAAGTACGAGGGAATCCAAAGGGGCAGTTCACAACCGAAGCGCAAACAGTGACCTATGTTTACACACAAGCTGCAAGCAAGAAGTCAACGGTAATTGCAAAATACCAAGATGAAAAAGGCAACAAGCTTGTCGATGAGGTCGTTCTAACGGGTACAATAGGAGATAGCTACAAAACAGAGCAAAAGAAAATTGACGGCTACACCTTCAAGGAAGTTCAGGGAACACCAGAAGGAAAATTCACAGAGACGCCACAATCAGTAGTCTACATCTATACGAAGAAAAACTCTGCTGCGACGGATGATCCAAGTTCACCAACTGGAAATACAGTGATTCATTCAGTCCACACCAGCTATAGTAATGGTACCGCAGCGAAAGCCCTACCAAATACAGGAGAAGAGACAACAGTTTCTCGTGTATTAACTTTAGCAGGGATCGTATCAATCCTTGCTTTAGGAAGCGGTGTAGTTGTTTGGAAAAGAAAGAAAGCGTAAGAATGTAAAAAAATCAGGAGAAGTTCCGACGAACGGGTCGAAGCTTCCTCTGATTTTTTATTTTGGTTTCACACGATAAATCTGGTCGAACTGTTTGATATGATTTTTTAAGTGTGCGATGTTTTGCTGCTCCAACTCAGGCTGAATGTCGCAGCGACGAATGAGAAAATTCAGCGGAGCGTAAAAGTGCATCGCGGTCGTATAGGGATCCGTTTGAATAAAAACACCTTGTTGAATCAAATCGGTAAAAAGAGCTGTCAGATGCTTCATAGGTGTTTCGAAGAATAATTCATTGTACAGGTCGCCAGCGTATTGATTGGTATGCTGCTCTGTGATCAGCAGTTTCCTGAATTTAGAGGCGGTATCATCCTTTAAGTAGTATTTGAAGGCATCTACATACATTTCTGTCAGCTCTTCGATTGGTGTATCGACGTACATGTCTGCTGCATCTACTGTTAATGGCAAAGCGTAAGTATTGTTTGCTGCCTTTAGAATCTTTGCTACCTCAACGAGAATCGTATCGAAAATCTCCTGTTTGCTTCTATAATGGTTATACAGTGAGCTGTCCTTGATCCCCACCGCATGAGCGATTTCTTTTACAGATACGCCATCAAAACCATGTTCAGAAAAGAGCGTTAAGGCCTCGTGCCATATTCGTTCTTTTGTATTATTTATGGTTAGTTCCTCCTTCAAGAGCGTTGTGAAAAATATTATAATTAAAATTAATTTGGTCAATCGGTATTTGTAATTTCAATGATGAGTTAACATTGATGTCGTGAATACAAAGAAGCGGATGCGTTTAATATCATATATACTAATAATTTTTTGGCTTGTCAATGGGGAGTGAAGGAGGGGAATTATGGAATTATTTGATTTTATCAGCTATTTATAAGGAATTCCTTCACAAATAAGAACGTAAAAACGCGCAGGAAATCCGAGCATTCCCACGCGTTTATTTGTTATCTATCTGGATAAAGATTAGCTTCAATTTCTGCACGTTGATCCGCCAAAAACGGCGGCAGTACAAAGTTCTCTCCTAAAGTTTCCAAGGGTTCATCAATCGTAAAGCCAGGGGACACAGTAGCGAACTCCATCCGATTTCCCCCAGGTTCCCGAATATATAGACTTTTGAAGTAGCCGCGGGAGATCATCTTTTCGATCTGCCAGCCTTGCTTTTCAGCTCTGCGATAAAGTTCATCTAATGCTGCTTCATCATCAACCGCAAAGGCAATGTAATCCACACTGCCTCGTCCCATCCGACTCGCCTCATCTGTGGTCGTAGGCAAAATCTCAAGAAAGTCCGTGTCATTCAACTGGATGCGCTGGTCAAACGTCTGCCAGCTCAGAAAAGCTTCGAAAAATTCACTCGTCGCTTTTGGTTCACGAACATGGAGCTGACTAGAATTTAAACCCAAAATCTGTTTATCAACTGGAACCTCATTTTTAACCTGATGGTCCACCTCTAATGGCGGCAAATCCGTTTGTGTCAAAACAATCGATACATCATCGGCATCCACGAAGCGCAGCTGGCGATCACTGACGGTATAAGCCACATGATAACGGGCCAAGCGCTCTTGCCAAAAAGCCAGACTATTCTTCGGAAGCTTCAACCCAATCGTTGAGATAAATTGTTGGTTGTCATAGCGGTGCCCCAGATGCGGCACCACAAAAAAGGTCACGACACTGCCAGGCGAACCTTGATAATCTCCATAATAATAATGCAGCATGCGATGATTCTCCTGATTGACGGTATTCTTAACAAAGCGCAGTCCTAGAACTTCTGTATAAAAGCGGACATTCTCGCTTCGATCTTTGGTTAGTAATGAGATGTGGTGAAAAGCGGACATTGCGGCACCTTCTTTTTGCTTACTTTTGATAAGTATATTTGGTAAAGGACTATTCCGCAAGTGAAGCGACTCCAATGACTAACCAATCAATCTAAAGCTAGGCATGAAACTTCACTTACTAATAGTAAGGTGTTAAGGTGAGCGTAAGAAGTTGATAAGGAGATACTTATTCAGGAGGTTTTTATTATGACAGTTATTATCCCGACCTTTCAATTAAGCGCAGCCGCTCACATTGGACGTGTCGCTTTAAAAGTAGTAAATTTAGAAAAAATGACTAATTTTTATCAAGAGGTGATCGGGTTGCAGGTGATCGAACAAAGTGCTAGTCAAAGTACCTTAGGTGTTGGAGCGACTCTATTATTAGAGCTACATAAGGTGGAGGCGCCACTGCCTTTGACCCCTAAAACAGGCTTGTATCATGTAGCCTTTTTACTGCCAAATCGAAAAGCTTTAGGAAATGCCTTGCTGCACTATTTGAAGGAGAAGGCTCCTTTGATCGGTGCTGGTGATCACGGCTATAGCGAAGCGCTCTATCTAAACGACCCAGAAGGAAATGGGATCGAAGTGTATTATGACAAACCGCAAAGTGACTGGGACATTCGTGCGGATGGTGAGATCGTCGGTGTGACTCTCGAAATGGATGCAGAAGCAGTGATTGCGGCTGGCGACGGCACATGGACAGGATTTCCCATTGGAACAACGGTTGGACACGTTCATCTAAAAGTGGCGGATCTGATACAAACAGAAAAATTCTTCACCGAAGCTTTAGGTTTGTCCCTAAAAAACAATTTCGGCAATCAAGCCAAATTTTTCGCTACCGGTGATTACCATCACCATATCGGCTCCAATGTCTGGTTAGGAAAAAATATTCCAGCGATGACAGAGCAAGACTTGGGCTTAGAGTATTTCAGCTTCTCCGTACCCAATCAAGCTGAGCTGGATCGCTTGGAAGAGCATTGGAAAAACAAGCTAGAATATACAAAGAACGAAGACGGCAGTTTGGTAGTCGTTGATCCAAATGGAATCACGATAAAGTTTGAGAAATAGACGCTCTATCTTTTAGTGGAAAGTTAATACACACAAATAAAACCATAGGTACTGGAGAATCAGTGTCTAGGGTTTTATTTGTATTATTCTATTTTGTGCCAATTATTTCGATAATGGGCGGCCTCGTCTGTTTTGTGTATGAGGGATACTTTTCTTTCCCGTCACTTTATTTTTTGAGTGTTGTTTGGAATGTTCAAAGGCCCTCTTTTTCTTTTCATGAAGAAGGTCCTCCAGCTTCACTTTTTGATTAGTCATGAGCGCTCCTCCTTTCAGCAAAAATCGCAGCTAGCAGTCAGCCATTCATTTCATCTGAATCAAATCCTCTCATTGTACTATCTTTAGTATAAAGGAGAGAAGCGCAGACGGAGGAACACCCTTTTCTATAAAAAAAGAAAGAGCCTGCAAAAAGCTCTTTCTCAACATTGTTTTCTGATTGTACGAATGATCCGTTGGATACTTTTGATATCCAGATAATAGCTATCAGCAAGCTCGCGCGTACTTTTTCCCATCAGATGTTCCTGATAGATTTGCTGGTTTCTTTGCCGCAGCATGTCTTTACTCGCGGTTTTGCTGCCCCAAGGTAAGCGCTCCTGTGGCTTCTTTGGGATATAAAGGATCGTACCATTAACATATTTTTGGATCTCTTTTACGATTTCCTCTGGTAGAAGTTCGAATGCGTTTTGATAAGCCATCTTTTGTCCTCCTAAGAATAATAAAATTTAGGATTCAGCAAAAGCTCTTCAAGCATTCCTGCCAAGCTTTTGCTAGGCTTTAATAATAATTACTCCCATCATAATGCTCCTTTCTGGTACTAGGTTTATTTTAGCATATTGGGGTTTATAAAATAGGCTATCATTTAATAAACGGGAGATTATTCATCAAAATCAATCTGTGTTTTATAATTTTTTTGATGTTTCCTATACTTCTACTTCATTCCATATCTTTATTGAGTTGTTTTTCTTAAGTAAGTATAATTGAATAAAAATGGCGGTGAAAAATGTGCAAACAACTGATTATATAAATTGGTGGGAAGAGAATAAAGAAAATAGTTTAGAAGATGTAAAAACGACTTTTTTATATAAGGAGGTAATAGTTTGATAGATAGCGTAAGAGTTCACAATGTTGCGACGTATTTAAATCCTGTTGAGTTTAAACCCAAGAAGTTAAATTTTATTTATGGAAGTAATGGAAGTGGTAAGACAACTATTTCCAAATTGCTTGGTAATCAATTAGTATCGGATGATTGCTTAATAAAAAAAAATAGCGATAGAGGTGTAAGCGTTTTATGTTATAACAAAAAATTTGTTGAAGAAAACTTTCAACAATCTGAAAATTTAAAGGGGATTTTCAAAAGGGGATTTTCACTTTAGGACAAGATTCTATTGAAGCACAAGAAAAGTTGGAACTGCTAAGAAATGATAATCAAAATAAACAAAATTCGATTGATACTAAAAACGATACAATAAAGAAATTTGACAATGAGATCGAGGATCAAAAAAATGTTGTTTTGGAAAAAAGTTGGAAATTACAACAATCAATTGGAGAGAGTTTTAGTAATGCTTTGGTAGGATATAGAAATAGTAAAAAAAAGTTTTTTGAAAAATGTATTTCAACTTATATGGATTGGGACAAAAAAGCAGTTGTGAAGTTGGATGAATTAAAATCTAAGTATGACATGGCTTATTCTGACGATAGTGCTATTCACTCAACTTTTCCTACCATTAATATATCTGAAAGTCTGAAATTTGAACAATCCGATTTACTTCAGAAGGTTATCACAGGGAGTAAGGATTCACCAGTAGGTCTGGTAATAGACGTATTAAAAAACAGTGATTGGGTGAGACAAGGAATTGATTATATAGATACTGATGCAAATCAATGTCCATTTTGCCAACAAGAAATGACGGAGGAATTGCAACAAGAAATAAGAAACTATTTTGATGAAACCTATGAATTAGATTGTCAATCATTGAATAGCTTTATTAATAAATATGTCGAACATTATAATGAAATTTTAGGTGATTTAAAGAATATTTTGGAAACAGATATTTCTTTTATAGACGTTTCAAGACTGGAACCAGAATATCAATTATTTAATAGTTTGTTTAAGTTAAATGCGGAGGAATTAGAGAGAAAAAAAGACTCACCTTCTAGTAAAATTTCTTTAGAAAGCTTTGAGTATCGGCTGGAAAAAATTGCGACTATAATTGATTCGTTTAATGAATCAATTATAACTAATAATGAAATTGTAAAGAATAAAAATCGAGAGCAAAAAAATTGTAGTGAGTTACTTTGGTTTTATATCGTTTCTGAGTTGGAAGAAGATCTGAAAGCTTATTCTGTTTTTTTTAATGGTAAGAAAAAAGCTATAGATTCTGTTAGTAATAAAATAGTGACTTTAAATATAGAGATTACTGAAAATAAGAAACAGATGGAAGATATAGAAGAACTGTTAACTAGCGTAGCTCCGACTGTTACCGAAATAAACAAAATACTTGAAAGGTTTGATTTTAAAGGGTTTTATCTTGAAGAAAACAAGCAACAAAAAGGAACTTATCTAATATTGAGAGAGGATGGTACAAATGCTAAAGGTACTTTAAGTGAAGGAGAGTATAATTTTATTACCTTTCTTTATTTTTATTACTTAATATATGGTAGTCAAGAAAAAACGGGAATTACTTCAGATAAAATAATTGTTATTGATGATCCCATATCCAGTTTGGATAGCAATGTTTTATTTATTGTAAGTACCCTAGTGAAAAATTTATTGAAAGATTGCCGTAACAATATAAACGGAATTATCCAAACCTTTATACTCACACATAATGTTTATTTTCATAAAGAAGTTACATTTTTGGGAAGTGGAAAAGAATTCTCATCGAAAGAAGTTTTATTTGGAATAGTGAGAAAAAAAGATAATGTTACTACTTTTTTAGAATATGATAAAAATCCGATTGAATCAACTTATCAGTTACTATGGAGAGAATTAGCAGAGGGTAAAACGTCAACAATGACCGCATTCAATACCATGAGGAGAATTTTAGAATACTATTTTAAGATTATTGGTGATATGGATTATGAGAAATGCATAGACGAATTTGATGGTAACGATAAAATTGTGTGTAAAGCTTTAGTATCTTGTATTAATGATGGTTCACATTTCATAAGTGATGATTTTGTTATTACTTTTGATGAGGAGAATATTGATAATTATAAGAGAATATTCAAATTAATATTTGAAAGATTAGGACATAAAACACATTATGAAATGATGATGAAGACTAAAATTTAGAAAACTTAATATAGTATTTTTCTAAACACCCCCCTGCTAAGAAAAAGCTTTGCAGGGGGGTGTATTCAATCCTTTTTATCGAAAAATTATGTTTTGCTATAAGAAAGGTATTTCAGAGGGATACTAGAAACAGCATTAAAAAACAAATATTATTCTTTTGTTTCAGTTATTACGGGACCTGATACAGTGGGTCTCAATCGAGCAAGATTCTCATTATAATTAGGAAAAGTTTCTGCTACTATTTTATAGTCTATTCCCTTTTTTTGGCAGAAATTTATTGCTGCTTGGCAAACCTTGACAGGAGTAGTTTGATTTTTATATATAATTCTAGGATTTGAAAAAGTCGTATCTTTTTTGTGATCAGCTACAAATTTTCTCAACCATTGTTGTAATTCATTTTCATCATCACTTTTAGTTGAATTATGATTGGCATGTATAATTCCCATTTTTCCAACTGTAACGCTCTTCTTAGAATGAATAGTAATTATGGGAAGGTCTAATTTTTTCTTATCATAGGCGATTGAGTTAATATTTTTTTTAGTTCGTATTGTAGTATCAGAAAATTTCTTTACTTCTGAAATATCAGATGTGATCTTATAGCCTAAATGTTCAATAAAAGTTTTTACTTCTGGTTTTGAATGTACTCTAGAATCAAAGATTGTGATGATTCCAAAATCATTTTTACTTCTAATTAGTCTACCAAGACCTTGCTCAAGTTTCATTAGCATCATAGGCTGATAAAAAACTTTGTATAATTCTTTTTTTTCATAACCTTGAGAAATGAGCTCTATATATGGGTCTTCCGGAACAGGATAGGGAAGTTTAGGTAAAAATAACTTATTCAATGATTTCCCTTCAATAGAAAATCCAGCAAAGAAACTTCCAGAACCTATTAATATGCTGTTGATATCTTTTCTGAAACTATTACTTAAGTACTGGGTGCTTTTTTCTCCTTGAACATAGATGTTTTCTTTAATCTGACCAGAGTCCCTTAACTGGTCAGATAGGCGATTAACATATTTGTTAGATGTACAGAGAACTAAAGTCCCACCTTAAAAAAAACTGATCATTTCAGGTAGTTCGTTTTGAACTTTAATAAGATGTTGAGGATCATTAGGATTAGGATAGTCTTTGGGAATGTAAACTATAGTTTGCTTATCTAATGAAAAGATGCTGGGATAGTTTTTGTATACATACTTTCCAGTTCTTAAATTCCAGTCCACATTTATATCAGATTCATGATCTTGCGTTGTTAATGTACCAGACATAAAAATAATTTTTGAGTAAGATGCCAAGTATGAAATATATTCTTGAAATTGTCTATTAAAATTGAAGTCTACAATATGTAAGGATAAATCTCCATTGTCAAATTGTATCCAATTCTTGTGCCTATTACTTTTTAAAAAAATTGATAGAAAATCCGAAGCCGTACTCATCGACTCAACGACATCCACTGGATAATTCGTTTTAAGTGTGAAGGCAATCAAATTATCATTTAATATGTCCAATAATTGTTGTAGCAAAAATTTATCATCGCTTTTTATTTTGTATCGCAATGAAGAACTGTCGACATTTTCATCAATATAGTTTGAATATATTTTTGATAGTTTTTTCAGAATATTGAAATATTGTTTTTTCTTTTTATGAATTTTCAATTTATACAATTTTTTTAGAGAATATGTCTCTTCGATACTTGAAAGAAAATTTTCTTTGAATGAGTGGGCTTCGTCGATTATCAAAACATTCTCTTTGAAATTAACAATAGGAGAAAATCCTTTTCTTTCATTAGCATATGACTGATTTAATTGGTTATGGTTGGTGATGACAAGTTGATAGTTTTTTTTATATTCACTTCTGTGGTTATGGCTAGGACATTGTAAGTCGAAGCATCTTTCACTAAGTCTATCCATTGACAAATATTTATGTTTTTTCTGGTCTATTTCAGGATACAGTTCTTCTAATTCAGAAAGTAGACCAAATTTACTTTTTTTAAAAAATCTGAGGATTTGATCTTGTTCTTTCCTACTAAACTTATGTAAATTCTCAAAAAAACAACTCCTACAGGTATAGTTGGATTTACCTTGTGCTAATAATTTTTTTTTAGGATCAATTAGTTTCAATTTTTCTAATGTAGTAGAGTCAACATCAAATATTTGATTTTGAAGATTAATTGTAGAAGTCGCATATAATATACTGTTCTTTTTTTCTCTAGAGTAGATAGAACATGGAACCAGTACTCCTAATGATTTTCCTGTTCCCACAGGAGCTTCTAAAAACATAATTTGTTTTTTTGAGTTAAATAGGAAATCAGCTACATCCAAAGCCATTTGGACTTGATGTTGCCGAACGCTAGCTCCATTTTTAAAAATAAGCGGTATTTCATCTTCAAAGCAGGTAAGAACTTCTGACGTGATATCTTTCAAAAAAATGAATCCTCCTTAACAAAAAAAGTTATAATACAAGTCTATTATATCATAAAAAGAACTGACGTTCATATTTTGAGTATGAATGATAATTGAATGGATATCTTAAATGATAAAGATGAGTTAGGTTTCTTTTACTAAAAGATTATTCTTACAAAAATACCCCCGCTAAGAAAATTCTTGGCGGGGTTTTTGGTGGGAAACTATTTAATTTTTAATCAATTTTATCCCTTTTATAATAATAGAAAAGCCGTCAAATCCGCATAAACAAACCAATTTGCGTTTGTAGGCTATCCCCACTCAATTTTTGGAGTTGGGGTTATGATAGAGAATGGCGTAATATCAACAACTATTAGGGACCATGGAATCAGAAAAATGAGTTTGGAAATTATAAAAAGTGCAATTCAAGTGGAATATACTAATCTTAAAATGAGCTTATAAAACTTCATTATCCATTTAAAAAGCTGATCTCTAGTTTCTTTTGTAGAATAGATTAGAGAGTAGCTAATCTATATAATTTTAAAAGGACAATTTAATTCAAAAGTAATAGTAGTTCAGAAAAATAAGTGCCCCGAAGATAGTTTTGTATATCGGGGTCATTTTTTATAAATTGTTGTGCTTTTTTCTTGTAGCCTTTGTCAATTACTTGATCAGCTATTCCTTTAAGTATCTCGTCATGCTCTAGAGTACAAATCTCTAACCATTTATTGTAATCTCGAGTTTGTAAAATGTTATCAACATAATCCGAAAAAAATTGCTCCATATTTTTCAAGTTAGAGAGTCCGATTGTTAAGTTTTGGATATTACTATCTAAGTTTTCTTTAGTGTTGAAATGAGTGTCATGAAGTTGTCGTTCGAAAACTTTTTTTAAACGCCTTTGTACAAGTTGTTCTTTTCTTTCTGTGAGTTTTTGAAAAAATTTATCTTTGAAAAGTTCTATTTTTTTAGTGATTTCTTCATCGAATTGAGCTTTTAGAGTACCACTAATTACGTTCTCATCACATAGTAACATCTCTATTTCTAAAAATTTAGTTGTAAATATCTTCTCCTTTTTTAGTTCTTTAATTTCTTCATCTGTTCGCATATCATTATCAATGATACCTAATGCAGTATTTTGAAAGATACTCTTCTGATTGTTATAAGCTTTAACATATCTTTTAACTTGATCACAGTTTTCAACAGGGATTACTGCGAAATTTGAGAAAAGAACGGAGTATAAGGAATAGTCGATGCTAGAATTTGTTTTCCCCTCGCAAAAGATTACGTTTTTCTTTGCACCTATTAGTTCCAATAGCATCTCTTTAGGAAAGCTATCATATTGTGTATCTTTCAAAAACTCAATTTCCCATTTATTAGGGTAGCTATATCTTTTGCACCAAATAAAATCTGAGTTAACTCTACTCTCAATAAAGTCAATTCGATGGGAAACATAGATGAAACGGCAATCAGCTCTAAGCGATTCAAGTTCATTCCATAAGCGGTTATAGATAGAAGTATTTAAATAAAGCTCGGGTTCATCAATGATAATCGTTGAATTTTCAACTGCTAGTAAAACTTGAATAATGTAGTAAATAATAATTCTTTCTCCATCACTCATTTCATTTATTGAGTATACGCTTCCGTTTTTTATAGGCGCTATAGTCTTATTTGTATTATCTGGATTTTCAAAATCGATATCTGGAATTAATTTTTGATACAGTCGCTTGAATTGGTAAAAAATATTGTCAGTGTTGGGATCTTTTCCTCGACCATCGTTCCATTCAAAGTTAATTTGGCTAAAGTATTCATTAACTAAAGCCACAATCATTTTGGAGAAGTCATTCTCATAGATTTCATGGATATTTTGTTGTTTTACATCCTTGGTTAGAAGAGTTTGCTGTATATTCTCCTTACTGGTATTGTAAAATCCTCCACTATCACTATTTACAAATAAATTTTTTCTGGCTGGAATAACTGCAATATTAGTGGCAATTATGTTTTTGAAAAAACTAACAAGGGAGCTCTTTCCTGAACCGTTTCCTCCGATTATAACAGCGTTCTTTTCACCATCAATAATAGTTAAGTAATATAGTTGATTTAAAGAAGTTTGTTTTTGCTTTAAAGATTCTGGAGAATTGGAAAAATAAGTATCTTGAAAACTATCAGAATCTTTATTGAAACCCAGATTTTTAATAAATAAGTCATAAAGTCGATCAGAGAAAGAATCCCTATTTTCAATCAGTGCTAATAAAGAATCGTAATTTTTTTCAAAAATGCCCAATCCAACTTCAATATCCTTTGTCCATTCAGGTTTGTTAGTGAGAGAATCTTGAAAATATTCACTATAATGCGCATAGAACTTTTTTAAGAGATTGATAATTTTATCTTTATTCAAAATGTACCTCCTTTAAATCATTGCTTAGATAATAATTATAGACTATTCTGTTATCTAGTTATAGAAGAATTTCAAGTCAGGAAATATGTTTCATAGTTGAAGAAACTAAATTTCAACCAACCTCCAGTATCTAACTAAGGAGTAGTAAATACAAACTTTATAACAAAGAAACAGCTATAAACACTGTCTACTCAATGTTTATAGCTGTTTCTCTCCACTACTACACACTTTGATTTTTAGTTTATTAATCATTAAATACAAAACAAGGATTTATTCCCGATGTAACATAAATATCATCTTCTGAAAATAATGTGAATTGAATAGTTCCAATATATTCCATCAAATAAGTCGTGCGTAGTATGATTGGCAAAGTAAAAAAAGCCAGCCGATTTCTCGACTGACCTGTGGACACATTTACGGTCACATGCTAGAAATTTTCAAGCTTACATTCGGTGAAATCTCAATGTAGCCTTGGAATTAAATGCTATTAGATCAACAATCCTAGAATTGATTCACCTGTATATTATTCCCACTCCACAGTAGCAGGTGGCTTACTCGTAATATCATACACGATCCGGTTCACATGAGAAACTTCATTTACGATCCGGACTGAGATCTTTTGCAAGACATCCCATGGGATACGAGCGAAGTCTGCGGTCATGCCGTCGATTGACGTAACGGCACGGATACCGACTGTGTAGTCGTAGGTGCGGCCGTCGCCCATGACACCGACTGAGCGGATGCCTGGTAGGACAGTGAAGTATTGCCAGATGTCGCGGTCAAGGCCGGCATTGGCGATTTCTTCACGTAGGATCGCGTCTGATTCGCGGACGATTTCTAGTTTTTCTTCGGTGATTTCACCGATGACACGAATGCCTAGGCCTGGTCCTGGGAATGGCTGGCGCCAAACGATGGAGTCGGGCATGCCAAGCTGTGTTCCTAATTCGCGGACTTCGTCTTTGAATAGGGTATTTAATGGTTCGATCAATTCGAACTGCATGTCTTCTGGTAATCCACCAACGTTATGGTGTGATTTGATGGTTTGGGCTGTTTCTGTACCAGATTCGATCACATCGGTATAAAGCGTGCCTTGGGCTAAGAAAGAGATACCTTCTTTACCTGCAAGTTTGGTCGCTTCATCGTCGAATACATAAACGAATTCATTTCCGATGATTTTACGTTTTTTCTCTGGATCTGAAACGCCGGCTAATTTATTTAAGAAACGGTCTTTGGCATCAACTTTGATGATGTTTAAGCCGAATTTTCCGCCAAGTGCTTCCATGACTTGTTCGCCTTCGTCTTTACGTAATAAACCGTGGTCTACGAAGATCGATGTTAATTGGTCACCGATGGCTTTTTGTAAAAGCACCCCTACGACAGAAGAGTCTACGCCGCCTGATAGGCCAAGCAAGACTTTTTTGTCGCCGACTTGTTCGCGGATTTTTGCGACTTGCATATCGATGAAGTTATCCATCGTCCAGTCGCCTTTACATTGACAGACATCTAGGGCAAAGTGACGTAACAATTCGTTACCGTATTCTGAATGGCGCACTTCTGCGTGGAATTGGATGCCGTAGAAGTTGCGGTTGGTATCTTGGATCGCTGCGATCGGGCAATCTTTGCTGGTGCCGACTCTTTCGAAGCCTTCTGGTACTTGAGTCACTAGGTCACCGTGGCTCATCCAAACGGTTTGCTCTTTTGGTGTGCCGGCAAATAGGACCGCATCGTCAGAGGTAACTTCTAATGTTGCTTGACCGTATTCACGGTTTTTCGCAGGTTCGACTTTACCACCTAAGTTATAGGTGATCAGCTGCATGCCGTAACAGATACCTAGGACAGGAATGCCTAACTCAAAGATTTTTGGATCGATGGAGAAGGCTCCTTCGTCATAAACACTGTTTGGGCCACCGGATAGGATGATCCCTTTTGGATTCATGGCTTTGACTTCTTCAGCAGTGATGCGGTGGCTCATAAGTTCTGAGAAGACACCGAATTCACGGATACGACGAGTGATTAATTGGTTATACTGACTACCATAATCAAGTACAATGATTTTTTCTACGTTTGTCATTTCGGTAGAAATGTTTGTCACAATTATTACCCCTTTTCAAGTTTTATTATAAAAGAAAGCAAGCTTTCTTTATAAGCTAGTATTTACGCAAATAGATTTCATCAATAATATGATGCTTTGCCTTGTGCAAGATAATATCAGCTCGACCTCTTGTTGGCAAGATATACTCTTCCAAATTCTTCAAGTTGACATTTTTCCAGACATCTTCCGCCATAGCTAGCGCTTCTTTGCGGTCGCCGATAGCATAGTCATAATAGTAGTTATCAGGATCTTTGAAGGCGGTGTCCAGTAGGGATTCGAAACGCTCGATATACCAGCGCTCCACCATCTTCGGATCAGCATCGACATAAATCGACAGGTCGAAAAAGTCGCTGACGTAGATTTGCTGATTGGCTGGCAGCTGCAAGGTGTTAATTCCCTCCACAATCAAAATATCCGGTGAATCGATCATCTCGTATTCACCCTCCACGATATCATACACATCATGAGAATATTTTGGGATGGGGATATTTTCCTTGCCTGATTTCACTTCGTTCAAGACATCGATCAAATTCTCCATGTCATAGCTCTCAGGAAATCCTTTGCGATCCATGATTCCCCGTTCTTCTAAAACAGCGTTTGGATAGAGGAACCCATCTGTAGTGATCAGTTGAACGGTTTGGTGTTTGAACAGGCGGTCCAACAAGGTCTGTAATAAACGAGCGGTGGTACTTTTTCCGACAGCCACACTACCGGCGATCCCGATAATAAAAGGCGGCATCTTCACATAGCGATGCAAAAACAATCCTTTGCTTAAAGTTAGCGACTCAAAATCTTTCATATAAAGATGGATCAAATGACATAAAGGTACATAGACATCGGCCACATCCTTCATTGAGATTTGGTCGTTCAAACTTTTGATATTATCAAGCTCTGCTTGGGTCAACGGTGTGTTTCCCGGTGTGTAGAAATCCTGCCACTGGTCACGGGCGATCCGGAAATAGTTCCCTCTTTCGTTCATAATAACCTCCTTATTCATTTTTATAGCGTCTAGTCTACGAGGATAGCTCCCAGCAAGCTCGGTAATCCCCATGAATTTATCTAACGTGAACAGTCAAAAGGTTCTCGTAAGTTCACTCTCCTGATGATCTTGCCATCGCAAGAAATCAGACGGCAACTGCGCTTATTCTACCATAAAAAACGGTGTTGGAACGTGCTCTGCTTTCAAGAAATCCGAATAATTTCCTAACATAAAACGTTATATGCCATTTTAGCCGAAAAAAACCCTAAAAAGCTATTGTAATGATAGGAGTTTCATTGTTTTTTTAGATGGGGATGTGAAAATTCGCGAGAAGTTAAGAATCAGTGGTGAAAAGTGTATTATAGAAGTAGCAGATTTATGAGAACGGGTGCTGAGATGAAAAAGCTAGAGGATATGACTTTGGAAGAGCTGTGGGAATTGTTTCCGATTGTTTTGAAAGAACATAGTCCGAAGTACGCTGAATGGTACGAGGAAGAAAAGCAGAATTTAACGGAATTACTCGCTGACTTTGGACTTCAACGGATCAATCATATTGGCAGTACCTCGGTGGAGGGGCTGATCGCAAAACCAATTGTAGATATTTTATTGGAATTGCCAGAGGGCTATGATTTGGATCGTGTATCAGAGTTGTTGAAAAATGCTGACTGGATTTTGATGATTAGAGATGACGCAAAGCAGACGTTGGATTTGAATAAGGGCTACACACCAGCAGGCTTTGCGGAAAAAGTCTATCATCTGCATGTGCGAGCGCTCGGGGATTGGGACGAGCTGTATTTCAGAGATTATTTGCGGAAGTATCCGAAAGCTGCTCGACAATATGAAGAATTGAAGCGGTCATTAAAAGAAAAATACGAACACAACCGTGACGCGTATACAGAGGCAAAAACAGCATTTGTTCAGCAGTATAGTCAAGCGGCTCGTGAGGAATTTGGTACGCGCTATTTGGCTAAATAAATTTCGCGTTTCATGCTATGATAGAACCGATAGAATTGTGAGGAGGATGAAGGTATGAAAGAGATCGTTTTATTTGGCGACAGCTTATTGACTGGTGTGATGAATGGAGAAACCAGCGATATTTTAGATACGTATATTCTTGATGAATTAACGGAGATGGGCTTTCCCGGCTATCAATTAGTCAAGCTGGGCAAACGCGGCGAGACTTCTTCTGATGGATTGGCACGAGTGAGTGAAGCCGTGGATGCAGAAGGTGATTTTGTGGTCATTTCCTTTGGGACGAATGATTCATTGAAGCACGAGACATCACTAGAAGCCTTTGGTGAAAATCTAAAGGAAATTATCGAATCTTTTGATGCGTCCAAAGTCATCCTATTGACTACGGGGTATATCAATACAGAGGTTTATCCAAAAGGGGACAACGAACGGCAACAGCTCTTCGCGCAGAAGGCGAAAATGGTGGCGGCAGAATCTGGAGTCAACGTGATCGATCTGTATCATCACATGACGGTTTATCCAAAACCAAATGAGTTCGTGCAAACATTTGACGGCATCCATCCGTCTGACGAAGGCTATCATTTCTTAGGGGCCTTGATTGCACGAGATATCAAAGAAATATTATTAGCAGAAGGGTAAGTATATGGCAAATCATTATTATTCCGAAAATCCCGAGACCGCTCACGACCTGCATCAATGGTCGTTTGAATTGGCTGGGAAAAATTTTCAGTTTGTGACCGACAGCGGTGTTTTTTCCCGTGACACGGTGGACTTTGGCTCACGTGTTTTAATTGAGCATTTTGACGCATCAGACTTACCAGAGGGAACCTTGCTGGATGTTGGCTGCGGGTATGGACCAATTGGCATGGCGTTAGCCTATCAAACGCAGCGTCCTGTTGAAATGATCGATGTGAACAATCGTGCGGTCGAGCTGGCTCAAGGCAATGCCAAGCGCAATGGGATCGAAGCGGATATTCACCAATCCAATATTTATGAGACCCTGCATCAGACAGAGTATGCGGCGATCATCAGTAATCCGCCAATTCGTGCGGGAAAAAAGGTCGTCCATCAGATTTTGAGCGAGGCGGCGCCCTTATTAAAAACTGGCGGCACCTTGACGATCGTGATCCAAAAGAAGCAAGGAGCACCTAGCGCGAAAAGTAAAATGGAAGAAGTCTTCGGCAACGCGGAGATCGTAGCGAAGGACAAAGGCTACTATATCATCCGCAGTGTGAAGGAATAGAAAAATGCCACAAACCGATTGGGTCTGTGGCATTTTTTTTACGTGTTATCGCCGTACCCCTTCATATCAGGTTCGGTTCTATCGCTGCGGAAGCTTTCTTTTGGCAGTGTTAGAGGAAGAGTCATAGAGTCTAGCACGCCAGCTTCTGCTTCAACGACATAGGGAATGGCGTTGACGGCCCGCATACAGGTGATCACCATGCCTTCATAGCCAGCGGTTATTTCATTTTTCCCGGGGAAGAATTCACAGGACATATTAGGATCGCCTTCAACAACCAAACGGTAGGTCCCATCTCGCGGCCCTTTTGGCCAATGTGGCGCTATGTCTTTATCCATCCGGTTGACGTGCTCGATAATGATCTTGTCTTCACCATTGACGATGCCGATGGTTTCAAAGCGAACCGCGCCAACAGTTCCAGCAGGAATCGTGCCGCTAGCGACATGCAATTCTTTTTCAGTAATCACTTTTTCATAGGTCTGGCGATATCCGTCCAGTTCGTAACCTAGAGCATTAGCGATGTAAGCGATCGGCGGTCCCCACGAAACGAGCTGTGTTCCTTCACCGCTCATCACTGGCTCGTAGTCCATCGGCATTCCGAAGCCAAAGGCATATTTTATTGTCATTTCATCAGGATAGGTATCATACATAAAGATTTCTTGGGTACGAACTTGTTTGATCGTATTAGAGCAGGTCAAGACGAGGGCTAACAGATGGTCAGCAGCAAAACCAGGTTCAATACCAGAAATATATAGGAAGGCATTTCCTTTACGTGCGGCTTCAGAAAGCTGAGGCGTTATCTCTTGATTGGTAGGAGATGATGGATAGACAAGGTTTGCGAGTGATGTACCAACAACGTTGATACCAGCTAATAATAGTTTTTCAATGAGAGGCAACAGAATTTCATTGGCTTTGTTTGCAGGGGGATTTAATCCAATAACGGCGCAATCGGGTTTCAGCTGGATTAAGTGATCGATATTATTGCTGATGGTAAGCCCGATCGGCTTGTCACCATACAGCAGACCAGCATCTGTTCCAACCTTATTTCCAGCGGTTTCCTCATGTGCCCACACACCAATAACCTCAAAATCAGAACGATCGAACATGCAGCGGACGGCAATTGAACTGATGCTTCCGGTACCTAAGACAATGACCTTTACCATAGCGATCCCTCCATTGTTCTATTCTTACACATCTATAGTACCTTCTAAGCCGAGTCTAAAGCAATGTCTATTTCGCTTATTCTCCCTATATATAGTTAGAAAAGAGCTATTTCAGCGGATCTTCTGTAATCCCTTGCAGAAGAGGAACAAGTAAAGGTATAATCACATTGACTCATGTTTTTCACAAATGTGATAAAAGGAGAGGGAGTTTATGCAAAAAGAAGAAGACAAGTTACTGGTTCGCATTGCCGAAATGTACTACCAAGAAGATAAAAATCAAAGCCAGATTTCTAAAGAATTAAATATTCACCGCAGTACGATCAGTCGGTTACTGAAGCGTTCGCGAAATGAAGGTATCGTGAATATTTCCATTAATTACGACAAGGCGGGAACCTACAGCATCGAAAAGGAGCTGCAAGAAAAGTTCGACCTGGAAAAAGCGATCATTGTGCAGGCAGGTGCTGATCTCAGTCGAACGCAAAAGGACAAATTATTGGCGCAAGGTGTGGGGGAATACCTGACGGAAATTATCAAGGATGATATGATCTTTGGCTTTTCGTGGGGAGAGACGATGTCCGCGATTCCAGAAGGGCTAAGCAACTATGACGTGAATAATATCCTTTGTGTTCCCATGATCGGCGGACCGTCTGGACGTCTCATCAGCGATTATCATGTGAATACGATTACCTATGAAGCATCGAAAAAACTTAATGGCAGGGCTTTATTGATTGATTCACCGGCATTTCCTGAAACGGTCGCATTGAAGAAGGCCTTGATGGAAAATGAGTTCAATCAAGAGCTGATTGATTATTGGCGGAAGATCGATATCGCCATCTTAGGGATTGGTTCGCCTACCTTGAAGGCTAGTGAGAGCTGGAAGCAGTTCTATGGCGAAGATGTTTTAGCTTATTTAGAAGGAAAAAAAGTTGTCGGAGACGTCGTGTCCCGCTTTTATAATATCGAGGGTGAACACATCGACAATACTTTGGATGATCGCTTAATCGGGATCGACATTTCTGATTTAAAGCGTACTCCTTACCGAATCGGTGTGGCGGAAGCCGTGGATAAGGCCGATGCGATCGCCAGCGCCTTAAAGGGACGCTACATCAATGTATTGGTCACGACAGAAGAGACGGCACAAGAGGTATTGAAACGATAGGTCGGGATGAATATAAACTTTTCAATCGCAGCTGTAAATTGAAGTTCAGCTTCGCAAATGAGCTTTGTCGGTAATATGCTGAGCCAGTTTGCGAAGCCTTTCTTATCATCGAGTCATTCCAAGAGGAGGTACCATGCAAGTTATTCGTTTGCTTCAAACGACCTTAATTTTATTGAGCCGCAAACAGGTGACCGCTAAGGAATTAGCGGAGCGATTTCAGGTTTCTGTTCGAACAATCTACCGCGATGTTGACGCTTTGAGCTTAGCAGGTGTACCCGTTTATGCGAATAAGGGACGAAATGGTGGGATTTTCTTAGATGATTCCTATCATGTCAGTCATGCGTTGATTGACAAAGAAGAACAAGATGACCTTTTTTTAGCGCTGCATTTATTGCAATCGGTCGGCTTAGCGGACACAGATGAGCTGATGAAAAAAATGGGTACTGTTTACGATTGGAGCGAGTGGCTGGACGTTGATTTGAGTCAGACGGAGATCTCCAGTGAAACCTTTGAGCAAATCAAAAAAGCGTTATTCAATCATTGTGAGATCACCTGCATTTATCATACGGAATATGGACAGACCCGTCTGTTGTCACTGGCGCCAAAGCGAGTGGTATACAAGTATCAGACTTGGTATTTACTTGCATGGGAATTGCCTAAAGAAGCGTGGGGCTTATTTCCGCTTAAGCAAATTCGAAATGTTGTTTTAAAAGAACCGATCCACTATCCATTTCCTGAAGAGGTAGTAGTATTTCCGCAATTAATGGTGCACTTACGCTTCAGTAAACGAATTGCCTATAAAAAATATGCGGAGTTCGCCGATTTTGACTGGACTGATAATGCGGACAGCAGTTTTGATGCCTCATTGACCTTTGCGGAATTCGACGATCTGTACCGTTTCTTGATTCCGCTGGGGAAAAATGTCGAAATACTTGGACCTAGCTGGATTCGTGAGAAGGTGCTGAATTATGTCGCGGCTTTTTACGAAAATCATTTTTAATATGACAGGTTCTGGCACCTTTCTTCGGTAGAGTAGAGAAAAGAGGAGGAGATAGCTATGCAATTTGAACCAATCATTAAACCGGATCAGTGGATTCTTTCCCAAAGCTTTACTGTGAAAGTCGAAGAAATTCCACAAGTCATTGGACCAACCTTTATGAAATTGGGCGGCTTCGTTCAAGAGCAAGGAATCGCAATTTTGAGTACCCCTTTTGTGTCCTATAAAAATATGGATGAGAATGGCGGGTTAGATGAGTCTGCTATCGAGATGGAGGTGGGCTTTCCAGTAGCGGAGGAAGTGAAGAATGCTGCGGAAATTGACAGCGACAGCTATTTTCTGCCTTCCTATAAAGCGTTATCTGGTCTTTATGTAGGCAAATATGAAGAGATGACCGAACCCTATTTCGCGATGATGGATGAGATTAAACGGATTGGCGGAACCTTCAGCGGGATTTCTTATGAATATTATCTTAGTGATGAGGAGATCCCAGAGGAACAGCAGGAAACGATCATGGAATTGGTTTACGAATAGTGAGCAGCAGGACAAGTTGAAAAGCTTGTCCTGTTTTTGTTTTAACGACCCTAGGCAATTTTGCTAGGGTTTTTCTTTGTGCACTTTTGTGATTTTGTTTTAAATAAATTGCAAAAAGTTGTTGACAACGTTTTCTTGTGCGGTTACTATAAAGGTGCAACAAATGTTAAAAAGAAATCACAAATGTTAAAAGGGGCGTTTGCAATGGATTGGTTAGATGTAAAAGGAAAAACGGTCATTGTCACAGGAGGATCATCAGGAATTGGAGCGGCCATTGTCGAAGAGTTATGTGAATTAGGGATCAATGTCGTGAACGCGGATCTTAGAGAAGGAAGCTTCACACATGAAAATCTACTTTTTAGTCAAACAGATGTGACGTCACCTGAATCTGTGGAGCAGACAGTTGCCACAGCTGTAGAAAAATTTCAAACGATTGATGCGGTTGTGAACAACGCAGGGATCAACATCCCTGCTTTACTAGTCGATGAAGAACTGACTGAAGGCGGGAAATTCCAAATCAACGAGCAAATTTTTAATAAGATGATCGCCATTAATCAAAAGGGTGTTTACCTGATGGGGCAAGCTGTCGGTCGTGTGATGGTCAAGCAGGGCTACGGCGTCATTATCAACATGTCCTCAGAATGTGGGCTAGAAGGTTCGGAAGGTCAAAGTGTTTATGCAGCGACAAAAGCGGCGGTGAATAGTTTTACGCGTTCATGGGCAAAAGAGTTAGGAAAAAAAGGCGTTCGGGTAGTAGGGATCGCACCTGGAATCATGGAGGAAACAGGCTTACGCACAATCGAATATGAAACAGCGTTGGCTTATACACGCGGTATCACTGTGGAGCAATTACGCGCAGGCTACAGCAATACAAAAACAATTCCACTGGGACGCGATGGAAAATTAAGTGAAGTAGCAGATTTGGTTGCTTACTTTGTTTCGGGACGCTCAAGCTATGTGGATGGTGTGACGGTGAATGTTGCCGGTGGGAAAACGAGAGGATAAATCGTCTGTTTCCTTTTTTGAAGGACATGGACATAAATAGGAACGAGGAGGGACTTATGAACAAGGTAATTTTAGTCGCACATGGCAAGCTGGCACATGAAATGAAAAATTCCGCTGAAATGATTTTCGGCGGACTGCCAAATTTTGAGTCAGTGGAATTTTTGAAGGAGGAGGGCTTAGATACGATTCAGGAAAAAATCACTGCAGCTATGCAAGATGATGAGTCTTCGTATTTGATCTTGACCGATTTGTTTTGCGGCACACCTTATAATGCCAGCTGTGCCGTGGCTATGAAAAATCCCGAACGCGAGATCGACGTCGTATCGGGAATGTCGCTGCCGATCGTTTTAGAGGTGGCAAGTATGTTAGGGAATTCTTTGCAGGATATTGTGAATCATGCAACAAGTATTCCGTGCGATACAGTGAAAGCGTTTAAACAGCAGGTGATTGAAGAAGAGGAGGATTTTTAAGATGCAAATCAAATTAGCGCGGATCGATGATCGATTGATCCATGGACAAGTAGCAACGGTTTGGGCAAAGGAAGCAGGTGCGAAACGAATCATCGTTGTCAGTAAAGAAGTCGCGAACGATGACATTCGCAAGACATTGGTGAAACAAGCAGCGCCTCCAGGTATCAAAGTGAATATTGTTGATCCGGAAAAGGCAGTAAAGGTTTATAACAATCCAAAATACGCGGACGAGACAGTCTTCTATCTATTCACCAATCCGATGGAGGTTTTAGAGCTGGTACAAATGCAAGTACCTATCAAATCTATCAACATTGGCGGCATGCAGTTCAAAACAGGTCGAACGCAAATCACAAAAGCCGTATCCGTTGATCAAACTGAAGCGGATGCATTCAGAAAATTAGAAGCAGCAGGTGTAGAGCTGGATTTACGTGTCGTGGCAACAGATCCAAAAGGAAATTTTGAGGAAAAGCTGAAGGAAGCGGGATTTTAATCAGTATTCAAATAGTAGGAAAGAACTACGTTCGAACAAACAAGGAGGACACAAAAAATGGAATTATCAGCTTTACAGATTGTACTTATTTTTCTTTTTTCATGTGTGTGCGGGATGGGCAGTGTGTTGGATGAATTTCAAACGCATCGACCGTTGATCGCCTGTACGATAGTTGGCTTGATTCTAGGGGATGTAACAACGGGCATTATTTTAGGCGGAACGTTGGAGCTAATCGCGTTAGGGTGGATGAATATTGGTGCGGCACAGTCGCCGGATTCGGCTCTAGCCAGTGTGATCTCAACAATATTAGTAGTTGTGGGTCAGCAAGACATTCAATCAGGGATCGCCATCGCTTTACCTGTCGCAGCAGCTGGGCAAGTATTAACCGTTATCGCTCGGACGATCACCGTGGCTTTCCAGCATGCGGCGGATCGCGAGGCGGAAAAAGCGAATTTCAACAAAATTATCTTCCTGCATTTTAGCGCCCTGTTCATTCAGGCGTTGCGTGTGGCGATTCCAGCGACTATCGTAGCGGCCTTCGTCAGTGCAGAGATGGTAACGAAAATGCTAGACATGATTCCAGACGTGATCACGGGTGGTTTGGCAGTGGCCGGCGGCTTTATCGTGGTTGTCGGTTACGCGATGGTATTGAACATGATGAGCGTCGCTTACTTGATGCCGTTCTTCTATCTAGGATTTGTGATGGGCGGCTATCTAGAGTTCAGTTTGCTGGCCTTCGGGATTATTGGATTGATCACGGCATTAATCTATGTGCAGTTGAATCCAAACTTTAAGAAAAATGAAGTCCAAGGCAATCAGGTGGCGGCGGTCGTTGCTGGTGAGCTGGCTGACGATGAGCTGGAAGATTAGGAGGCAAAGAAAATGGAAAATACTTCAATGGTAGAGAGTAAAAAGGATATTTACGCGCAATCACAATTGACGAAAAAAGACTTGATGACGACGTTTGTCTTCTCAAATTTCCAGCAAGCGTCGTTTAACTTTGAACGAATCCATGCCTTGGCATTCTGTGTGGACATGATCCCAACGATTCGCCGAGTGTATAAAACAAAGGAAGAGCAGGCGGAAGCTTTGAAACGCCATTTGACCTTTTTCAATACAACACCAGCGGTCTGTGGACCAGTCATTGGTGTAACGATGGCGATGGAGGAAGCACGGGCAAGCGGTGCGGATATCGATGATGGAACAATCAATAGCTTGAAAGTTGGATTGATGGGACCATTAGCTGGTGTCGGTGATCCATTGGTCTGGGGAACATTACGACCGATCACTGCAGCTTTAGGAGCATCTTTGGCACTATCCGGCAATGTGATGGGACCGATCCTATTCTTCGTGGCCTTTAATGCGATCCGGTTAGCCATGAAATGGTTTGGCCTGACCTATGGGTTCAGCAAAGGGATGGATATCGTAAAAGACCTGTCGGGAAATCTGTTGCAAAAATTAACCGAAGGCGCGACAATCCTAGGTTTGTTCATCATGGGTGTCTTGGTAACGAAGTGGACGACCGTCAATATTCCATTGGTTGTCTCAAAAACACCAGGTGCGGATGGCAAAACGGTTATTACGACCGTTCAAAATGTTTTGGATGATTTGGTACCTGGCTTGCCAGCTTTAGGTTTGACTCTATTGATGATGTATCTATTGAAGAAAAAAGTCAGTCCAATCGTCTTGATTTTTGTCTTGTTTGCAGTTGGGATCGTTGGTTATTGGTTAGGTATTTTAGCGTAATAATGCTTCATAATATAGTAGGATTTTAGGAGGAACAGCAGTGAAAACGAAAGCGGTAAGATTATATGGTAAGAAAGATTTGCGCTTGGAGGAATTTGAATTACCTGAAATTAAAGAAAATGAAATTTTGGCATCCGTCATTACCGACAGCATTTGCATGTCGACATGGAAATTAGCGAATCAAGGGGCCGACCATAAGAAGGCGCCAAATGATCTAGCGGAAAATCCTATCATCATCGGCCATGAATTTTGCGGCGAACTGCTGGAAGTAGGCGGAAAATGGGCGCACAAATATAAAAAGGGTGAACGTTATGTTCTGCAGGCGAACCTGCAGCTGCCGGATCGCCCAGATTGTCCAGGGTATTCGTATCCTTACACAGGCGGCGACGCTACCTACATCGTAATTTCAGAAGATGTCATGAATCAAGATTGTCTGATTCCATATAAAGGAGACACCTACTTTGAAGGGTCATTGATTGAACCCTTGTCTTGTGTGATCGGTGCCTTTAAAGCAAACTACCATTTAAAAGAAGGGTCTTATGAACACAAGATGGGCATTCAGCCTGATGGCAATTTATTGATCATGGGCGGTACCGGACCTATGGGCTTATTGGCGATTGATTATGCGCTGCATGGCCCTATCAAACCTAAAAAATTAGTGGTCACAGACCGTGACGCAGAAAAATTAGCTCGTGCGGCAAAGCTTTATCCTAGTCAAGATGGGATCGAGGTTTCTTATGTTAATGTGGCGGATGTGGAAGATCAAGTCAGCGTATTGAAGGAAACAGCTGGCGGCGGCTTCGATGATATCTTCGTCATGGTACCAGTCGGCCCAGTGGTAAGTGACGCGGCAGCGATGCTAAATCCTGACGGTTGTTTGAATTTCTTCGCCGGACCACAGGACAAGGGATTTTCAGCGAACGTAAACTTCTATGACGTACACTATTCATTTACTCACTTTGTCGGAACCTCAGGGGGAAATACCGAAGACATGCGTAAAGCGGTGAAGCTGATTGAAGACAAGCAGGTGAAAGTGGCGAATGTCGTTACTCACATTTTAGGGTTAGATGCTGTGGGAGAAACGACACTGAATCAGCCGGCTATCGGCGGTGGAAAGAAATTAGTGTATACCCACAAGCAATCTGAATTAAAGAAATTGTCAGAGATCGATAAGGATTCTGAACTAGGAAAAATTCTCGCTGAAACAGATGGAATTTGGAGCAAAAAAGCAGAAAATTATGTTTTGAAGAATTACCCAAATATTTAATATTTTATTTAGTAAATGAATTAATCCGCATTTGGCAGGATTTCCGAATATCAAATGTTCGTGTTTTAAAGGAATAAAAGAAAAAAGATCGCCGCAGAAAAATCAAACTCTGCGACGATCTTTTTAAATAGTAGCCTTTAAGAATTGAACGGTGGCTTGGTAGGCGATCTCCGCGTAGCCTTCTCCGTGGACGGTCCCTTTGATTAGTTTGTTTTCGCTAGGGATGCCTTTTTCAGCCAGGGCCGCTTGTAATTTATAGACTCCTGATAATGGAACCAATTCATTTAGTGAGTTGGCGATAAAAAGTGGTCCGCTGTTATTTGAGACGCGAGCCAATGGATCGGCCTGCTTCAGCCGTTCCATATCCTGACCAACATAATTTAGGATGAACCACTTATAAAAGGCGTCGTTTGCGCCGTCTTGGTCGATTTTTCCGCTGGCTTGTTTATCAAAATCGGGTTTTTGGTTCATTGCTGGAACAACCTCTGGGTGCTGCTGTACCCAATCATAGAGGTCGATGATCCCAGACCAGGAAGCTGCTGGAATCCCCTTTTGCAAGGCCAATTCAATAGATAAATTGCCGCCGGATGAAGAACCAAGGGCGGTAATTTTCCCCTTTACCGGATAGTCACTGGCTGCCAACCAATCATAGACCTTCAGTAAATCATCCATTGCCGCTGGAAAGAGATGATCAGGTGCTAAACGATAGTTCGGTGCGACAACAAGAAAGCCATCAGTGGTCAATCGTTCTGCCAAAGCAGTTTCTTTACTTTTGTCTCCGCGAAACCAGCCGCCGCCGTGGATCAAAATAATGGCGGCTTCTATTTTATTTGGTTCATAAATGTCTAAGGTTAATTGATTTTTTTCATCGTACACGTAATCTTTGATCATAGTGTTGCGCTCCTTTTTAAATAAATGAGATTCGCAAACGGCTTCTATTAAATCAAGTCATTTTCTTTGGTTGGTTTGGGCTGTTGCGTCATCAATTCAGCTAAAATAGCTAACAAATTTTGTTGCGCTGCCTCATAGTCATCTATTTGGTCGCCGAATTCTTGATTGAATTCGGCTAAACCACCCTTTACAAAGGCGTATTCATATTGGTAGACCGCATCGTAGGCTTTGGTAAAGCGTTGAAGCAAGTCCATTTGACCATCTAATTGCAGCGCTATCTGGATGATACGAAAATCCGTATAAGCTAATTCAAACTGAACGGCCCAAGCACGCATGAAATCGTGTTGATTTTTTATGTGTAGATAGTGGTGTTCGGTTGTCCATTGTAGATTTTTAACGGCTCCTATCACATCAAGCATTTTTCTCACCTGCCTTGGCACTCTTTATAGTCTTTAATTTACGCTCTTTTTTCTGTAGAGCAAGTAAGAAGTCTTACCTTTTGAAGAAAAAGACTTTCTTTCTAAATTTTCCTTTGCTACACTTAAAAAAAAACATAGAGAGAAGGTCCATGATGAAGATCACCATTAAAGAAATCGCTGAAATGGCGGGTGTTTCGGTAACAACCGTCTCGCAAATCTTGAATAATAAGGGCAGTCGCTTCAGTGAGCAGACGCGGCAAAAGGTCTTGGCGATCGTGGATGAGTATCAATACAAGCCAGATTTTTTTGCGGCGAATTTGATCAATCGTCATTCAAAAACAATCGGCATGATCGTGCCGGATGTGACAGACTTTTTCTTTTCAAAAGTGATTGAAGGGGTAGAAAGTTATTTAAACCCATTAGGCTATATGATTATTTTGTGTAACTCACGCCACGACATTGAACAAGAAAAACGTTATTTAAATGAACTGTCTCATCGCTCAGTAGATGGCATCCTGTTAGCGACTCCGAACCATCTGGAGGGGGAGCACAAGCTAGGCAGTGAATTCTATCGAAAGCGTCCCATCGTTTTAATCGACCGGGGCTTGAATGACCGTGATTGGGGTCAGTTGCTGGTGGAGGAGTATGCTGGTGCGCAAGATGTCTTGCGGATGCTGGTAGAAAAAGGGCATCGACACATAGGAATGCTGAAGGAAAGCCAAGGCTACTATCAATTGACCGAACGTGTGAAGGCCTATCGTCAGGTAGTTTTTGAATATCAGCTGCCTTTTGAGGAAAGCTATATTTGTTCGGGGCAATTGACGATTTCTGGTGGTTATCATGCGGCGAAAGAAGTATTAAAGAATAAGGAGATTACCGCTATTTTTTGCGGAAACGATGAAATGGCGATCGGTTGCTATCAAGCGATTTATGAAGCGGGATTAAAGATTCCTGAGGATATTTCAGTTGTCGGTTTTGACGGATTAGAGGTTAGTCAGTATATGGTTCCACCATTGACAACGGTCTTTCAGCCAAGTACCGAAATCGGTTTTTCTGCAGCGAAATTTTTAGTCGATGCTATTAATTTTCCTTCTCAGCGAATCCCGAATAAAATCTTCCAAACTAAATTAATTATTCGTGAGAGTGTGAAGAATGTAAATGAGGGTTGACAACGGGTTGAGTACCCGTTATAGTAACGATGTTAGCGCTAACAGAAAGCGCTTCTATATTTAGTAAACTGTTTTACTAAAGTGGTTTACCTTTCGCCATTTTATTGTATAATATCTTTTGAAGCTTGGAGGAAAACCTATGAGAATGGTAGATTTAATCGAGAAAAAGAGAGACGGAAAAGTCCTGTCAAAAGAAGAACTGGACTTCATTATTGGGGGCTACACGGACGGAAGCATTCCTGATTATCAAATGAGTGCCTTGCTGATGGCTATTTTTTACCAGGACATGACAGACGAGGAAATCTCTCATCTGACTTTAGCTATGGCGAATTCAGGTGACATCATTGATTTGTCTTCTATCGATGGCATCAAAGTGGACAAGCATTCAACTGGCGGTGTCGGAGATACAACAACATTGGTTCTAGCTCCCCTTGTGGCAAGTGTTGGTGTACCAGTAGCGAAAATGTCTGGAAGAGGACTTGGCTTTACCGGTGGGACCTTAGATAAGTTTGAATCTATTCCTGGCTTCAAGATCGAACTATCGGATCAAGAATTTATTGATATCGTGAACAAGAGCAAGGTTGCGGTCATTGGACAGTCAGGGAATCTGGCTCCAGCGGATAAAAAGCTTTATGCGCTGCGTGATGTGACTGCGACTGTTGATTCGATCCCATTGATTGCCAGCTCGATCATGAGTAAAAAAATTGCGGCTGGAGCGGATGCGATCGTCCTAGACGTAACTACCGGCGATGGAGCTTTCATGAAGGATATCGAAGACGCGAAACGCTTAGCGAAAACAATGGTACGCATCGGAAAATTAGCAGGTCGTCAAACAATGGCTGTTATTTCAGATATGTCTGAGCCATTAGGTGAAGCAATCGGCAACAGCTTGGAAATCGTTGAAGCGATCGACACGTTAAAGGGAAATGGTCCAGCGGATCTTACGGAAATGTGCTATGTCTTAGGTAGTCAAATGGTTGTATTAGCGAAGAAAGCAGAAACCTTGGAAGAAGCTCGAGGAATGCTGGAAGAAGCGCTTCATTCTGGCAAAGCCTTAGAAAAATTCCGTGAGATGGTCAAAGATCAAGGCGGCGATACAAGCGTGATTGATCAAACCGAAAAAATCTTAACCGCTAAGTACGAGATCGAACTGCCAGCGAAAACGTCTGGTTATGTAACCAAACTAGTAGCCAATGAAATCGGAATTGCAGCCATGCTGTTAGGTGCAGGACGCAAAACGAAAGAGGACGATATTGACCACGCAGTAGGCATCAAGCTCCACAAGAAAATTGGGGATAAAGTAGCTGTAGGGGAATCCTTATTAACCATTTATTCAAATTCCAAGGAAATTGATGCGGTGGAAAAATTACTTTATCAAAATATTTTCATCGGAGATACGCCAAAAGAACCTATTTTAATCCACGATATCATTACGGAATAAGTATTTAAAACTTTTTTATAACAATAAAAAATATATTATAATAAGAGAAGCGAGGATTAGACATGGAAATAAATCGAATGATCGACCACACCATTTTAAAAGCAGACGCGCAAGCAGCAGATGTAATGAAAATTATTGAAGAGGCTAAGAAATATCGCTTCTACTCTGTTTGTATCAACCCTACCTGGGTAGCGCTTGCGGCAAAAGAATTACAGGGTGAACCTGTTGCCGTTTGTACCGTGATTGGCTTCCCTCTTGGAGCGAACACAACAGAAACAAAAGCTTTTGAAGCAGCCAATGCTATTGCTAATGGTGCGGATGAAGTCGATATGGTTATCAACATTGCCGAGCTAAAAGACGGCAACGACGAAAAGGTTCAAAAGGATATTGAAGCCGTAGTGGCGGCAGCAAAAGATAAAGCATTAGTAAAGGTGATCATTGAAACGTCTCTTCTTACTAATGAAGAAAAAATCAAAGCCTGCGAATTAGCAAAAGCTGCAGGAGCAGATTTTGTGAAGACATCGACTGGGTTTTCAACGGGTGGAGCAACAGTGGAAGACGTCCGCTTGATGCGTGAAACAGTGGGACCTGAAATGGGTGTCAAGGCTTCCGGCGGTATCCACAACGCGAAAGAAGCCGAAGCAATGATCGAGGCAGGCGCAACGCGTTTAGGAGCCAGCTCAGGGGTTGCTATTATGAACGGACTATCCGGTACGGGGTATTAAGATCGGAGGACCATTGAATGAATAAACAAGAATGGATCGACATCGCAATCGACGCACTCGACAAAGCGTATGTCCCATATTCTCACTTTCCCGTAGGCGCATGCCTTGTAACGAAGGAAGGGAAAACTTACCAAGGACTTAACATTGAGAACGCCTCTTACGGCTTATCCAATTGTGCGGAACGCACAGCCATTTTTAAAGCAGTATCGGAAGGCGAAAGAGAATTTAGTCATTTAGTTATTGCGGGACACACACCAGAACCTATCTCACCATGCGGCGCATGCCGTCAGGTTATGGCAGAATTTTGTGATCCAGCGATGCCAGTAACCTTAGTCGGTGACAACGGTGTAGTTAAGGAAATGACCGTTGAAGGCTTACTGCCGTATACCTTTACTGACAAAGATTTATAAACCATGTTCATTCAGTCGCAGGACTGTTGAAAAAAACATATTTAGGGGGCTTTACAGAAATGAAAAAAGCAAAATTATTTGGCCTAGGTACCGTGGCAATGGCAGCGTTGCTGACTTTAGGAGCTTGCGGCGGCGGAGGCGGCGGTTCAACTGATTCTTCAGGTGGAGCGGCTAAAGACGATGCGAAACACAGCGTAGCAATCGTAACAGACATTGGTGGAGTGGACGACCGTTCATTTAACCAAAGTGCTTGGGAAGGTCTTCAAGCATGGGGTAAAGAACACGATATCAAAAAAGGTACTGGCGGATATAACTATATCCAATCAAACGATGCTTCTGAATATGAACAAAATATTTCACAAGCTGTTACTAACGGATTCAAAACAGTCTTCGGGATTGGTTACTTGTTAGCTGACCCAATCTCAGCAGCAGCAGATCAAAATCCAGATACAAACTTCGTTATCATTGACTCAGTGATTGAAGGCAAAGACAACGTCGCTTCAGCAACATTTAAAGACCAAGAAGCAGCTTACCTAGCAGGTGTAGCAGCTGCTGAAACAACAAAATCAAATAAATTAGGTTTTGTTGGTGGTGAAGAAGGTGCCGTAATCGACCGTTTCCAAGCTGGTTTTGAAAAAGGTGTAGCGGATACTGCTAAAAAATTAGGCAAAGACATTTCTGTAGATGTACAATATGCGGCTTCATTTGGTGATCCAGCGAAAGGGAAAGCTTTGGCAGCGAACATGTACAATGGCGGAGTAGATATTATCTATCATGCTTCAGGCGGTACTGGTCAAGGGGTCTTCTCAGAAGCGAAAGCGCGTAATGAAAAAGCGGATGAAGCGGACAAAGTTTGGGTTATCGGTGTAGATAGCGACCAACAAAAAGAAGGCGAATATAAATCTAAAGACGGTAAAGAAAGCAACTTCTGTTTAACTTCAACACTTAAAGGTGTAGGCGCAGCGGTTCAAGATATCTCTACTCGTGCATTAAATGATAAATTCCCTGGTGGCAAACACTTAACATTCGGTTTGAAAGACGGCGGTGTTTCTCTAACTGACGGATTCCTTTCTGATGAAGCAAAAGATGCTGTCAAAGAAGCAAAAGATCAAGTTTCTGCTGGCGACATCAAAGTTCCAGAAACTCCTGAGAAATAATCATTCAGGTGACCATAGTCTCCAACTACGCGAGGCTATGGTCCTCTTTTAAAAAAATACAATTTGAATAGAAGCCTTCTTTTTTTAGCCAAGTCACAGCCTGTGCTAGATTTGGCTAAGGGAAGAACGCCCTTAACGTTGCAATGTTTTGTCAGGTTTGAAAAAGCGATAGGATGTGAAAAGAAAGTGACAGAAGAACAATATGTCATTGAGATGCGCAATATCACCAAGCAATTTGGCACGTTTAAAGCAAATGACAACATCAATTTACAGATCCGAAAAGGCGAAATCCATGCACTTTTAGGTGAAAATGGTGCCGGTAAATCGACACTGATGAATGTTTTGTCAGGGCTATTGCAGCCAACTTCTGGTGAGATTTTGATGGATGGTCAGAAGGTTGATATCTCAAGTCCAACTAGAGCCAACCAACTAGGAATCGGGATGGTCCATCAGCATTTTATGTTAGTGGATGCCTTCACCGTTACAGAAAACATTATTTTAGGCAGCGAGCCGAAGAAGAACGGCATGCTAGATCAAAAGAAAGCCAAGGCTGAAATTCAACGGTTATCCGAAGAATACGGCTTGAAGGTGGATCCAGACGCGTATATCCGTGATATTTCAGTAGGGATGCAGCAGCGGGTTGAAATTTTAAAAACGTTATACCGCGGAGCCAACGTTCTGATCTTTGATGAACCAACCGCAGTATTAACACCGCAAGAAATTGATGAATTGATCACCATTATGGAAGGGTTAATCAATGAAGGAAAATCAATTATCTTGATCACCCACAAATTGGATGAAATCAAAAAAGTTGCGGATCGTTGTTCGGTTATTCGTCGGGGACAATACATAGGAACGGTCGATGTGAAGGATGTCAGTTCACAGCAATTGGCCGACATGATGGTTGGACGTTCTGTCTCATTTAAGACAGACAAGGTCCCAGCGAAACCAGGGGAAGTCGTTCTTTCGATCAAAGATCTAGTTGTTAAAGAAAGTCGCGGAATAGAAGCGGTTAAAAACTTGTCGCTGGATGTTCATCGCGGTGAAGTTGTCGGAATTGCCGGGATTGATGGCAATGGACAGACAGAATTGATCCAAGCGTTAACGGGCTTGCGAAAAGTCGAAAGCGGAACAGTCACCATTAATGGAGAAGACGTAACAGGCAAAGCACCACGCCAGATTACTGAAACAGGTGTTGGTCACGTACCAGAAGACCGTCATAAATATGGATTGATCTTGCCGCTGCCATTATCTGAGAATATCGCTTTGCAATCTTATTATCATGCGCCATTTAGTAAAAATGGTATTTTGAATTACGGTGAAATCGATCGCTACGCGAAACGCTTAATCGAAGAATACGATGTGCGGACAACTGGTGAAAAAGCGCCGGCAGCTTCTCTGTCAGGTGGGAACCAGCAAAAGGCGATTATCGCTCGTGAAGTCGATCGTGATCCAGATTTACTGATCGTCTCTCAACCCACTCGCGGACTTGACGTCGGGGCGATCGAATATATTCACAAACGTTTGGTGGAACAACGCGACAAACAAAAAGGTGTGTTACTAGTAAGCTTTGAGTTAGATGAAATTTTGAATGTCTCTGACCGTATCGCGGTTATTCATGCAGGGGAGATCGTTGGTATCGTAGATCCGAAAGAAACTTCTGAAAACGAGCTTGGTTTATTGATGGCCGGCTACAGTTTAGAAGAAGCGCGAGCAGAATTAGCAAAGGCTGGTGAGACAAATGAATGATCGCTCAGAAAAAATTAGAAATATATTAGTACCGGTTATCTCAGTTATTTTAGGATTTATTCTTGGTGCCATTTTGATGGCGGTATTTGGTTTCAATCCGATTGAAGGCTACAATGCGATGTTTAGCTCGGCGTTCCAGAGCAAGATGTCGATTGGTGAAATCTTAGTTGGTGCTGGACCATTGATCTTTACCGCATTAGGGTTTTCAGTTGCCAATTCCGCTGGATTCTTCAACGTTGGGCTTTCTGGTCAAGCGTTATGCGGATGGGTGGCAAGTATCTGGGTGGCTTTAAGCATGCCGGATTCACCAAAGATCGTTGTTTTAACTCTAGCAATTGTTGTAGGTGCTTTAGCCGGAGCGGCAGCCGCTGCGATTCCAGGTTTATTGCGGGCCTTCTTTGGAACAAGTGAAGTTATTGTTACAATTATGATGAACTATGTGATCCTATATGTAGCCAATCATATTGTCAATCACGTGATGTCTCCAGATGTTATCTCAAACAAAGGGGTTACTAAAGCTGTTGGCTTGAACGCTTCTTTAAGAGAACCTTGGTTGACCAATCTATTTGGCGGTTCACGTGTCAATATGGGGATTATTCTAGCGTTAGTCTTCCTAGTGCTTGTATGGTTCTTAATGAAACGTACAACCTTAGGATTTGAAATTCGTTCTGTTGGCTTGAATCCTTTCGCATCAGAATACGCTGGGATGAGCAGCAAGCGGACGATTGTCATTTCGATGATTATTTCTGGCGGATTGGCTGGTCTTGGTGGCGTTGTTTACGGTCTAGGAACCTTCATGAACTACTTTGTTCAAGGGTCATCACTCAGCATCGGATTCGATGGTATGGCGGTTTCGCTATTAGGAAACGGCAGCTCTGTCGGTATCCTATTATCGGCATTGCTGTTCAGTATTTTAAAACTTGGCGGACAAGGGATGCAGTTCTCAGGTATTCCGAGTGAATTAGCCAATAGTGTAATTCCGTTGATCATCTTCTTCGTAGCGATCAATTACATCGTACGTGTGGGTCTTGCAAAAGTAATGGGCGGTAAAAAAGAAGTAGAAACTGTCCAAGAAATAGAGAGTGCTCCGAACGAAGAATCTGAAAAAGGGGGCAAAGTCTAATGAATATGGATTTATTAGCTTCAATTATTGCTCAGACACTTGTGTACTCTGCACCGTTAATTTTAACTGCACTTGGCGGGGTGTTTTCTGAACGAAGCGGGATCGTTAACGTTGGTTTGGAAGGAATCATGGTTGCCGGTGCCTTCAGTTCTGTGGTATTCAACTTAGCTTTTGCGGATCAGTTCGGTGCGATGACACCATGGCTGGGCGTTTTAGTCGGCGGTCTAGCAGGAATGGCATTCTCACTGCTGCATGCAGTAGCGACAGTCAACTTCCGTGCGGATCATATCATTAGTGGTACTGTAATGAACTTATTGGCGCCGCCATTAGCGATTTTCTTGATTAAAGTAATCTATGGAAAAGGTCAAACAGATACCATTCAACAGCAATTCGGGTACTTTGATTTTCCAGGTTTGAGTAAAATCCCAGTACTAGGCGAGTTGTTCTTTAAAAACACTAGCTTACCAGCGTATTTTGCGATTTTAGTCGCAGTAATTTCTTGGTTTGTCATTTTCAAAACGCGCTTTGGTTTACGTTTACGCTCTGTTGGTGAAAATCCTCAAGCAGCGGATACGTTAGGGATCAATGTTTACGCATTGCGCTATTCAGGAGTCTTGATTTCCGGCTTCTTAGGCGGAATGGGCGGAGCAGTCTTTGCACAATCCATCGCGGGACGTTTCGCGGCAACAACCATCGCAGGACAAGGATTCATTTCATTAGCAGCGATGATCTTTGGTAAATGGAATCCGTTAGGTGCTATGGGAGCCGCAGTGTTCTTCGGCTTTGCACAAAACTTGAGTATCGCAGGGTCTAATCTGCCGATCATCTCACAAATTCCAGATGTGTACCTGCAATCAGCACCATACGTATTGACGATCATCGTACTGGTTCTCTTCTTAGGAAAATCAGCCGCACCAAAAGCCGATGGCGTCAACTACATCAAATCAAAATAATTCTTTTGTTATTAAAGGGTGGGACTATGGGACAGCGTTTCTTAGTCACGCCCTTTTTGCGAGTTCCACTTCGCGCTTTAGCGCGATTAGTGGAATCGTATGCGTACGAAAATAAAACTCATTTTTCACGGGTTTAGAAAAATTATTTCATCTACAATGAGTTAGCTTATTTTGACGCGCTGTTTAGTTGGATGGTATGCGTGATGAGAATCAGATTAACTTTTTCGGTTTTTGAAAAAGTTATTACATTAAAGCGAATTAGCTGCAAGTCCAGTACGCACTAACACAATGGCTTTTAGTTTACGGGACTTTAAGAACCCAATATACTAAAGCTGAGTTGAAAATTTAGTAGTATCTTAGTTTTGTTAAATTTATAAGCGGGTCTTGTTCTGCTTATTAGATATAAATCAATAGAAAGAGGGAATAGAAATGTTTAAGCGTATTCACTTAGTCGTTATGGATTCTGTCGGTATCGGAGAAGCACCGGATGCTGAAAAATTTGGAGACGTTGGTTCGGACACCTTGGGTCATATTGCTGAAGAAGCTGGATTGAATATCCCGCATTTGGAACAGCTTGGACTTGGAACCATTCGTCCATTGAAGGGCGTAAAGGATGTCGCTGATCACGATGGCTATGCAACAAAATTAGAAGAAATTTCTGTTGGTAAAGACACGATGACAGGTCACTGGGAAATTGCTGGGTTGAATATTCAAACCCCATTTCGTGTTTTCCCAGAAGGCTTCCCGCAAGAATTGCTAGATAAAATCTCTGAGTTTTCTGGTCGTGGTATTATTATGGGAGCCAACAAACCCTATAGCGGAACAGAAGTCATCAAAGATTTTGGGGAAGAGCAGATGAAGACAGGGGATTTGATTATCTACACTTCAGCTGACCCAGTGTTGCAGATTGCTGCTCATGAAGAAATTATTCCGTTGGATGAACTTTATAAGATTTGTCAATATGTTCGTGATATTACGAAGGATGATCCTTACATGATCGGTCGAATTATTGCTCGCCCGTATATCGGCGAACCTGGTGACTTTACTCGGACTAGCAATCGTCACGACTATGCTCTTGATCCATTTGGTAAGACTGTTTTGGATTCATTGAAGGACAACGGAAAAGACGTGATCGCCGTTGGTAAAATTAATGATATCTTTAACGGACAAGGAATTACAGATGCCGTTCGCACGAAGAGCAACATGGATGGCGTTGATAAATTATTAGACGTAATGAAAAAAGATTTTACAGGTTTGAGCTTCACGAACTTAGTTGATTTTGATGCGTTGTTCGGACATCGTCGGGATGTGGTAGGCTATGCTCATGCAATCGAAGAATTTGATCTTCGCATTCCAGAAATTTTAGATGCGATGCAGGATGATGATTTATTGATGATTACCGCTGATCACGGAAACGATCCAACCTTCACAGGGACAGACCATACCCGTGAATACGTTCCATTCTTGGTTTACAGCAAAAAAATGGCGGCACAGGGGAAATTACCACAAGGTTATTACTCAGACATCGCTGCGACAATCGCGGAAAACTTTGATGTGCCAGCTACTGAAAATGGCGAAAGTTTCTTAAAATTATTGAAATAAAAATACTCAGAAAAAGGAGCATTTTATGACAGACGTACAAGAAAAAATCCAACAAACAGCCAGCTACATTCAAGACAAAGGAGTAGCGGATGTCGCCTTTGGTTTGATCTTAGGATCAGGACTAGGCGAACTAGCAGAAGAAATCGAAAACCCTGTTGTGATCCCGTATAACGAGATTCCACATTTCCCTGTTTCAACAGTGATTGGCCATGCCGGGCAATTAGTTTATGGACAATTAGCTGGAAAAAATGTGTTGGCGATGCAAGGACGTTTCCATTATTATGAAGGGAACACGATGGAGACAGTGACTTACCCTGTTCGCGTGATGGCGGCCTTAGGAATTCACTCAGTTGTCGTAACAAACGCGGCTGGCGGTGTAAATGAAGGCTTCCAACCAGGCAACTTGATGCTGATCACAGACCATATCAACTTTATGGGAACCAATCCATTGATCGGACCAAATGATGAAAACATGGGCCCTCGCTTCCCAGATATGAGTGCGGCTTATACGAAGGAATATCAAGAAAAAGCACGAGAAGTTGCAGGCAAATTAGCGATTGATCTGCAAGAAGGCGTGTATCTTGGAATGACAGGTCCAACCTATGAAACCCCTGCGGAAATTCGCATGGCTCGCACGATTGGCGCAGATGCGGTCGGTATGTCGACGGTTCCAGAAGTTATCGTAGCGGCTCACAGCGGTATGAAAGTTTTGGGTGTGTCTTGTATTACCAACTTAGCGGCTGGTATGCAAGCCAACTTGAACCACGCGGAAGTAGTGGAAACCACAGAACGTGTCAAAGAAGACTTCAAGAAATTAATCAAAGAAACACTAGCGGTTCTATAAAACGTTTATTAATATAATAGACATAATGATAATTGATCGAGGAGGAATACAATGAGCGTTCATATTGAAGCAAAACAAGGTGAAATTGCGGATAAAATTTTACTGCCGGGAGATCCATTGCGAGCAAAATTTATCGCGGAAAATTTTTTAGAGGATGCGAAATGTTATAACAACGTGCGAGGCATGTTAGGTTATACTGGAACTTACAAAGGCGAACGCGTTTCTGTCCAAGGGACAGGGATGGGCATGCCTTCTGCTGGAATCTATGCGCAGGAGCTGATTCAATCTTACGGGGTGAAAAAATTGATCCGTGTGGGAACATGCGGCGCATTGTCTAAAAACGTTCATGTCCGTGATTTGATTATTGCTCAAGGGGCAGTGACGAGCTCGTCTATGGTGGAAAAACATTTTCCAGGTTTCCACTTTGCGCCGATCGCAGATTTTGATCTGATGATGAAGGCTTATGAAGTGGCGAAGGAAAAAGGCTTTACGACCCATGTTGGAAATGTGTTGTCAGAAGACACCTTCTACAAAGATGATTTAGCTCCAACCTTTAATTTGGCTGAATACGGAGTAATGGGTGTTGAGATGGAAGCAGCGATCTTATATTACTTAGGGGCGAAATTCCATGTTCAAACACTAGGCATCATGACGGTCAGCGACCACATGGTAACGGGTGAAGAAACAACTTCAGAAGAACGCCAAAATACCTTTAAAGACATGATGTATGTAGGATTAGAGACATTAATTGCAGAATAAATTTTTAGTACCGCCCTTTTATCTCATGAAGGGCGGTATTTTCGTGTATTTTCGAAGGACTAGGTATAATGAAGGAAAGACTGAATGGGAGGCACGAAATGAAAGTAGTGGTACGAAAACGCATGGTAGGGAATATTCCTTTGCTGGAAGTTGTGGCAGAGGATAAAATCTATGAACCGCTGCCGTTGATCATTTATTACCACGGCTGGCAGACGGCGAAGGAACTTGTGTTGACGCAGGGGCGAAAATTAGCGGCGCAAAATTTTCGGGTCTTGCTGCCGGATGCGGCCAATCATGGCGAACGTAAAACAAAAACGTCGGAGATTCCTTCATTGACTTTTTGGGACAGTATTCAAACGAATCTTTATGAGTTTGGTTATCTAGTTGATTACTTTGAAAATCTGGGATTGGTGAGGGATAAAATCGGTGTAGGTGGTATCTCGATGGGCGGGATCACGACTTGCATGCTTTTGACACAGCATCCAGAGATCAATGTAGCAGCCTGTGTGATGGGGTCTCCTGCACCAATCAAATATCGCGAACAGATTGCCATGCATGCTGGCGAATTAGGCTTCTATTTACCAAAGGATTACCGAGAGTTAACCTCTTGGCTAGAAAAGTATGATCTATCTTTAGCGCCTGAAAAAATTGCTGGTCGCCCGGTCTTCTTTTGGCATGGCACAGAGGATGAAAAAGTTCCCTATCAGCATACCGCGGATTTTATCAAAGCGAATCCTCAAGATAATATTACGTTCGTTAGCGCAAAGGAGCGCCATTTTGTTCAGATCGCGACAATGGATCAGATCACAGATTTTTTTGTGTCTAACTTGGAAAATATTGAGGGAAGATAGTTTCCTTCTGGAAAACTTTGGCTTATGATAATGAATAGAGGCAAACAACGCTATCTGATCTGCTGGTCGCAGTTTGTTTCGAAAAGCGCCCAAATATTACTATAGCAATTTAAGGCTCAACGTATTAATAAAATGGTCTATGGCTAGAAGATAAGAGTGATTTTTCCTAGGAAAAATTAGATCTTTAATATGAATATGGAGGAATTTAAATGGAAAATTTTGATTTTCATGTAACGACGGATATTCGTTTTGGTAAGGATCGTTTGTCTGAGCTCCCTGAAGTATTGAATCAATATGGTAAACGAGTACTGATCGTTTACGGTGGCGGCAGCATCAAGAAGATCGGCTTATACGATAAAGTGATGGAGCAGTTAAAAGCAAATGGCAACGAAGTCTTTGAATTAGCTGGGGTAGAACCGAATCCACGAGTGGAAACCGTCCGTCGTGGAGCAGAAATTTGTCGCAAAGAAAATGTTGATGTGATCTTGGCTGTCGGCGGCGGCTCAACGATTGACTGTGCGAAGGTAGTCGCTGCGGCCACAAAATTTGATGGCGATGCCTGGGATTTAGTATTACAGCGTCGGAAATACCAAGGTGGCGCCTTGCCATTAGTAACGATTTTGACATTGGCTGCGACAGGTAGTGAAATGAATAGTGGCGCAGTGATTTCGAATCTTTCAACGCATCAAAAACTAGGTACCGGCAGTAAAGCAATGCTGCCAAAAGTTTCTTTCTTAGATCCGCAAAACACCTTTAGTGTAAATAAATATCAAACAGCGGCAGGTTCCGCGGACATCATGAGTCATTTGATTGAAAATTATTTCAAACGGACAGAGGGAACCGACGTACAAGATTCTGTTTCAGAAGGCTTGATGCGTTCAGTGATTAAAAACTGTCCGATTGCCCTGAAATATCCGGAAGATTATGATGCACGGGCTAATTTGATGTGGGCGAGCACGTTAGCTTTGAACGGGTTGACTGGAAACGGCAAGCCAGGTGCTTGGTCTTGTCATCCGATGGAGCATGAATTGAGTGCCTTTTACGATATCACTCATGGTGTCGGCTTAGCAATCTTGACACCACGTTGGATGGAATATGCTTTGAATGATGAAACAGTTGATAAATTTGCGAATTTCGCATGGAATGTTTGGAATGTAGAAGAGAAGGTTCCAATGTTGGCCGCACGTATCGGTATCCAAAAATTATACGATTACTTCAAAGCCTGCGGAATTCCAATGACATTACCAGAAGTAGGAATCAATGAAGAAAAATTCGATGAGATGGCCAAACAAGCGGTAGCTCACAGTACTATAAAAACCGATGCTTTCGTTCCATTGGATGAAGCGGCGGTAAAAGAAATCTACATCGCATGCTTAACTGAAAGCAATTTTGAGTAATAAAATAGAAGAAATAAAAACGGCGGCTCATGACGAGTCGCCGTTTTTGTTTGGCATAATAAAATGTAAAATTCGAGAAAGTGTTTTCCGCAGAATCTCTGTTACTTTAGGATGTGATAGCAGATAAGTGATAAACCCACTGCCTGCTACTAAGAGAATTAGATGAAGGACAGCATTATCTTCAAATTGCGTAAATTCTACTAATGGCGCCACTAGGTAAACATGAAGTAAATAAATAGCCAAAGTGCGCTGTCCCCATGCAGTGAAAAAGTGTGGCTTATTATTGACGAGAGCCAGAAAGACGAAGATGAACGCAAAGCCAATGCCGTATAAAAAGATGATCGTCAATAGGTTTTGCAGTAAAGGGACGGGAAAGAAGGCGTAAGCTCGATCTCGCCATAAAAGTTCTGGTGGCAAATTATTCTTTGTCCAAAAGAAGGCGGTCACTAGCCCAAAAAGAATGATCCCTATACTGATTATTTTTCTGAAGGGAGTCTTGCGTACTCGAGAGACTAACTCGGGAGTGGTGAAATACCCCGCTAAGAAATACGGCAAAAAGCCTAAGGTTCGTGCCATCGCCATATAGGTTCCAAACTCAGTTAAAAAACCAGAGAAAATACCGATAATAAAACTTAAAATTAAGATTCTTCGTACTTTTACGAGGTCTGGTAGCAATAAACGCCAGATAAACATACAATATAAATACCAAAGGGTCCATCCTGGACTCAATATCATAAACTGATCGATTTTACCAATGGCCAGCATAATTAGGGTCAAAATTAAATTTAGCAGCAAATAAGGGACAAGGAAAGTCTCCACTGCGGTGGAACGACCCTTCTTCAGATTTTTTGAGAAATAACCGGAAATAAAGATAAATACCGGCATGTGGAATAAGTAGATGAAGACGTAAATAAACTCGCCAACCTTGTTATCTAAACGAAAATATTCCAATGCGTGCCCCAATACTACGAGTAGGATCAAGATGCCGCGAATATTATCGTAAAGGTATTCGCGATTCGGTTTTGTGATTGTGGACACCTCCTTTAGATTCCGTTATGCTTAAGAGGCAGACTGCGATAGCCCACCGTGTCTATTGTAGCACGAAAAGACGAATTCTATGCGATGATATAGGAATTTATTTGGAGGATACAGCGATGCGCTATTCAGCAAAATTTGTAAAAAATGTTTTTAAAGTAATCAATATGAAAAAACTGGTGGGAGCAACAATGGTCGATCCGCCGAAGCGAAGACGATTAATCAGCCGCCAGCTTTCGCAAACGGATATTCCGCAAAAGATTTCAGAAATTGACGGACATCAACTGATTACGTTATTTCCTGGCCATCCCACAAGACGTCATGTGTTCTATTTACATGGAGGCGGCTATGCGTTGGAGGCGTCACCTTTTCATAAGGAAATTCAGGAGCGGTTTGTCAAACGGTATAATTTAAAAGTAAGCTATTTTGATTATCCGTTAGCGCCAGAAAATACAGCGGAAAAAACAGTTCCATTAACAGAGAAGGCGTTTCGACAATTGACTTACTTATACCCTGATGACTGCTTTTTCTTATTTGGTGATTCAGCCGGGGGCGGCTTAGCGATGAGCTTAGCCCAGCATCTGCGAAATATCGATTTGCCGAAGCGGCCCAAAAAGATTGCTTTGGCATCTCCGTGGCTGGATGCTTCGTTAAGCGATCCCCGTTCACAAGAATTACAGGAAAAAGATGTATTATTAGAAAAAGACCTGCTGGCAGAAGCCGGTGAGAATTACGCGGGAGAGCTTCCTTTGACCGATCCGATGGTTTCACCGATCTATGGAAATTTTGATCAGCTGGGTAAATTATTCGTGGTGGCAGGAACCGATGAAATTTTGTATCCCGATGTTTTGCGTTTGCAGGATCGAATCAAGCGCAGCAAAGGAACGACGATGCAGCTTGAGGTTGTAGAAGGTATGATGCATGATTTTGTCGTTTACCCATTAAAAGAATCGCTCCCGTTTGTTGATCAAATCGGTGAGTTCTATCAATAAGCCAGTTTTACTACCTATTTTTAGTAGGTTAGTAAAATGGTTCGCGTGAAGACGACTGAAATCATGTTTCATGATTTTAGAAAAATGATTTCTTCAATAGGAATTAGCGTCAATCAAGTACCGCGCGCGAAAATAATTATCTAAATTACACACTTATGCACTTGATAAGGAGGGGAAGGATGGCACAAAAGTCGCGGACACGCGCGCCTTGGCAGCAGAAGGTAATCCAAGTATTACCGATTGTTGGCTTGGCAGCGTTTATTCTGATATTAATCTATATCCGGCGATCCGGTATGTTTGGTTCGGTGGCGGATTTGCAGCATTTTATTAAAAATTTTGGGAGTTTCGCTATTGCGGCGTTTATCATCGTCCAAGCGATCCAGCCAATCATCCCTTTTCTGCCTGGTGGTTTCGCAACAATCGTCGGGATGCTGATGTTTGGCAATATCCCAGGTATTTTGTATAGTTATATTGGACTAGTCATAGGAGAAGTCGGCTTATTTTTATTGGTCCGCCGCTTTGGTCCGAAGTTTGCTCGTCTTGTATTGTCGGAGAAAAATTATGAAAAATTTGAAACGACCTTGCAGGACCACACACAGGATATTAAAAAATTATTGATTGTCTGTTTTATTTTCCCCTTTTTGCCAGACGACTTGACGTGTTTGGTTGCGGGGATGACGGATCTCTCTTTTCGGGAGTATCTCAAGATCATCTTGATTTTTAAGCTGTGGTCAGTAGCTTCCTATGGATACTTCTGTTTGTTCGTTTTGAATAAAACGATAGCTGGTCTTTAGTAAATAGTGAGAATATAAAAAACGGAAGGAGCTGGTTTTTTCAATCAGTTCCTTCCTTGTTCATGGAGGGAAAAAGAATATGATTCGTTATGGTATTTTAAGTACGGCGCAGGTCGTTCCTCGTTTCGTGGCGGGGGTGAAGGAGAGTCATGAGGGTGAAGTGACCGCAATCGCTTCTCGCGGCATCGAAAAAGCGCAAAAGATGGCGCAGGAACTAGAAATCCCTGCGGCTTTTGGCAGTTATGAGGAATTGTGCCAAAGCGAAGCGGTCGATATTGTTTATGTAGCTGTTTATAATAAAGGCCATTACGATGCCGCGAAGTTGGCGTTACTGAATAATAAACATGTGCTATTAGAAAAGCCCTTTACGATGACGCTGGAACAAGCAAAAGAGCTATTTGTGATAGCGAAAGAACGCAAGCTATTTTTGATGGAGGCTCAAAAAGCTCTCTTCTTACCGATCACCAAACAAATTCAACAGGTTATTCAGGCTGGGAAGATTGGTGCGATCCGCTGGCTGGATTCCGTGACCGCTTATCCCAACATTGACCATATTTCATGGTTTCGCGATTTGAGTGCAGGTGGCGGCGTTTTTCGTGGAGCGGGGACCTATCCGTTAGAGTATATGCAGCATCTGCTGGCAGCGTCACCGAATGAGTACAAGGGGACATTGGTGTTCCCAGAAGGACAATCCGACGCACAGGCGCAAGTAACGCTAAACTTTCCTGAAGGTGTTTTAGGCACTATTTTCTTAACGGTTGATCTAGATCTGCCGAAGCGAATGATTATCTATGGGGAAAAAGGGAAAATAATCGTTCCTGATTTTTGGAAAACTGATACGGCAGAGATTCACTACAACGATGGGGAAAAGGAAACCCTCCACAGTACCCAAAACAGTGAGTTTGTCTTTGAGGTGGAGCATGTAAATGACTGCTTGAAGCAAGGGCGCTTGGAGAGTCCTGTTGTGACGAAAGAATTGACGTTAAAAACGGTCGAGATAACGGAAGCAATTTATAAAAACAATCAAAAATGATTGTCAAAGGCTAAGCCAATGTGCTATAGTGTGTCTCATGCGACGAGTCGAGTGGATCTGAAAGATTGATCCTTCGATACCAGAGGCACATGACTTCGGTCACCTGTCGGATTTCAGGGTGTCGGAAAGAAGCTTAGTGGACGAAGAACCTTTCTATCACATGTTGATACTGGGAGAACCCCTCTTAGAATGATATTCTAAGAGGGGATTTTTGTGAATGACGCTTTTATCAGTTTAATAAGAACCGACGATTGCTTCTATCGTTTGAACTAGTTAATAAATGTGATGTTTAGCGGAATCCTATGTGTGAAAAACATTTAACTTGAGTTCGTTACTCAATCAAGTTGAAATGAGCACTTGACCTTTACGTTACGTCAAGGTGTAAGATAATTTTGTCAGGAGGTGCAGAAATGAATTATACAGTTAAACAAATGGCGGAAATCTCAGGCGTCAGTGCACGGACACTGCGATTTTATGATGAGCGCGCATTATTGAAGCCGGCTTTTCTAAGTGAGGCAGGCTACCGCATGTATACTGAAAAAGAAATTGATCGACTGCAGCAGATTCTTCTGTATCGATCGATGGGCATCCCATTAAAAACGATCAAGAAACTGGTTGACCGACCTGACGAAAAAATCGAGGACACGTTGATTCAGCAAAAGAAACAATTGCAGCAAAAACGACAAGAACTGGATCAGCTGCTGGAAACCATTGACAAAACCTTGCGTTACTATAAGGGAGAGATAGAAATGACGAATAAAGAAAAATTTGAAGCATTCAAACAAGAGAAACTAACGGAAAACGAAGCGAATTATGGTCAGGAAATCCGTGAAAAATATGGAGAAGAGGCCGTTGAAGCCTCCAATCAAAAATGGCAAAACATGAGTGAAGCTGAGTATCAAAAGATGCAAGCAACTGAAGCGATGCTAATTGAAAAATTGAGGGACTACTTAGCGGAGGAGAATCCGTCACTAGCAAAAGAAATTTATCAGCTGCATAAAGAGTGGATAAGCTTCAGCTGGAAGCAATACTCAGGAGAGGCCCATAAAGGATTAAGCGAAATGTATCTAGCAGATGAACGCTTCACACAATACTATGATGAAAAGAGCGGGACAGGAGCCACGGAGGCGTTGGTTCAGATTATACGAGAATATGCATAAAACGAAAAGATCGGGCGGCGGCTCGATCTTTTTTCGTAATAAATTACTAAAACAATCATTCTCTAATACACATAAAAAGACGATCGAATATGTCGGTCGATCGTCTTTGTCTGTTAGTTTGTTTTTTGGAAAGAGAAACTAACAGAGGTCAGTATAGCACAAAAATATTTTTTTGCCTGAGCTTGCTTTGTATGCTGGGAAGGATTTTCGTTTATTCCTTCGCCAAATGAATGAAAAGTTCGATTAATGTTCAAAATGTGTGCGTAATTTTAGTTCGATTGCAGCCGCTTCGTTTTTTTCATCATAATTTTTCGCACCATATTTTGGACATTTTTTAGATCCTCGTATTTATCCTTGCACTCTAAAAAGAGGATCGGTTTGTTTTGGCTGTTTTCGATGGGAAAATATTTGTTTGTGCTAATAATTAGATCGACGGTTTCATCCGCTAGTAAGAAACGATTCGGATCGACAAAGTGCATTTTGACCAAGCCGCCGGTACTTTTCATGAATAATTTTTTTAACCAGATAGAATTGAATTCTCCCTTTGAGTCATCGATAAAGACGGATAATTCATAGCCGGTCAAAAATTCATTGGCGATACTCAAAGCGGCGTAAAGGAAGATCGCATAATCCATTTGTGAATAAATCAAGCTATTACGCGGCTGGATAGTCTCAAAACGCAGGCGAAGATTTTCTTGAACAATCGCCATGTCTTCAGGATAAAGATTATGATGCTCACCAATCGGCACATAATTATAGAAACTTTTAAACAAGAGCCGTGTGTGGATCACATAGAGCTCTTTTTCTAATTCATCGTAGTCAAATTGGAATTGATTGAACAGCAATCCGATATTTTGAAAGAAAAACTGATTGGCTTGATAAATATTTGAATCAATTTCTTTGTGATATTTCTTCAATTCTTGGAAGAAACGATCGTTCCGATAAAAGACCATTTTTGATTGTAAAAACAATAGCATGAAATAAAGTTCGTCTTTGAAATTCGTATAGGCTAGGACGTTTTCTTCTGTAATGAAGTGGAAGTGTTGCACGAATTTATTCCCAATCAGGATCGATTCGACGGGTAGTTCATTGTTTTCAATCTTATGATCAGATAGGTAGCGGATCAAGGTAATATCCACTAAATAATCATATTGAATCTTTGTAATAGGGTCGATTTGATCTGAAAGCAGGAAACTAAGCTTCTCAAAAATAAAGTTTTTTTCTTGGGAGCTTTGAATATTAAATGGATGACCATAGCCGCCATAGAGCTGCCAAAAAAAGCTTAAGAAAAATAAACGAATGGTCGGTTCAAGTCCGGATAATACGAGTTCGCCATTGCGAATGTGGAGGTCGATGGTGGCTTCTTTAAGAAAATCACGGATTTCGTAGACATCCTTTTTCAGGGTAGAATAGCTCAGGCTGTATTTATCCATTAACGCATTCATTGTATTTTCTTTGTTTAGTAATAGTCCTTCTAGCAGGTCAATCTTGATTGAGATGTGATAGATGGCCAAGCAAAGCTCTTTGTTTGCCGCGTAATTGGTTTGAATGATCTGGTAATTTCGCTCTGAAGTAGTCAGTGGAAAAGTGCCGGCTCGCTCCTTCACTTCATCCGACAGTACCGAAAGACGCTCTAGATATTTTGAAGTAGTCCGTTTTTCAAAACCGATTTGTTCGGATATCTCATTGATATCGTGGAAGCCGGGATTTTCTTTTAAATAGGTAAAAATAGCGAAAAGTGCCTGACTTTCAAAATCTAGTAATCGATCAATGCTCATGACTGAACGCTCCTCTTACAGTTTCTTTATGATCCTATTGCCTTCAAATTCAACAGTATAAGCTCATAGGATTAAAGAAGAGCTAGGGACTGTGTGAAAGTTGATTTAAAGATACGTGCGAGGGTTCTTTTTTGGGCGCGCTTTATTTGTGAATCATTATCATTTGCTAAGAAAATGACACGTATCATCCAAAAATTTGCAGTGAATTGCTACACAATTTAGACCTTGGGCTTTTTTTCTTAAAAAGCTTTTTTTATTGAATGAAAAGAGGTGCGGAATTCGCAGAAAGCAAAGGGTTTCTTCCATTATGATGGCAGAATTTATTTTAATAAACCTTCTAATTAGCGGATGCGAGGCAGTTTGACTTTGCTTTTTTTAAGGCTAATATGATGGCTGTAGTTCGGAAGTGCGCACTTCGATTGCAATGAATTTAAAGGATGTGTCACAAATGAATAACGAAGAGAAGAGCACCTCTTTGAGCGAACATAATCAGCTTACTGGTGTTCAGCTATTCTCAATGACTACTTCAATGGTCATGACGGTGTATGGATTTGCCGCCTTCGCTAAGCAAGGACCAACTGCATTGTTCTTCCTATTCTTAGCAGGTATTTTATGGTTTATTCCAGTTACACGTTCCGCTGGTGAAATGGCTTCAGTCGATGGTTGGAGCAAAGGCGGAATCTTTACTTGGGGACGTCACATGCTGGGGGAACGCCTTGGCTGGTCTGCACTCTTTTATCAATGGATCCATATCACTGTTGGGATGTGTACCATGATGTATTTCATCATCGGTTGTTTATCTATCACTTTCAACGTTCCAATTATTAATACAAATCCATTGTTCAAATTTATCATCATGATGGTGATCTTGTGGGGCTTGATCTTCGCGCAACAACGAGGAACCAAAATCACAGGGAAAATCGCTCAATGGAGTTTTACAATTGGTGTCATCATTCCAGTTTTCCTATTGCTGTTCTTAACCATCACTTATCTAGTGAAGGGCAATCCGATGCTGATCAAAATCAATCCGCATACGATCCTGCCATCAAGCTGGAGCGGAAATGTATTAGTTGGATTTGTTCCATTTATCTTAGCCTTTGCGGGAGCTGAAGGATCAGCGACTCACGTAAAAGACTTGAAGAAACCGTCTGTTTATCCAAAAGTCATGATGGCTTTGGCGATCTGCGCGATTGCTTCTGATATTATCGGAACAATTTCAATCGGTGCGACGATTCCAAACGCCAAGATCCAATTAAGTACAGGGATTGTTTATGCCTATGGGGCTTTGGTTCAACAATTTCCATGGGTCAATGTGGTCTTTATTGAACGTTTAATTGGTTTGTTACTGGCAATCGGTATTATCGGTGAAATCAGCAGCTGGGTTGTTGGACCAAATGCAGGGATGTATGAAGCGGCTAAAGAAGGCTACTTGCCTGAACGTTTCGCTAAAACGAATCCTTATGGTGTTGAAACGAATGTAATGATCTTGCAAGGTGTGATCGTTTCGATCATGGCCGCACTCTTAACCTTTGGTGCTGGTGGAGACAAATCGAACCTTTCATTCCAAACAGCGATGAGCTTGACTGTTGCCTTGTATACCTTAATGTATATGCTGATGTTTGTTACTTATTTAGTCTTGGTCTTCAAGCACAACGAGTTGAATCGTACGTTCCGTGCGGCAAAATCGAAAGTAATGCGTGTCATCATGGGTGTTTTAGGTTTTGTCTTATCCGCTTTTGGGTTTATTGTTACTTTCTTCCCACCAGCTGCTTACAACGCGCAACAAAAACATACGTATCTAACGTTATTACTAACAGCTTTTATCATCGTTTTCTTTATTCCGTTGATCATGTATCAATTCCATGGAAACTGGACATTGCATCATCATGATAAATCAGGAAGCGACTTACACCACCCAGTTCATTAAAAAATATAAGAGAGTATTTTAAGGAGATCTTTTAAATGCAAACAGATTATTTAGAAAGTTCATTTTTAGGAAGCAAAGAAGCTGCTCGCAGCATGCCTAAAGAAGTATTACCTGATGAGGGTATGAACCCTGACACAGCCGAGACGCTCGTCAATCATATTCGGTTGAATGAAGCAAAAGCAGACCAAAACTTGGCTACATTCTGTACCACTCAAATGGAACCACAAGCAGATCGTTTGATGTTGGGTTCACTTGAAACGAATGCGATTGACAAATCAGAATATCCAAAAACTACCGCAATGGAAAACTATACCATCAGTATGGTTGCTCATATGTGGAATATCGGTGAAGGGAAAAAATTATTCCAAGACTTCATCGGAACTTCAACAGTGGGTTCTTCAGAAGGTTGTATGTTAGGCGGACTTGCATTATTGCATAGCTGGAAACATCGTGCAAAAGCAGCCGGACTAGACATCGACAACTTACATGAACACAAACCTAACTTAGTTATCATGTCTGCATTCCAAGTTGTATGGGAAAAATTCTGTACGTACTGGAATGTCGAGATGCGGGAAGTTCCAATGGATGAAAACCATATGTCATTAAACACTGACACCGTCATGGATTATGTAGATGAAAACACCATTGGTATTGTAGGAATTCAAGGAATTACTTACACTGGCCGCGTAGATGATATTCAAAAATTAGACGAACTAGTTTCTGAATACAACCAAACAGCGAAATTACCAATTAAGATCCATGTCGACGCAGCATTTGGCGGCTTCTTCGCACCATTTGTTGATGGGTTCAAACCATGGGACTTCCGTTTAAAAAATGTAGCATCAATCAACGTTTCAGGGCATAAATACGGGATGGTTTATCCCGGTATTGGCTGGATTGTTTGGCGCGAAAATACGGAAGACTATTTACCAGCAGAAATGCGTTTCTCAGTTCCTTATCTTGGCAGCAGCGTAGACTCGATCGCTATCAACTTCTCACATAGCGGCGCACACATCGTTGCGCAATATTACAACATGATTCGTTTCGGTCGTGAAGGCTTCACAGCGATCATGAACAATGTTCGCAGCGTGTCACAACGAATCAATCAAGAATTGAAGGATCTAGGTATTTTTGAAATCATCAATGATGGTTCACAATTACCAATCAATTGCTGGAAAATCGCAGACAATGTGGAATTAACTTGGAATCTTTATGATTTAGAAGACAAGTTGAAGGAATACGGCTGGCAAGTGCCTGCTTACCCACTTCCTGTAAGTCTGGAAGATGTCACAATTAGTCGAATCGTTGTTCGCCCATCCATGACAATGGCCATTTGTGATGATTTCATTGAAGATTTGACTCGCGCAATTGACGATTTAAATCGTAATCATTTGATTCATCACGCATCTTAACATATAATAGCATCTGTTATTAAAGCCCTGATAAAGCATTATTTTTATTAGGGCTTTTAAACTGGAGGGAATCAAATTGAAAAAAGACAAAGTAGAAGTTACCGGCGACGTACGAGTTCGATACGCACCAAGTCCAACAGGTTTTTTACATTTAGGGAATGCGCAATCTGCGTTATTCAACTACCTGTTTGCGAAGCATTATAACGGCACCTGGGTGTTGCGAATCGAAGATACTGACTTGAAAAGAAATGTTCCGCATGGTGAAGAAAGCCAGATGGAAAATCTTCATTGGTTAGGTATCGACTGGGATGAAGGTCCGGATAAACCGAAAGTTGAATTTGCCCCTTACCATCAAAAAGATCGTGTGAATTTGTATCATAAATACGTACAACAATTATTAGACGCAGGACTTGCCTATCGCGACTATGCGACGGAAGAAGAATTAAAAGAACTGCATGATCAACAAATCGAAGCTAAAATCGCGCCTCATTACGATGGACGCTGGTATGGCGCAACGGAAGAACAAATCAAGCAAGCCGAAGCAGAAGGCCGCAAATCCACGGTTCGTCTTCACTTACCTGAAAATCATATTTATGGCTGGGATGACATGATTAAAGGCCGTGTGGAATTTAATTCAGATAATATCGGCGGAGACTTCATTATTGAAAAAAGTAATGGTATGGCAACCTATAACTTCGCGGTAGTAATTGATGATTACTTAATGAAGATGACACACGTTTTACGTGGAGATGACCACATTGCCAATACACCAAAACAAATCGCCGTGTATGAAGCTCTAGGTATCCCACAACCGCTATTTGGTCATATCACACTGATATATAGCTTGGATACCCATAAGAAATTGAGCAAACGGGATAAAAATACGCTGCAATTCATCAGCCAATACCGTAAATACGGCTATTTGAATGAAGCGTTGCTGAACTTTATCGCCTTTCTTGGCTGGTCGCCCGTCGGAGAAAAAGAATTGTTCACTCGGGATGAATTGATCGAAGCTTACGATATCAATCGGATGTCCGCTTCGCCTGCTTACTTCGATCAAAAGAAACTCGACTGGACCAATGCGGAATACATCAAGAAGACATCTGTGGATGAATTAACAAGAAGAATCATGCTGTTAGTTGATGCTGCTGAAACAGATGTAGCAGAACAATTGAAAGCGATCGATATTGAAAACGATCTTGATTTTGTTAAAAAAGTCGTGGATATCTATCACACAGAAGCCAAGACTTTGATGACCTTTATGGAAAAAATCTTGTTTATCAAAAATGCTAACCAAGTGACTTTCACTTATACCGACTTAGCAGAATTTGATAGCGAAAGTGTTAAACAAATTTTGACCACCATGTCAGCAGAATTGAACAAGGCGTCAGAACCCGTGGACTACTCAGCGATTATTTCTACTGTTCAAAAAGAAACCGAACAAAAAGGACGCAAGCTGTATATGCCATTGAACGTCGTATTTACCGACAGCAAATCTGCACCGCAAATCACTGATATTCTATCTGTAATGCCTAAAGCAACCGTCCAACACTTGATCGACAACGCATTGACTTACTTAAATAAATAATGTGTTCTAACTGCAGCCTTGACTGAGGGCTGCAGTTTTTTGCGAGTTCCACTTCGCGTCTTTAGCGCGATTAGTGGAATTGTACAAGAACGAATCACTGTACATAATTACGATCAAAAAATCCAGAAAGAAAGCGGCAAGCAGCGCATGTTTCCTTCTGGATGTTCTATTAGAAATATAGGTGCATTTGTTTTTGTTTAAATAGGTTTCCAATAAGTATTGTTCTCTCTTCCTGATTGATTCGATAAAAGATTGCAAAACTTTTTCCAATCAGGATGCGATAGGTTGGTTTGTCGAAACCATACAAACCAGCGACATTTTCATACATTTCAGGAAATTGTTTTAAACGATTTAATGAATGATAAATGGCATGAACAAATTGAGTGATTTTTTCATCGGTAAGAAGCAGTTCCTTTTCCCATTCTGAAATGTTCTCCTGAAGACTTTTTCTAAAGGATTCAGAGTAAACAAGTGTGTAATTCATCATTAGTCGCCCCAACCATATTTACCAAACAGTTCTTCCATTTCTTGTTCAGTGGTTGTAGTTTTATTCTCAAAATCAGCGAAGCTTTCTTCGATTAGTTGACGATCTTTCTCTTTTGCAGAATCCTCAGCATCCAAAATGAAGAGGTGTCCTTCTTTGCGAACGTTTAACAAATCACCTTCATGCAAGCCCCATTCTTTTGGGAAAATGCCGCCGATTGAATTTCCAATTTTGCGAACTTTTATTTTTTTCATTCGTGCTTCCTCCTATTTGAAAGATAAGTAACTGCTTCAAGAATAATGTACGCAATAGTAAGCAATATCTCCTAGCGAAACTGTATAGAGTGACTTCCTAATGATTATAACATGTTATAATGTGCGCTTCTATCAAGTTAACTAAAAGAGTAACTGAAAAACAGGCTTGCTAGATGGATGAAACAAGTATTCCGCGAAAGGATGAGCCAAAGAATGGAACACAATTCAAATTGCGAATAACAGAAGGGGCGAGTACACTGTTAGTAACAAGAAAATTCTTTGGAGGTAATTCCAATGCATGAACATGACATCGTCCCGCCTATCCAACCAAATGACTTTATTGATGAAATCAAGAATGAACAACATGCCGCGCAACAACTTTCAATCGAAGATCAGCAGAAAGAAATCAGAGTGGAGCAGCATAAAATTGGGAAAAACCAAGATATCTTAGTTGTGATCCCAGACCCAAAGCCTGTTGTGATGGACTTGGAGACGGATCGGATTATTAAGGAAAAGAGAAGAACGGAAATTATCGACTAGAAATTAGCAAAAAAACACACTGTCGCAACTTTTACGACAGTGTGTTTTTACGTTTAAATGAATAGTGCTTTATATAATGCGATGGCAACGATGGAAGCGACAATAGGGGCTAAAACAGGTACCCATGAATAACTCCATTGTGAATCGCCTTTGTGTTTCAATGGTAATAATGCGTGCATGATACGAGGACCTAAGTCACGCGCTGGATTCAAACCAGGGCCAGTTGGTCCACCGAAGGATGCAACCAATGTCCATACTAAGAAACCTAATGCCAAGTGAGCAGTTCCTAAGTTGTTTTGGAAGAAAGGTGCTTTCGTAATCCCAAGGGCACCGAAGAATAAAATGAATGAACCAAAGAACTCATTCACGAATCCATTGAACTTAGAACCAACACTATTGATTGTTGAGAATGTTCCTAATACATGCAATTTGTCTTCTGTTTGATCATAGTAAGGCTTGTAGCTCGCTACAACGACTAATTGACCGACCATCGCACCAAGTAATTGGACCACGATGTAAGGAAGAACTTCAGACCAAGGAAAGAAGCCGCTAACGGCCAAACCAATTGTAAATGCCGGATTGATGTGGTTTCCGCTGATACCGCCGAAGATCATTGCCGGAATCATAACCCCACATCCATAACCTACAGCAATCAACATCCAGTCACTACCGTAACCTTTTGTACCTCTCAAATCAACGTTGGCAACTGCGCCGTTTCCTAGCATTACTAACAAAGCAGTCCCCAAGAACTCAGCAGCTAACCGAGTAGTCAGTGAATAATCCATAAAAACCTCCTAAAAATATTTGAAATGAAAATGTAAATGAAAATTTCATTTTATATCTTAATCCCTATCTTTGTAATTAGCAAATGTTAACCTCAGAAAAACTATAAATTTCTATGAGAAATGACAACATAAGTTATGAAAGGCGAGGAAATGGGCTTTCTATTCAAAAATTTCCAGTTAATAAAAAAATCCCGTTCAAAGGAACGAGATTTTGTCAGTTGATCAAAACAAGATGTCGGAAGTTCGGATTGTTTTCAATCAATTTATGAGCTCCGTAAAAGTTTTTGTCAGAGAAACCATTCAGCTGTGCCGTTAAAATCGATTTCAATTGATTTTTCTCCCAGAGATAGACCAGCAGCTCCATCACATTGTGTGAATACTCGATGCCTTCCTCCGTAGTAAAAGAAGCTTCTAAAAACTCTTCACAGTAGAAATGAAGATACTCCGGATCCAAATTTTTGCTTTTCTTCTTAATAAAATGCAATAGGAGAACCTTAGCCGTGCCTTTGAATTCGGCTAAATGATCAAAGCTCTTTTCCTTTTCTGTATCCAGGTTGATCACGTAATCAATGGGTGTCATCTCTGCAGCCTCTAAGTCCCGTGACAGGTGAGTGGATTGTGACAGTACCACATCAGCCCCCATGTTTTTGATCCAAATTTCAGAGTTGTTTTTGTTGATAGTAGCGGCAACCTTCAGTCCCGCCCATTTCGCTAACTGGATAATTGTTGCGCCTAATCCGTCGGAAGTATTCAAGATCAACAGGTTTCCTTGGTTCTTTCTTGGTTTTGGCGTTAATTGCAGCTGCTTGAACAGCACTTCGAAGGCTAAGAAAAAACTATAAGAGAAAGCGGCGGCTTCATCTGTAGGAAAAGAGTCTGGCAATTTTACGATGGAACGAACATCCGCGATTTGAAAATTACTGTAGCTGCCGTATTTTCCGACTTTATTTACATACAATACCCGATCTCCTACATTCAGACGCGGGTTACTGCTGCCAAGACGAGTGATGATTCCTACGCCACCAAAGCCTAAAATATAAGGTTTTTTTGCCCCTTTAATCGTTTGGCGAATCTGTGTATCTAAGGTGCTGATGGAAATAGCGGCAATTTTTATCATGACATCATTTTCCCGTAATTTCGGAAGCATGATCTTATAGTGTTCAAATTTTTTATCTTCTTTTAAACGAAATTTTTTCTCGAACCCGATTGCGTCTGAAATCATTCGTTTTACCCTCCTCAGAAATAACTTTCTGAATCTCCAATAATAAAATGGCTACTTATAATATACTTGATTTAACAAAGAGAGGGAAATAATTTCTTTAAAATGGGAAAAGAATAGGAAGATTTAAACAAATTTTGTCCGTCTATTTGTCAAAATCGGAGAAAGAAAAAAAGTGTTTCGTCGTTTCTATCAGAAAAAGGTAGTCCTTGACTTGTGGGGGGAAGACAAGATGAGTAGAATTGCTATAATAGGAAATAGGAGGAATGATATGTTCACAGAAAAGAGTTTTGAGGTATTTGAAGTGGAGGGGCTTGACGGACGAATGACGGCTATTCGTGAAGAGATTCAGCCGACATTTCAACACTTAGATGAAGTATTTCAAGCAGCGCTGGAACCGCTGCTGGATGAAAAATTATTTATCCACATCGCCCAGCACCGCCGCCGCACGACATATCCGCCAGAAAATACCTGGTCTGCCTTGAGCCGACAAAAGCGTGGCTATAAGATGGAGCCGCATTTCCAATTAGGGATCTGGCCAGACTATGTCTTTATGTGGTTGTCTTGCATCGATCAGCCCAAAAATGAACAAGCAATCGCTCAGGTTTTGCTAGACAATCAAAAAGCCTTTGACACGTTAGCCTCAGATTTTGTTGTATCCGGTGATCACACGAAATCAAATGTAGAAGCGTTATCCTCAGAAAGTCTGGAAAGACTGTTGAAACGATTCCGTGATGTGAAAAAAGGCGAGTTCCAGGTTGGACGGATCATAAAAAAGTCAGATCCGATATGGAAGGACCCAGAAGCAGCGCAACAGTTCATGATAGAGACTTATCAACAGTTGGTACCAATTTATCAATTGGCGATTGAAGCAAGTGTTACACCAGTGAAAAATTAAAATATCGTGTATTCTTCTTTTCGTAAAATAGTATGCTAGACAGTTTTTTTGGACGGAGGATGCAGCCACACTGATAGACAGCGATTTATTCGCTGTTTTTTTTATCCAACCAAGACCCAAAGAAAATTTCGGGAAAATTGGTCAGTCTGGGGCGTTTTCCAAAGAAAGAAGAATCTCTGGGCCTTTTGGAAGATCAGTTATTTTTCTATTTTAGTTTTGAATAGTTATTGAAAGCGTTTTATGTAAATGTCCATTTCAATGGACACAAGAAAAAATGTACGTAGAAAAAAATGAGCTATATTAAGGACAAGGAGGTTGACAAAATGCAGCTAAGCAAACGTGAAACACAATTGATCGAATTGTTTATCAAACATGGGATGACACTTACCGCTCAAGAGTTAGCTGAATTTGCCAATGTTTCCACGAAAACAATTTACCGAACGATCAAAAAAATCAATGAAGCGTCGGATGATGGAGAGTTGATTTCAGCGGAGGTCGGAAAAGGTTTTCGTTTAGATTATGACAATTATTTAAAAGAAAGTGTACGCAAACGAGGAGGAGATACGGTCCAAGGTCCACTGGAAAGAAGGAATACGATTTTACTTTCCTTGTTATTCAAATCGCCAAAGAAGGTATTGATTCAAGAGCTGTTTGAGGAGTATTACGTCAGCAATACAGTGATAACGAATGATTTGGTACGGATGAACGAGTTCTTGCAGAAGTATCAATTATCCCTGATTCGTAAAGGGCAGCGAGTGTCAATCGAAGGAACAGAAAAGCATATTCGCAAGGCCGTCAATCATTTGATTAGTGCGAATCGAGTTTGGGAAGAGGACTTTTCTACCCAGCAGGAAAAAATCAGTTCCTATGACATTAATTTTATTACCTCTTTATTAGAGTATATCGAAAGAAAATTACAGAATGGGATCGCATACCCCTATAATAGCAACATCTTTTCCCACATTTATATTTTGATCAAACGAGTGCGGGAGGGAGAAATTCACGCGGATACTTGCGCAGAGTTATTAGACCCTGACGAAGAGGAGCTGATCACACAATATGATCAGTTGTATCAGCTCTCTAGGATGGTCATTACGAAGCTGAATCATTACCTGAATATTGTTTTACCGGAAAGCGAAACCTTTTACTTATTTCAGTATCTGATTTCTTCACGAATGGAGAAGGAACCGATCAAGTTGAATCGGAAATCCAAAGAGGCGCTAGCAATTACTGATTTTTTCGCGAAAGAAATGAGTCATTTGATGGGGATGAAAGTGGATCAACAGCCAAATCGTCAAGATTTATACGAGCACATTGATCCATTATTGTATCGTTTGAAAAATGAAATCATCGTTAAGAATGATTTGTTAGGGGATATCAAGCTGGAATATCCAGAGATTTTTCAACAGGTTCGGCAGGTTAGTAAAGCAGCGGAAGAAGAGTATCAGCTCAATGAGATTTCGGAAGACGAGATCGGCTTTTTAACCCTATATTTTGTGAAGTATAAAGAAATGATTCATTCGAAAAAGCGAGTATTGATTATGTGCAGCAGTGGGGTAGGAACCTCCGAGCTGCTAAAGGTAAAGGTTCGAAAAGCCTTTCCAGAATTAGAGATTGTAGATGTTCTTTCCGCGCGAAAATTTTCCAAAGCACCAGAAAAATACCAAAATATTGATCTGATTTTAACGACCGTTCATTTGACAGTCGAGATGATGATCCCAACGATTTTAGTTAATTCAGTATTTACCAAACAAGATGAAAAACGAGTGAAAGAGATGTTAGGAGAGATGTGAGATGAAAGCAGAGCAAATGATGGACGATTTCAGTATCGCCGATGTAATTACCGAAGAATTGATTCAATTAGAAATGAAAGCGACAACAAAAGAGGAAGCCATTTATGAATTGACGCGTTTACTGATGGCCAATGGGGACATTGAGGACGAGGAAGAATTTGCCGCCGATGTGTTTGCGCGGGAAGCAGAAGGGATGACTGGAATCGGTAATAGTATCGCTATTCCTCATGGGAAATCTGATAGCGTAATTAAAACGTCGTTAGTCGTCGGAAAAGCGAAGACGCCAATAGAATGGGAATCATTGGATGAGGAGCCGGTCCGGGTGATTATCTTGTTTGCAGTCAAGAACACGGATGCGAACACGATGCACATTAAACTATTGCAAAAAGTCGCGATGCTTTTAGCGGATGAGGATTTTATTGAAAATATGGTCAACGCTGAAACAAAAGCAGAAATGATGGAATTATTATCACGAGATCCAATGGAAGAAGAGTAAAAAAAAGAAAATGGAGGAATAGATGATGAAAATTGTTGGAATCGCCGCATGTACTTCCGGAATCGCCCATACGTACATCGCAAAGCAAAAATTGGAAAAGGCCGCTAAAGCTCTCGGGCACACGGCCCACATCGAGACACAGGGAACGATCGGTACGGAAGACGAACTGACTATGGAGGAAATCAAAGACGCTGATGTAGTGATCATCGCAGCAGACATCAAAGTTGGTGGAAAAGATCGCTTTGAAGGGAAAAAGGTGGTAGAAGTCCCAACAAGCATGGTCATCAAAGCGCCAAAAGGACTGATCAACAAGATCGAAGAAGAAATCATTAAGGCATAAAGAATGAAATCATTAATATGAAAAAGGATATCAGTTTGCCAGTTCTACTTCTTGCTTCAGCAAGATTAGTAGAATGGTATGCGTACGAAAACCCGTTGAATTTTCGCACTAGGAAAATTCACACATTATTAATGAGCTAGCCTATATGTTAGTAAAAAGCAAATAGTGGAATGATATACGGCTTGAAAAACGAACTAATTTTTCCTAGGAAAAATTAATTCATTAATATGAAAAAGGAGATGAATGAAATGTTTAAGAAGCTTCAATTGAAAAAACATGCTTTGACGGCAATCTCGTACATGTTACCGGTTGTTGTTACGGCAGGGTTGCTGATCGCGATTGGGAATCTGACTGGTGGTGGTGTCATCGAGGATTACAAGGCAGCCTATTCGGTTCCAGATGCACTGGTTTCACTGGGTGTGTTAGGAATGGGTCTGTTAGCTCCAGTTATTTCAGCAGCGATCGCTTATTCAATTGCTGACCGTCCGGGTATCGGACCTGGTTTGTTTATGGGGTTAATCGCTAATTCCATTGGTGCTGGGTTCTTGGGCGGGATGTTAGGTGGTTATTTGGTTGGTTTCTTCGTCCTGTTCCTAGTGAAAAACTTGAAAGTGCCAAAATGGGCACAAGGTTTGATGCCGATGATGATCGTTCCGCTCTTATCTACCTTGATCATTGGATTATTGATGTTCTTTGTCATTGGTGTGCCGATTGTTTGGGCAACAGAAGCGTTAACTGAGTTCTTACAAGGCCTGCAGGGTTCAGGAAATTTCTTGTTTGGGTCAATTGTAGGTGGAATGGCAGCCTTCGACTTTGGAGGTCCAGTCAACAAGGTGGCTTCACTCTTTGCGGATGGACTGCTATTAGAAGGAATTCAAGGGCCAGAAGCAGTGAAGGTATTGGCTTCAATGGTACCGCCATTTGGTGTAACAATTTCTTGGGTATTGTCTAAAATTTTCCGCAAACCGAAATATTCAAAAGAGGAACAGGACAATATCAAAATCGCGTTTCCAATGGGACTTTGTATGATCACGGAAGGCGTCATTCCTATTGCGGCAGTTGATCCACTACGTGTGATTTTCTCTTGTACAGTAGGTGCGGCGATTGGTGGGGGCCTGAGCATGTCATGGGGAGTGGGTTCACCAGTTCCTTCAGGCGGGGTCTTCATTATCCCGGCGATGACTGATCCGTTGAAATTCACACTCGCTTTATTGATTGGTTCTGCCATTACAGGAATTCTTTTGTTCGCGTTGAAGAAAGCCCCTGTTGAAAATGATATCAAGGATGATGAGGAAGAGGAAGAAGTAGATTTTTCTTCTATTAAAATTTCGTAGCAGAGGATTTGTTAGTTAGAAGTAGAGGTTCCTAGAATATAGAAGGAGACTTGTTGCATGTATGTTTCGATGAAAGAGATGTTACAAAAAGCCAATCGTGAAAACTATGCTGTAATGGCGATCAATTGTTTTAACTTAGAAACGGCTAAAGCAGTAATAGAAGCAGCGGAGGAAATGCGCTCGCCGATCATTATTGATCTGCTGCAGGATCATTTGAAGGAACACTTGGACATTCGCTATTTAACCAAGCCAATCATTCGAATGGCAAACAATGCGAAGGTTGAAGTAGCGATCAACTTGGATCACGGACAAGATGTTGCGTTTGTAAAGCAGTGTCTGCATGAAGGTTTTTCCAGTGTCATGATGGATGCGTCGATGTATCCGCTGGAAGAAAATATTCGGATCACAAAAGCGATGGTGGAGTTGGCACAAATTTATCACGCCAGTGTAGAAGCTGAAGTTGGGGATATGGGAGCTGTAGCAGGGGATCATTTCACAAATGATGAGATGTACACAGATCCTGACGAGGCGATTCGCTTTATCCAGGAGACAGGTGTGGACTGCTTAGCATTATCTTATGGCTCAAGTCATGGGGACTATCCAGATGGCTATGTACCAGCTTTTCGTTTCGATATTGTAGAAAAAATCAAAGCGGCAACGAACTTGCCTTTAGTCTTGCATGGGGGTTCTGGTGCGGGTGAAAAAAATATTTTGCGCTCAATCGAATTAGGGATTAACAAGATTAATGTTGGTTCTGACTTCATGAAGGCACAAAAGGCCGAAATTCAGAAACAACTAAAAGAAAATCCAGAAGTGGATTATCCTACGCTCATTCATCAAACGATGGCGGCAGGGAAAGAAATGGTCAAACGGTACATCGAACTTTCGGGTTCTAAAAATAAATCATAAGAAGAGAATGGAGACAAAGTCAAATGTTAATTAATATGAATCAAATGCTGGAAATCGCCAAGGAAAACAAATTCGCTGTGGGAGCTTTCAACGTCGCAGACAGTAATTTCTTACGAGTTGTTATCGAAGCAGCGGAAGAAAACGATGCACCGGCAATCATTGCGGTACATCCAACAGAGTTAGACTTTACGAAGGATGAATTTTTCCAGTATGCTGTTTCTCGTGCGAAAAATAGTTCGGTTCCATTTGTTATCCACATGGACCACGGGGATAACCTAGCAAGCATTATGCGTGCGATCCACTGTGGATTTAGTTCAGTCATGATTGATGGCTCATTGCTACCGTTTGAAGAAAATATTGCCATCACTAAAGAAGTGGTAGATGTTTGCCATAAGATTGGTGTTTCTGTCGAGGGTGAACTAGGGACGATCGGTAATACAGGTACTTCTATTGAAGGTGGCGTATCGGAAGTTATCTACACGAAACCAGAGGATGCCGAAGAGTTTATTGAAAAAACCGGGATTGATACGTTAGCTGTTGCGATTGGGACGGCTCACGGAATTTATCCAAAAGATATTAAACCGGCATTGAAAATGGATGTTTTAGAAGACATTAAAAATAGAGTGGATATTCCGCTAGTTTTACATGGCGGCTCTGCCAATCCAGATGAGGAAATTGCTAAAGCTGTTCAAATCGGCATTCAAAAAGTCAATATCTCTTCTGATTACAAATATGCCTTCTACAAAAAATGTCGCGAAATTCTTTCGACGACAGAATTATGGGATGCAAATGCGATTTATCCAGAATGTATTGATGCAGCGAAGGCGGTTGTTAAGCAAAAAATGGAATTGTTTAATTCAATCGGTCAAGCAGCGGTTTATCGCAAAGAAAACGTTCAACCTTGGAGACAAGAACAAAATTAAACAAAGCTGCCGAGGGAATTTCCCTCGGCTTTTTTTAGGAGGAGAACATGCTGTACGGAGGGATCGAAGCAGGCGGCACAAAATTTATTTGTGCCGTGGCTGATGATAAGTTCCATGTAAAAGAAAAAATCAGTATACCGACAACTGACCCACAAACGACTTTTAAGAAGGTTTTTGCTTTCTTTGATCAGTATCCAATTGATGCGATGGGAATTGGATCATTTGGTCCTATCGGCATTCAACCGGATCAAGAAAATTATGGTCATATTTTAGCAACACCTAAAGCGGGCTGGAGGGGTGTGGATTTCTTAGGCCAAATGAAGCAACGATATCAGGTGCCAACAGCTTGGACCACGGATGTGAATGCTGCAGCATTCGGTGAGATTAAACAGGGTGCAGCGAAAGGAAAACATAGCTGTATTTATTTAACCATCGGTACAGGAATTGGCGGTGGTGTCGTAATAAACGACGAAGTTTTTCAAGGAATCTCTCATCCAGAAATGGGGCATCTGTATATTAAGCGTCACCCTGAGGATACCTATTCAGGGACGTGCCCATACCATAAAGATTGTCTGGAAGGATTAGCGGCAGGGCCTTCATTAGAAGCGCGTACCGGAATTAAGGGAGAAGAGTTACCGTTGGATCATTCTATCTGGGACTTGCAGGCGAATTATTTAGCACAAGCATTAATGACGTATACCTTGATTTTGGCGCCAGAGGTGATTGTTTTAGGCGGCGGTGTCATGAATCAAGATCATTTACTTAAAAAGGTCCAGAGCCAATTCACAGAATTAATGGCTGGTTATATGGAAGTTCCCAAAGCGGAAGAATATATCCTTCGATGGGGTTTACCAAATGAAAGTGGCCTGATTGGCGCACTATTGTTGGCTAAAAAGGAACTCGAAAAGAACAATAACCGCAATCTTTCTTAAAATGAAGGATTGCGGTTTTCATTCAGTTTAAATAATCTTCGATAGCGTCTGCCGCTTTTTTATAGCCGCCAGCGGCTAAAAAGGATTGCTTGATATGCTTCAAATTGCTTAAATAGCTAGGGTTAATCTGAACGTTTTCTACAGCTGCTTTTAATTCATCACTGCTTACCTGTTGATAATCTAAACAAATAGCTGCCTTTAGCTCGACTAAACGATAAGCAAGTGCTGGTTGATCCGAGCCCATTGGCAGAGAGACAAAGGGAACGTCATTTAAGATTAAATCATTCATGCTGTTTAAGCCGTTATGAGTGATTGCTACGTCTGCGTATTTCAACACTTCATTTTGCGGAAGATAATCTTGAACGATGAAATTTTTTGGAATAGCCAGATCTTTTAGACTAACCTGATGGGCTGCTAGGACAACTAGGTAGTCGGTGTCGCTAAATGCTTCAAAAACTTTTGTATAAATCTCTTTTGCGTAGTCGCCAAAAATAGTGCCGAAGGAGACATACAAAACTTTTTTAGCTTTCTTTAAACGTTCAATTGGAAAATTAGAGGTATCTTCCAAACGCTGATAACTGTCTGCACCAACTAAGACAAACTTTTCATCAAAGAATTCTTGTTCATTTTCAGGTAGAAAATATTCAGAGGTAAAGACAATATTTATTGGTTCAATATTAAAAATCAAATCAAAAAAACGAGGGGGCATAGATACAGGCAGTGCCTGCTCAATTTTTTTTGCTTCCAAAAGATAGGCATCGTTCATCGTCTTGAATTTCCCCGCTAAATGCGTTTTGTCAGGTTTCATGAAGTCCTGCATTCCCATGAAGACAGCTAGCATGGAAATAGCAGGTACCATCAAATAGTTAGCGAGCTGTTTGCTGAAGGGCATAGCCACAGAATGAATGACTGCGTCAAAGGAATCGTCTTGTATCTGCTCTAGAATATCTTGCATAATGTCTAAGCCGTGGTCTAATAATACATTAAAGCCGTTTTTAAAAATATTTAGATCATAATGATAGGCGCGGTAATCAGCGCCAGCTTCTTCGATCTTTTCACGGAATTCTTCACTTGAAAAATAAACGACCTCAATCCCGCGATTGTTCAGCTCTTTGACTAAACCAAGTGAAGGATTAACATGGCCGTGGGTAGTTACATTTAAGAATAAAACTTTTTTCATAGTTGCTCGCTTCTTTCATTATTTTAATAAGGGCACCTTATGAATAGATATAATAAGGGTACCTGATTAAAATGTCAAGAAAAAAAGTTTCCGATTTTCGGAAACTTAACGATACACCAAGTGTGTGAAGGATAATCTTTTACCAATCAGAGCTCCTAGATAGCCCGCGGCTAGTGCTTTGATCAAGCCTGGCAGGATAAAGGGAATCATTCCAGCTGAAAAGGCTGCGTCCCAAGGAAGGCTGCCGCTATATTTTAACCATAATGATCCGAAAAACAGGGTAATAAAGGCGCCAACTACATTTGCGAGGATTGACCAAAAATAATTAAAACGGGTCTTTTCGATAATCAACCCAGTAAAGAAGGCCTGAAAGATAAATCCAACTAAAAAGCCGCCTGTTGGTCCAAAATAATGAACAATTCCGGCAGAACCGCCAGCTAATACGGGTAAGCCGATCATCCCCATTAACAGATAGATCGCAACAGCGATGGTTCCAGTTTTTTTTCCTAAGATCGTCACGACAAACCCAACAGCAAAGGTTTGCAGGGTTAATGGAATCGGTCCAAAAGGAATTGTAAATTGAGATAAAATTCCAATGATTGCGGCAAATAATCCGGCTAAAACAATTTCTCGACTTGTTAATTTCACTATACTCACTCTTTCGTTAACTTAATATTTTGTTTTGGTTAACGAAAGTATACTGGATGGTTAACAGGATGTAAAGAGATTTTTTTGTGATTTCTCGATTAAACGTTTTCATAGTTAAATACATGAAACACTGTTTAGTAAAAAAAACAAATGTTCTTCGGCCTAAAGTCCTATCTAGAATTTGTACTTTCGTTGGAAGTAGTAGACAGGTCTTTCCTCTAAAATTTATAGAGTAAAGAACAAATGCACTAATTTTATAACGGAAGGAATGGAGTCGAAAATGAAAAAAATATTTATAGGTATAAGTGTGTTAGTAGTTGCGGGGGCAGGCTTTTTTCTCTATCAAAACACGCAGGCAAAAGCAAAAGCGGATACATCAGTAGAAATGTACCAAGTCAACAAGCAAACGCCGTTGCATTTAAAGGGGCAAGTTCAATCAACGAAAAAACAAACGGTTCTAGTGGATACGGAAAAAGGTCCTGTCCAGACGATTCATGTAAGTGAAGGAGATCATGTAATAAAAGATCAAATTTTAGTGACCTATCGTTGGGGAGAAGTCATTCGTGCGGCGAATGATTCCGTTGTGACCGCTTTAAATGAGGATGCAAAAAACGATCCGCAGCAGGCTTTGATGGTTTTGAAGAGTGAAGAATCTGCTATCAAGGGAGAAGTGACGGAATATGACCGTTCCAAGGTTGCTTTGAATGAGCCGATAGAAATTACTTATGGAAACAATGAAAAGAAAGTGACCGGGAAAGTAACCTCTCTGGCTGAGATGAACAATGAACCAGAAAAAGAAGATGCTAGTAGTTTGGTCACCTATAATTATACAGCAGTGCCTGACGAAGCAATTCCTGTAGGCTATTCTGTAGAATTATTAATTCCGCGAAATGAGATTCATTTGCCGTTGAAAAGTGTAGTGGAAAAAGACGGAAAATACTATGTTTATACAGTCGCTAAAAATAAGGCTGAAAAGCATGAAGTGACTGTTGAAAAAGGAAACGGTTATTATTTGCTACATGAAGGTTTGAATGAAAACGACAAAATTATCAAAGATGCGAAGGGCATGAAAGATGGGATGGATGTGACAGTTGAATGATTGTGATGGAAAATATCAATAAATTTTACACCGCCGATCAAGAACGCATCCATGTCCTAAAAGCAATCAGCTTGACGATTGAGGAACACGAGTTTGTGGCGGTAATGGGACCATCGGGTTCGGGAAAATCGACGTTGATTAATACGATCAGTTTTCTTGATGGAGATTTTGAAGGAAGCTATCGTTTTGAAGGGCAAGATGCCTATCGTTTCAATGATGAGAAGCTTTCAGCTTTACGCAATAAGTCGGTAGGGTTCGTTTTCCAGTCCTTTCAGCTGATTGATAATAATACAGTGATGGAGAACGTGGCGATGCCGCTGCTATATGGCGGAATGAAGCAAAAGCAAACCAAGCCTTTGGTAATGGAGGCTTTGCGAAAAGTTGGTATCGCGGATAAATACAACAAACTGCCCAAGCAGCTCTCAGGCGGACAGCAGCAGCGGGTGGCAATTGCTCGGGCGATTGTCGGAAACCCAAAATTTATCGTAGCGGATGAACCAACAGGAGCATTAGACAGTCATACTTCTGAAGAAATCATGCAATTATTTAAACGATTGAATGAAGAAGAAAAAGTAACGATTTTGATGGTCACTCATGATCCTGATGCGGCGGCTTATTGTCAACGAATCATTACGGTGAAGGATGGCGAGATAGTGGAAGAAGGTGTTTCTCATGCGGTTTAGTGAAGTATGGAAGACTTCCTTCAAGGCAATCGGGAAAAACAAACGGCGAAGCTTTTTAACCATGATCGGTTTGATTATTGGGGTATCTGCGGTAATTACTGTTTTTTCAATCGGGCGTGCCTTTGAAAATTATGCCTCGGAATTCATTGGATTGGATCAATTTGACGGTAGTGTGGGTTACACTTATACACCAAAAAATGATTCGTTCTATGGAAATGGCTTAGATGCCTTTACCGAAGAAGATATTAGTCGCTTAGAGAGCATTCCTGGAGTCCAATCGGTGAACTATTACAATGATTCTCGTAACGGCAGCAAATATTCTGATCAAACCTTTGATGAAGTGGGAAATGACGGTCGTTGGAATTGCTTTAAGCTGCTGAAAGGTCAAGGGACCAAGGTTGTTCATGGCCGACCGATTCAAGATAGTGACTATTATAATGAAAATCCTGTAGTCGTGATCGATCAAACTGCGGCTAAGGCAATTAAAAAGGAACAGACAGAGACTTTAATTGGTCAAAGCATAAAAATTGGCGGACATCTCTTTGAGGTAGTCGGAATTATGGAAGATCGAAACGGCGGTTCTATTGTTTCCACTTCGGAGGACTATGTTGTTGCTGAGGTTCCTGAAAATGTTTACGAACATTATTTTAATACGGAAGACCGTAGCATGATCCAAGTCAAAATGAGCCAAACGGCAAATATCAAGAATGTCTCCAAAGAAGCCGAAGATACGCTGAAAAAATACGGAACATGGCGAGAGTTTGGCTCTTATAAGAGTCAGGATTTGGCTGGACAGGTGGATCAATTACGGATGCTGCTGACTAGTATTACTTTACTGATCTCAGTGATTGGTGGTATCTCGCTATTTATTTCGGGGATTGGAGTCATGAATATGATCTATATCTCTGTCTCAGAACGAACCAAAGAGATCGGCGTTCGAAGAGCTATGGGTGGAACAAAGGGCAATATTATGATGCAATTCTTACTTGAAGGTATCTCGCTAACTTTAGTGGGCGGCACGATTGGTTATCTAATCGCTATGCTGCTAGGATTTGCCATCAGTATGTTTACACCTCTGTCGGTTCGTCCGGATCTGTTTACGGTGACGCTGGCCTTTGGCTTGTCTGTCGTGATCGGAATCGTCTTCAGCTGGCTGCCGGCAAAGAGTGCCGCAAAAAAGGATATCGTCTCCTTGCTGCGCTGATTTAAATTTAGAAAGAGTACCCCGTCAGATGATCATTGTCTGACGGGGTATTTGTTGCGGATACTGTTCGTTGGTGCTCCCGATTTCAAGTAGATTACCTTCGGGATCAGTGACATAAAAATTACGTATACCGAAAGAGAAGGTCATAGGTGCTCCTGTTGGGAAGGAAAGCCCCAGTTTTGATAATCGTTCGTATTCGGCATCTACATCTGCAAAACAGGGCAGCCACAGAGCTAGCTCAAAGGTTTGATTGATTCCTTTTGGAGGGACGTAGCTTTCATCAATAGCTTGCACGAAAGCTTCACGGCTATACATAAAAAGTGCCAAATCTCCGCTTGCTGTTTCAAATTCAGCGAAATCTCCATCGGTCCATTGTGTTTGAAAACCCAATAGGTCTCTGTAGAAATGAACCATCTTTTTCATATCGCCAACTAATAAACCAGTACCGATCCTTACCTCTTTTCCCTTCAATTTTATCCACTCCTTTGACTTCAGATTCTTTCTTTGATTATAGCAGAGTAAAAAAGTCCTGATTGATATAGAAGCTGTTTTTGATTTTCTGGTAAAAAATAGTACTGAAAGACTCAATCAAATTCGTCTCTTTTAACGATAATTTTAATTTATAAAATTTAGAGAAAACAAAAATAAAAGCGTATTTTTAATTGAAGGATAAAAATAGTACGACTTGAAATGACTTAAAACATACTATAAAAATTAAGGAGTGGAAATTATGCAAACACAACGATTAGGCCAAAGACAGCTTCTGAATATGATGAAGGGAAACTTAGAAAAAAGAATATTACAAGTATACGGTGAAACAGAGGATGTACCGTCTGTTATTGAGTATGCAGTTGCACTCCTTGTACGACATGCTTTGTCCGTCGCGGATTTCTCTTTTATGTGTCATGAATTAATCAGAGAACTATTCCTGACGGCAGTGCCTTGTACAACGATGCGCCGTTTCAGTGTCTTTTTCGAAGCATATTTTGACGAAGAAGAATGGAGAAACGTCGTTGACCGTTTATATAAAGATGAACAGGACTATCTCGCTGCTACTGCAGAAGCACGAGCAAGCAAGGGATATTTAAAGGAAAAAGACTCAATGAGAACGGATGAATTAGCCGATCACCAGTTTATTCTTCGTTCTACCTTCAAAGGGGCGAATGGCCGAAAGCATACTTGGACCCTAAAAAATGCACATCCCGTTAGAAACGAAGAAGAATTGGTAGGTGCATTAAAAATTCTAACAATGCTGACCATTTTTGAGACAAATGGCGTACGAAAATTTACTGAATTTGTTGAGGTTTTCCGAGATGCACTCGCTCCGGATCTGCATTATGTGGAAGAACTAGAGGAGCCTTCAGAAGCTGATGAGTACGCATTTGTGAAAAGTGAACAGAAAATAAATGTGCAAAAAGGAACCAGTTCAATGCAAAAAGCGAATGAGCGAAAGAAGGGTTTAGTACATTCGAATGAAGAAGAAATTAACGGACTAAACCATGCCTCGGAATCAAAAGGGATTGGGAAATTTGAACCGAAAGTGATAGCTGAAAGCTCAAACATAGTTCGTCCTTTTGAAAGAAATCTAGGAACATTGGAGAAAGTCAAAAATACCAGTAAGAAAAAAACAAAGGATGGAAAACAAAAGAATAAACAAGACTATTTTGGCAAAAGTGAAGAACAAGTTATAGAAGGTAGAAATGAACGGAAACTGAAACAAAGAGTCGCCAAGCTGCTCGGGAAAAAGAAGCGAAAATAAATGTAGTAAGATATAGTTTGGTTTTTCGTGAGAATAATACAAGGCGTATTGTAAAAAAATAAAGCGTTTTATATACTTTACCTAAGGGCAAAATTTGAGTGAGAGGGGAGCGAGTATTTTGAATTTTCATCGGTGATTATGAGTAACACCTTGCCTTAGAGTCTCTAAGAATGTGAATTTAAAATTCTCCTCCCTGACGATGCTTCTTTTACCATAGGTATAATGCCTACACCGTAAGAAGTCGTTTGAGAACATACGGGGGTATGTTTCTTTTAGTGCATCTACTGAAAGTAGTAGCTGCACAAATGAGAGGGGATTCCTGGACTTTGACCGAAACATTAGGGTCAACAAAAAACGACAAGTGAATGGAGAAGAAGATGAAGAAAACAATTATTGGACTGTTGGCGTTAGTTACGCTAGGATTGACTGCTTGTGGTGGTGGAAGTGACGAAACAACCGACACAGCCAAGGCGAAAAAGGAAACGGAAGCATTTACTGGAGAATACATTGTAAATGCTGATTATGTGAAGAAAAACCTAGACGATGTTATTTTGATTGATGCGCGGGGTGAAGAAGAAGCCAATAAAGGAACCGTAAAAGGTGCGACAGCGATCGGCTGGCAGAATTTAGCATCGGTGGAAGAAGGCGCTTCAGGAGATGAGAAATGGGGCTTGGTTCTTGAACCGAAGGAACTAGCTAAACGCTTAGGTGAGAAAGGGATCGCAAAAGACAAAGAAATCGTACTGTTTGCTGGAGCGCAAAAAGGCTGGGGCGATGATGGCCGAATTGCTTGGGAGTTATTGGCAGCCGGTTACAAGGATGTAAAAATGGTTGATGGCGGCTTTGCAGCCTTAAAAAAAGCAGGATTAGAAACGGATATCGAGAGCACAAAATTGGACCCAGTTGATGTCACGATTGATTCAATTGATCAAACACATATCATTCGAACAGATGAGTTGAAAAAGGACTATGATGAGTACAAAATCGTCGATGTCCGAGAGGATAAAGAATACGAAGGAGACGTCTTGTATGGAGAAGCCAAGGGCGGACATTTGCCTGATGCGATTCATATTCCCTTTACTGATTTGTTCAATAGCAATGGAAAATTAAAAAGTAAGAAAGATTTAACCAAGCTTTTTGAGGATGCGGGATTAGCCAAAGAGGATAAAATCGTTACTTATTGTACAGCGGGCATTCGTTCGGCCTACATGGAATTAGTGATGGATATGTGCGGCTTCAAGCAAGTAAAAAATTATGATGGCTCTTATTATCGTTGGGCAAAAGTTGAGGATGTAGAAAAATAATGTCTAAACTAAATAAACGCAAGCTTGCGAGAATCTTGTTGATTCTGTTTATGCTGCTAGCAGTAGTGGCCTTTTACTTTGTTCCAGGAGTTCGCTCGAAGGTCACGCAGGTGTTGATGCTGTTTCGTTCGATGAGTGTGGAAAGTATCGTAGGCTATTTACGTTCCTTTGGTATTTGGGCAGTTGTTATCTCATTTCTGCTGATGATGTTCCAGTCCATTATCGCACCATTGCCAGCCTTCTTAATTACGTTTGCTAATGCGGCTGTTTTTGGCTGGTGGCAAGGCGCGTTGCTTTCCTGGACCAGTGCGATGGCGGGAGCACTCGTTTGCTTCTACATTGCGCGGATTGCAGGACGAGATATCGTAGAACGATTGAACAAGAATTTTTCATTAGAGTCGTTGGACGCTTATTTTGATCGGTATGGCAAGCACACCATTCTGATCTGTCGTCTGCTGCCATTTATCTCTTTTGATTTTGTCAGCTATGCGGCAGGTTTAACGGCAATCAAGCCTATACCGTTCTTGATTGCCACAGGAATTGGACAATTACCAGCGACAGTTGTTTATTCGTATGTTGGCAGCAATCTAACAGGCAGTACGAAAACCATTCTGTTTGGTTTGCTAAGTATGTTTGCGCTGTTCATCGCGGTGTACGTCTTCAAACAAATCTATCAAGGCCGGCAGGCAAAAACGAATAAATAAAGAAACGTCAGCTATATTTTTAGCTGACGTTTCTTTTTAAGCTTCACTATGTTTTTCTACATAGTGATTATAAAGCATGTCTAAGAATTGAATCTCAGTAACATTTTGATAAGGCATAATGTAGAAGTTTGTAACTTGGAAGAATGCGATCAAATTCCAGAAAAAGAAGGAATAGCGCAGAATCAAAAATTCCATTTTATAGCCATCCATAATTTGACGGCTTAGCAAAATCGCATCCGAAGCGCTCAAGGTGTCGTCTTTTTCTAGTAAGTAATTAGTCATTGCATAAGAAGCGCTTTTTACAATTCCTGGGATAACGAAAAGTAGTGACCAGAAGAACGTGTAGATGGCCATTAAAACATTTGCTTTTAAGACGCGATTTTTTTGTGCTTTGATAAAATAAGCAAAAATTTGCAGCCCATCTGCACGATTGCCTCGCAGCGTGTGAATCGCACACCATTGTAAAACAGCTGTAGAAAGTGCGGCAATCAGTAATATTAAGATCAGCGCAGCAATCATCACTAAAAACCATAAGAAGGTCGAAACACCGGAAAATGGACGACTGTAACCATAGCTATAATCATAATTGTAATTGTAATAGCCATAAGGAGAAACAAGACCTAAAATGCTATTGGTAAAGAAGCGGACATAAGCAAATTGGAAAATAAAACCTGCGACAATGTTTGCACCAATCAGGAGAAGGATCGTTTTACACCATTCTCCATACCTGCCGGATAATTTCTCTTGGGCATGCTTTTTAATGTCAGCACGTGTAACATTTAAGCCTTCCGCTTTTTCTAGCTCTAGTTCAAAGTGATCCTTTGGTTGTACTTGAACAAAAGGTTCGTTATTGTCGTCTTCGTTTGGAGTTCCTTGCTCCAAATTGAATCCGCAGGCCGGACAAAACTTCGCTTCCGCTCGTAATTCCGCACCACAATTGGGACAATATTTCATTTTTCCACCCTTTTCTTTTTCATTCAATATCATCTAATCATTATCATTGATAAGCCAATATTCGTCAATAACCGATAAGTGAAAGATTTAGCAGCTTCTTCCAGCTATACAAGTATTTCTTTACTGTAGGTGAAGAATGACTTATGATTTAGTAAAGATATCTTTACTAGGAGCGAAGAAATTGAGTGTCGTAAATCATATTCGAGAAATCAGAGAAGAAAAGAAGATTCCACAAAAAGAAATGGCTCAGGCACTGGGGGTTTCACGCCAAACAATGACTGCGATCGAAAAAGGAAAGTATAATCCTAGTTTAGAGCTTTCATTGAAAATAGCGGCTTACTTTGATAGGCCGTTTGATGAAATTTTTTATTTGGATGAAGGGAAGGATTAATGAATGGGCTTTTTCCGTATATCGGGTGTGAATAATTATATAGCAGGGGCATTGCTTATTTTTGGTTTGTTGGCTCTGTATGCACTTGGGTCTTCAATATATTTTTTAGTCAAAGAAATTTTTAGGAAGAATGATGAACTGGTAAGAAAAATCGTCTTTGATTCTATGGCAATGAGCTTTGGAATCATCCTACTTTTACACATCGTGCAGATGGTTATTCGAGTTGTACACTTTAATAAAACCGGTCAAGATATCAATTTAATAGTGACTCCGGGATTAGCGATTTATCAATTAGGTGATGTACCTCTGCACCTTGAATCTTTTGGTGTTGATCTTGGGATTTTTGCCTTGTGTCTATTTGTAAATCGATTACGTTATCGACTTTAGTAAAAACAAAAATTAATAGATGTGAAGGAGGAAAAGTGATGAAAAATGTTCTAGATATTTATTTGAAGAAGAAGGGCATAACAAGGAGCGAGCTCTCAAAAAAAGAAGAGCTTTCGGAACAAAAATTGGCTAGAATCAGCAAACAGAATCCAGACAGCTATTCAGAAGAAACGCTTGAGTTATTGGCGAAGGGATTAGCTACCACACCTGCAGAGGTATTAGAGGAATTGAGATCAATTCGTGATAGTGACGCGCTCTATCAAGTAACGAATATCAATGAGCTAAGACAAAAAGTGAAAGAGAAGGAAGAAGAGTTCCTTGTTGAAGGTGATTTCAGAGAATTATTGAAAGAAATCGAAGGAAGCAGAGTGTCTGAAACTGCTGAATTAGGCTTTCAATTGGGGTCTGGAGGATCAGGAACTGTGCTGGCACAGGCCGTTTTGCGAGTGATGAACTTTTTTGAAGAAGATACAAAATTAGAAAATTTGAAGCAAGACATTGCGCAGCTTTATACCATCGAGTTCATTAATGAAGAAGAAGCGAAGCTGCGCTTAAAGCAGTTAGATTATTAATTAATATGCAGCTACACCCGCGGTTTTCTACTCAGACCCGCGGGTGTTTTGGTGCATGAAAGATATCCAGGAAATGACCTAAATCGGCCTATCTGATTCGTTTGATTTTGGTAGGATCATTTTTATCGTATCTGATTTTTATGGTATCACCAACTTGATAACTTAATGGGACGGTAATACTTCTTTTAGAAATGTGTTTAAATCCATCCACCACATAAGAGACAATCGCAAATTTTGCGTTTCCGATGACAACTTTTTGGGGAGCTGCAGTAACAACTTCTTCGATAGTAGCAAGTGTTTCGACAGTTTCTGCTTTTTTCATTTTTGTTCCCTCCATAAGTAAATGATACACTTTAGCTTGCGTTGTGACGTATCGAAGTTGAAAAAAACACCCAAATCCATGAAAAAGGATTTGGGTGTCTGTAAGAAGTCTTACATTAATTTGTTGTAGAATTCAACGACTAATGATTCGTCGATTTCTGGGTTGATTTCATCACGTTCTGGTAAACGAGACAATGAACCTTCTAATTTTTCATCGTCGAAGCTTACGAAAGCAGGACGACCAACAGCTGATTCAACTGCTTCTTTTACTGTAACCATGTTTTTAGATTTTTCACGGATACCGACAACTTGACCAACTTCTACTTCGTATGAAGCGATGTCAACACGTTTGCCATCGACAGTTACGTGACCGTGGTTAACTAATTGACGAGCTTGACGACGAGTTGAAGCCAAACCTAGACGGTAAACCACGTTATCTAGACGACGTTCTAGTAAGATCATGAAGTTAACACCGTGTTTACCTTCTTTGATTTTGCTAGCGCGTACGAATAAGTTACGGAATTGACGTTCGTTTAATCCGTAGATGAAACGTAATTTTTGTTTTTCTGACATTTGCAAGCCGTATTCAGATTTCTTTCCACGGCTGTTTGGTCCATGTTGACCTGGAGCGTATGGACGACGTGCTAATTCTTTACCTGTTCCTGATAATGAGATACCAAGACGACGAGATTGTTTCCATGATGGTCCTGTATAACGAGACATTAAAAATTCCTCCAATAAATTGTTTTGGAGTAAAATAATCCGTTGAAAAATTCATATCCGTGTAGTTCGTTCTTCAATCTTCACCTTCGCAGCCGCGGTTACACAATTGAACCAATGCTGGCAACGAACTAGGGACGGGCTATTATTCTTCTGCTGCATTATTTTACACAAAGGTCAGTATAACTGAAAAACGTGGCTTGAGTCAAGTTCAGCTGTTGCTTTTTTGAAAAAAATGTGTTAATTGTTGGGTGCTGGCAAAAAACGATTACTTTCTTTCAAAGTCAGTGAAAATATTGACGGAGAATTACGGAATAACATTTTGCAAATTCTCTGAAACTTCTCTACAATGAAGGAGGAAAAGATGGAACCTTTGATTTTTCCGCATCAAATTGAAAATATTGGACCAATGACTCGTTATATGAAAAACCTTTTTCCTTTTTGCGGCGTCAAAAAACCACAGCGTGCATTGCTGGAACGTCCTTATTTAAAGGAAAGCCTGAAGCTGCCGATGCCAGAGCTGTTAGAGGAGATTTTTCGCAATTTCTACAAAGAAGAGCGAGAGTATCAATATTATGCAATTGATTTGGCTCAAAAGAACATCAAACGTTTTTCGCTAGATGATTTGGCAGCATTGCTTCCTTTGTTAGGGGAAAAAACTTGGTGGGACAGTATTGACGCTTGGCGCAAAGTTTTTTCTACGTGGGTTTTGGCGCATCCTACGGAGATCAAACGGGTTTATGCGTTTTTTTATCAGCACGAAAATTTTTGGTATCGGCGAGTAGCGATCAACTTACAGTTGATGTTTAAAGAGCAAACCGATACAGAGTTATTGGCGCAAGCGATCTTAGCAGATTTGACGACCGAGGAGTTTTTTATCCAGAAGGCGATCGGCTGGGCATTGCGAGATTATAGTAAAGTGAATCCTGATTGGGTAAGAAATTTTATGCAGCAGCATTCATTAAGTAAGTTAGCCCTACGTGAGGGCAGCAAATACATATAAATGGAGAGATAAATTTTGGAAAGAAAATTAATCGCACTAGACATTGACGGGACCTTGTTGAGCAGCCAAAGAAAACCATTGGACAGCACGATGAAGGCGTTGAAGGCATTACGTGAAGCTGGACACTTAGTGACTATTGCGACGGGACGTTCCCGCTTGTTGGCTGGTGATGTGATTCATCAATTAGGTTGTTCGAATTATATCATCTGTAACGGATCGGCTGGCTTTTTAGATCATGAGCAAGTCTATAAGCATACGCTTGATCGCGAAGCCCTGACTCGGATGATTGAATTCGCAAGTGCACGTGAAGTCGACATCATGCTTTTCGGGCTAGATTCCTTTGGACGTGTGACGGATTTTGACGCGTCAAAAGTAAGCAATGCAATGAATTCTTTTGGACAGCAAGCGCCAGAATATGAAGAAGATTATTTCTCTAAACATGAGGTCTATCAAGGCTGTGCCTTTTATGATCAGTCAATGGATGAAGAATTCCAAGCGGCCTTTCCAGAATTTCGTTTGGTCCGTTGGCATGAGAACAGTGTCGATATTATTCCAAATCCTGGCTCAAAAGCGCAAACGATTTTGGCTTTAGCGAAAAAAGTCGGGATTAAACCAGAAAACATCGTTACTTTCGGCGATGGCAATAATGACATTGAAATGTTGAACTTGGCAGGAACAGGGGTTGCGATGGGCAATGCGGCAACTCACGTCAAAGAAGCAGCCAATCTCGTGACTGATACAAACGATCAAGATGGTATTTACAAAGCTTTACGCCAATTAGAATTGGTTCATTAATAAGTAGTGATTAAACGAACTGGGGGAGGACTCTCGGTTCGTTTTTACGTGCTTTTTAATCGAGCGACCAGTCATTAGTCAATTATTGAAGCCTTTGAGTATTTTGTTCCTAAAAAAAATAAAATTCAGATAAAAAACCAATTTTCTAAAAAAATGAGAACGACACAATTAAGAAACTAAGCAGGAAATGTTTCGTTGATTGAAAGAAAAAGAAGGAGAAAATGACAAATTAAATAGAATTAAATATTATAAGATTCTATTTCAACATTTTGCTTTATTAATTTTGTTTGTTTTTTTAAATTCTATCGACTTGTTGCTAATTTCTTTAACGGTGTTGACGAAGACGCTATTTTCCGTTTATCATATAGATAATAAGTGTTTTTTTATGTGCTTATTAAATAGGGTATTTAGGAGGAGTACGCATGAAAAAGTTTAGGGTTTTTAGCGGATTGGTTTTACTGAGCAGCTTGTTACTAACATTGACTGCTTGTTCAGGCGGCGGTGAGTCGAAAAAAGAAGATAAAAAGGAAAATACAGCACAATCTTCTAAGGTTGAATTGAGTGTCGAAGGCGGTAGTTACATCATCCCTGATGGGGAAAAGGTTGATGATGAAACGGGCTTTTTGGCATTGGATATCAAAGTCAAAAACAAATCTAAGGACAAATTAGATGTTTCCTCTACTGATTTTGCTTTGTATGATGAAGATGGGAAAAAAGTTTCTTCGGAGCATGTTTATGACTCGAATGATAACTTTAAAGTAATGAGTAGTGAAAGTCTGTCTGAAGATAAGAGTTTTACGGAGCCGCTAGTTTTTGAAGTGAAAAAAGATGCGGAATATGAGCTGCACTATAAACCAATGTATTATTCAGATGAAGACAAAGATGAGGGTGTTGAGCTGAAGCTGAACACAAAGAAATACAATGATGATACAAAAGCTGTTCAGGCCTTGACAGGGCAGTATATCACAAAAGTCTTTTATGGTTCTGATGAAGTGAAAGAGGAAGAGAAGAAAGCTGCTGGAAAACTTGAATTGGCTAACGATGTGGACGCGGAAAGAAAAACCTTCAAAGAAGAGAGCATCAATAGTTTGAAGGACGAATTCTCTGACTACGAGCCATCAACAGCGGAACTGGACAAAGTCATTACACAGATCCAGCAGACAAATGCGGAAAAAGGCAAAGTGACCTATAGCTTTAAGGAATTCTTCCCTGAATCCGCGGTGATTTACGTTCGTCCGGAAATGGTATTTTTAGATGATGTTGATACAGAATCTATTACGGATAAATTCGTAGAGGAAAATGAGGGGAAATATACAGACTATACTAGTGTTCGTCGCGATGCTGAAAAATATTTGCTGCAGGAATTGCCAGCGAAAATCAATGAAGCACCGATTAATACTGATGACAATATGAACGGTGAAGGCTACCAAGTGAAGCTTGAGAAAAAAGACGGCAAGTGGGAAATCAACTCAGCGAATGAAAGCCGGAATTACTATTTTAAATCAATGAAAGCGGCCTTTAGAGGCGGGCTTGATGAATAGAAAGACTGGAACGCTGGCAGTTATTGCCATAATAGCCATAACTGTTTTTGGTTTCATCAGCTACTCCAGTTATAGAAACAGTGAAGAGGCAACGGTGGAGCGCCTTGCAACGGCACTTATTGAAAAGGATACTGAGACAGTAAAACAATACATGCCCAGCTATTCCAACAAAAAAAAGATTTCAAAAAATGCACGAACCGTCTTTTATCAGCAGGTAAAGAAGATGAAAAAAGAACAGGTTGTGAAGCTGCTGAAAAAGGAAGGGCATTTCACGATTGAAGAAGGCTCTTCCTTTAGAAAGCCGGCTCAGATCTATCCAACGGCTCGTTTTCTTGTCATTGAATTGCCTAAGGGCACAGAGCTTAGAGCCTCCATTCAAGGCCAAGAAGTCTCCGGTGACTATGTGGAAGACTGGAATAAATATACCTTCGGCCCTTTCTTGCCAGGCGAATACGATGTAGTCTATGAAATGGCACATCCAAAATTTGGTGCAAAAGAAGCCAAGGAAACAGTCGACCTGAATTCAGAGGATCAGCGGTTGACGGTTAAAGAAAATAGCTTGTATGAAGGGAATCAAGCCTTTCAAAAACATTTGCTAGCCTCAGCGGTCAACTATTTTGATTCCTTTAATCAAGGGATTCGTGACGGTCTGAACGTCTCACAACTGATAGCCTCCAAGGAGCATAAGGAAGAGATGAAGACGGGCTTTGATCAATTGAAGCCCTACTTAAAGAGCTTCGATCAGCAGTTTCAGAACATTAAGATTGATTGTGATTCGATCTCGGTAAACAACGGCCAAACGAAGGTTCAATTGGACTTGTACATTGATCTTAAACGTTCGATGCAATTGGTGGAGGAAGTCGGAATCGATGAAGCGCTGTTTTCAGATAGACAAAATGCGATTGCCAGCCTTGTTTATGAGGAAGAACAGAAAAAATGGCTGATCGATGAACTGGATTTTAACACCTACCAGCAAGACCCTGAGAAATGGGAGCATGTGAAAAGTTATCACTCGGAAAATGAACAAAATGCGCATTGGGATAAGGATGGCGCCGCCGAGGTTGTTTAAAAAGTAGAAACTGCGGGTGAACGACTGCCTGCAGTTTTTTAATTGCCTTCAGCAAGTTGAATGGAATCTTTTATTTTCAAGCAAAAACAACTATAATAAGACAAGATGCTTAACTAGAGAAGGGGAAAAAAAGTGCGCTTATTATTCATTGGGGATGTTGTTGGTTCGTTAGGTCGGCAAATGCTGAGCGATTATTTACCGCGATTGAAGAAGAAATACCATCCACAGTTGACGATCGTCAATGGCGAGAACGCGGCAGCTGGTCGTGGAATTACGGAAAAAATCTATAAGAAATTTTTGCAAGATGGTGTTGATGTTGTAACGATGGGGAACCATACGTGGGACAACAAAGCGATTTTTGAATTTATAACTGACGCGAAGAAAATGATCCGACCTGCGAACTTTCCAGAAGGTGCACCAGGGAAGGGCCATCTATATGTGAAGGTGAACGACCTAGAGCTTGCGATCATCAACCTGCAGGGACGTTCATTCATGACAGATCTAGACGATCCTTTTCGTATCGCGGATCAGTTGATCACTGAAGCACAGAAGCGTACGCCTTACATTTTTGTGGATTTCCATGGAGAAACAACGAGTGAAAAACAGGCGATGGGCTGGTTCGCAGATGGCCGTGTTTCGGCAGTCGTGGGCACCCATACCCATGTTCAAACCAATGATGCACGAATTTTACCTAAGGGAACAGCTTATCTGACAGATGTTGGAATGACTGGACCTTACGATGGTATTTTAGGAATGAAGAAAGAACCGATCATTGAAAAATTTTTAACCGCACTGCCGCATCGTTTTGAAGTGATCGAAGAAGGTCGAACAGTGTTATCGGCTTGCGTGATCGACATTGATAAGAACGGTCACGGACAAAAGATTGAAACAGTTTTAATCAACGAGGATCGTCCATTTAGAGAATAGAAGCAGAGGGATAAAATGAATCTAGCAAATGAAGCCGCCGTTGAAGCGGCTTTATCTCATTTAACCGCATTATTAGGGGAAAATGAAATAATTATCCGTTTTCAACAGCTGAAAAAACGAGTAGAAGAAAACGACACACTTCAGGAATTAGAAGAAGGCATCAAAGCTGCACAAAAAGATGCGGTACAGTTTGCCCACTACGGCAAACCCGAAGCAGAACGAGAAGCATTGAAGGAAGCGGATCGTCTGACTAAAGAATTCGATCAGCATCCATTAGTCATCGCATACCGCGAACAGCTATTTGAAGCAAACGACCTGCTGCAGCACTTGACCAATATGATCCAAAAAGAGGTCAATGCCGCGATAGAAGCAGATGAAGCAACAGAGGAGGGAGCGCAATAATGCCTCAAAAAACGAAAAATACGCCGATGATGGAACAATATTTGGCGATCAAGGAACAATATAAAGACGCATTTTTATTTTACCGTTTGGGAGATTTTTACGAGCTCTTTAATGAGGATGCGATCAAGGTTTCACAGCTATTGGAGCTTACACTAACCAGCCGAAATCGGAATGCGGAGGATCCGATTCCTATGTGCGGAGTCCCCCACCATTCAGCTCAAGGGTACATTGATACCTTGGTTGAACAAGGCTATAAAGTAGCCATTTGTGAGCAAATGGAGGATCCCAAACAAGCCAAAGGGATGGTCAAAAGAGAAGTCGTCCAGTTGATCACACCTGGAACGTTGATGGAAGGCAAGGGCATCGAAGCCAAAGCCAATAACTTTTTGACCGCAGTCACACAAGTTAAAGATAAATTTGGGTTTGCTTATGTCGATCTTTCGACAGGGGAGTTAAAAACTGCATTGTTACACGATGAAGAAGCGGTAATGAATGAAGCGACAGCTCTGCAAACGAAAGAGATTGTTTTAGGCAGCGAGATTCCAGAAGCGTTGCAGAAAAATTTGGCGGAACGCCTAGGCCTCGTCTTTTCACAGCAGGAAACGATCGAAGACAATGCTGAATTCAGCTTTTTAACCGCGGACATCACCGATGAGCTAGAAAAAGAAGCGACCGGCAAGCTGTTGACGTATCTATCTGTCACACAAAAACGCAGCTTAGGACATATTCAAAAAGCTGAGGAATATCAGCCGGAGCATTTTTTGAAGCTGGATTATTTCTCTAAAACCAACTTGGAATTGACTCGTTCGATCCGAACAGGGAAAAAACAAGGGACCTTACTGTGGCTCTTAGATGAAACGAAGACCGCGATGGGCGGACGTTTACTGAAGCAATGGATTGATCGTCCATTGATTCAAAAACGCCAGATCAATGCTCGTCAAGCGATGGTTTCTTCTTTATTGAACGCGTATTTTGAACGGATGGATCTGAATGAAGCACTGACGAAAGTGTATGATTTGGAGCGCTTAGCTGGTCGGGTTGCTTTTGGGAGCGTCAATGGACGTGATTTGATTCAATTGAAGACCTCGTTGATGCAGGTGCCACAGATTCGCCAATTGCTGACTGGGATCAATCAGGGAGAATGGAACGATCTGCTGGTTGATATGGAGCCTATGGATGATCTGGTCAATTTGATTGAAAAAGCGATCACCGATGATGCACCGCTGCAAATCACTGAAGGAAATGTCATCAAAGACGGGTACAACGAACAACTGGATCAATATCGGGAAGCCATGAAAAACGGCAAAACCTGGCTGGCAGAATTGGAAGCCCGCGAGCGTGAAGCAACAGGGATCAAGACCTTAAAAGTTGGCTATAACCGTGTGTTTGGCTACTATATCGAGATTACGAAGTCTAACTTGGCCAATCTAGAAGAAGGCAAATACGAGCGGAAACAAACTTTAGCGAATGCGGAACGCTTTATCACGCCAGAATTGAAGAAGCTAGAAACCTTGATTTTGGAAGCCGAAGAAAAATCGGTTGCGCTAGAATACAACCTTTTCCTAGAAGTACGAAATGAAGTCAAACAGGCGATTACACGTTTGCAAAAACTCGCGAAAAGCTTGAGTGCAACTGATGTGCTGCAAAGCTTTGCAACAGTCAGCGAGCGTTATCAATACGTGCAGCCGACAATGGAAGTCGGTACCCATAATTTGCAGATCAACGAAGGTCGTCATCCAGTTGTGGAGAAGGTCTTGGGGCATCAAGAATACATCCCAAACAGCGTCCACATGAATCCAGATGAATTGCTGCTATTGATTACTGGACCGAATATGTCTGGGAAAAGTACCTACATGCGACAATTAGCGTTGACAGTGATCATGGCGCAAATGGGCTGTTTTGTCCCTGCGGAAAGTGCGGAGCTGCCGATTTTCGATCAGATCTTTACCAGAATCGGAGCTAGTGATGATTTGATTGCGGGACAATCCACTTTCATGGTGGAAATGATGGAGGCGAATCAAGCGTTGCGTCATGCGACACCAAACAGTTTGATTCTGTTTGACGAATTGGGTCGTGGAACAGCAACTTACGACGGAATGGCCTTAGCACAGGCAATCATTGAATACATCCACAAAAATGTTAAGGCCAAGACGCTATTTTCAACCCACTATCATGAATTGACAGTCTTAGAAGAAACTTTGCCGCAGCTAAAAAATGTGCACGTGGGTGCTGTAGAGCAGAACGGCGAAGTTGTCTTCCTGCACAAATTAATGGATGGTCCCGCTGATAAAAGCTACGGGATTCACGTAGCCAAAATCGCTGGTATGCCTACCGACTTGCTTTCCCGTGCGGCAACGATTTTATCCGCTTTGGAAGCCGATACGCCGATACAGAAAAATATGGAAGTCGTTGAAGAAACGGAGCAACTCTCTTTGTTCAACGAAGTATCCACTGCTGAATTAGGAGTTGTGGATAGTATCAAGAAAGCCAATTTACTTGAAATGAATCCAATGGAGGCATTAAACTTCCTATACGAATTACAAAAACGGATTTAACACGAAGAAAGGACGGATACGATGGGGAAAATCCAAGAATTATCCGAACGCTTAGCCAATCAGATCGCGGCCGGAGAGGTTGTCGAACGTCCAGCCTCGGTCGTTAAGGAATTAGTCGAAAATGCTATTGATGCGAAGGCGACCCAAATCGATATTCTAATCGAAGAAGCCGGACTGAAAAAAATTCAGATCGTGGATAATGGTGAAGGCATCAGTCAAGACGATGTGGAAAATGCGTTTAAACGACACGCCACCAGCAAAATCCATAATCGGGATGACCTGTTCCGCATTCGAACATTGGGGTTCCGTGGAGAAGCCCTGCCCTCAATTGCCTCTGTTTCTGAAATGACCTTGGAGACAGCGACTGCTGATGAGACACAAGGGTCTTATCTGTTCTTGAAGGGTGGCAAAATTGAAGAGCAGCGTCCTACTTCATTACGAACGGGGACAAAGATCACCGTAGAAAACCTGTTTTTCAATACGCCGGCTCGGTTAAAATATGTTAAGACACTTCAAACCGAGCTTTCGAATATTGGTGACATTGTGAATCGGATGGCACTGAGTCATCCTCAGATTGCCTTTCGACTCGTTCATGATGGACACAAGATGTTAAGCACCAGCGGCAGTGGCGACTTGAAGCAAACGCTCGCTGGTATCTACGGGGTAGCGACAGCGAAGAAGATGCTAAAGGTCGAGGCGAAGGACTTAGATTTTACCCTCAATGGGTACGTCTCGCTGCCAGAGGTAACTCGGGCAAGTCGAAATTACTTATCCGTGATCATCAATGGTCGTTACATCAAGAACTATGCTCTGAATAAAGCGATCATCAACGGCTATCAATCAAAATTAATGGTAGGCCGTTATCCAATTGCGGTGCTGGAGATCACCATGGACCCGCTTTTGGTGGACGTGAATGTTCATCCAACCAAGCAGGAAGTTCGCTTATCGAAAGAAAAAGAACTAATGGACTTGATTAGTCGAGGGATTGCGGAGAGCCTGCGCCAGATTAATTTGATTCCAGATGTGGGTGAAAATCCAAGCTTCAAACGCAAAGTCGAAAAAATCCAAACCGAACAATTGGACCTGCCGCTAGAGGAACAGCCAAAGAAAAAAAGCGACTTGAACTACGATCCGAAGACCGGTATTTTCTATGTCGAACCTAAACAACCAGAAACAATTGAAACACCGGTACCTTTGAAGGAAGAAGTCGTGGAGAAGACGATGTCCGTGCCTCTGGAAAAAGAGCCAGAGAAGGCAGCAATCGTGGAAGAAACATCTGAACCGCTTGTGGAAGAGCCACCATCAGTTGAAGAAGAAAGCTGCGAAGAAACAGTGAGTGCCGATCATCCGGAGTTTGACTTAAGTACGCAATCCGGTGAAAAGGTGATTGAACAAGCGATTACGAAATTAGAGCAGGAGCAGCCGAAGGAACGTTTTCCGATGCTGGAATATTTTGGACAAATGCATGGAACGTATTTGTTCGCTCAAAGCAAAGACGGCTTGTACATCATCGATCAGCATGCGGCACAGGAGCGAATCAAATATGAGTATTTCCGTGAAAAAATCGGCGATGTTTCAGATGATCTGCAGGAACTGTTAGTTCCCTTTGTATTGGACTATCCCAACAATGACGCCATCAAACTGAAGGAGCAGACGGAACTTTTGCAGGAGGTTGGTATTTACTTAGAGGAGTTTGGCCCGAATAGTTTTATTGTCCGGGCACACCCAACCTGGTATCCCGCGGGACAGGAAGAAAGTATTATCCGAGAGATGATCGATATGCTATTGATTACCGGTTCGGTCAGTGTCAAAAAATTCCGTGAAGCGACTGCGATCATGATGAGTTGCAAGCGATCCATCAAGGCTAATCATCACTTGAATGAAGCCCAGGCACGAGTCTTGCTGACGGATTTGGCTCAATGTGAAAATCCTTTTAATTGTCCTCATGGTCGTCCTGTATTGATCCACTTTAACAATGGTGATATGGAACGGATGTTTAAACGAATTCAAGATCCACACTAGTTAGGAGCGCGAAAAATGACAGTTATATTAGCTTCACAGTCACCTAGGCGTCAAGAATTATTGCGTTGGTTGATTGATGATTTCAGTGTTCAGCCTGCGGACATCGACGAAGAGGTCAAAGATCAATATGCTCCCATCGACTATGTAATGGAAATGGCGCGACAAAAGGCGAAGGTCGTTGCGGATATACACTCAGAAGCATTAGTGATCGCCAGTGATACGGTAGTGGTATTGGGTGAACAGATCTTAGGAAAGCCCAAAAGTCGCGAAGAAGCCTTTGGCATGTTAAACAGTATGAGTGGCGGCAGCCACTTAGTCTATACTTCTGTAGTCATTCGCAAAGGGGACCAAGTGGAAGAAAAATTAACTTCCGCTAAAGTAACGTTTTACCTTTTGACAGAGGAAGAAATCAATCGTTATCTCGATAGCGATGACTACAAGGATAAGGCCGGTGCTTATGGTATCCAAAATGGCGCAGGCGTCTTCGTTGAAAAAATCGAAGGAGATTATTACAGCATCGTCGGTTTTCCAGTTGGCGCGGTCAATCAAATGCTGAAAAATTTTGACTATTAAGAGTTAGCTAACAACACTGAGCCTTTGCTTAGTGTTGTTTTTTTGCCAAGAGCAGAGACTGCGAATTCCTTAAGAGCTGAGCATATTCTTCGTATCTTTTTTTCAGCGGGTGTATGCTCAGCCTATTCAAAGGATTCGTGAAAGAGGGGAAAATAATGGAACAAGAAGAATTGAAAAAGAAGCTCTCGCCAATGGAATATGCAGTAACACAGGAAAATGCCACAGAACGTCCATTTTCTGGCAAATACGATGATTTTTATAAAAAAGGTATTTATGTTGATGTTGTTAGTGGTGAACCTTTATTCTCTTCTAGCGACAAGTATGATGCCGGCTGTGGATGGCCAGCCTTTAGCCGTCCAATCGAAAAACGTGGAGTGGCTGAGAAAGCTGATTTTTCTCACGGCATGCACCGAGTAGAGGTACGCAGCAAAGAAGCGGATTCTCACCTCGGACATGTATTCAATGATGGTCCACAGGATCAAGGCGGCTTACGCTACTGCATTAATTCCGCGGCATTACGCTTTATTCCGTTTGAAGAGATGGACGAAGCCGGCTATAGTCAATACAAAGAGCTCGTAAACTAAGATGTACCCAACCAAGGTACATCTTTTTTGCGAGTTCTGCTTTTCGCAGTTCAATCAGTTCAAAAAGAAATTTCTAAAAAGGTCTCAACCAATGGCTCGAACTGTCTAGCAGAATCGTATGCGAAGTGAAAATAAAGCACCTTTTTCCAAAAGAAAAAGACTTCCTCAAAAAGGAAGTAGCTGCGAGTTCTGTCTTTTGCAATGTTTAGAAAAATGATTTTCAGAAAATGTATAAAATTCTAACAAAACTTGGAGAGGACATATCCTTTTATTCGCTATACTAGAACTATCTTATTTTTAGAAAAGGCGATAGCGATGAAGATGTTTAAAGAGTTAAGTTTGTTATTACTCTATTCCGTGATTGGAGAAGGCGTAAGAATGTTTTTTCATTTACCCGTGCCGGGAAGTATTATCGGGATCTTACTGTTATTCCTTTCTTTCCAGACCAAACTTTTGAAACCAACGGCGATTGAGGATACAGCGAACTTTTTATTGAATCATTTGACGATTTTATTTGTGCCGGCTGGTGTCGGTTTAATGCAATATTATGGGGCGATCAAATATACTTGGCCGATTTTGCTTGGGGCAGTGGTGGTCTGTTCCCTCGTTTCTTTAGTAGCGGTTGGGAAAACAGCGGAATTTGTCGAAAAAATCACTCTAAGAAGCAGTGATGAAAAGACGCGTCTCATTGAAAAAGTTGAAAAAATGCGAGGTGAAGCAGATGATCTCAGCGCTGGCGAATAACCCGCTTTTCGGATTAGCCTTAACCTTGCTGATTTATATCCTGATGGAAAAGCTGTTGAGCAAAGTCAACATTCCTTTTATCAACCCGTTGATCGCAAGTGTTGTTCTCATTATTGTTTTACTAAAGCTAAGTGGGATCAGCTACAAGGCGTACAATATGGGAGGAAACTTATTCACGATGATGATCACACCAGCGACAGTAGCGTTGGCCTTGCCGCTGTATCAAAATTTCGACAAATTGAAGAAATATTTTCTACCAGTAATTTTAGGAACGCTGGTAGGTGTTGTTCTTAATTGCTTATTGAGTGTCGGGATTGGTCGTCTGTTTTCGTTAAAGCAGGGAATAATTGTTTCCTTGCTGCCAAAATCGGTAACGACAGCAATTTCCGTGGATCTTTCCAGTCAGATGGGAGGGATTTCGCCAGTAACATTAGCGATTGTTGTATCTACGGGTATTTTTGGTGCTTTGGTAGGAACAAAGGTCTTCCAGCTTTTCAATATCCAAAGCCCTGTGGCAAAGGGAATTGCTTTAGGCAGTACTTCCCATGCGATCGGGACAGGCCGAGCCATTGAGATTGGCGAATTGGAAGGAATTTTGGCTGGTTTATGCATTTGCGTTAATGGCTTAGTAACGGTGGCGCTGCTGCCGCTGTTGTTTCGTTTGTTTGAAGGTCTTTAGTACCTGCTCCTTGCGCTCTTTTGCTAAAATAGAGTGTGAAGGGGTTTTTTTATGTACATAAATGCGCTGGATTTACAAAATTACGAAAAAGAGATTTATTTTGGTGTCCGTTTACTGGAGCTGTTGAATGATGGAAAAACGCATAAAAAGAACGATCTGGCTGAGACAGTCGGTTTAGACAGCCGCAGCGTTCAACGATTGTTGGAAGAGTTGAGTAAGAACTATCGCCGATTCACTGAAACAGAGTTGCCGCTATTTGAAAGAACAGGCAATCAGTATCGCTTGTTGATTGCGGATCAAACGATGGAACAAAATCAATTTTTAGTAGATTTGATTCGTCATTCCTTGTCCTATCGTATATTACATTTATTGATTGCTGGAAAAGCACGAACGATCAAGGAGCTGAGCGAAAAGCTGTATCGCAGCGAGTCCACCATTCGTCGTAAGGTGAAGAATCTGCGTAAGGAGCTGACACCGCTGGATATAGCCATTGATCGAGGAGAGGTACTTTTTCGCGCACCAGAATCGGTCGTGCGAATGTATTTATCCGTTTATTATTGGCGTTTGTTCCGCGGAAAGGACTGGCCATTTGCACCATTGCAGCATGAATTAGTGAGCACTATCAGCACTGTCATTCAACAATTTTTTCAGGTGTCCTTGAATCCGATCAAAAGGCAGCGGTTGGAATATTTGGTCGCAGCTCATCTGCTGCGAGAGGTGCAAAAGCATTCCTTAGAAAAACATTCGGACAGTCAGAAAGCTTTGAACGATGACGCGCTATTCAAGGAGTTTTATTACCAAATAAAGCCAAGTATGCCTACCTATTTCCAAAATGAAAAAGCCATGGGCAACTTGTTTTTGCATTTACTCACACGGGAGGAATACTATCATGTTCCAGCGATTACGGAAAAGATCCATCAGTTATTATCCAAGGCGCCTTTTTGTGTAATGACCGAGGTTGACGCGATGTATCGTCAATTGGAAAAGAAAATCAATGATTCAGCTACCTGGAAAAATTTTCAGGCACTGCAAGCCGAAAATTATTTGATCAGTGGGCATCTTTACCATCGATTGTTTCCAATGATTCGCTTTAACATCAATGGAAAGGCCTTTTGGACGAATATCACCAAACAGCAGCCGCAGCTTGTCGCCTTTGTAACGGAAATTTTAGCGGACCAAGGCGGCAGTGAATCTATTCTGTTTGGTCGTTATCTTTCTGTCTTGCGTCGTTTGCCGGAATTGACGATCCACCCTGTTGTTCGAATCTTCTTACAGACCGATCTGCCGGAATTTGAAGAAACCATTTTAAAAGAAGACTTGCGGCGGTTTTTGGCCAATGATTTTCAAGTCGTTTTTGCAGAATCATTAGAAAATTGTGATTTATGTTTAACAACCAGTCTGCTTATTGAAGAGGAAATACCGACACTGGCGATTACTCAAGAATTGCGAATGAAGGATTATTTCTCATTACTACAGTTATTGCAAGGATTCGGCGGTAAGAGTTTTTAACCGCCGCTTTTTGTGCTAAAATAATGAGAACATATGTGCAGAAATTCTAGGTTTCCTTCGAACCTTTCAATTATGTTGAAAGGATAGGGGATAAATCAATACTTGATTTTATTAAACAGGAATTACTGTGGATTACAGGTATAGGAAACATTCCTTACTATCAGAAAGGATTAATTATGTACGAATATATTACAGGTCGATTGACCTTCATCAGTCCAAGCTATGTGGTATTGGATGTCAATGGCATCGGCTATCAAATCGCGTTAGGAAATCCTTATCGCTACAGCAGTAAAATGGAGCAGTCTGTGACAATCTATGTGCAGCAGATCATTCGCGAGGATGCACATTTATTATACGGTTTTGAAACCTTGGCGGAAAAAGAACTATTCTTACGTCTGCTTTCTGTTTCGGGGATCGGACCAAAAAGCGGATTAGCAATTATGGCAAATGAAGATCACCAAGGTCTGATTCAGGCTATCGAGGCTGGAGACGTGACTTATCTGACGAAATTCCCGGGAGTCGGCAAGAAGACGGCTCAGCAAATGGTCTTGGATCTAAAAGGCAAGCTGGCTGAGTTGGTGGATGATCCGATGTCCTTGTTCTATGAGGGCAATGATGATACTGCGCTGGCTGAAGCGATGGAAGCTCTGCAAGCCTTGGGCTACAGTCCAAAAGAGATCAAGAAAGTAGAAAAAGTACTGGAAAAAGAAACGCTGCAAAACACCGACGATTATTTGCGGGCAGCTTTGAAATTAATGATGAAGAAATAGGAGGACGACCTAGATGGATGAAGAACGTTTGCTTTCACCGGATGCGGATGAGAGTGATAAAAGTTTAGAAAAATCGTTGCGTCCTCGTTATCTTGCACAATATATCGGTCAGGATAAGGTTAAGCAAGAGCTTACGATCTATATCGAGGCGGCGAAGAATCGTCAGGAAGCGTTAGACCATGTTCTGCTTTACGGACCGCCTGGGTTAGGGAAAACGACGATGGCAATGGTAATCGCGAACGAAATGGATGTGCAGATTCGCTCTACCAGCGGTCCTGCAATTGAACGGCCGGGAGATTTAGTCGCGATTTTGAATGAGTTAGAACCGGGAGATGTACTATTTATCGATGAGATTCATCGATTGCCGCGAGTGGCGGAGGAAACCTTATATTCAGCGATGGAGGATTACTATGTTGATATTATGGTAGGGCAAGGGCCGACTGCTCATCCGGTTCATTTTCCGTTACCGCCATTTACTTTAGTAGGTGCAACGACACGTGCAGGAATGCTTTCTGCGCCATTGCGTGATCGCTTTGGGATCATTTCACATATGGAATATTATGAGGAAACAGATTTACGGGAGATTGTCTTGCGCTCGGCGGATATCTTCCAAACAGAGATTGTGGAAGAAGGAGCGGTTGAGATCGCTCGAAGATCACGGGGGACGCCTCGAATCGCTAACCGTTTGTTAAAACGGATTCGTGATTTTGCTCAAGTGCAATCAGACGGTGTGATCAATCAATCCATTGCGGATCAGGCACTACGTTTATTGCAGGTGGATGAAGCTGGATTAGATTACGTCGATCAGAAGCTTTTAAAAACAATGATCGAACTATATCATGGCGGCCCCATCGGTTTAAGCACTTTGGCAGTAAATATTGGGGAAGAACGTGAAACAGTAGAAGATATGTACGAACCGTATCTGATTCAAAAAGGATTTATCAAACGAACGCCGCGGGGCCGTATGGCAACACCGTTGGCTTATGAACATTTCAATTATCCTTATCAAGCATAGAAGGTGAAAAGATGGCGGAAGGAAAAGCGACCAAAGAAACATTTGTGCAATCACTAGTTGCATTGTGCCAAGAAAAAAAATACGACAAAATAACTGTTCAAGATATCAGTCAGATGGCCAGCTTAAACCGCCAAACATTTTATTATCACTTCAAGGACAAAAATGATCTGCTTCATTATGCATACTATCAACGAGGATTGCAGTATCTAGTTTCTGACGAGTTGGCCTTGACCAATTGGGAAGAATCCGTTCTGAAAATGTTAAAAGAAATGCAGGTTTGTCATCAGTTTTATTTGAATACCGTAACGGCAAATCCGGAAGTACTCACAAAAGAATTTAATGAATTGGCGCAACGCTTGTTCGTTCGTCTATTTGATGAGGTGGACCAAGAGGGAGAACTTTCTCCAACAGATAAAGAGTTTTATGCTCGCTTTTTAGCTCATGGCTGCGGTGGGATTTTGGTCGACTGGTTGCTGGCTGGAGCGGATCAGCCGCCAATCACAATTGCGGCGCAGCTGTTCCGTTTTGCTAAGGACATTGAGTTTTTTGCTTATCGATTATACGAAAAAGACTGGAATGAGCGTTAAGCTCAGTCCAGTCCGTTAACGATATGTTTGACAGGTTCTTGATTTTTGATGGCAATCGCATTTTTCGCGACGATTTCCGCCATTTGGTCTCGAGCTTCCACACTGGCATTGCCGATATGCGGAGTCAAGATGACATTAGAAAGCTCTTTCAAGCCTTCGGTGACCTTAGGCTCGAATTCATAGACGTCTAAAGCGGCGCCTGCAATTTGTTTGTCTTTTAGTGCTTGAAGCAAAGCTTCTTCATCAACTAACGGCCCGCGTGCTGCATTGATTAAAAAGGCACTGTCTTTCATTTGTTTAAAGGTTTCGCTAGTAACGAGATGACGGGTATCCTCTGTTAATGGGGCATGCAGGGTCAAAACGTCTGCTTGTTGAAATACTTCTTCTTGGGATACATAGGCTGCCTGCAATTTTTCCTCTAATTCAGAAGGTGAGGGATGACGTTGATTGTAAAGGATGTTCATCCCAAAAGCGTTCATCATTTGCGCCAATGCTTGACCGATTTGTCCCATACCGATGATTCCTAAAGTTTTGCCTTTCAGTTCATGGCCCAAGAAGAAAAGCGGTGCCCACCCATCAAAACCTTTGTCGTGCATCAAACGATCGCCCTCGACGATTCGACGAGACAAGGCGATGATTAGACCAGCAGTCAATTCTGCCGTTGCGTTGGTAGAGACTACCGGAGTATTTGTTACATAGATGTTCTTTTCTTTTGCATAAGCCGTATCGATGTTATTGTAGCCTGCTCCAAAGTTAGCGATCAGCTTTAAATGCGGGGCAGCATCGATGACTTCACGATCAACTTGAGTGGACAGCGGACAGATCAGTACGTCACAATCAGCGATATTTTCGATCAATTCCTTTTTCGAAATTAACCCGCTGCCTTCATAAACGTGATACTCAAGGGCCGCTTCTTTCAATAATGATGTGCCAAGCTCAGGTAGTTTGGCGGAAAGATAAATTTTACTCATTTCCAATCCCCCATTTCATTTCAATAAATTGACTATAGCACAGGAGGACGAACATGAAAAAGATTCTATTTGTTTGCATGGGAAATATTTGCCGTTCACCAATGGCAGAAGCCATTTTCCGTGATGCCTTTCAAAAAAAGCAAAATCAGCAGTTCCAAGTGGATTCCGCAGCGACCAGTCGTTGGGAAGTCGGCAACCCGCCTCATCGAGGAACTCAGAAAATATTGGCTCAGCATGATATCTCTATTAAGGGAATGCGCGCACGCCAAGTGACGGAACAAGATTTTTATGATGCAGATTACATTATCGGGATGGACCAAGAAAATGTTTATGATCTGGAATCGATGGCACCTGCTGGAACCGAAGAAAAGATTTATTTGTATTTAGATCGCGTTCCGGGACACGATGGGGAGAGCATACCAGACCCTTGGTATACAGGAAATTTTGAAGAAACTTATGATTTAATTCAAAAAGGTTTAAACGAATGGTTAACTTTTTTTGAAAAAGGCTAGATTCCTTGTTTTTTCCCGTGAATTTAAGTAAAATCATACTACACAACCATGCTCTTGATAGGAGGAAGCTGAATGTCTAAAAACGAGAAGCCCAAAAAGAATTTAATCAAGCTGTTTTCGAATTCATCGTATCGTTTCATCTCGGATTTTTTGAATGATTCTGCTGAAAAACGCGCTCAAGAGCAAGCAAATGAGAATATTTTTCTCAAACTGAAGATGGCGGCTCTACAGAATAGTTTAGTAGTCATTCAAGTTCAAGATGAAAAAGATGAAGAAAAATTCCAAACAATTTCAGGCTGGCTGCCAAAAGTAGTAACCAATGAATCAATTGTTATCCGCACACAAGAAAATCAGCTAGTGATGCTGACGATCGATCGAATCAAGAAGGTTACAACTCTATCGCCAAGCGGAGATCAAGAAAGTATTTCGCGTTAAAAGTAATTAATACCTTTACGAGTGGGCGGACATCTGCTATACTCTGGGTGTATCAAAATAGAATAATACTGTCGCAAAGGGGAGCCCTCGGGCTGAGATTGAGATTACTCTAAACCCTAGTACCTGTTTCGGTTATTCGAGCGTAGGAATTGTGATGAAGTAAAGATATTTACTTCTCCTTTGTGGACTGTATGTTCAAAAGGAGGAGTTTTTTTATGTATAAGACAAGAATTTTAGTGGAAGGCACAGTGGTGGCGGCTTTGTCGCTAGTATTGTCGTTTATTCCCACAACCATCGGCAGCAGTTTTACAATTTCTTTAGGGATGATCCCCTTGACATTGTTTGCATTACGCAGAGGCTTGAAGCCGGCTTTGATGTCGGCGTTTATCTGGGGGATTTTGCATTTTCCAGCAAGTCAGGTTGTTTACCTAAGTGTGATACAGGTTTTGATTGAATACCCAATTGCTTTTACTTTTGCGGGATTTGCCGGCTTGTATGCAAAGAAGGTGCAACAAAGTTTAGCTGAACAAAATATGTGGAGCGTTCGAAAAAATATTATTCTAGCTTCTCTTGTTGGAACAGGGGCAAGATTCTTCTGGCATTTTATTGCAGGTGTGGTCTTCTGGGGCAGCTATGCCTTGTGGGGAATGAACCCGTGGATATTCTCACTAGTTATGAATGGGGTCAGTGGTTTAGCGACTGCAATCGTTACGGCAATTGTTGCAGTTCTCGTTGCAGAAAAGGCTCCGCAACTATATTTGCCGAAGGATACTAAGCTCATTCAAAAGCAAAGCCATCAATAAATAAGAAAAAGCATTTGTCTGTTTAAGGACAAATGCTTTTTTGAACACTATTAACGGAAAGAAAAGACAGGATCATCATTTTCGACCTCTAAAGCCCATACTTGTTTGGCTGTATCGTAAGTAATCTCTGCGATCTGTTGTTCTTTTTTATAATTTTTTGGACTACGTCGCCATCCCTTTTCATCAGATAAGAAAATAGGGATATGATAGATTTTATTTTTCAATTCTGACAGGTCAAGGCAGAAAATTGCGCCTTCTTGTAAAATTGGATATAATTCCTTCAACAGTTCTCCATCTAGGGGCGTGACCGAGGAGCCTTTTCGGAAGAAGGACCGACGATCATTGACTTTTTCTAAGACGATTCGAGTCAGTTTGCTAGCAAGGATGCGATAAAACTCATCTAAGTAACGGTAGTAGACACGCATGGTTTCGTTCCCTAGGTTGAAGTAAACAAAATTGTTTTGCAGTTTATAGAAAAAGGGAGAATGCAGATGTGTCCGCATGTGACCAAAATAGAGTAATTCTGAAATTTCTAATGGAGTCAGTTCTTTTAACATCGCTAAATCATTAAAATCGATCCACTTGGTTCCTTTCGAATGAGTGAATGTCTTAGTAGTAAAAAACTGTTGGACTTGTTCTGGACCATTAACGATCTTCAATCCTGTATGTGGCTCGTATTCACCAGCTTCTGCGACAGGGTCTAGCAATAACAAATGTTTAGGTTGGTGAACGATGCCATCGACAAAATCGTTGGGTGAAAAACCTTTTGAAAGCACAGCATTGCTTGTGGAATCGATATAAGCAAATAACGTATCTGGCACAAATTTTCACCCTTTCTAATAGTCGTCACAATCATTTTAACCCATTAATAAAAAAAAAGCTCGTATCTTTTATTTTAAAATTAGATTACAAAGGCCTTAAAAATTGCAACATTGAAGCACTTTTTTAACAATTAAAATCATTTTAATAAATAACAACTTTCTAATGTATTTATTTCTTTTTTTAATTTTTTCTCTATTAAGTGAAAGTAGTCTCACGAGATGGAACGGAGTATGATATGATTAGCAAGAGAATGCGGGAGGATTGAGATGAAGAAAAAAAGAAATTGGCTGATTAATATTTTTCTTTTCTTATTACTGTTAGTAGGACTGGCCTTGATTTTTAACAATCAAATTAAGTATTTTTTAATGCAATATAATGGCGACCGCTATGCTGTAGCGAAAATGGATCGTGCGGAGATTGATAAAAATATGGAAGAAGAAGCATCCTTTGATTTTGATGCTGTTCAGCCAGCCAGCACGGAAGCTGTCTTGCAGGCACAATTGGATAATAAACGGCTGCCAGTGATTGGCGGGATCGCTATTCCGTCGGTGGAGATCAACCTGCCGATTTTTAAAGGGCTATCCAATGAGGTTCTTTTATATGGGGCTGGAACATTGTCTCCTGATCAAAAAATGGGCGAAGGAAATTACGCTTTAGCCAGTCATCGTGCCGACCGTCCGGGGCTTTTGTTCACGCCGTTGGAAAGTGTCAAAGAGGGCGATCTGATCTATTTAACCGATTTACACAATATCTATACCTATAAGACGACACTCAAGGTTCGAGTACAGCCAACAGAAGTGAAGTATTTAGATGTTCACCCTGATAAGCAGCAAGTTACGCTGATTACTTGTGGTGAAATTGAAGGGGTAACGCGGATCATCGTCCAGGGGGATTTGGTAGCTATGACCCCGGTCAACAATGCCACAGATACGATGCGTAAGGCATTTGAAATGGAACAAAAAACGTATTGATCGACTAGTTAGTCAAAAAACTTCAAGGCGCGCCTTGAAGTTTTTTGTTGCAGGAAAATTTCTGCTATACTAAAACAAACAGGTTGAGCTTTAGAGCTGCAGACTAAATCAGGGAGGAAGCGATGGACCTAAAACGAGTATACGTATCAGATTTATTAATGGTTTGGGAAAAATTTCAACAGGTACAATTGCTTTTTCCCTTTTATAGTTCCCATGGAGAAGCACGTTCAGAGTATCTAGAAGCTGTAAAAAAAGGGCGGGGCTATTGGCTTCAAAACAAATCTCAATGGTTGCTAATTGAGAAAATTGATGAGGACGATGGCTGGCGAATCAATAATTTGCTGATATCACGTGAGCTTGGCTGGGAGACAGCTTTTTTATTTTTGGAAAAGGCTGCTCGACAGCAGTTTAAGCGGGCGCTCTACATAAACCTTGAAGCAAATATAATTTTGCAGCAATGGCTAGCGGCCAAAGGCTATCAATTAGAAGCGGGCGTTTGGAAAAAAGTGCTCGTCTATCATACAGGATTGGTGTTGGGTGGCGGTGGCGCCCGTGGAGCCTATCAAATTGGTGTCTGGAAGGCCCTGCTGGAAAAAGATATCCAGTTTGAGGTGATCACTGGGACTTCTGTTGGCGGGTTGAACGGAGCATTAATTGCGCAAGGCGATTATAATCAGGCACTCGCCTTGTGGGAAGAGATCGAAACGGATAAAGTTTTGGATATAACCTTCAAAGAAGTGGAGGTACTGGATTTTTCAGCGCAGGTGGATCAGTTGCGTACCTTTATTCGAACGTCTTTGCAACAGCGCGGCGTCTCATCAGAACCGCTTAGGAGCTTATTGGAAGAACGATTAGAGGCGCAAAAAATTCACTCAGGCTGTCCGTTTTATGTCGTCACGACTAAAGTTCCGGTTTTTCAAGAGGTGGTCGTGCCGATTCATAGATGTCCAGAGAATGAAATCATTGATTGGCTATTGGCATCTTCGGCCTTTTTTCCTATGATGGCGATGGCGAAAATCAAAGGGGAGCTTTATGTCGACGGCGGCTATCGTAATAATTTACCTGTAGACATTGCTTTACAAACACCAATAACGGAATTGATTGTAGTGGATGTGCACGGTCCAGGGTTGGATAAAAAGTATCGTTTGCCAGATGAGGTGGCTGAAGTGGTTTTGACGAGTCCTTGGAGTTTAGGAGACCTATTACTATTTCAAAGCGATCGCTCGTCAGAAAATATAGATTTAGGGTACCTAGAGGCTAAACGGATATTCGGTGAACTACAAGGGTATCGATACTTTTTCAGTTGTCACGCGGATTTTGAATCCATTACCAAAGCGTTTATCCGTTTTCTAAAAGATAAAATTGCAGTAGACAAGAAGGCAATCTATCTTGAGCTGCGGAAGTTTTTTGGTCAGGATGTGCCGTTAGAAATGCTGAGTTTAGCATTTTTAGAGTTTTTCGCCTATTGGGTGAATGTCTCGCCAGTAAAGGTTTATACGCCCGAAGAATTCATCGATATTATTCTGAAGCAGTTTGAAATGCCGATCAAGTTGAACGCGAATTATTCGGTTCAGGAGCAAATTGAAGATTTTATTGAAACCCACAATGTGTTTACAGATTATTATCAGGTACTACAGATTTATCAGCAAAAAGGATCGTTAGAAACAGCTTACCGTCGCTGGCCGATCCCGACTTTGCTGGCACTTTTCTTTAGATATATCCGTGAAGAAGCATGAGAATAGAAAGTTGGAGGAAGTACAATGGCAGAATTTAATTATGAAATCGTGGAAGAAATTGCCGTCTTATCAGAAAATCCGAAAGGCTGGCGTAAAGAGTTGAATCTCGTAAGCTGGAATGAGCGTCCACCAAAGTTTGATTTACGCGATTGGGCACCAGGCCATGAAAAAATGGGCAAGGGTGTCACATTGAGCAACGAAGAATTCGCTGTGTTAAAAGAAACCTTAAGCAAGATGTAGGGTGTGATTTTTTCCAAAGAAAGGGAACAAGCAAAATGAAAAGTATGACAGGCTATGGTCAGGCAGCTCAGGCGAACGAGGCTTATGAGCTGAATATTGAATTAAAAAGTGTTAATAATCGTTTTTTAGATTTGCAGATTCGAATGCCAAAAGAACTCAATCCTTTTGAAGCAGAGATTCGCAAAATCGCGAAGGGAAAAATTCAACGTGGTCGAGTGGATGTATTTATCAATTTAACGCCGTTAAAAAGCGGCAATAAGAAGGTTTCAGTCGATTGGGAGCTGCTGCAGCAATTAGTTACTGAGCTGCAAAGTGGTGGAAGAGAACATTTTGGCGTCGTAGATTTTCCAGTGGATCAGGTGTTGATTAAGGCGATGGAGCAACCGGATTTTGTCACACTGATCGATCAGCCGACAGAAGAGGATACCTTAGAAGAATTGGTCCGAACAGTAGCGAAGGAGGCTTTTACACAATTAGCTGTCAGTCGCGAACATGAGGGGGCAGGAATCAAAAAAGTGTTGTTGGATTATGACAACAAAGTTCAGTGCTTAGTGACCGAACTAAAAGGCTTTGTGACAGAGTATGAAGCAGATTTTCAACAACGCTATCAAGCAAAGCTAGAAGAGTACCTAGGCAATACAGTAGATCAAGATCGTTTGTTGACAGAATTAGCAATTTTACTAGAACGCGGCGACATTCATGAAGAGCTGGATCGTTTGACCATTCATCTGGAAAAGTTCGCGCAACTCTTAGAAACAACAGACCCAGTAGGACGAGAATTAGATTTCTTATTGCAGGAAATGAATCGTGAGGTCAACACGATCGGCTCAAAATCAAGTCCGATTCAAATTAAGGATATTGTCGTTCAATTAAAAACAATTCTAGAAAAAATTCGTGAACAGATTCAAAATGTTGAGTAGTTGCGTGAAATTTCATAAGAAATAGCAGACAGCTTGACGATACCCCTTGAAATATTCACAAAAAAAGTGCACAATAGGCGTTAGCTAAAAAGAGCATGAAAGGGCGTTAGTATGTCTGAACGAGGACTGTTGATTGTATTGTCAGGACCTTCCGGAGTAGGAAAAGGAACGGTCAGAAAAGCCATTTTTGAAAGAGATGATAATGAGTTTCAATACTCTGTCTCAATGACCACCCGTCCGATGCGTGAAGGGGAAGTCGACGGAGTTGATTATTATTTCCGTACCAAAGAAGAATTTGAAGCCATGATCGAAGCAGGCGAAATGCTGGAATATGCTGAGTATGTTGGCAATTACTATGGCACACCGCTGACTTATGTGAACCAAACATTGGACGAAGGCAAAGATGTCTTTTTAGAGATCGAAGTGCAAGGAGCCCAACAGGTAAAAGAAAAAGTCCCCGATGGTGTCTTTATTTTTCTAACACCGCCGGATTTGGCAGAATTAAAGGCCCGGATCGTCGGACGAGGTACCGATAGCCCTGAAGTAATCGAGAAACGGATGCGTGTCGCGCGTCAAGAAATCGAGATGATGGCTCTTTATGATTATGCAGTCGTTAACGATCAAGTACCAAAAGCTGTTGATCGTATCAAAGATATTATTGTCAGTGAACATTACCGAGTTGACCGAGTCATTGGAAAATATATAAAAATGTTAAAGGAGATATAAGCTTATGATGTTAAAACCTTCAATTGATACGTTGTTAGACCATGTGAATTCAAAATATTCTTTAGTAATTTTAGCCAGCAAACGCGCACATGAATTAGACGCAGGGGCACAACCGACTTTAGATTCATTTGAATCTGTAAAAAGCGTTGGACAGGCTTTGGAAGAAATTGACGCAGGAACGGTCATTAATGATCCACATCCAGAAATCAAACGGGAACGTTTGAAAATGGAAGAAGAGGAACGTCACCTGCAGCGTGAACGCGATCAACGTGACTTAGAAGCTCGTATTCGCAACGAACAAAACTAAGCGTAGAAACCTTTCTCGCTGATGAAGTGTAAATGGGATTGTACCAAATACTTTTGGCGCAGTCCCTTCTTTTTGTGTTAGAGTACCCTACATATTTTCGTAAACTTAGACGTACATATAGAATATTTAGTACACTATTCAAGAATGGAGGCGGAAAAATGAAATTAGCACAAGTAATCGTAGATGTGCCATCACTGCAGACAGATCAGCCGTTTAGCTACTTGATCCCGCCTCAATTAGCGGTAGAAGTCGGGATGCGTGTAGAGGTCGGCTTTGGCCCACGGCATGTCCAAGGATTTGTTGTTGGCTTTGAGCAGGCCACTGAACCTCTTCCAGACAATTTGAAGCCGATTATTCGCGTGTTAGATTTAGCGCCTGTGTTAAATAAAGAGTTATTGGCATTAGCTGATTACATGAAGGAAACCACCTTTGCATTTAAGGTGACTTGTTTGCAAACGATGCTTCCTAGTGTGATGAAGGCTGATTATCAAAAACGCTTATATCTCATAGATGATGCTCCAGCAGTTCAAGCTAAGTATTTTGGTGATACAGACTCGTTAACTTGGGAAGAAGCAGAAGCTCAAGGATGGCTGAAGGAGCTAGCCGACTTACGTGAGCAAGGTATCGTTGAATTGCGTTATGAAGTTCATACGAAAAACAAAATAAAAACGGAACGCTATATCAAACGAACCTTTGAACAAGCCTCCGTCAATCAGTTAAAGGCAGAGTTACGGAAAAACTCCTATAAACAAGAGCAACTGTTGGACTATCTAGCCGCTCTCACTGATGAAGCGCTGATTTCGGTCAAGCAAATGAAAGCGGAGGATTTTTCACTAGCCAATCTGAATCAAGCAGAGAAAAAAGGCTGGTTGGCCTTTGTCGCAGTTGAAAAATACCGTGACCCATATGCCGAAAGAGAGATCAAACAAACCTCAGCATTAGAACTGAACAACGAACAACGGGCTGCCTATGAAGCGATCAGTCAAAAAAGTACCGCGCAGGAGCATCAAGTTTTTCTTTTGGAAGGTGTGACTGGCAGTGGAAAAACCGAGGTTTACTTGCAGGTTATCCAAGACGTGTTGGCAAATGGACAGACGGCGATGATGCTAGTACCGGAGATTTCTTTGACGCCGCAGATGGCGACACGCTTCAAAGCTCGTTTCGGCAGTGAAGTGGCCGTTTTGCATAGTGGTTTGTCACAGGGAGAGAAATATGATGAATGGCGCAAGCTGGAACGTGGCGAAGCACATGTTGTCGTAGGTGCTCGTTCGGCTATCTTCGCCCCTCTTGAGAATCTTGGGGTGATCATTATTGATGAAGAGCATGAGACAAGCTATAAACAAGAGGAATCTCCTCGCTACCATGCAAGAGATTTAGCGATTTGGCGGGGGAAATACCATGGCTGTCCAGTTGTTTTAGGGAGCGCCACGCCTTCATTAGAGTCACGAGCAAGAGGGCAAAAGGGCGTTTATCACCTGCTGAAGCTGACAGAACGGGCCAATTCTCAAGCAAAATTACCGACTGTAGAAATTATTGATATGCGGGAAGAAATGCAGCGTCGCTTAAATTCTTCTTTTTCAGAAGTATTGGAAGAAAAATTACGAGATCGCTTAGCTAAAGGAGAACAAAGCGTCCTTTTGCTAAATCGTCGAGGCTACTCCTCGTTTGTTATGTGTCGGGATTGCGGGTTTGTCCTGCCTTGTCCAAATTGTGATATATCCTTAACGCTCCATATGGATTCGAAAACGATGCGCTGTCATTACTGCGGACATGAAGAAAGAATTCCTCATCATTGTCCAAATTGTGGCAAGGACAAGATTCGCTACTTCGGAACAGGTACAGAGAAAGTCCAAGAAGAGCTGGAGCAGCTAATACCGGAAGCACGTGTGTTGCGGATGGATGTCGATACGACGCGGCGGAAGGGTGCACATGAAAAAATATTGAACGCTTTTGGCAATAAGGAAGCGGATATTTTGTTAGGAACTCAGATGATTGCCAAAGGGTTGGATTTTCCTAACGTCACATTGGTTGGTGTGCTAAATGCGGATACCGCTTTAAACTTGCCTGATTTTCGTTCCAGTGAGCGAACCTTCCAATTGCTGACGCAGGTCAGTGGTCGTGCAGGTCGGGGAGACAAAGCTGGTGAGGTAGTTATTCAGACCTTCAACCCGGAGCATTACACTATCCAATTGGCGCAGCATCACGACTATGAAAGTTTTTTCCAGCAAGAAATGCGGATTCGGCATCAAACAGATTATCCACCTTATTACTATACAGTGAAAGTAACTGTATCCCATCAGGAAGAGATGCGAGCAGCACAAAAAGCCTTCCAGTTAGCAGAGCAAATTCGGACACAGTTAAGTCCGCAAAGCATCCTGTTAGGACCAACGCCGGGAGCTATTTTACGGATAAAGAATCGCTATTACTATCAATTAATCATTAAATATAAAAATGAACCTAAATTACAAGCGACCTTAGAAGATATTCTGCAAGTGAGTCAAAAAGATCAGCGGCAAGGCTTATTGATCGCAATTGACAATGAACCTATGTATTTTATTTAGGAAGCTACAACGAAGGAGGACGTTTAATGCGTTACCCAATTATTATTCACCCAGACGAGCGTTTATTGAAAAAGGCTGAACCAATTGAATACATTACGGATGAGATTGTTGCTTTATTAGACGACATGTATGAAACGATGGTGGCACACGATGGGATTGGACTTGCTGCTCCTCAAATTGGAAAAAATATACGAATCGCTGTCGTTGAAGTTGAAGAAGGCGATCGCTTTGATTTTATTAATCCTGAAATCATTGAAAGCAAAGGGACGAATATCGATGTCGAGGGTTGCTTGTCCATACCAGAAACATATGGAACGGTGGAACGAGCGGATGAGGTAACGGTGAGGTATTATGATCGTGAAGGTTCAGAGATGGAAGTAACAGCCTATGGCTATTTAGCTCGTGCCTTTCAACATGAAATTGATCATTTAGATGGAAAACTGTTTATTGACCAAGTAATCGAAAAGATCGAACCAGAAGATTTAGAATGTTATATGGAGGAACATGCCGATGACTAAAATTGTATTTATGGGAACTCCGGCCTTTTCAGTGCCGATTTTAGAAAGCTTGATTGAAGCAGACTACGAGGTTGTTGCGGTCGTTACCCAACCAGATCGCCCAGTTGGACGAAAAAAAATCATTACGCCAACACCAGTAAAGGAAGCAGCATTAAAGCATGATCTCTTAGTTTTACAACCAGAAAAAATCAGCGGATCGCCGGAAATGGAAAAAATCAAAGAGCTAGCACCAGACTTATTGATTACCGCGGCTTTCGGACAATTCTTACCAGAAAAATTGTTGCAAGTACCTAGATTAGGCGCAATCAATGTCCATGCCTCACTATTGCCAAAATATCGTGGAGGGGCTCCAGTCCACTATGCAATCATGGAAGGTGAAGCTGAAACAGGTGTGACCATCATGGAAATGATCAAGAAAATGGATGCTGGCGGAATCTTCAGTCAGCAAAAAATCGCGATTACGAAACAAGATGATGTCGGTACTATGTTTGAAAAACTAAGCCAAGTCGGAAAAGAATTGCTTTTAGAAACACTGCCTAAAATAATTTCAGGTGAATTGAAACCAACGCCGCAAAATGAAGAAGAGGCGACTTTTTCTCCAAACATCAGCCGTGAACAAGAAGCGATCGACTGGCGGAAGACGGCTGAAGAAGTTGATAATCAGGTGCGGGGGATGCATCCATGGCCAGTGGCCTTTACAACCTATGAAGGGACTCGGTGGAAAATTTTTCATACAACCCCCTTGGAGGAAAACACGACAGCAGCTCCTGGAACCATTGTTTCTCGTACCAAAAAGGCTTTGCACATTGCTTGTGGAAACGGCACAGTAGTGGCAATAGATGAACTGCAGCCGGCTGGAAAAGCAAGACAAACGATCCAAGCCTTCTTAAACGGCAGTGGACAGGCTGTAGCCGAAGGGCAGCAGGTGGACTAGATGGCAAAGATTCCTAAAAAATTATTGCGTTCTGTTCGTTTTACAGCGCTTGAAGCAATTGAACGAATTAATCGTGGCGGTGCGTATTCAAATCTGCTGTTAAATGAATTGATCCAGAAAAATCAAGTGGATGGTAAGGATACAGCGTTACTGACGGAACTTGTCTATGGAACCATCAGTCGTCAGCTTTTATTGGCCTATGACATCGAACCGTTTATAAAAAAAGCGAAAAAAGTTGATCCATGGGTCAGAAGCTTGTTGCAACTGTCTGTCTACCAAATGCTCTACTTAGATCGGGTGCCTGATCATGCAATCATTAATGAGGCGGTCGAAATCGCGAAGGCTAAAGGCAATCCTGGAACAGGCAAATTTGTGAACGGTGTTCTGCGGTCTATCCAGCGGGAAGGCGTTCCATCCTTAGACTTGATTCAAGATCCGATCGAACGTTTAGCAACTGAAATCAGTCTGCCAAGATTTTTAACGGAAAAATTTGTGGCAGAGATCGGTGAAGAGGAAACACGCAAGCTAGGCTTATCCTTATTAGAGCCGAGTCGTGTCAGTGCCCGAATTGATTTGCGCTTTTTGACCCGGGCTGAAGCGATTGAGGCCTTGGAAGAAGATGGGATTGAAGCTCGTATCAGTGAACTAACTCCCTATGGAATCATTGCAGATAAAGGCTTTTTAGCCGGAAGCGAGCTGTTTCAAAATGGCTGGTTAACGATTCAAGATGAGAGCTCTATGCTAGTGGCTCAGGCGTTACAAGTAGCTCCGGGTCAAAAAGTTTTAGATGCTTGCGCAGCTCCTGGAGGAAAAACGACGCATATTGCTTCTTTGCTGCAGGAGGAAGGGTCTGTAACGGCCTTGGATATCCATGATCACAAGTTGAAATTGGTCAGAGAAAACGCGGAACGTTTACGTGTGTCCGATACTGTAGTGACAAAAAAGATGGACGCTCGGGAAGCATCAAAGAATTTTGCGCCAGAAAGCTTTGACCGTATTTTAGTGGATGCGCCTTGTTCAGGATTGGGCCTGATGCGTCGGAAACCAGATATCAAATACCAGAAAAAAACACAGGATTTTGTTCAATTATCCAAAATTCAACTAGAAATTTTAAAGAATTGCGCTCCCACGTTGAAATCTGGTGGAATTATGGTATACAGTACATGTACAATTGCTAAAGAAGAGAATCAAAAAGTGATCGCGGAATTTCTAGCGGCACACCCTGATTTTGAAAAAATTGAATTAGATCTAGAAACGAAATTAGAGCCGGCGATTCATGAGCAAATGTTGGTTTTATACCCAGAAATGTTTATGACAGATGGCTTCTTTATTTGTGCAATGCGAAAAAAATAGATAAACGAGGTGGACAAAAAGATGGAGATTCAATTTCAATCAGACATCGGCAAGCAGCGTAACATGAATCAAGACTATGCGAATGTTTTTACTAATCAAGCAGGAATGTATTTGGCGATATTAGCCGATGGCATGGGCGGTCATTTGGCTGGCGATGTAGCAAGTAAAATGGCTGTTGACGGTTTAGGCGCTGCTTGGTCGACCTCGACGATTGCACAGCCAGATGAAGCTGCGCAGTGGTTTTTAAAAGAGATACAAAATGTTAACGAGGCGATTTATCAAGAAGGCGTTGCTCATCCGGAAATGCAAGGGATGGGAACAACGATTGTTAGTACAGCTCTATTGGATGATAAATTTGTTTTAGCTCATGTCGGTGACAGTCGGGCATACTTGATCCAAAACAATCAGTTGCAGCAGTTGACGGATGACCATTCATTAGTGAATGAGCTGTTGAAATCTGGTGAAATCACAAAAGAGATGGCAGCCGTTCATCCGCAAAAAAATGTATTAACTCGTTCAGTGGGGATCGCTGGAACGATCAAAACGGATGTCTCAGAGCACGAGTGCCGCAAGGATGATTATTTACTACTGTGTTCAGACGGGCTGACTAATATGGTAAGTGAAGAAAATATTCTTGCAATCGTGGAAAGTGATCAAACATTGGAGGCAAAGACAAAGCAATTAATCAATGCCGCTAATGACGCCGGTGGTGCGGATAATATCACCGTCTTGCTGATCCACTTCGAAGGGGAGGCTCGTCCATGATTGAAATAGGCAAATTGGTCAATGGACGTTATAAAGTTATTGCTAATATCGGCAGTGGCGGTATGGCAAACGTCTTTTTGGCCCACGATTTAATTTTGGATCGTGATGTTGCCATCAAAATATTACGTTTCGACTTTCAAAATGATCAAACTGCCATTCGTCGTTTTCAGCGAGAAGCGCTGGCGGCGACAGAGATGGTTCATCCGAATATCGTAGGTGTCTACGATGTGGATGAAGAGAGCGGTATGCAGTATTTGGTCATGGAATACGTGAAGGGAATGGATCTGAAACGCTATATTCAAACGCGTTCACCGATCCCTTACGGAAAAATTGTAGATATCATGGAACAAATTCTATCTGCAGTCAGCTTGGCTCATGCCCACGGGATTATTCACCGTGACTTGAAGCCGCAAAATATTTTGATGGATCAGGCAGGCGTAGTAAAAATCGCGGATTTCGGTATTGCGATCGCCTTATCTGAAACCTCTCTGACCCAAACAAATTCTATGCTGGGTTCTGTACATTATCTTTCTCCAGAACAGGCCCGCGGCAGTATGGCGACCAAACAATCAGATATTTATGCTTTAGGGATTATTCTCTATGAGATGATTACCGGCAGTGTTCCCTTTGATGGGGAGTCTGCTGTCACAATCGCGTTAAAGCATTTTCAAGACGAGATGCCGTCGGTAAAGGGATTCGATCCAGAAGTCCCGCAAGCTTTGGAAAATATCGTGATGCATGCTACGGCGAAAGAGCCCGCTGACCGCTATAAAACCGCTGAGGAAATGGCGACCGATCTTTCAACTGCTTTGTCGGCAGAACGAGCAAACGAATTGCCTTGGCGGCCAACAGCAATGTTAGATGAAACAAAAGTGCTGACACCGATTCAACCAGAAGATATTCCGGCTGAAAAACCTAAGGAAGAACCGCCAGTACCAGAGGAAAAGCCGAAAAAGAAAAAAGGCAAGAAGCGCCTTATTGCGCTCTTTCTATTGTTGATGTTAGCAATCGGCGGGGGAGTTGGCTATCTCTTAACAAATTCAGCAGAAGTGTCCATTCCGCAAGTCGAAAATATGACGGAGGCAGAAGCAAGAACAGCCTTAAAAGCGGCCAAATTAACTGTTGATAGCAAAACAGATGAAGTGCCGAGTGATACGATCAAAAAAGGAAATGTTGTCAAAACGAGTCCTGAAGCGGGAACCATGATTAAGAAAAATCGTCCTGTGCGATTGTATATTAGTTCAGGGACGAAAAAGGTAACGTTGAAAGATTATAAAGGTGACATGATCGATGATGTAAGAGAAGAATTGGAAAAAATTGGATTTTTAGAGAAAAATATCCGCATTAAGCCAGTTAATGACGATACTGCTCCGGAAAATCAAATTTTATCGCAAGATCCAAAGGCAGGGACAAAAGTTGATCCAGAAGAAGACCAAATTACTCTGGAGGTTTCTGATGGACCTAAGACATTTAAAATCGAGGATTATTCTCAGATGACTTATGCGGCAGCTAAACAAAGTTTATTGCAGCTTGGTCTCACAGAGAGTCAAATCAATCGTGTCGATGTATCGAGTGAGACTGTTCCAGCAGAGGAAGTGGTCAGTCAAGACCCAGTTAGTGGAACGGCATTGACTGCAAAAGACACGATTACTTTAAAGGTCAGTTCTGGTTCAAGCTATGTTAAATTAGACGATCTTACAGGACAAGATAAGGCTTCAGCAGAAGCAGCAATATCAAATCTTGGATTGAAGTACTCTGAACAGCAGGAATACTCAGATGAGATTGAAGAAGGCAAAGTCACACGGACAGATCCTGGCGCAGGCTCAACATCATTAAAAGCTGGTGATACTGTAACAGTCTATATTTCTAGAGGTCCAGAAAATAAGGAGAATACATTTGATGTAACAATCTCAGCTAAATTTACAGGACCTGAAGATCAACAAGATACAATTACAGTAATGTTGAAGGATGCGAAAAATACGAATTCCACACAAGTATTGAATTTCAAATTAGATAAAAATACTCCCTCAACTGAGCAAACCGTATCTGTAACAACTACAGAAGGCGGTTCGGCTACAATCGAGGTCCAACGAAACGGCAAATCTGCTGTAACTAAGACCGTTCAAAAAGCTGAAACAATTACTGTACCTTAGAATTACAGAAAAACCTTTCCTGGAATAGTCAGGAAAGGTTTTTTAGGTCATTTGTACTGAAATTGGTTTTGAAGTATGCTACAATAAGACTGAATTTATGGACGTTGTTTTTTAGTTATTAGAGTAGCAGAGAGATTCTAATTGTTTGATACAAAAAAAAGGAGATGAGACGGATCGAGGGACAGATTCGTAAAGCCTTAAGTGGTTTTTATTATGTTGCAAGTGAAGGAAAGATTCATCAAACACGTGCACGAGGAAATTTCCGAAAAAAGAAACTGACACCTTTAGTTGGCGATGAAGTGGTTTTCAGCAGCGAAGAAAACAGCGAAGGCTATATTCTTGAATTATTGCCGCGAAAAAATGAGCTAGTTCGTCCGCCGGTGGCTAATGTTGATCAAGGCGTCGTTGTAACGAGTTTGGTAGAACCGAATTTTTCTTACAATTTACTGGATCGATTTTTAGTTACACTGGAAAATAAATATATTCATCCTATTATTTATTTATCTAAAACAGATTTGGTCGCTGACCAAGCTTTAGTTGAAGAGATTCGTGCAGTTTATGAACCGCTTGGCTACCCGGTTATTGACGGGGAACAAGATAAGCAAAAATTAACAGATCTGTTTGCGGATAAGCTGACGGTTTTCATGGGACAATCGGGTGCTGGCAAATCTACCTTACTAAATGATGTCTCGCCAGATCTGAATTTAGAGACAGGTGAAATATCTGAATCGTTAGGACGCGGCCGTCACACCACACGACACGTGGAGTTGTTAGATTTATTTGGCGGTCTAGTTGCGGATACACCTGGATTTAGTTCGATTGATTTCTTAGAAATTTCTGCTGAGGAGCTGCCAAAGGAATTTCCAGAATTTCGTGCCGCAGCACCAGAATGTCGTTTTCGCGAGTGCCGTCATGTAAAAGAGCCTGGATGTGAAGTTAAGCATCGCTTGGAGGAAGGAAAGATTGCTCAAACACGCTACGATAATTACTTGCAGTTTTTACAGGAAATCGAAAAGCGTCGACCGGTGTATAAAAAAAATAAATGATTTTATCATGAAGCAGGGTTTATATCGGAATTATTTTTAATAAATAAATGAAAACGGAAAAGGAGTACAGACTATGAAAATTGCCCCATCGATTTTAAGTGCCGACTTTGCACGATTAGGTGAAGAAGTAAAAATGGTGGAAGAAGCAGGTGTTGATTACATTCATATTGATGTGATGGATGGAAATTTTGTCCCAAATATTTCTTTTGGACAAGTCGTTGTAAGTGCGTTGCGACCAGTGACAAAATTACCGTTGGATGTCCACTTGATGATTGCTAATCCTGAAAATTATATTAATGATTTTGCTAAGGCAGGCGCGGATATCATTATGGCTCACGTGGAAGCTACACCGCACATCCATCGGGTGGTACAAATGATTAAAGCGGCAGGTGTAAAACCAGGCGTTGTGCTAAATCCAGGAACACCTGTTGAATCAATCAAGTATGTTTTAGGAGACGTAGATCAAATCCTCGTAATGACAGTGAATCCGGGATTCGGCGGACAATCCTTCATCGAGAGTCAAGTTGAGAAGATTGCGGAATTAGATCGTTTACGAAAAGAGCATGGCTATCATTATGAAATCGAAGTAGACGGCGGCATTCAGCCAGAATCGGCCAAAAAATGTGCCGCAGCAGGTGCAGATGTCTTTGTCGCGGGTTCATATATTTATGACGCAGAGAATCCACAAGAAAAAATCAATGCCTTACGGGCAGCGATCGATTAATGAATGTTTTACTTGTTGCAGGCGGTGACCCTAGTCACTGGCCTGCTTTTTCACAGCCATTTGATCAAATCATCGGTATTGACCGAGGCAACCTATTCCTTTTGCGTCGAGGAATAGTGCCGGATATGGCAATCGGAGATTTTGATTCTTTGACCGAAGACGAAAAAAAAGAAGTGTTTGAAGCAGTCGACGAAGTGTCGACTTCTCCAGCGGAAAAGGATGATACGGATACTCAACTCGCCTTAGTAAAGACCTTTGAACGGTTTCCGGAGGCGACTGTTACTTTGATTGGAGCAACTGGCGGACGCTTGGATCATCTGCTGGCAAACCTATGGTTAGGAGCGGAACCACGTTTTTCGCCTTTTTTATCTCAAATAAAGATCGCGGATAAAGGCAACCTCGTGAGCTATATAGCGCCAGGAAAGCACTGTATCAAAAAAGTTCCTGACATGGACTATTTGGCCTTCTGCTGCATGACTCCCGTTAGAGAGTTGTCTTTGAAAAATGTAAAATATGAGCTCTCGAAGGTAGATTTTTTACAGCCGACCAGTCTAGCGAGCAATGAGTTTCTAGTCGGAGATGCCGAAGTTCATTTTTCAGAAGGATTAATCGCTGTGATACAAAGTCGAGATGTTTAAACTAGAGCAGTTAAGAATCGTTTTTTTCAAAAATGATTCTGCTGCTTTTTTTGTTTTCAAGAGATACTAAAATTCTTTAAAATCAGCCGCCCGTGCTTTTTAATCCCTGCGTTTAGTGGTAAAATTCAATCTATATTATAGATAGCGTTCAGAGGTGCCTAAGTGAGAAAGTTCAATCCAAATAAGAATATTATTATCCTATTAATTGTTGTTATTATTGTTGTTGCAACAGTCTCGATTACAGCAGCAAATCGTGCAAAAGACAGTGATACGAACATCGTTCAATCAACTGTAAACGATACGATCAGTGTTTTTGATAAAGTAATTACTGCACCAGGACGTTGGCTTAGCAGCGGAGTTCAATCTGTCTCCAATTTGATCAACACCTATGATGAAAATGAGAAGCTGAAAAGTGAAGTCGATCAATACGATGAAGTAAAGCAGCAAACAAAGAATCAAGCGCAGGAAATTGAACGCCTAAAAGATGAGTTGGAACTGAATCAGACCTTAACCAGCTATGAAAAGGTTACAGCAAATGTTATCACGCGTTCCCCTGATACATGGCAGGATATGCTGATTGTAGATAAAGGCAGCAGTGATGGCGTTGAAGGCAACATGGCTGTTATGTCTCAAAAGGGTTTAATTGGTCGAGTGATGGAAGTGAATGCTCATTCATCTAAGATTCAATTATTAACGTCAGATAATAAAACAAGCAATCATTTTCCAGTAAAAATAAGTTCAGATAAAGGAAATTCCTTCGGTGTTTTGAAGAAGTATGATGTGAAAAGCCAACAGCTGATTGCTTCAGAAATTACTGAAGAAGAGAATATCAAAGAAGGCGATGTCGTTCAAACATCAGGTTTGGGTGGGAATTCTCCAGCGGATCTGGCTATAGGAACCGTTGCTAAGGTTAAATCAGATAGTTACGGATATCGCGAGGTTTATATAAAACCTTATGCTCAGATGTATGATATTTCAGTCGTAACGATCATCCAAAGAATGGCGGGAGCGACCGAATGATTAGACGGACAACCTTAAAATACATGACGCCATTCCTATTATTTTTCTTATTTTTACTAGATGCGCATATCACTCGTATCATCGCGTCACTAACGAATAATGTATACGTTGCGAATGCGCACTTAGCGTTACTAGTCTTAATGATTATTTCACGCGTTGTCAATGAACGTTTTTTGCTAGGGACAGCTTTAGTTCTAGGGATTTTGTATGACTTGTATTATATCGGTGTTATTGGGATTTATGCTGTAATTTTCCCTTTGCTAGTTATGCTGTTCTATCTTTTCAAAAAAACAATCCAACAAAATATTCTAACTCTTTTTTTTACAGTCGTAATTAGTGTAACGCTCTTTGAATTAATTAGCTTGCTGCTACAAACAGTGTTCGGTTTAACAGGGGTCAGCAGTGACTTTTTTGTCCCGAGATATTTGGGTCCAACCTTGCTTTTTAATATTCTAACTTTTGTAATTTTAATTTTCCCATTAGAGAAAATTTTGATTGGTCCACCAGAAGAAGAGCTTGGTATATAAAGGAAATCAATAATTTTTAATAGCACAAAAAAACAGAAGATTTTTTTCTTCTGTTTTTTTTGCGCCCAATTTGTAACTAAAAAATAGTGAAATGAAATGTTTTTGTAACAAAGCTATTATGTGGATGACATACAGCTGTGGTAAACTCATGAATGTGTTAGAAAAAAGTCTAATAAAATTCAAAATAAAACATTAAGTAGTCGGAGGACATTAGAGTGAAAAAAAGTTTGTTATCAGCATTAATGGTATGTTCAGTAACATTAAGCGCATTAGCAGCTCCAGCCGCAGCTTCTGCCGATGAATTTGATAGTAAAATTGCTGACCAGGATGCAAAAATTTCAAGTTTACAAAACCAACAAACAGATGCACAATCACAAATCAGTGCATTGGAAGGCGAAGTTGCTTCAATCAACGAGAAAGCACAAGGCTTACTAAATGAACAAGCATCATTGAGACAAGAGTCTCAAGACTTGCAAAAACAAATCGAAACATTACAAAAACGTATCGAGAAACGTTCAGAAGCAATCAAAGAACAAGCACGTGATACTCAAGTAAAACAATCTTCAGGTACGAATGTTATTGACGTAGTATTAAACGCTGAATCATTCACTGATGCTGTTAGCCGTGTTCAAGCAATGACAACCATTGTTAAAGCAAACAATGATTTAGTTGAACAACAAAAAGCGGATAAAGCAGAAGTTGAACAAAAACAAGCTGAAAACAAAAAACAACAAGAACAAATCGCTGCTAACCAAGCAACATTGGAAAGCCAAAAAGGTGAGTTGATCACTAAACAAGCAGATTTAAATGTTCAAACAACGACTTTGGCTGCTGAACAAGCAACAGCTGAAGGCGAAAAAGCAAGCTTGAAAGAAAAACAAGAAGCTGCTATCAAAGAACAAGAACGTGTGCAAGAAGAAGCTCGCAAAGCTGCTGAAGCGCAAGAAGCTGCTAAGAAAGCAGATGCAGACGCTAAAGCAAAAGCAGATGCGGATGCTAAGGCAGAAGCTGATCGTAAAGCACAAGAAGAAGCTGCTGCAAGCACAACTACAACGGAAAGCTCAACTGTTGAGTCTTCATCTACAGTAGAATCTTCAACAACAGAACAACAAACACAATCAAGTGCGACAGAATCATCTTCAACAGCATCATCAAGTGAAGATAATTTCCAAGGTGGAGGAGCTACTCCTACACCATCGACTACTGAAGATTCAGGTTCTAGCAACCAAGGGTCAACATCATCTTCAACAAATAATAACCAAACACCATCAACGCCAACACCTGCACCGACTCCAACACCGGCTCCAGCACCATCTGGAAATACTGGCGGCGTTGTTGCTGAAGCAATGAAGTATATCGGCACTCCTTATGTATGGGGCGGTAAGACACCTGCAGGATTTGACTGCTCAGGTTTCACTTCATATGTATACCGTCAAGCGACTGGTCGTGAAATCGGCGGATGGACTGTTCCTCAAGAATCAGCTGGAACACGTATTTCTGTTGATCAAGCACAAGCTGGCGACTTATACTTCTGGGGCAGCCCTGGTGGTTCATACCACGTAGCAATTGCAATGGGCGGTGGACAATATATCCACGCACCACAACCTGGTGAAACAGTTACAGTAAGTTCTGTAAGTTACTATGCACCAAGCTTTGCAGTTCGTATGTAATCAAATTTAAGTATTCATGACCGGTACGAAGTTCTTCGTACCGGTTTTTTTAATGGAGGAAAAGAAATGCAAAAGCAATTGAAAAATGGGAATTTCTATATTGGTATCGCTCTTTTGATGATGGTGATTCTATTTGTTAGTTCTTCAATGACTTATCAGCAGCAAAGTCAAGTTTCACTAATTCAAAAACTACTTGCGAATGAGCCGCTGAAGGCTTTTTTTAGTCAGATTTCTTTTAACTATGCAGGTAGTGAAGTAAGTATATCTGCTAAAGGCTATGTTAAATTTGTTGAATTTTTTATTCGCAAGGCTGCACACTTTATGACTTACTTTGTTTTAGGCGGAAGTCTATACTTAGGATTATTACCTAAATTGAAACAAAAATCATCGGTCTTAGGTCTGTTTTTCGCTTGGCTGGCTGCTACTGGCTACGCCGCTACCGATGAATTCCATCAAATGCTGACTGGTGGACGGACGCCATTATTTCAAGATGTAATGCTAGATTCTTGTGGGGCCTTAACGGCGTGTCTTATCATTATCGCTTATAAGACTATTCGCAAGAAACGTTAATAGTGATAATTCTTGACGAAATACGTTTTCAGGCGGACAATAATAAGGATCAATAAATATTGGAGGAATGTACCATGTCAGGACATAGTAAATGGCACAATATTCAAGGGCGAAAAAATGCTCAAGATGCGAAACGAGGAAAAATCTTTCAAAAGATGTCACGAGAAATCTATATGGCAGCTAAAGCCGGAGGTCCTGACCCGAGTACGAATCCAGCACTACGATTAGTGATTGATAAAGCTAAATCGGCCAATATGCCAAATGATAATGTGGATCGTGCAATCAAAAAGGCAACATCGGCAGGCGAAGGCGAACACTATGATGAAATTACTTATGAAGGTTATGGACCTGGTGGCGTAGCCATTTTAGTCCATGCCCTAACGGATAACCGCAATCGAACAGCAACAAATGTACGAGTGGCATTTACCCGAAATGGGGGAAATCTAGGTGAGACTGGTTCAGTAAATTATATGTTTGATCGTAAGGGCTACATTGCTATTGAACGTGAGAACTTATCAGTGGATGAGGATACCATGTTTGAAGACGTACTTGAGGCGGGAGCAGAGGACATGGAGATTTTGCCAGAGGTCTTTGAAATCTATACCGCAGCTGAGGATTTTACCAATGTTCGTGATCAATTGGAAGCCGATGGCTTTACGTTGGCGCAAGCGGAATTAACGATGATCCCACAAACAACGGTTTCTTTAGACGATGAGCAAAAAGAGAAACTGGATCGTTTAGTTGAAAAGTTAGAAGATGATGACGATGTTTCCGAAGTCTTTACTTCGGCAGAATAGATAAAAAAGACAAAGAAAAAAACCAGCGAATTTCGCTGGTTTTTAGTTTGGTCTAAAAGACTAAAACAGGAGTACCGACTTCTACCATATCGAAAAGTTTTGCCATTACATCTGGTGGTGTATTCACACAACCGTGAGAGCCGCGAGTCTTCCATAGTTCGCCGCCATATGCAGGCTGCCAGTCAGAGTCGTGAAGACCAACACCTGTCCAATCGATCGGCATCCAATATTTAACAGGACTTGCATAGTCCGATCCGTCATCATTTTTTCCACGCAAGGTTTTGTTTGTTTCTTTCGACCAAACGTAGTCAACTCCGGCTGGTGTAGGTGAGCTTGGTTTACCACTGACAATGTCAGTTTCTAAAGCTACGTTACCATCTTTGTAATACCACATATGTTGATTTTGTAAATCTACTTCGATGTAGGTTTTATCAATTAATGGTTTATCTGCGGTTGTTGCCCCGGTAACGACAGGTGAACGAGTAAAGTCTTTACCTTCTAAAATTTGTTTTGTCAATGCTTCAACTTCTGCTGAGGTATTGATGGTCCAACTATAAGTACCTGATGGAACAGAAACTTTTCCACGTCGAGTACTGTTGAATTCAGTTGGTTTTGAGCTTGTGTTGTACTTTTCTCCTAAGCTGGTAACATAAGCAGTTACCTTATCTTTATCAAGAGACATGTTACCATTGTCGTCGACTAACCAGTCATTGATATCAGATGATGGAATTTGGAAGTTTTCTCCGTTGATACTATAGTTTGCTTTGATCTTTGCTACAGCATTCATTTTATCCATCGTCTTTTTCAGATCAGCATCATCTTTTGTGATGGTTGGTTTCGAAAGGTACTTATCAAAATCAATCGTGTGTTTGCCTTCTTTTGCAGCTTCCTTAAAGGCAGCTACGGCGGCATCAACGTCAATTGTATTCCCTTGTTTTTCTGGTGTAATCTCGAAGCCTTCGCTTGTTCGAGTCACCTTCGCATTTTCTGTTGCTGTCCGTGTTGTATTGGCTTGAGTCAATTCAGCACGAATGGCTTCTCCCACAGCATTTAATTTATTTTCATCTAAAGTATTGCCGTCAACATCTTTTGTATCTGCTGCGGAGACTAACTGCATACCCCAGCTAAAAGGATTTTGCTTTTTCTGCATCTCTTTTAAACCAGGTAAATAATTGTTTTGCCAACCTAGATCTTTGCGATTGATCTCTTTCCAATTTTTGTCGTCGATTTTTATTAGGAAGGGTGAATCTGACAGCTCGCGGGTAATTTTACGGTTTGCTTCGCTCACCGTTAAATTATTTATTTTCACTCCATTCACGACCGTGTTAGGAAGGAACCTTTGAGCATAATATGTACTGCGAATAGCGTATCCGCCAACTAAAACTACCAATAAACCTAATACAACAATCAAACCGATTCGCGTTCGGCCACGAGAATTTCTTCTTTCATTTCTTGTCATCGAAATAACTCCTCATTGCATTTCCTTTTATTTGGTCTTCATTAAACGATCGAAGCATTTCTATCAAAATAGTAGTCGATTTCAAAATGATATACCGAATATAAATATACCACAGAATCGTTTAAATACGAGTGATATGTTCTGAAATGTTAGCAAATATTAAAAAATCCGCAAAGAATATTCAAATTCTTTGCGGAGATGAAAAATCTATTTTCCTTCAGCTTCAAGATCAGCGAAAGCTTTGTCCATAACTTCTTTTAGTTCTTTTGCAGAAGCGTCCATACGATCTTTTTCAGCATCTGTTAACGGAATTTCAATGATGTTTTGGATACCTTTAGCATTGATAACAGCTGGTGCACCAATGTAAATGTCGTTTTGTCCGTATTGACCTTCTAAATATACAGATAATGGGAATACGGCACTTTCATCATTTAAAATAGCACGAGTAATACGAGCTAGGGCAACGGCGATACCATAGAAAGTTGCGCCTTTTTTCTCGATAATTTCATAAGCAGCGTCACGAACGCCGAAGAACAAGTTAACTAATGCTTCTTCATCAACTTCTGGATTGTCTTTTACCCATTCGTAGATTTGTAAGCCAGCAACGTTAGCATGTGACCATACAGGGAATTCTGAGTCACCATGTTCACCTAAGATATAAGCATGGACGTTGCGAGCATCAACGTCAACTAATTCAGCGATTGCTTGACGGAAGCGAGCTGTGTCCAATGAAGTACCTGAACCGATAACGCGTTCTTTAGGGAATCCAGAGAATTTCCAAGTAGAATAAGTTAAGATATCAACAGGGTTAGCTGCTACTAAGAAGATACCGTCGAACCCAGAGGCAACAACTTGCTCTACGATACTTTTGTTGATGCGCAAGTTTTTACCAACTAAGTCTAAACGAGTTTCACCTGGTTTTTGAGGAGCGCCTGCAGTGATGACAACTAAGTCAGCATCGTGACAGTCTTCGTAAGAAGCAGAATAAATTTTCTTAGGTGATGTAAAGGCTAATGCGTGTGATAAATCAATGGCATCTCCTTGTGTACGGTTGCTATCGATATCGATAATACCGATTTCTTGAGCGATATTTTGATTGACTAGAGCGAAGGCATAACTTGAACCTACTGCGCCGTCTCCGATTAACATTACTTTTTGATGGGTTTTACTAGCTGCTTTTGCAGTCATGTGTACCAATCCCTTCTTATATTTGTTTTTCCAGTGGAATGATAACACTAATTAATGAAACTTGTCACGTATTTTACTCATTAATAATACAGTTATTTTTGCTGTTTCAGAAGAAAACGCTTCATGTGTTAATGGCGTAGGAAGCTGATACTATAAACTTTTTTCAAAAATAACAGAAACTTATGAGAGACTTAAAGCGTTGAAAACGGTCACTACAGATGAGTTTGTGTTATACTGTATAAAGAAAAATTTGAACTGGGTAGTCATTTGACTATCCAGCATTTTGTCATGCAAATGAAAATCTAATAAATTTTAATATGAGAGAAATAGATATTTATAAAAAGAGGCGGAACAGTATGAAAATGATCGTAGGTTTGGGAAATCCAGGCAAGAAATACGAAAACACAAAGCACAATGTTGGATTTATGGTTGTAGATCAATTGGCAAAAGAACATGGAGCTGTTTTTAAGAAAAATACCTTCGAAGCAGAAGTGGCGGATTATTTTGTCAATGGAGAAAAGATTTTATTAGTCAAACCGCTCACCTTTATGAATGAATCAGGTCGTGCGGTTGGTCCGTTAATGACTTATTTTGGCATTTATTTAGAAGAGCTGGTGGTAATCGCGGATGATTTAGATATGGAGCTTGGAAAATTACGTTTGAGGCAAAAGGGCAGTGCAGGTGGACACAATGGGCTAAAAAGTATTATCTCTCACATCGGAACGCAAGAGTTTAATCGCATCAAGATCGGTATTGGTCGTCCAAACGGAAAGACGGTTGTGAATCACGTACTAAGTACTTTCGGAAAAGAAGAGATGCCTGTTATCGCAAATAGCGTGGCTCGAGCAACTGAAGCAGTGGATGATTATGTTTCAGGTAATGATTTCTTGCAAACAATGAATCGCTTTAATTAGAAAATTCATCGAGAATCATACGATTTTAGCAGGTTAGTAGGAACATGTAAGGAGTATAAAAATGAATTTGATTGAATTTGTTAATCAGCTGCCCTTGGTAAAAGAATGGCAGGCTAATTTAGATAAAAGAGCAAAACGTCAGTTAGTGATCGGTCTTTCTGGTTCGGCTAAAGCCTTGGTGATGGCTGCTGCACAGCAAGTAAGCAAAAAGCAAACAGTGATTGTCGTACCGAATCTTTACTATAGTAATCAATTAGCGGATGAACTGCGGAATATAGTGGAAGATGTCCATCTGTTTCCGGTTGATGAAGTGCTTTCGGCAGAAATGGCTTTTGCCTCACCAGAAGCACGAGCGGAACGTGTGTCCACTCTTCAAGCATTGTCTCAAGGTAAAAATGGGATTTATGTCGTACCCGTTGCGGCGTTGAGAAAATATTTACCAACTGTTGAAACATGGCAGGCGAATCAGCTTCATTGGAAAATAGGCAGCGAGGTTGATTTAGAAAATTTAGCTCAACGGTTAGTATTAATGGGCTATGAACGCCAGACAATGGTTGGAAAACCTGGTGAATTCAGTATGCGTGGAAGCATTGTTGATATTTATCCGTTGACGACGGAATATCCTGTGCGGGTAGAACTTTTTGATGTAGAAGTCGACTCGCTGCGCTATTTCGAACCAGAAACTCAACGATCTGTAGAAAACTTAAAGGATGTTTGGATTACTCCAACGACGGACTTAGTTTTTTCTGCCCAAGATTTGACCCAGGGTGCGCAAAATGTGAACCAGCTGTTGCAAAATCGCTTAGCAGTGACGAAAGAAAAAGAAGACTATAACTTTTTGAACGATTACTTTGGTCAGCTGATCTCCTCTTGGGAAGATGGAATACCAACAGAACAGGCGAAATATTATACAGATTTATTATATGAAGAAAAAGTTTCTTTGTTGGATCATTTCGCCAAGGATGCGCTGCTGTTTGTGGATGATTATCCACGTATGATGGAAACGCATCGTGAGATGGAACGAGAGGAAGCAGAGTGGCATACTCAAAAAATTGAAGAATTACGAGTTTTTTCTGAACAGACTTTTGGGATGAATGCCCATGAGCTAATCAAAAAATCTAAACTTGTGACAAGTTTCTTTTCGCTGTTTCAAAAGGGTATGGGGAATCTGCGTTTTGAAGCGATTCATAATTTTCAATACCGTTCTATGCAGCAGTTCTTCGGACAGATGCCACTATTAAAGACAGAGGTGGATCGTTGGCAGAAACAAGAACAAACCGTTCTATTTTTAGTCTCTGATCAAGAACGGCAAGAAAAATTAACGCAGGAATTTCATGATGTGGATATCAAGGCGGTTCAAACGACACCAGATAATTTACTGATAGGGAAAACCCAGATTGTCACTGGGACATTAACCAATGGGTTTGAAATGCCGCAAGATAAACTAGTCGTAGTGACCGAACGTGAAATATTTCAAAAGGTCACCAAAAAGCGCGCTCGTCGCCAGACGATCTCAAATGCTGAACGGTTGAAAAGTTACAATGAGTTAAAGCCTGGAGACTATGTTGTTCACGCAAATCATGGGATTGGTAAATATATTGGCATGGAAACGATCGAAATCGACGGGGTCCATCAAGATTATATGTCAATTTTGTACCAAAAAGATGATAAGCTATTCATTCCAGTCACACAGCTAAATTTGATTCAAAAATACGTTTCCTCTGAAGCGAAACCACCTAAGATCAATAAATTAGGTGGTAGTGAATGGACGAAAACTAAGAGCAAAGTTTCGAAAAAAATCGAAGATATAGCGGATGACTTAATCGAACTGTACGCTAAACGTGAAGCGGAACGCGGGTACGCATTCGGTCCAGATGATGAGTATCAAAAGGAATTTGAGGATGCTTTTCCATATAGTGAAACGGATGACCAGTTGCGAAGTGCAGCCGAAATTAAGCATGATATGGAAAGAGCTCGTCCCATGGATCGCTTATTGGTGGGGGATGTTGGATTTGGTAAAACAGAAGTAGCTTTACGAGCAGCCTTCAAAGCAATCAAAGAAAATAAACAAGTCGCTTTTCTTGTGCCGACGACAATTTTGGCTCAGCAGCATTATGACACGATGACTGAGCGTTTTGAAAACTTTCCTGTGAATGTGGCGATGCTGAGCCGTTTCCGAACCAAAAAACAGCAAAATGAAACGATCGAGCAAATTCGAACTGGACAGGTTGATATTGTTGTGGGAACCCATCGGCTTTTATCACAAGATTTGCAGTTCGCGGATTTAGGGTTACTAGTAATTGATGAAGAACAACGTTTTGGCGTGAAGCATAAAGAACGATTGAAACAATTGCGTTCTCAAGTAGATGTGTTGACGTTGACTGCGACACCGATTCCGCGAACGTTGCATATGTCGATGTTAGGCGTGCGGGATCTTTCAGTGATTGAAACCCCACCAGAAAATCGATATCCGATTCAAACGTATGTCATGGAGACGAATCCAGGAGCAATTCGAGAAGCCATCGAACGTGAAATGGCACGAGGCGGACAGGCCTTTTATCTATATAATCGAGTGGAGACTATCGAAAGAAAAGTAGAAGAGCTGCAGATGCTAGTACCAGATGCCAGAATTGGTTTTGCTCATGGACAAATGACAGAAGTTCAGTTGGAAAATACACTCATGGACTTTATTGATGGGCAATACGATATATTAGTTACCACGACGATTATTGAAACAGGTGTAGATATTCCGAATGTTAATACATTGTTTGTTGAAAACGCCGACTATATGGGGCTGTCTACCTTGTATCAATTGCGCGGTCGAGTCGGACGAAGCAATAGAATCGCTTATGCCTACTTCATGTATGAGCCGCAAAAAATCTTAAATGAAGTTAGCGAAAAACGTCTGCAGGCGATCAAAGATTTTACTGAGCTAGGCTCTGGTTTTAAAATAGCGATGCGAGATTTGTCTATTCGCGGAGCCGGTAATCTCTTAGGTGCACAGCAACATGGCTTCATCGACGCGGTCGGCTTTGATATGTATTCGCAAATGCTTTCTGAGGCAGTAGATCGTAAACAAGGAAAGAATACCCAAGTGGAACGAACCTCCGTAGAGATCAACTTAGGAATTGATGCGTACATTCCTGGAACTTATATCGAAGATGAGCGACAAAAGATTGAGATATACAAACGGATTCGTGAGTTAGAAAGTACAGAAATGCTGGATGAAGTGGAAGCTGATTTAGTGGATCGCTTTGGTGATTATCCTGATGAAGTAGCCAACCTGTTGAATATTGGGCAGATAAAAATGGACGGAGACCGTGCATTGGTTGAAAGTATTCAAAAACGGCAGCAGCAAATTATCATTACCTTAAGTAAGGTAGGAACGAAAGCTTATAAAGTCGAGCAGCTATTTGAAGCGTTAAGTGCAACAAAAATGAAAGCCACATTAGGTGTTGAAAAAGACAAAATGGTCATGAAGTTAGTGGTGGCGAAAACGATGGATGAAGCCGTTTGGTTACGAGAAGTTAGTTTGTTTGTTCGTGCATTACGTGAGCAAAAATACAAAGAATAGGCGGTGAAGGCATTGGCGAATAAAGAAATGCGAGTCATGATGCAAGGCGCCTTCGTCTTGACTGCTGCATCATTTATAGCGAAACTTTTAAGTGCCGTTTATCGAGTCCCTTATCAAAACTTCGCAGGTGATGAAGGATTTTATGTGTATCAGCAGGTTTATCCGATCTATGGTATTGCTATGACTCTAGCATTGTCAGGTCTGCCTCAATTTATCTCTAAATATGTGGCAGAACAAAAAGAGCCCCGAAAACAGCGCCAAGCGTTGGAGGAACTATTTCCTTTAATCAGCGGTTTTGGGCTCCTTCTATGGGCCGTGTGTTTTTTTTCCGCACAACCATTTGCAGATTGGATGGGGGATGGGAAATTGGCTCCCCTGATTCGTGTTGTTTCTTTTACCTTTGTAATCATGCCGTTTCTTTCGATTACACGTGGCGAGTTTCAAGGGAAATTATTGATGGTCCCCACTGCTGTTTCACAGGTGGTCGAACAGTTTATACGAGTAGCAGTCATTGTAATTGCTGCTTGGTCATTCAAACAGTTTGGCTGGACGGTCTATCGCACAGGAACGGTAGCAATGTCAGGCGCTTTAGTTGGCGGAATCGTTGCCGTGTTAGTACTGTGGTATTATCGACGAAAAATAATGGCAACAAGTATTGTGCGAAAGTTGCCAACCATAGGTGGAAAAACACTAGAACTCGGCAAGCGTTTGGTGCTTGAAGGCGGTTTGATGACGGTTTATAGCGGTTTATTGATTCTCTTTCAGCTGATTGATTCCTTCACTGTAAAAAAGGCGTTGGTTGATTTCGGATTAAGTGAACATGGAGCGAAGCTGGCCAAGGGTATTTACGATCGAGGACAACCGCTAGTACAATTAGGGTTGGTGGCGGCTTTGGCGCTCAGCTCAAGCTTTATACCATTATTGACAAGACATTTAGTCAATCGTGATCATGGAATGTTTGTTAAAACGAGTCAAATTTTTTTACGTTTAACGTGTGGAATCGCGGCGGCGGCTTCGATTGGTCTAGCAATGTTATTGCCATACGTAAACTATGCATTATTTAAGGACTATAAAGGAAACGGGACGCTAGTATTATTCGTGTTTTCAATCTTTTTGATGGCTATGGTGCAGGCGTATCAAAGCATCGCTCAAAGCCAAAATGAATACCGCAGTTCTTTGCAGGCTGCGGGTGTTGGGTTACTTCTAAAAATAGTAATTACTGGCGGGCTGACAAAACAATTTGGAACGATTGGTGCCAGCCTGTCTACGCTGTTAGGATTGATCGTGGCTTTGTTTATTCTGCATTTTTCATGTGATCGTGAGACAAGAGAATATGGGAGTCAACGTCACTTTATACGAAACCTTATGCTTTGTTTAGTAGGCATGGTATTCGTGTTATTATGTTATTATGGCGGTATCAGTGTTCTTTTTGGTATGGTTCAAAAAAGGAGTTTGGCACTGATTGTCGCAATTTTTGGAGTGTTGATTGGTGGCAGTGCTTTTTTGATTTTGGCGATTCAATTACGATTGTTAACTATTCGTGAGTGGCTGATGTTGCCATTCGGCAGTAAATTATTGAGAATAAATTGGAAAAGAGGGTAAGTTATGCGCTTAGATAAATTTTTGAAAATTTCACGGATCATTAAGCGTCGAACAGTGGCAAAAGAGGTCGCTGATAAAGGGCGGATACAAGTAAATGGAAAATTAGCAAAATCTTCAACAGATGTGAAAGTTGGCGATCAATTGCGAATTCAATTTGGGAACAAAGTCCTAGAGGTCGCGGTGGAAGAGCTGCATGAATCAACGAAAAAAGACGATGCAGCAAAAATGTATCGAATCATTAATGAGACTCGTGTGGAAAATAACGGGAATTAAGGATAATTCAAATAGACAATTATATCCTGAGTTGATATAATAGTAAAGAATTTCATGGTAAGGAGCGAGCAGGAATGAATGAAAACGACACGAAAAAAGTTGCTTCATTGGATACACCCTACGCAAAAGAGCAATATAGCAAGTTTCAAAAGCAACATCGTCAATTAATTTTCAAGCGTCGTCGTTTAGCAGCGTTATTCGCAATTGCAGCCTTTGTCGCTATTGTCATGGGAGTTCAGATATTTAACGAACAACGTCATTTAAGTGAACTGAAAGAGATCAAAGTTAAAACAGTCGCTGAGTCAGCGAAAGTTGATGATCGGGTAGATGGCTTGAAGCAAGATGTGAAATTGCTGAAAGACGATAACTATGTAGCGAAACTAGCTCGTAGTCGTTTCTATTATTCAAAGGATGGCGAATTGATTTTTGTTTTACCAGATTCGGCAAAAACATCTAGCAATGACAAAGAGTCCGCTGATGAAGTAATAAAGTCCGAAACTGCCAAATAAGTTTAGGAGCAGTTTTAAAATAAATTGGAAAAAAATTAGGAGGAACATTTTTTTTATGTCAATCGAAGTAGGAGCTAAGCTGCAAGGAAAAGTATCAGGGATCACCAATTTCGGTGCCTTTATCGACTTGGGAGAGGGTAAAACGGGCTTAGTCCATATCAGTGAAATATCTAATGGTTTTGTCAAAGACATTCATGATGTATTGACTGTCGGCGATGAAGTGACGGTTAAGGTTACTTCTGTGGGAGATGACGGAAAAGTCGGTCTTTCAATTCGAAAAGCTCAAGATCAACCACAACCAGAAAAGAAACCTTTCAAACGTGAGTTCCGTGATAACAATCGTCCGAAACCATCAGCTAAAGGCAAACCCCAAAATAGCGGCAAACAAGACTTCGATTCATTGATGAGTTCCTTTTTAAAGGATAGCGATGATCGCTTGTCATCGATTAAACGCAACACCGAAGGAAAACGCGGAGGCCGTGGCGGCCGTCGTAGTTAGATCAGAGAGGCTGAAATTCATTTAGGATTTCAGTCTTTTTTATTGTATAGTGTTTGCTTAAACTGAAAGTGAACAATAACTAGAATGAGGAGTTTAATATGGAGCAAGAATTTCTTCGTGCAAACCCTGAACTTAAGACCGACCAGAAAGTTCTGTTGGCTGTTTCAACTGGGGTTGACTCGATGGTGCTTTTGCATCTGGTCGAAAAATTGAATGTAACTATTGGTGTTATACATATAGATCATCAGCTGCGGCCAGAGTCGAAGATAGAGGCAGAATTCCTACAGTCTTATTGCAAGAGTCATCATTTGCCATTGTATACAAAGGTTTGGGAGCAGCCCGCGGAAAAAAATGTCGAGGCTGAAGCGAGGAAGGTTCGATATAATTTTTTTGAAGCAGTCATGAAACAAGAGAAGTATGACCTGCTATTAACGGCTCATCATGGTGATGATCAATTAGAAACCTTACTGATGCGCTTGACCCGTGGTGGATCTTTTACCGGACACAGCGGAATTGTCCGGAAGCAAAGTTTTGGCACAGGGGTTTTGCTGCGACCATTACTTGACTTTTCGAAGGAAGAAATCTATTCATATGCTGAAAAAGAGCAAGTGATTTATTTTGAAGATGCGACAAATCAGTCCTTGGACTATTTTCGAAACCGTATCCGAAACAACGTTATTCCGGAATTAAAAAAAGAAAACCCGAAAATTCTGTTACATGCGCAACAGTTTCATCAGCAACTGATTTGGGCCGGTCAGCTGATTGAAGAAGCGCTAAAAGAAAATTTAAGAAATATTGAATTTGACGGTCAACGCGGATCGTTTTCGTATGATGATATGCCATCTGAAACTAATGCTCGTTATTATTTTCTCTCGGCATTCTTCCAGAAAATGGAGGAACAAACTCAAATCATTGTCTCGCAACGCCAATTGTTTTCACTACTAGACCAAATGGGGCATCCGGTTAGTCAGTGGTCGATTGATATTGGAGAAGGTTGGCGATTTGTGCGTCGGTATCAACGATTTTACTTTGAGAAAAGCCCAGCGATCAATGACGAAATGTTTAGTTTAGATGAAAACGAACAGTTCGATCTTCCAGACAGTGGGAGGATTATCTTGAGGAAAAGCGAAAATGAGCCTAGAAATGATGCATACCAAGTGCCATTGCCATTAACAGTCAAGCTGCCTTTAAGAATTCGTCATCGACGAGCAGGGGACCGAATTCAGTTGACAGAAAGTCTTTCTAAACGAGTGAATCGTTATTTTATTGATAAAAAAATCCCGACGGATGAGAGGGATCGCGCATGGGTGGTGGAGGACGCTGCAGGAGAAATCGTAGCGCTTTTGCCTTTTGTTAATTCCTATTTGAGTATTACAACTGAAACTGATAGAATACACTACATACTTGACTATACGCCTCAAGTAGCGAAATGAAAGGAGTTTCTACATGCTAGCAAAAGATATTGAAAAAGTATTGATTACTAGAGAAGATATTCAAAAGCGCTGTGTGGAATTAGGCGCACAATTAACTACAGATTATACCGATAAAAATCCTTTGGTGGTTGGTATTTTAAAAGGAGCCGTTCCATTTATGGCTGACATTGTTCGTGAGATTGATGCACATTTAGAATTGGATTTCATGGATGTCTCAAGCTATGGCAATCAAACGGTCTCTTCAGGAGAAGTAAAAATCATCAAGGACTTAGATACGAACGTTGAAGGTCGTGACCTATTAATCGTAGAAGATATCATTGATAGTGGTCGTACTTTAGGATATTTAGTTGATTTATTTAAATACCGGAAGGCAAAATCAGTGAAAATCGTCACATTGTTAGATAAACCAGAGGGCCGCGTAGTGGATATTCATGCTGACTATGTTGGTTTTGATGTACCGAATGAGTTCGTAGTTGGCTACGGATTAGACTATGCAGAGGCGTATCGCAACCTGCCATACGTAGGTGTATTGAAGCCGGAAATTTATCAATCAAATTAGTGACCGAAAAAATCACAGTATGATATACTTAAAAGGTCAAAATTGATAAAACTTTTTTAACAAGCTAATAAGCTAACAAGTGCGAGGAGGACGCAGATGAACAAAAACAATAAGGGAGTAAAAAATGCTCTCTATTATATTCTCGTCATCTTGGCTATGGTCATGGTTGTTTATTTCCTTTTTGGAGATAACAAATCAGCTTCGCCAGATATCGAGTATTCAACGTTTACTGAACAGATGCAAGAAGGCAAAATTAAGAATCTTAAGATCCAGCCTGCTGGTGGTGTGTATAAAATCACTGGTGAGTACAAAGAGAAGCAAGAAGTTGCTAACTCTGGCGGACTAAGTATCATTGGTTCAACAGATTCTAAAACAACACATTTTTCAACCATTGTTTTGCCAAATGATTCGACTTTAAGTCAAGTCAATGATTTAGCAAAAGAAAACAAAGTCAAAACTGAGATTCAAGAAGAGTCAAGCAGCGGCATGTGGGTTACGCTATTAGTAAGCTTCTTACCGATCTTGATTATGATTTTCTTCTTCTACATGATGCTTGGACAACAAGGCGGTGGCGGCGGCGGTAATGGCCGTGTCATGAACTTTGGTAAATCCAAAGCTAAAGAGGCTGACAAAAAAGCGAACCGTGTACGTTTCTCTGATGTAGCCGGGGCAGAAGAAGAAAAACAAGAACTTGTTGAAGTCGTGGAATTCTTAAAAGACCCACGTCGTTTCGTAGAATTAGGTGCTCGTATTCCAGCGGGTGTCTTACTAGAAGGACCTCCGGGGACTGGTAAAACGTTACTTGCTAAAGCGGTAGCGGGTGAAGCCGGTGTTCCATTCTATTCGATTTCTGGTTCGGATTTCGTTGAAATGTTCGTTGGGGTCGGGGCTTCTCGTGTTCGTGATTTATTCGAAACAGCTAAGAAAAATGCACCAGCGATTATCTTTATCGATGAAATTGATGCAGTTGGTCGTCAACGTGGTGCTGGTATGGGAGGCGGTCACGATGAACGTGAACAAACCCTCAACCAATTGCTCGTTGAAATGGATGGATTTGATGGCAACGAAGGCGTTATTGTTATCGCTGCAACAAACCGTTCTGATGTTTTAGACCCAGCGTTATTACGTCCAGGTCGTTTTGACCGTCAAATTTTGGTTGGTCGTCCAGACGTTAAAGGTCGTGAAGCAATCTTACGCGTCCACTCTCGTAATAAACCGTTGGCAGACGACGTTGATTTGAAGGTTGTTGCGCAACAAACACCAGGCTTTGCTGGTGCGGATTTAGAAAATGTCTTGAATGAGGCGGCCTTAGTAGCTGCTCGTCGTAATAAGAAGAAAATTGATGCTTCAGACGTGGATGAAGCAGAAGATCGCGTTATTGCGGGACCTGCTAAGAAAGATCGTGTTATTAGTAAACATGAACGTGAAATGGTTGCTTACCATGAAGCGGGTCATACAATCATCGGGATGGTATTGAACCGTGCCCGTGTTGTCCATAAGGTAACGATTATCCCTCGTGGACGTGCTGGCGGTTATATGATTGCCTTGCCAAAAGAAGATCAAATGTTAATGTCTAAAGATGATATGTTTGAACAAATTGTTGGGTTATTAGGTGGTCGTACTGCTGAAGAAATCGTCTTTAATGCTCAAACAACAGGTGCTTCAAATGACTTCGAACAAGCGACAGCGTTAGCTCGCAGCATGGTAACTGAATACGGAATGAGTGACAAGCTTGGACCAGTTCAGTATGAAGGAAACCATCAAGTTTTTGTTGGTCGTGATTACGGACAAACAAAAGCTTACTCTGAACAAGTTGCCTTTGAGATTGATGAAGAAGTTCGCAGCATCTTAATGCAAGCTCATGAAAAAGCACGTGAGATTATTGAAACACATCGTGAACAGCATAAATTAATTGCTGAAAAATTATTAGAGTTTGAAACATTAGATGCGAAAGCAATCAAGTCATTGTTTGAAACAGGTAAAATGCCTGAAGGAAAAGACAGTCTTTATCCAAGTGAAAAAGCTCAAGCACAAACTTTTGAAGAAGCTAAACGCGCTTTGGAAGAAAAGGATGCGGAGAAACAAGCAGAGGATAAAGCACCTGAACATAAAGAGTCCGATGACGAAATTACACCAGACGATACAAACGATAATCAAGAATAAGGTGAAAACGGCATGTCCTCAGTGATGTGCCGTTTCTTTTTTATTAAGGAGGAAGAAGAATGCAAGGGAAGATTCTTATTGCTACAGTGAAAGATTTATCCGAATTGCAAACAATCAGTATCGAAACTTTTCGAGATACTTTCGCTACAGAAAATGATCCTACTGATTTACAAAAGTATTTGCTTGAAGCATACAATTTAAAAAAACTAGAAAAAGAAATGCTAAATTCTGATTCACGTTTCTTCTTTATCTATCTGAATAAATCTTTGGCTGGTTATATGAAAGTAAATACTGGAAAAGCACAAACAGAGATGTCAGATAGAAATGGATTGGAAGTTGAACGAATCTACATTCGAAAAAAATTCAAGCGGCAAGGGTTAGGTCGTCAATTATTAGAGTATGCGTTTGAACTTGCTTCCCAAGAAAAACGTGAGAATATTTGGTTGGGGGTGTGGGAAAAGAATCAGAACGCTTTGCAATTTTATCAAACATTCGGTTTTAAGAAAGTCGGCGCTCATCCTTTCAATGTTGGAAAGGATAAACAAACTGATCTAATCATGCTAAAGGAACTCTTATAATTTGCATAATCATTAGGAGCGCATACAATGAGGGCGAGAGGTGAGCGAAATGATGGAGAGCCAAAAAGCTGAGGAAATGATGGATCAAATCAGTCAAGCTTATGGGGATAAGGAAATCCAAGAACTTCCGGAAGTCCAGAAGTTTTTACTAGAAAATGCACAATTACTGGAAAAAACAGAAGCCTGTGGGCTGGTAGCAACTAAAATTTGTAAAGAGATTGCGCTTTATGCCTTTTCTCATCAATGTAGCTTTCCTAAGGCGTTAGGCGAATTGCATAGTCAATTGAAGCATGAAGCAATGAAATACGACGCTACAGCAATGGCGGCAATTTTATTACCCGTTTGGTTTTAGTGGGCAGGAAAGATAATCCCTGCTCATTTTTTTATGCTTATATGAATAAGTTATTAAGGTTTTCTATCAAGCATATATAGAGAAGTTGAAAAATATTGAAACACCTAGTATGATGCAATCACGAGTAAATTAGGAATGAGGAACAAATCGATGAGTGACTATTTAGTAAAAGCATTAGCATATGAAGGCTTTGTTCGGGCGTATGCAGTGAACGCAACAGAAACAATTGCTGAAGCGCAGCAACGTCATGATACATGGAATACATCTTCAGCAGCATTAGGACGTACAATGATCGGAGCTTTGATGTTAGGTGCCACATTAAAAGGCGAAGATAAAATGACTGTTAAAGTTGAAGGAAATGGACCTGCTGGAGCTATCGTTGTCGATAGCAATGGTAAAGGCGAAGTAAAGGGGTATATCAAGAATCCTCATATTAGCTTACCGCTAAATGAGATTGGGAAAATTGACGTAAGAGGTGCGGTAGGCACTGAGGGGATGTTTACTGTTATTAAAGATCTGGGTTTAAAAGAACCCTTCTCAGGACAGACTCCGATTGTATCTGGTGAAATTGGCGAAGATTTTACTTATTATCTGGCTGTATCCGAACAGATTCCATCGGCTGTTGGTGTCTCAGTATTGGTTGATACGGATGACTCTATAAAAACTGCTGGCGGGTTTATGATTCAGATTATGCCTGGAGCAAGCGAAGAAATAATTGATAAAATTGAGGAGCGTCTGAAGGAAACTGCCCGTATCTCATCACTTTTAGATGAAGGACAAACACCAGAAGAAATTCTGCAAACGTTGCTAGCAACAGATGATGTTGAATTCTTAGAAAATATGCCTGTTCAATTTAAATGTGACTGTTCTAAAGAAAAATTTGCATCAGCAATCATTACATTAGGTGCAGAGCAAATCCAAGAGCTGATTGATCAAGATCACGGTGCGGAAGCTGTGTGTGCATTTTGTAATAATAAATATGACTATAGTGAAGCAGATCTTTATGAATTGAAGCAAGAAATTTTGGGGGAATAATAGTGAAGCCGTTAAATGGTACGTGGAAAATCGGAAATGTTGAAGTGCCGAATCGGATTGTTGTTGCTCCAATGGCAGGAATTACAAATGCTGCTTTTCGTGTGACGGTAAAAGAATTCGGTGCAGGATTAGTTGTCTGTGAAATGATCAGTGACCAAGGAATCCATTTTAGAAATAAAAAAACGTTAGAGATGCTATACATCGATGAACGGGAGCATCCCTTAAGTGTTCAAATTTTTGGAGGAAATAAAGATTCGCTAGTAGAGGCGGCTCAGTTTGTCCAAGAAAATACGGAAGCAGATATCATAGATATCAATATGGGGTGTCCAGTAAATAAAGTGATCAAGGCAGAAGCTGGAGCAAAATGGCTGTTAGATCCTAATAAGGTGTATGAAATGGTTGACGCGGTTTCTTCTGCTGTAGACATTCCTGTGACAGTGAAAATGCGAATTGGCTGGGACCAGGATCATATCTTTGCTGTTGAAAATGCATTAGCTGCTCAAAGCGCGGGGGCCTCTGCAATTGCAATGCATGGTCGTACGCGTGTACAAATGTATGAGGGTCAAGCAGATTGGGACATTTTAAAGCTGGTTGCCAATCAATTAACCATTCCATTTATGGGAAATGGTGACGTACGAACCCCAGAAGATGCGAAACGGATGATTGAAGAAGTTGGAGTTGATGCGGTAATGATCGGTCGAGCCGCACTAGGAAATCCTTGGATGATTCATCAAACACAACATTATCTTGAGACAGGGGAATTGATTCCTGAACCTAGTGCAAGAGAAAAGATCGAGACAGCAAAACTTCATTTAGAACGATTAATTAATCTTAAAGGTGAAAAAATTGCCTGCCGTGAATTTCGTCAGCATGCAAGCTATTATTTGAAGGGAATTTCACGTTCAGCAAAAGTTAAAGTAGCAATCAATCAAACGGAAGATAAGCAAGTAATCGTTGATCTATTGGATAGTCTTGTAGAAAAGACCGAAGCAAGAGCGATAATTAGCTAAAAATCAAGCCGAATGAGGAATTCGGCTTGATTTTTTAGCTATTCATTGGCATTATAAGTAAGAGTAATTACATACTGAGGAGGAACATTCGTGACTGAGGAACAAACAAATTTGACAGAAATGAACGATCAAATGCGTGTTCGCCGCGAAAAAATGGAAAATCTTCGTGAAGAAGGAATTGATCCATTTGGCGCACGGTTTGAACGTACAACAAACTCAAAAGAATTGCATGAGACATACGATGGAAACACTAAAGAAGAGCTGCTGGAAATGGGATTAACCGCAAGTGTAGCTGGGCGGATGATGACTAAACGTGGAAAAGGAAAAGTCGGATTTGCTCATTTACAAGATCGTGAAGGCCAAATTCAAATCTATGTTCGTAAAGACGAAGTAGGTGAAGAACCTTACGCAATCTTCAAAAAGGGCGATCTAGGTGATTTCTTTGGTGTGACTGGTGAAATCATGAAGACGGATACGGGTGAAGTGTCTATTAAAGCAAAAGAAATCACGCTGCTTTCAAAAGCATTACGTCCGTTACCAGAAAAATATCATGGCTTAACAAATGTTGAACAACGCTATCGTCAACGTTATTTAGATTTAATTAGTAATCGTGAAAGCTTTGACCGTTTTACCAAACGTAGTCAAATTATTAGCCAAATTCGCCGTTACTTAGATGGATTGGGTTATATAGAAGTAGAAACACCTGTTTTGCATAATGAAGCGGGTGGTGCAACTGCACGTCCATTTATTACTCATCATAATGCACTAGACATGGATCTTTATTTGCGAATTGCACTAGAATTACATTTAAAACGTCTAATTGTCGGTGGAATGGAAAAAGTTTATGAAATCGGCCGTGTATTCCGTAACGAAGGAATTGATACTACTCATAACCCAGAATTTACTATGATGGAAGTATATACTGCATATCAAGATTACTTGGATGTAATGAATCTAACTGAAGGAATCATTCGAGATGTGGCGCAAAATGTACTTGGTGAAACCACGTTGACTTTTGACGGAAAAGAGATTGATTTGGGCTCTGAGTTCAGACGTGTTCATATGGTAGATGCAATCAAAGAACAAACAGGAGTAGATTTCTGGCCAGAAATGACGATTGAGGAGGCACGTTCGTTAGCGAAAGAACACCACGTTGAGATAAAAGATACGATGGAAATCGGTCATATCATCAATGAGTTCTTTGAAACTTTTGTGGAGGAAACACTTGAACAGCCAACATTTGTTTATGGTCATCCTGTAGAAGTATCACCGCTGGCGAAAAAGAATGCTGAAGATGGGCGTTTTACAGATCGTTTTGAGCTGTTTATCGTGGGTCGTGAATTTGCAAATGCCTTTACAGAATTAAATGACCCTATTGATCAAAGAGAACGTTTTGAAGCACAAGAAAAAGAACGTGAGCAAGGAAATGATGAAGCTCATGGTGTAGACGAAGATTTCTTGGAGGCTTTAGAATATGGAATGCCTCCAACAGGCGGCTTAGGAATAGGAATTGATCGTTTAGTTATGCTATTAACAGATGTTCAATCTATTCGAGATGTTTTACTATTTCCAACGATGCGTTAAAGAAACTTTTTAAGACGTTCAGTATAGCTGGACGTCTTTTTTTAAACTGTTCAAATGAATTATTAGAAAATGATGTCATCTTATCAGCCATAAAAACGATTAAATATTTTGTGAAAAGGTAATTTTCAATCAGCTTTCATGTTATTTGCGAACATTTACACCAACAGTAAAGAACATTGGTCAGCAATAAAAAAAACTTCAAAAAAGTCGCTATTTTTGATTGACCAGATAAGATTATGTTGGTATATTATTTTATGTTCCAAAGCGAGCGTGTGTCGCTCAAAAAAAATTAAAAATTGTTATTGACAGATGACTGACTTTCAGTTATTCTATCAAAGTCGCATAAAGCGATGACGACAACTTCTTCGAAAAAAACTTCAAAAAAGTTGTTGACATTAAAACAGCAATCTGTTATGATTTAAAAGTTGCTGAAACAAAGCGACAAACAATGTAGACCTTTGAAAACTGAACGAATAAAACAAACCAAATGTGTAG
>OBUQ01000049.1_pt1 | contig 170238 bp, 143 predicted proteins | sample 1494951 | NCBI WGS metagenome assembly OBUQ01 (sample SAMEA2579938, study PRJEB22360) | human gut metagenome | biome: human gut; feature: human-associated habitat; material: faeces | place: Denmark | collected 2008/2010
TTTACCATACATTATCCTCAAAATATATAGTAGAAATTTAATTTATTCTATACTATTGGGGAATATAAAATTTTTGTATATCAAAGAATAGATTTTTCAACTTCACATATTCTGCAAAATAAACCAGGCACAACTTTCATATTCTAAAATTAAACTGAACTTCATTAATTCCTAATTTTTCTCATTAAAAAAGACGTTTCTTCTGGAAACGCCTTTTCATATTCTATTTTCTTAATTCTCCATGTTCCCATTTTCCCTTGGACAAATCAGAAGCAATCTGACGATATTTATCATCGGAAAGTCCATAAAGGAAGAAAATAATGATTGCTGCCATTGCCAATGCGAACGCAGGATATAATGTCATAGCACCTTTGATTCCTGTTAAGGTCTCGCTTGTTGGAGCTGTATTTCCCACATAACCTGTCAATCCAAGAATTGCCGCTGATACCACAGCCGCCAGGGACTGTGCAATTTTTCGTGAGAAGTTAAACGCAGCATAAGTGATTCCCTCTTTACGAATTCCCGTATGCCATTCTCCGTAATCAATCACATCTGATACAAATGCCCATGTAATTCCATTTGGAATTGCTAACGCAACGTATCCGATAGATACTAAAATAATAAAAGTAACTGTATTGGTAGGAAGTACAAAGTTCATTCCATTTGCAATTACTCCTATAATAAAGGAAGCTACCGCTGTATTCTTCTTTCCAAACTTCTTTACTAATGTAGGAATCAGAAGAATTGCGACTACAGAAGATCCCATCATAATTCCATTTACAATTGGCTGAAGATGAATATTTCCCAGATTATACTGACAGAAATACACCATCATTGTATTGTTTGTATTCATTGCCGAAATAGTAAAAATTGTCAGCAGAATAATCGCACCCAGAGGCTTATTTGTAAATACAACTTTTATATAATCTTTTATCCCTTCCTTTTCTGCGTTGACAGAACGATTGATTTGAATATGTTCTCTTGTTCCAAGAAAGCATACCAGAAATCCAAGAACTCCACACAATGCCATAACTGCAGCAGCAATCGTATAACCATGAGCATTGATTGTTCCGTCTGCTTCGGAAAACAACATAACAATCGGGATAAATGCAACTCCTGTTACCAACTGTGCTCCCAACGAACCTGCCTGTCTCGTTGTCGCCAGATGTGCTCTGTCATCAATATCTCTAGTCATAACCGAAGCAAGAGAACCATACGGGATATTTGTAAAACTATAAACAACTCCCCATATCATATATGTAGCAAATGCATAAGCAATTTTTCCCGTCATGGAAAAATTCGGCATTGTAAATGTAATAATGGTCAAAATTGCCAGAATAATCGATGAGAACATCATAACCGGACGAAACCGTCCCTGCTTTCCATGATTCTTTCTTGTATCTACAAATGACCCCGCCAATGGATCCATAAACGCATCAAAAATCTTGGTAATAGAAAAAATCACACCTACCATTCCCGCTGGTATCAATGCAATATCTGTATAAAATTTCGTCAGATATGCCTGTCCCAGGTCAAACATAAAGCCATTTCCAAAATCACCAAATCCATACGCAATTTTTTCACTCCATTTAAGCTTTTTCTGACCATTCTCTGTTGTATCTAATTCTTGTTTCATTATATTTCTCCACCTTTTAGGAATTCTTTTAAACTTCTTTCAACTCAAACCCAAAATAGCGCACTGCATTATTATAGGAAATGTCTTTGATAATTTTTCCCAGCATCCGCTCATCATCCGGGTATTCTCCATTTTCTACCCATCCTCCGATCAGCTCACAAAGAATTCTTCTAAAATACTCATGTCTGGAATAAGACAAAAAACTTCTGGAATCTGTCAGCATTCCAAGGAAATTTCCAAGAAGTCCTAGGTTTGCCAGAGATGTCATCTGTTTGATCATTCCAGTCTTGTGGTCGTTGAACCACCATGCAGATCCCTGTTGAATCTTTCCTGCCACACCCGCATCCTGAAAACATCCAAGAATCGTTCCGATAGCTTCATCGTCATTTGGATTCAGACTGTAGATAATCGTCTTTGGAAGGCTGTTTTTCTCGTTCAATGCATTGAGAAAATCTGCCATCTGTGCGGACGGTGCATAGTTATTGATACAGTCATATCCGGTATCCGGTCCAAGCTGTGCATAACGGGCTGCATTGTTGTCTCTCTTACATCCATAATGAAGCTGCATTGCCCAGTTTCTCTTTGTATACTCCTCTGCTGCAAATGCCATAAATGCTGTTTTAAATTTCAGTTCTTCTTCTTTTGTCAGCATTTCACCCTGTTTGCGTTTTGCAAAGATCTTTTCCAGATTTTCTTCTGTTTCCGGCACATACATCACATATTCCAACGCATGATCGCTGGCACGACATCCCATTTCTTCAAATGCATCCATTCTCTTCTTTAATGCCATTTTTAGATCTGCAAATGTTTCGATCTGACATCCTGCAGCCTGTCCCAGTTTTTTCAGATATTCTGCATAATCCGGCTTTTCGATATTCATTGCTTTGTCCGGTCTCCATGCAGGAAGTACCTGTACCTCAAAGCTATCGTCTGCCGCCAGTTCTTTATGCCAGTAGAGGCTGTCTGCAGGATCGTCTGTTGTACAGATTAAAGTAACACCAGAACGGCGGATCAGGTTCCGTACGCTCATGGATGGCTCCTGCAATTTCTGATTGCAGAGATTCCACACCTCTTCTGCAGTTTCTCCATTTAATACGCCATTATAACCAAAATATCGCTTTAATTCCAAATGACTCCAGTGGAACAGCGGGTTTCCCACAGCTTTTTCCAGCGTTTCCGCCCATTTTTGAAATTTTTCCCGTGCAGGCGCATCACCTGTGATATAGTACTCATCCACACCGTTTGAACGCATCTGTCTCCATTTGTAATGATCTCCGCCCAGCCATACCTGGGTAATATTTTCAAAACAGACATCTTTTGCAATCTCTTCCGGATTGATATGGCAATGGTAATCCAGAATCGGCATTGTTTCTGCAAAATCATGATACAACTTCTGTGCTGTAGGAGTGCTCAGCAGAAATTCTTCATCCATAAATGGTTTCATCTCTTATTCCTCCTGTTGATTTGTTATTTTCCTTTTTCCTTGTAAGCTCTTACATTTATAGATTATATTTCTTCGTTAATAAAAAGTCAATCACTCTTTTGTTAGCGTTTTGCACAATATTTTTCTTAATTTTTTGTATATTTTTCCATTGACTTGTAATCAAAAAGGTTGTATTTTAATTGTAAACGCTTACATTTTTTATTTTCTTTCTATTATCATTATGGAGGTTTTTATGGATTCAACACACACTTTTATTCAGATTCATCCAAAAGACAATACAGCTGTTGCACTTACTTCTTTAAAGAAGGACAGCGTATTAAATCTGGATGGACGCATGTATACTTTATTAGAAGACATTCCCCAGGGACACAAATTTGCACTGGAAAAAATCAGCGCCGGAAGTGCCGTGATCAAATACGGCTCCCCGATTGGTTATGCAACAGAAGATATTCCGGCCGGTTCCCGGATCCACACTCATAATATGAAAACAGGACTGGGAGATCTTCTGGAGTATTCTTATCAGAAAGAATTCACTTCTTTAGAACCACAGGAAGAACGGTTCTTTGAAGGATACAGAAGGACGGACGGAAAAGCCGGTGTCCGCAATGAAATCTGGATCATCCCGACAGTTGGCTGTGTCAACAGTATCGCAACCTCTGTTGCTGCCAGGGCAAAAGAATTTCAGCCAGACAGCGTAGATGCGATCGTCGCATTCCCGCATCCTTACGGATGTTCTCAAATGGGAGATGATCAGGAGCACACTCGCCAGATCCTTGCAGATCTGATTCGACATCCAAATGCAGCCGGCGTTCTGGTCCTTGGTCTCGGATGCGAAAACAGCAATATTGAGGAATTAAAAAAATATATCGGAGCCGTAGATGAAGATCGTGTCAAATTCCTGGTTGCTCAGGAAGTGGAGGATGAAATAGAGGCATCTCTTGCCTGCATCAGACAGCTCTGTGATTATGCCTCTACCTTCCAGAGAGAAAAAATTTCCTGCAAAGAGCTTGTCATCGGAATGAAATGCGGAGGTTCTGATGGATTATCCGGAATCACTGCAAATCCGACAGTTGGTGCTTTTTCCGATCTGCTCATCGCCCGCGGCGGTACTACGATTCTCACAGAAGTGCCGGAAATGTTCGGGGCAGAGACTCTGCTGATGAACCGCTGCAGGGATGAAGCTGTTTTTGATAAAACAGTAGACCTGATCAATTCTTTTAAAAACTACTTTAAAAGCCACAATCAGACCATCTACGAGAACCCTTCTCCGGGAAATAAAAAGGGAGGTATCTCCACACTGGAAGATAAGTCTCTTGGATGTACCCAGAAATCCGGTTCTGCCCCGGTCGCTGATGTGCTCTCCTATGGACAGCCTGTGCAGACAAAAGGACTCAATCTTTTGAGCGCTCCCGGAAATGACCTGGTAGCCTCTACTGCACTTGCAGCTTCCGGTGCACAAATTGTACTGTTTACAACGGGACGCGGAACTCCTTTTGCCTCTCCGGTTCCGACTGTAAAAATATCCAGTAATACAAAACTCTATGAGAATAAGAAAAACTGGATCGACTTCAATTGCGGTGCGCTGGTAGACGGCGGCTCTATCCCGGAGATGGGAGAATCTCTTTTTGACTATGTTCTGGAGGTTGCTTCCGGACGTCCGGTCAAAGCCGAGGAAGCAGGATTCCACGATATGGCGATTTTCAAACAGGGTGTGACTCTGTAACAATAGATGAATATGATTTTCAGAAAGGATAATTTTTGCTATGAAACAGTTAAATTACCAGACCTTACAGGATTTAAATTATGATGGATATTTATTAAACGAAGCTCCGGAACGCGTTTTACAGTTCGGAGAAGGAAACTTTATGCGCGCATTTGTCGATTTCTTTATCGATAAAATGAATGAAACTGCAAATTTTAATTCCAAGGTTGTACTGGTACAGCCAATTCCAAAATTCACAACTCCGGATGTGGGAGATTTTATCAATGAACAGGAAGGTCTCTACACACTGTATTTACGTGGTTCCGAAAACGGACAGGAAGTCTCTTCCAAACGGGTAATCTCCTGTATCAGCCGCTGCTTAAATGCATACAGCGACTATGAGGCAGTTATGGAATGTGCAAAAAATCCCGAACTGCGTTTCATCACCTGCAATACAACAGAAGCCGGAATCGTATATGATCCGTCCTGTCAGTTCACTGATACTCCGGCAAACAGTTTTCCGGCAAAGCTGACACAGTTTCTGCATAAACGTTTTGAAGCATTTCAGGGAGATGTCAAAAAAGGATTTATCATCCTCTCCTGCGAACTGATCGACAACAACGGAAAAGAACTGGAAAAATGCGTCTTAAAACACGCTGCCGACTGGAATCTGGGCGAAGCTTTCACTGAATGGATCAAAGAGGCAAACCTCTTCTGCTCTACTTTGGTAGACCGGATTGTAACCGGTTATCCACGCTCTGATGCAGACGCTTTAAATCAGGAAAACGGCTATATTGACAAAGTGTTAAACACCGGTGAAATCTTTGGATTCTGGGTAATCGAAGGACCTCAGTCGATCAAAGAGGAATTCCCTTGTGATACGGCAAATCTTCCGATCCTGATCACAGATGACCACAAACCATACAAACAGCGGAAAGTCCGCATCTTAAACGGTGCTCACACTTCCATGGTACTCGGTGCTTACCTTGCCGGACAGGACATTGTCAGAGACTGTATGAAGGATGATGTCATCCGTGGTTACATGAATCAGGCAATCTATAAAGAGATCATTCCGACACTGACTCTGCCGGAAGAAGAACTGATGAGCTTTGCTGCGTCCGTGACGGATCGCTTCCAAAATCCGTTTATCGATCATGCACTGCTCTCCATTTCTCTGAATTCGACTGCAAAATGGAAAGCCCGTGTGCTTCCTTCTCTGGAAGGATACCTGGAAAAAACAGGGCAGGTTCCTCCTTGCCTGAGTGCCTCCCTCGCTTTTTACCTGGCATTTTATAAAGGCATTGGATTTGTGGACGCAACTTTTACCGGGGATCGAAATGTCAAAAACCAGTATCCGATTTCTGACGATCCGAAAGTTCTGGAATTCTATGACGCACACAAAGACGATTCTGCCGCTGACTATGTTCACGCCGTCTTAAGCGAAACGTCCTTCTGGGGAAAAGATCTGACAACACTTGCCGGACTCGAAGAAACTGTTGTAAAGGACTTTACTTTTATTCAGGAAAAAGGATGTTATGAATTGATGAAACAGATTGTGAATGCTGCAGAATAATCAAATGTATGGGAAAACAAAAACCTCACCATTTCTTTGGCGAGGTTTTTTGTATTTCTCTAATTTTCATCCAACTTCAATACGCTCATAAACGCTTTCTGCGGAATCTCTACGTTTCCGACCTGGCGCATTCTCTTCTTTCCTTCTTTCTGTTTTTCCAACAGCTTTTTCTTACGGGAAATATCACCGCCGTAGCACTTGGCAAGCACGTCTTTTCGCATTGCTCTGACGGTTTCTCTTGCGATGATCTTGCTTCCTACTGCTGCCTGGATCGGGATTTCAAAAAGCTGTCTTGGAATCTCTTCTTTGAGCTTCTCACACATCTTTCTTCCACGCTCATATGCTGTTGCACTGTGTACAATAAAGGAAAGTGCATCCACTTCTTCTTTATTGATCAGAATATCCAGTTTTACCAGCTCTGACTGCTCGTATCCCAGCATCTCATAATCGAAAGACGCATATCCTCTGGAACGGGATTTCAACGCATCAAAGAAATCGTAAATAATCTCATTCAATGGCAGATGATAATGAATCACTGCACGCTTTTCTTCGATATACTCCATTCCCTGATATACACCCCTGCGCTCCTGACACAGATCCATGATCGCACCGATAAACTCGGAAGTCACCATAATCTCTGCTTTTACCATCGGCTCTTCCATGTATTCAATCTCCGCAGGATCCGGCATATTCGTCGGATTGGTCAGATCGATCACTTCTCCGTTTGTCTTATGGATCTTATAAATAACACTCGGCGCAGTTGTCACCAGATCCAGATTGTACTCTCTCTCCAGTCGCTCCTGTACAATCTCCAGGTGCAGAAGTCCAAGGAAACCACAGCGGAATCCAAACCCAAGGGCCACGGAAGTCTCTGCCTCGAACTGCAGCGCTGCATCATTCAGCTGCAATTTTTCCAGTGCATCCCGCAAATCCGGATATTTTGCTCCATCTGCCGGATACAGTCCACAGTACACCATCGGGTTGACTTTTTTATATCCCGGCAGAGGTTCTGCACAAGGACGTGCGGCATCTGTGATCGTATCACCCACACGGGTATCTTTTACATTTTTTAAGCTGGCCGTGATATACCCAACCATTCCCGCGCTCAGCTCATCACACGGAATAAACTGTCCGGCTCCAAAATATCCAACCTCGACAACATCCGCCTGTGCTCCTGTTGCCATCATCCGGATCGTTGTTCCTTTTTTCACGCTTCCCTCTTTGATCCGACAGAATACGATTACCCCTTTGTAGGCATCATAAACCGAATCGAAGATCAATGCTTTTAACGGCTCTTTCGGATCTCCCTCCGGTGCCGGTATCTTCTTCACGATCTGCTCCAGCACTTCCTCGATGTTGAGTCCCGTCTTTGCCGAGATCAGAGGCGCATCATCTGCCTCGATCCCGATCACATCCTCAATCTCTTCTTTGACACGATCTGGCTCCGCACTCGGCAGATCGATCTTGTTGATAACCGGAAATACATCCAGATCATGATCCAGCGCAAGATACACATTCGCCAGCGTCTGCGCCTCCACTCCCTGCGCCGCATCCACAACCAGGATCGCTCCGTCACAGGCTGCAAGGCTTCTGGATACCTCATAGTTAAAGTCTACATGTCCCGGTGTATCGATCAGGTTAAAGATATACTCCTCCCCGTCATTCGCCTGATATACCGTACGCACAGTCTGTGCTTTAATGGTAATTCCTCTCTCTCTTTCCAGGTCCATATTATCCAGAACCTGAGACTGCATCTCACGGCTTGTCAGAAGTCCGGTCTTCTCGATGATCCGGTCTGCAAGCGTAGATTTTCCATGGTCGATATGTGCGATAATACAAAAATTTCGTATTTTATTCTGATCAATTGATGACACTTTCATTCCTCCAGTAACTCTGTCTTTTTCTATTTGCTTTTATTGTAATGTTTTTCTGTTTTTTGTGCAAAGATATACTATCATGCCTTTCTTGTTTTGACAAGAATATCTGTCGTTCAGGACGAGTATTTTACCAAAAACAGCTCCACCGCCAGCGTATCTGTCAGCCGTCCGGTCTTAACTCGTTCTTCCAGTTCCGCGCTCTCCTCCAGTACGGCACGCAGTTCTTCCATCTTAAAATACCTTGTCTGCTCCATATACTTTCCGGCTGCAAACGGGTGAAGTCCTGCCTTTGCCGCAATTTCTTTTCTTCCGTATCCCTTCACCTGCAGCGACTGCACATGAAACAAGATCCGGTACTGTCTCACCAGCAAAAACAAGATCCGCATCGGCGGCTCTTTTAACGCCAGCAGTTCATAATAGAGATCCAATGCTCTCCTTTGCTTCTTCTCCGCCACTGCGTTGACCATCTCAAAAATATGATTTCCAATCTGATTGATACAGACTGCGTCAATGTCCTCCGGTGTGATCACATCCCGGTGCAGCGTATAGCAGAACAGCTTTTCCAGTTCTCCCTGGATATTCTGCATATCGGTTCCGACCTTGCCTAAAAAGTAGCCGGCCGACGCCTCCGACATCTGCTTTCCTTCCCGTTTGACATTGCCAAGGATCCAGCGTTTCAATGTCGTTTCATCCTGAAATGGAAGCTCCACGATATGTCCCTTTGCCTTCACTGCCTTATACAGTTTGCTGCGCTTGTCCACCTCTTCCTCCACAAAAATAAAATATGTGGTCTGAGGCATTTCCTTAACATAATCTGCCAGATCCACCCCCGAGCTTTTGAAAAATCCGGTATTTTCAAATACAAGCAACCGGCGCTCTGCAAAAAAAGGCAGCGTTTCCGCCAGGTCAATGACTTCCTTGATATCCACGCCCTTCCCTTCATAATAGGCGTAATTCATCGTATCGCCATCAGGAAGCATTGCCTTGACAAACCGCTCCTTATACTGTTTCTTCAGATAATTTTCCTCTCCATAAAGAAGATATATCTGCTTAAATTGTCCTGTTTTTAAATCTTCATTCAAACTTTTCATAATTTCTATTATATCGGAAACTTTTACTTTTTGCAAAATGTTTCTATCACAGCTTTTTCCACTTTTATCTTTAAGGTGACTGCCCCGTACTCCTGCGTCCCATACAATTCGCATCCTTTTTCACTGAGTCTCTCTACAGTCTCCTTTGCCGGATGTCCGTACCGGTTGCCGATTCCCGATGAAATCCATGCATATTTCGGTGTCAGCTGCTGTAAAAATTCCGGCAGTGTCGAATTCTTAGAGCCGTGATGCGCGGCTTTCAGAATATCACACGTTGTTTTTCCATGTGCTCTCATCCACTCTGTGAGCTGCACTTCTCCCTCTCCTTCCACATCTCCGGTTAACAGCATCTCCAGATTTTTCCATTCCATCCACAACACCATAGACGCTGCATTTCCAGTCTCACCCTGATATTCCTGTGAAGGCGCCATACAAGTCAGACTCATCTCTCCCAGGCTCATCTGCTGACCTGCCTCCATTCCAAATACTTTCGTGCCATTTTCCTTTGCCGTTTTTCCCAGCCTTTTCAACGCATCATCATGAAGCCTTACCGGCGGCAGCACCAGATTTTTGATTCGTACTCCAAGGGTCTGATTCTGAAGGATTTCCTCGATTCCACTCATATGATCTGCATCGCCATGAGAAATAAAAACATAATCCAGCTCTTTTACTCCCTGAGATTCCAGAAACGGAACAATTCGATACTCCCCGACTTTAGAGATATCGCTGCTGCCTCCATCTACAAAACAGGTTCTCCCATTGGGTGTTCTCAGAAAAATTCCATCACCCTGTCCCACATCCAGCATCGTCGCCTGAAACACCCCGTGATGTTTCATCTGACCGCTTGCTGCCAGACAGATTCCGGCCGCTGCCAGCATTCCCCACGCAAAACAGGTTTTTCCTGTTTTCTCTTTTCGAAGCATCCAGTACAGACAGACCAGAAGCAATACTGCATAATACAGCACGATCCAGCTAACTTCCGGCTTTCCGGTAACAATTCTGGAAAACGGCAGTTTCATACTCAAATTGCAGCTCCATTCATACAGATTGAGAATTCCCCTGCATAAAAGAAATACAGCGCCTCCTGCCGGTTTGAAAAAAAGACACAAAAAAGAACCCAGAAGTCCTGCGCCCAGAACGACAGACATCAGAGGAATGATCACCAGATTCAAAAGAAGGGAATACGGGGGAAATTCATAATAAAAAGAAAGCATGACCGGAAAAAGAACCAGATTGACCGCAAGACTCGCCTGAAAGCTTTGCAGGATCTTTGACTTTGTTTTTCGCTGTCTCATCATTAACGGATACACTGCCGCCATTCCAAGCACCGCTCCAAAAGAGAGCAGATATCCGGCATCCCGAAGGTACATCGGACTCTCCAGCGCAATCAGCGCCGCTGCCACAGCCAGACTGGTAGCCATGTCATACGCTCTGCCGCACAGATCTGCTCCTACCCGGATGCCAAACATAACAAATGCCCGGATTGCAGATACCCCGCCTCCGATCATAACCGTGTAGCCAAGCAAAAACAAAATTCCCAGCACTCCCGCCGGTTTCACAGGACATCCCACTCTGCGTAAAAGCCCGTAAAATCCCATTCCGATAAATGACATATGAAGTCCTGATATCGCCAGAATATGGCCGATCCCACTTTTCTGATACAATGCTTTCATCTGGGCATCCAGTTCACTTTTCTCTCCCAGTAAGATCGCGCTCATGCTGTTTCCGTGACGTGCTCCCATCTGACTGACTAAAAGTCTCTTCCAGTTTCTTCTTAATTTTGCCAGCCATTCCCGGAATTTCCACGTTTCCTGATCTGTGATCCGGCAGTTTTTCACCCATATACTTGCGTGAAGTCCCTGTTTTTCATAATAAAATTTCTGATCAAAATTCCCGGGATTTCTCGCCTCTTTAAAATACGAAAGTTCCCCCTGAATCTGTATTTGATTTCCAAGTTTGATTGTTTGAGTTTCTTTTTGATCCTGTTCGATATAAATTAGAAGCTCCGGCTCTTGCAGCACCTTTGCTTTGACTTGTTCTTTGAATTGCTTGTTGACAGATTGCCTGTCAGAATTGGTATTATTCTCTTTTTGCAGCACCTGGCAGTCTCTCAGATAAAATATCCTGTAATCAGGCTTTTCCTCCCACCGCTTCACCTGCCCTGTCACAGTCACCTGTGAAGCATCCGGGATGATCCGGCGCAGTGTACACGGATTTGAAATCGCGGATTCAAACCAGATGTTCACTGCTGCCAGCAGAATCAGAACTGCCACTGCCGCCGTACAAAGCGGTCGTTTTCTCAAAACTACTTCTTCTCCTCATTCCATCCCAGGTCAGCCTCCAATGGCTGACTCAAATCTACAGTCTGCATATATTTGACATCGTTTTCGCCGTTAATGGATATCTGCACTTTCCTGACTCCGGTTCCCTGTGTCAGTGAATTGACCAAAGAATAAATCGTCACCTGCGGTTTGACATCATAGGCACCTTTTAAAAAGGTCTTATCAAAATTCACATAACAGATTCCATCCTTTGTTGTCACACTCAGCAGGTTGGTATCCGGATTGATCGTTGCTTTTGCGGCCGACGTCTCCGGGCCTTTCATCAGCTTTTCCACGATCAGCTTCTCCCTGGAAATATTGCTGTTATAGCGGACTTCCATTGTCTGCTCCACCAAAGCATCTCCTGCTTCATTGGAAAAATATAAAGTGAGCGTCCCTGTCTGATACGAACTCGGCGAAGCGCCCTCGCTTTGCACAAAATCATCTTCATTGAGATATCCGAGTACCTGTCCCGAGCTGTCAGTCAGATCCGCGCCTTCCACTTTGATCCAGACACTGTTGATTCCCTCGATCCTGACTAAAGATTTTACCAGAGCCGCTCTCACCAGAGTCTCTTCCACGGTATCCATTTGTTTATATTTTGCATTAAAATCCAGATACAGGATTCCTCCCTCCAGTTCATAACGCTTCACTTTCACATCCTTCGGAATCGGCGGCGTATACTCAATCTCCTCAGACGGCTTTTTCAACTCTTTTATCATTGCTTTTGCCGCCTTGAGCGGATCCTTTTCTTTGCTCTCATAGGACACTTTCTGAAGCCCGGTCCTGTCACTGTTTAAACAATAAATATAAGAATCTCCTTTTTTTACCTCCGTACGTTTGGCACAGGAAACTGTCGTGCACGCAAGACAGATTCCCAGAAAGATGAGGAGAATTTTTCTGACTTTTTTCATCTGCTCCCCCTTATGCTGCATAGGTCAGAGGAATCCGGACGGTAAACGTGGTTCCCTCTCCCTTACTGCTGTAAACTTTGATCGATCCTCTGTGCATGATCACTGCATTACGGGCAATGGCAAGTCCCAGACCTGTTCCTCCGATTTCTCTCGAATGAGACTTGTCCACCCGGTAAAACCGCTCAAAAATATGTGCCTGATCCTCTTCCGGAATTCCAATGCCGGAGTCCATCACCTTCACATAAAAGTACTTGTGATCCGCATTCAGGGAAACTCTTACCCATCCTTCATCCCGGTTATATTTGATCGCATTCTCTACCAGATTGGAAATGGCGAGTGTCAGCTTCATCTCATCGATCTCCGCAGAAACGGGTCGGAAGCTTTCCAGTACCACCTCGATTTTTTTCTTATCGGCAATCGGCTTCAGTCGTTTTAAGATTGTCTCCAGAAGCTCATTGATATTGATCTGTCTGATATTCAGTCCCTGTACTGTCTTGTCCATCTTGACCAGCGTCAGAAGATCACTGATAATATCATTTTCCCGATCAATCTCCTTTGCGATATCTCCCATAAATTCCTGATACAGCTCAATCGGCACATTTTCCTGGGCAAGCAGGGAATCTGCCAGCACTTTCATGGATGTCAGCGGTGTCTTTAACTCATGAGAGACATTGGATACAAACTCCTCTCTGGAATCATTGAGCTGTTTTAATCTTCCCAGCATCTTGTTAAACGCATCAGACAGCTGCCCTGTCTCCGAAAATGTCCCTACATGCAGCCATTCACTTTCATACCCTTCTGTCACATTCTCAATAGACGCAGTGATCCTTCCAAGCGGACGTACAAACCATCCTGCCACAAGTATCCCAAGGGACAATACGACCAGAAAGACTACGATCAGAACTGCGCCGCCCTGTGCGCGCAGCATACGGATCCCATCCAGGACCGTATCCATAGAAACACTGGCCAGCATCACTCCTGTCACTGCCTTTTCTTCCGAAATGACCGGTGCGGTTACCTCGACGTACCGGTTCTTTTTGTCATAGTAGCTCGTGCTCTTGCCCTGCCTGAGACAACGGATCACATTTTCAGATACCATCGTCTTTCCTTCATCCAGACCATACGTATCCTTGATCACATCCAGGTTCTGGTTGATGATCATCACGCGTCCGTTATAAATATTGGTCAGTTGGGTTAAATTTGCATCGATCACTTCTGAAGACGGGTTGGTCAGATACTGATAACTGTTCAGCTGATTGCTTAGAATAGTACATTGATTCTGAATTTCTGCTGTTCTGACCGAAATGGCACGCTGCTCAGATGTTTTCACTGTCCAGACATAAGAAGCCAGACATGGGATCAGCCCAAACACCACAAACAGCACGATCAGCCAGAACCGCATGCTTTTAAATATATGATTCTTTACTCTGATATGTAATTTATCCCTGGAAATAATAACCTACCCCCCATTTTGTGTGTACATACTTCGGCTCGCTCGGATTCAGCTCGATCTTCTCCCGAAGCCTTCTGATATGTACATCCACTGTTCTGGCATCCCCCGGATAATCCACACCCCATACAAGATCCAGCAGATTCTCACGGCTGTAGACTTTGTTCGGATTCATGGCAAGAAGCTCCAGCACATCATATTCTTTTGCTGTCAGATTGATCTCACGCTCTCCGATAAACACTCTTCTGCTCTCACAGTCGATCCGCATATTGCCTTTGACCAGAATCTTGGCAGTCTGCGCACTCTCCTCTTTTCTCGCAGTCCTTCTCATGATTGCTTTGATCCGGGCCTTGACTTCCAGAATATTGAACGGCTTCGTAATATAATCATCCGCTCCGTACTCCAGCCCGAGTATCTTGTCCATATCCTCACTTTTGGCAGTCAGCATGACGATCGGCATGTCGGAAAACTCACGGATGGCCTGACAAACCTGAAACCCATCCATCTTCGGGAGCATCACATCCAGCAGCACGAGGTCATACTCGCAGTTCTTTGCATACTGCAGTGCTTCCTCACCGTCATAGGCACAGTCCACCTCCATGTCGTCCTGTTCCAGACTGAACCGTATCCCTTTCACGATCAACTTTTCATCGTCAACTACTAAGATCTTCTTCTTGCTCATACTTTCTTCCTTCAACTTCCTGCTATACTGTAATATTATCTTTAATCTTATTATACAGACCTTCTTTGATTCCTCTGATCTGCATCAGCTCTTCTGTATTCTGGAACCTGCCGTTTTCTTCCCGATAGGCAATAATACTGTCCGCCCGGGACTCGCCTACACCGGACAACGTCATCAATTCTTCTTTTGTCGCCGTATTAAGATTGACTTTTCCGTCCTGCGGCTTTGTTCCTTCTGCCGGACTTGCCCCCGGCTGTGCTGCTGCCTGTGTCTGCATCTCCTCTTTGGTGGGAATGTAGATCTGCTCTCCGTCCACAACAACCCTTGCCTGATTCACTGCATCCTGTGCAGCCTCAGCTGTCAGTCCGCCCGCCATGGCAATGACTTCATAAAGTCTGTCGTCACTGCCCACTTCATACACGCCGGGCTTTCCGACTGCTCCGCACAGATAGACAAAAATCTTTGTCTCCTTCTTCGGTTCTTTGTCTTCGACCTTCTTTTCTTCTGCAGAGGACTCTTCTTTTTCTTCCTGTGTCTCCTCCAGAGAAATCTCCTTAAGTTCTTCCCCCGACTCTTGCCCGCACCCACTGATCAGGCACAACGCAGTCAAGATTAAAACAACTGTATAATAAGCTTTCTTTTTCCATCTGTCCCTCATATTTCCTCACAATCTCAAACGCAAGGAATCCCCTTTTATATCGGACAGTAATATTGTAACGAAAAACGCTCAAAATTACAATAACATTTTTACAATCCTGTTACGCATTTATTACAATTCTGACGCTCTATTCCCACTGGAAGATTGCAATCCCGATCAGTGCCACGACAAGCCCTGCCAGCTTCCGGAATGCAAACGGAGATTTTTCCACACCAAACATCCCCAGAAGCTCGATCACATACGCTACGATCAGCTGGGAGATTACAATTAGAAGTGCAGCTTTTGCCGGTCCTAAGGATGCCATGCTCTTTACTACGGTCCAGGTAATCCCTGCTCCGATCACGCCTCCTAAAAGCATATATTTGGGTTCCACCTTCGCAAGTGCAGTCACATCCGCCCTTCCTGCCAGAAACCATACCGCCAGACATGCCAGAAAAGCACTTAACTGCACCCAGATATTGCTGACCCACAATCCGGTTGTCTTTGTCACCTGTGTATTAAATACCCCCTGAACACTCATCAGCGCCCCGGAAAGAAGGGCAATTAAAAAACCAGTCATCGTTTTCTACCTCCTGAAATTTTTCTCAATTTCTTTTAGTATTTCCCGAATCCTGGTTTTTCATTTATCACTCTGTCAATGCTTTTGTCAATTTGGGGATCATTTCATCCACATGCTCTTTTTCAATGATAAGCGGAGGTACCAGACGCAGTACATTGCCCTGTGCCTGAATCACAAGAAGCCCTTCCTCGATGGCACGGTTATTTACCTGCGCGGCCGGTTGCTTTAACACAATGCCCTGCATCAGTCCGGTTCCTTTTCGTTCCAGCACGCCATCCACATGTTGTACCAGTTCTTCCAGACGATCCGTAAGATATTCTGACACTTCATTGACATGCTCCACGATCTTTTCTTCCTCAAAAATGTCGATCACCGTCTTGACTGCCATACATGCCAGCGGGTTGCCGCCATAAGTTGCCCCGTGATCTCCCGGCTTTAACGATGCCTGTGCCACTTTTTCTGTCATGGCAAATGCTCCCACCGGAATACCGTTTCCAATTCCCTTTGCCATAGTCAGAATATCTGGTTTTACCCCGAATTTCTGCCATGCAAACATAGCGCCGGTTCTTCCCATTCCACACTGCACTTCGTCACAGATCATCAGGATATCGTTCTCATCACAGATCCTGCGGATACCTTCCATAAATTCCTGTGTGGCAAGGTTGATCCCGCCCTCTCCCTGCAAAGGTTCCAAAATGATTGCACAGGTCTGATCCGTCACCAGCGCTTTCACACTGTCCAGATTATTGAATTCTGCAAAAGAAACTCCCGGGAGCATCGGTTCAAAAGGTTCTCTATACGCAGTATGTCCAGTCACGGAAACGGCGCCGAAGCTGCGCCCGTGGAACGAATTTTCCATGGCGATAAACTGATATCTGCCGGATTTTTTATTATATGCATATCGTCTTGCCGCTTTTAAAGCCCCCTCATTTGCCTCAGATCCGCTGTTCGTAAAAAATACCCGGTCCATCCCCGAAATCTGGTTCAGTTTTTGGGCTGCCTCTCCACAATTCATATGATAATACAGGTTGGACGTATGATACAGCTGATCGATCTGGAATTTTAATGCCGCATTCAGCTTCTGGTTTCCGTATCCCAGTCCCGACACTGCAAATCCAGCTGCAAAATCCAGATATTTTTTCCCGTTCGTGTCATACAGATAAACACCTTCTCCCCTCTCCAGCGCAATTGGAAACCGATTGTATACGTGTATTAGATTTTCTTCTGCTGCTTTGATCTTCTCATTCACCATCATAATACCTGCTTTCTTCTTCATGTAAAATTGCCGTACCGATTCCTTTGTTTGTAAAGAATTCCAGAAGCAGACAGTGCGGGATCCGCCCATCTAAAATATGCACTCTGGAAACGCCGTTTTCAATGGCATCAATACAATTATTCAGCTTAGGAAGCATTCCTCCTCCGATATAGCCCTCTTCGATCAGCTGTTTTGCTTCTTTTACCAGAAGCTCGGAGATGAGAGTAGCAGGATCCTTCGGATCTTTATATACTCCCTCAATATCTGTCAGAAATGCCAGTTTTTCTGCCTTCATGGCTCTTGCAATGGCACAGGCTGCATCATCTGCGTTGATATTATATGTATGGAATTCATCATCCATTCCTACCGGACACACGACCGGAAGAAAATCCTTCTCCAGAAGATCATGCAAAATCTGTGCATCTACTTTTTTGATCTCCCCGACAAATCCGATATCTTCTCCGTTAGAATATTTCTTTTCCACATTCAGAAGTCCACCGTCCTTCCCGCTGATTCCGATGGCACGTACTCCCTGTCCTTCCAGAAGCTGTACCAGGCTTTTGTTCACTTTTCCAAGTACCATTTCCGCTACTTCCATGGTCTCTTCATCAGTCACCCGAAGTCCGTTGATAAACTGCGGTTCTTTGCCGATCTTTCCGACCCATTTACTGATTTCTTTTCCGCCTCCGTGCACAATGATCGGTTTGAAGCCGACCAGCTTTAATAAGGTAACGTCCTCGATTACTTTCTGCTTTAACGCCTCGTCTGTCATGGCGCTGCCGCCGTATTTTACAACGACGATCTTCCGGTTAAACCGTTGGATATACGGCAGTGCCTCGATCAGTACTTTCGCCTTTTCCAGATATTGATTCATATTTTCATTCATATTCTCACTCCTCCTGCCTGTCTTTTTCACTGAATATACATTGTACTAGCTGCGGTAATCCGCATTGATATCGATATATCCGTGGGTAAGATCACATCCCCATGCGGTTGCTGTTTCCTCTCCCTGTCCGAGATCTGCAATGGCAGTCACCTCCGGCATGGATAAAATCTCTGTGGCCTTTTCTTCACTGTAATCCAGCGCGACTCCGTTTTCGATGATCTTTAACTCTCCGGCGCTGCTTTTGAAATACAGATCTACTTTCTCCGGATCAAATTCGGCACCGGAATAGCCCATAGCGCACAAGATCCGCCCCCAGTTTGCATCATGACCGGCGATCGCCGCTTTGGTCAGATTGGAGCAGACCACGGATTTCGCCAGTGTTTTCGCCTGTTCTTTCGTATCTGCGCCTCTTACTGTCACCTCGAACAATGCTGTGGCGCCTTCTCCGTCTCCTGCCATTTTCTTTGCCAGTGTCTCGTTGACCTCATGCAGAGCTTCTGCAAATATTTCAAATTCTTTTGTCCCTTCTTTGATTTTTGGATTTTCTGCCATTCCGTTCGCCAGAAGAAGTACTGTGTCATTCGTTGACGTATCTCCGTCTACAGAGATCATATTATACGTTTCTTCCACATCTGCGCAAAGTGCTGCTTTGAGCGCTTTTCTGGAGATTACCGCATCTGTTGTAAGAAAAGCCAGCATGGTGCACATATTCGGATGAATCATACCTGATCCTTTGGCCATCCCTCCAATGGTAACGGTCTTCCCTCCAATCTCCACGGTCACTGCCACTTCTTTTTCCATAGTATCTGTGGTCATGATTGCTTTTGCCGCCGCATTTGCTGCCACTGCCCCCGACTGTTTTTCTTTTGCCAGAATCTGAATACCCTTTTTTAATTTTTCGATCGGCATCTGCATCCCGATCACCCCTGTAGAGCCGATTAAAACGCCGTCTGCCGGAATCTTAAGAGCCTCTGCTGCCGCTTTTGCAGTCTCCAGACAGCAGCGCATCCCCTCTTCTCCTGTACACGCATTTGCAATTCCAGAATTGATGATTACTGCCTGAGACTTGATCTTAGATTCCACAATCTGCCGGTCCCACTTCACCGGAGCCGCTTTTACTACATTGGTCGTAAAGGTTCCTGCCACTTTGCACGGTTTTACACTGTATACAAGTGCCATATCTGTTCTGTTTTCATACTTGATCCCTGCCGCTGCTGCCGCTGCCTCAAATCCTTTTGCTGCCGTAACTCCGCCTGTTATTTTCTTCATCGTACATGCCTCCTCATTTACTGCGCATTAAATGCTGTGATATTTTCTGTATTCAACACAAAATCATAATAGTTCAAATCCTGCCGCTCATTCCATCCGATGGTATTCCAGAATGCATTTCCGATATCATTCTGCGTAAATGCGATCAGAGATACATTGCTGATTCCTTCTTCTTTTAAAGCCTCCATGGACTGTACGACCATTGCTTTCCCGATTCCACGTCTGCGGTACGCTTCATCCACACAGACGTGATACAGACAGCCTCGTCTTCCGTCATGCCCGCACAAGATCGCACCTACGATCTTTCCGTCTTCTGTCGCCACGACACTGGTTGTCGGATTTCGTTTTAAAAATTTTTCCACACCGTCCCTGGAATCATCGATACTTCGCAATCCAAAACCATGTATCTTCTTCCAGAGCGCATATACCTGTTCATAATCTTCAATTGTCATTGTCCGAATCATCTTCTCACCTCTGCCTATGGAATCTTTACGGAAACATCGGAATCAGTTCCAGACCTTCCTGTTCCTTGTATCCAAACAGAAGGTTCATATTCTGTACCGCCTGCCCTGCTGCTCCTTTTACCAGGTTGTCGATGGCTCCCATCAGAATCATGCGGTTGGTACGCGGATCAATCTGAAAGCCAATGTCTGCATAGTTACTTCCTTCCACCCATTTTGTCTCCGGGCAGACTCCGTCATCCAGAATCCGGATAAACGGCTCTTTTCCATAATAAGTTTCATAAATCTCCCGGATTTCCGCCTTGGTGACTTCCTTTTTCAACGATGCATATTCCGTCACCAGAATTCCCCGGTTCATCGGAACCAGATGCGGTGTGAAGCTCAATTTCACGGTCTCATTCGCCGCATACCCGAGCTGTTCTTCAATCTCCGGGGTATGTCTGTGACTTCCAACTGCATATGCTTTGATATTTTCATTCACTTCGCAGTACAGATTTGCCACTTTTGCACCCCGCCCGGCTCCTGACGTTCCGGATTTTGCATCAATAATCAGTGTGTTCATATCGATCAGACCTTCTTTTGCCAGGGGGTAGGCTGTGAGAATGGAGCAGGTTGTGTAACATCCCGGATTGGCTACCAGTCTTGCATTTTTGATCTTTTCCCGGTTGATCTCACAAAGTCCGTACACCGCCTCTTCGATAAACTGAGGACTTTTATGCTCTATTTTGTACCACTCTTCATAGACAGACACGTCTTTGATCCGAAAATCTGCACTCAGATCGATCACTTTTGTCTTTGACAGAATCTCTTCATTGATCAGAGATGCACACAGCCCCTGCGGGGTTGCCGTAAAAATCACATCCACCTGATCTGCCAGCGCGTCCATGTTATCATCCATACACTTCGCATCCACGATTTGAAAAAGATTGCGGTATACATCTGCATAATTTTGATCGATATAGCTTCTGGAACCGTACCATTTGATCTCTGCCTCTTTATGTCCTGTCAGAATACGGACCAGTTCTCCTCCCGCATATCCTGTTGAACCGATAATTCCTGCTTTTATCATTCTGAAATCCCCTTTCTCACTTTATTCATATTTTTTTCATTTAGTATGCATTTTTTTGTATTTTATTCATATTTCTGTATAAATAAAAACCACGTTTGCATAAGTATACATCCTTTTTGTATATTATGCAAGCATGGTTTTTTATTTTTTTATTTTCGGATCTGTCCGTTTCCGAAAATAATATATTTTGTTGTCGTCAGCGCTTCCAGTCCCATCGGTCCTCTCGCATGCAGCTTCTGCGTACTGATCCCGATTTCCGCGCCAAACCCAAATTCAAATCCATCTGTAAATCTGGTGGACGCATTGACATACACTGCTGCTGCATCGATCTCATCCTGAAAACGCAGCGCACTGTCATAATCTTTTGTAATGATCGACTCGGAATGTCCGGTATTATACCGGTTGATATGGCGGATCGCCTCATCCAGAGAAGCCACTGTCTTCACGGAAATAATGGCATCCAGATATTCCATTCCCCAATCTTCTTCTGATGCAGGCAGAATTTCTGTGCAGACTGCTCTCGCCTTCTCATCTCCGCGAATCTCCACCTGATGATTGTTCAGGCGCTTTACAATACCCGGCAATGCCTGCTCTAAAACATTTTCGTGGATCACAAGAGATTCGCATGCATTACACACACCAAGACGCTGTGTCTTCGCATTTTCAATGATTTCCGCAGCCATCACTACATCCGCACTCTCATCCACATAAATATGACAGTTTCCGGTTCCTGTCTCAATTACCGGCACTGTACTGTTCTGCACTACAGTGGAGATCAATCCGGCCCCGCCTCTTGGAATCAAAACATCAATATACTCATGCAGGCGCATCATCTCCGTGGCAACTGCTCTGCTCGTATCCTCTACAAGCAGGATCAGATCCTGGGATAATCTGGCTTTGCGAAGTCCGGCCTTAATCACCTGTACGATTGCTTTGTTGGAATTGATCGCATCACTGCCTCCCCGCAGGATCACTGCGTTTCCCGTCTTAAAGCACAGCCCGAACGCATCTGCTGTGACATTTGGTCTGGATTCGTAAATAATACCAACAACACCGAGCGGCACTCTCTTTTTCCCGATACGCAGTCCATTCGGCCGGTTTTTCATGGAAAGGACTTCCCCGATCGGATCCAAAAGCCCTGCAATCTGTCTCAAGCCTTCCGCCATTGCCTCAATCCGTGCTTGGGTCAGTCTCAGTCTGTCCTGAAGTGCTTCGGACATCCCCTGTTCTCTTGCAACCTCCATGTCCTTCTCGTTTTCTGACAGCAGCTCTTCTTTTCGCAGACATAATTCTTCTGCCACAAATTCAAGCCCTCTGTTCTTTTCAACGGTCGTCAGCTTTGCCGCTGCCCTTGATGCTTCTTTTGCTCTGCATCCCAATGTCTCCATATACGTTTCCATACAGTCTCCTTTCCTGATACCATCTAAACCTTCTTTTCCCGTTTTGCCTGTCTGCGGAACTCTGCCCGTTCAGGCGCCACCTCTTCTGACATCTCTTTCTGATGCTGCTCTGACAAAAACAACGTTCCTACTTTTTTACCATTCATCACATCATTGATCGAATAAATATTATCCCCGTTTGCAATGATCATATCTGCCCCTGCTGCAGTGGCAATTTTTGCAGCCTTGATCTTAGTTGCCATACCGCCTGTCCCGCAGTCACTGGATGCTCCTTTTGCCATGTTTTCCAGGCTCCGCCCGATCTTGCCGACCGTATGGATAAATCTTGCATTCGGATTTTTTCGCGGGTCATCTGTGTACAGCCCGTCGATATCTGACATCAGGATCAGAAGATCCGCATCCACAAGCCGGGACACATATGCCGCCAGTGTATCGTTGTCTCCGAAGTTCCCATAAGAAAGCTCGTCCACCGAAATGGCGTCATTCTCATTCACAATCGGAACAACCTGCATCTTAAACAACTCATCAAATGTCTGTTTTGCATTTTTGCGGCATTTGGCATTTGTCACAGATTCTTTTGTGAGCAGAACCTGTGCCGTGAGCTGTCCGTATTCGTTAAACAGCTTTTCATAGATCATCATCAACTTCCCCTGACCGACTGCCGCACATGCCTGTTTTTCAGACTCCGTCTGAGGACGCCTGTCCATTCCCAGGGCATTTTTCCCAACTCCGACTGCACCGGATGAGACAACGATCACTTCTTTTCCTTTATTCCTGAGATTGATCAAGATACGAACAAACTTCTCCAGCTTCTCCAGATTGATATTTCCTGTTTCTTCATAAGTGATCGTGGAAGTTCCCACTTTGATCACAATCCTCTGCTTATTCAGCAGTATGTCTTTTCTGTCCATCTTTTTGTACCCTCTTTTTTCATTCCTGTATCTTCTATAAAATGTCGATCTGACACATCTTCATCGCCTCCAGCGCCTGCATGTGACTCTCCACCGTCACTCCTGCACAGCAGGACGCATCCACCTGTACGGGAACCTCCGGCAGAAATGCCTTACAGAGCATGGCATTGGAGATCACGCAAATATCTGTACAAAGCCCGATCAGCGTGATGCTCTCGATCGAAGTCTCTTCCTGGATCTGCTCCAGCTTTTTCACAAGCTCCCTGCTTCCGAACGTTTCTTTATCAACAGGCGCCTCTGTCAGAAGATCTGCGATCTCCTGTCTGATCTGCCAGCCTTTTGTTCCACGGATACAATGTCTGACCGGAAGTTTTTTTCCTTCTGCCGTCTCCAGATAGTTCTCTTCATGGGTATCTCTTGTCGCAAACACAATTCCATCAAATGTCTGTATCTTTTTCACTACTTCAGGAACAATCCTTTGCGCCTCTTCTGTGCCCAGAGAACCATCAATAAAATCATTCTGCATATCTACTACAACTAATATATTCATACACATTCTCTCCTAATCCACAATTTACAATACTCTTATTATAACTGATATTGGATCGCTTTCCAACAACATATTTGCATCCGCTCTGTATTCCCCTTTTTATTTTATGCATACTTTTTGAATTTTATTGTATATTTTTCACTTTTTTCCATTTTTCTATTGCATATTTATGAATTTAGGTGTATATTACTGATTAGCTTCTAAAGCGTAACGGTTTTGTCATACACGATTGGCAACAACATATCAGACAATAGAGATTTTTTAAGGAGGATATCATTATGAGTAAAGAAAAAGTTGTATTGGCGTATTCCGGAGGACTTGACACGACTGCCATCATACCATGGCTGAAAGAGAATTTTGATTACGAAGTCATCTGCTGCTGTATCGACTGTGGTCAGGGCGAAGAACTGGACGGATTAGAGGAACGCGCAAAATTATCCGGCGCTTCCAAACTCTACATTGAAAACATCATCGACGAATTCTGCGACGACTACATTGTTCCATGTGTGAAGGCAGGAGCAGTCTATGAGAACAAATATCTGCTTGGAACTTCCATGGCTCGTCCGCCGATCGCGAAAAAACTGGTAGAGATTGCCCGCAAAGAAGGCGCTACTGCAATCTGCCACGGTGCAACAGGAAAAGGAAATGACCAGATCCGTTTTGAACTCGGAATCAAAGCGCTTGCACCGGACTTAAAGATCATTGCTCCATGGCGTATGACAGATGTATGGACCATGCAGTCCCGTGAAGATGAGATCGAATACTGCAAAGCTCACGGTATTGATCTTCCATTTGATGCAAAACACAGCTACAGCCGTGACCGTAATCTGTGGCATATCAGCCATGAAGGGCTGGAGCTGGAAGATCCTGCATGTGAGCCAAACTACGATGACCTTCTTGTCCTTGGTGTTTCTCCTGAAAAAGCACCAGACGAAGGAGAATATGTCACCATGACATTTGAAGCAGGTGTTCCGAAAAGCTTGAACGGAAAAGAAATGAAAGTATCTGAGATCATCACAGAACTCAACAAACTTGGCGGAAAACACGGAATCGGAATCGTTGACATTGTAGAAAACCGTGTTGTTGGAATGAAATCCCGCGGTGTTTATGAAACTCCTGGCGGAACGATCCTGATGGAAGCACATGACCAGCTGGAAGAACTTGTACTCGACCGTGCAACCTATGAAGTAAAAAAAGACATGGGAAATAAAATGGCACAGATCGTATACGAAGGAAAATGGTTTACACCGCTTCGCGAAGCAGTCCAGGCATTTGTGGATGTCACACAGCAGTATGTGACCGGAGAAGTAAAATTCAAGCTTTACAAAGGAAACATCATCAAAGCGGGAACAACTTCCCCATACTCATTATACAGTGAATCCCTTGCAAGTTTCACAACCGGAGAGCTCTATGATCACCACGATGCAGAAGGATTTATCAACCTGTTCGGACTTCCTCTGAAAGTGCGTGCAATGAAAATGCAGGAATTAGAAAAATAGGATAAAATAAAAAGATGGCGAAAGCTCATACACGAACTTTCGCCATCTTTTATTTGAAAACAGCTGTTTATTCTGTCTCTCTGTCATTTGTCAGTTTTAATTGATCCAGTACAAAGAACAGAAGTCCCATCAGCATTCCTGTCACACAGGCAAGTACCATTCCGGAAAGCTGGATCCCGCCAAATTCTACGGAAATTCCGGACAATCCTGTCACAAAGATCACGGATGTCATTGCCATATTTCTGGAACGGCCGTAATCCACCTGCTCTTCTACCAGGATACGGATACCGGAAGTTCCGATCATTCCGTAAAGCAGGAACGAAATTCCACCGATCACCGGTCCAGGAATGGAATTGATCAGCATTGTCAGTTTTCCAATAAAGGAACAAATGATAGAAAGAACAGCTGCTCCTCCGATCACGTATACACTGTATACCTTTGTCATTGCCATCACTCCGATATTTTCCCCGTAAGTCGTTGTCGGTACAGAACCGATAAATCCGGAGATCATAGTGGAAAAGTTATCTGCAAAAAGAGAACGGTGAAGTCCTGGTTCCTTCAGCAAGTCTCTGCCGATGATCTTACTCGTCACGATCTGATGTCCGATATGCTCGGAAGCGATCACAAGAAGAACCGGCAGCACGATGACGATTGCCTCCCACTTGAATTTCGGTGCAGAAAAATTCGGAATTGCCAGCCAGGACGCCGTACTCACACTTGAGAAATCGACAATTCCACAGATAACAGCGGCCACATATCCGGCAATGATCGCGATCAGAATCGGAATTACCGCAAAAAACTTACGGAATACCACTGATCCAAGCACTGCAACTCCTAAAGTTACAAGAAATACAATCACATTTTTCGGATCGATCACCTCGTCTTTTAATCCTGCATTGGATGCCGCAGTTCCTGCCAGTTCCAGACCGATCAGTGCAACAACCGGTCCCATGGCTGCCGGCGGCAGTACTACATGGATCCAGTCAGACCCGAACTTATAGATGATCAGCGCCAGAATGCAGCCCAGAAATCCGACTGCAACGAATCCACCCAGCGCATACTCGTATCCCCATTTGCTGATCACAACTCCTGCCGGAGCAAGAAATGCAAAACTGGAACCTAAATATGCCGGAGCTTTTCCCTTTGTGATCAAGATAAATAGCAGTGTTCCGATTCCGTTCATAAACAGTACAACTGCCGGGTTGATCCCGAACACAAACGGAACAAGCACGGATGCCCCGAACATGGCAAACATGTGCTGAATACTCAGTGGAAGCAGCATCTTAAAGGGCACTTTTTCTTCCACCTGAATGATTTTCTGATTTTCCATTGAAAAATCCTCCCTATCCTTTTCCTTTGTAGTTTCAATCTTTCCTATTGTACCAGATTCTCCTGCCGATAACCAGACTTTGTTTTGAGAAATATTTAAAGCACTTCCTCAAGCACTCTTTTGACATTCTGATACGAAAGCTTATCCAGCTGACGTTCCGTCATTCCTGCCTTTTTCAAAGCATCCCATACACACTCGATCTCTTCAATCCCGCGAAGCCAGTTCTGCCCTGCCTCAAATCCATCGAAATCTGTTCCCAGTGCCACAGAATCCTCTCCGGCTTTTTGCAGGATATGCATCCCATGCTTTGCAATATCCAAAACCTCCGCTGACCGATCGCTTTGTAAAAACTGCGGATAAAAATTAAGTCCCACAACACCTCCGCATTCCCCGAGTGCACAAAGCATCTCATCCGAAAGATTTCGCGAGTGCGCACAAAGTGCGCGGGCATTAGAATGAGACGCTATAATCGGTTTTTTGCTCAGCCGGATACAATCCCAAAAGCCACCGTCTGACAAGTGAGAAACATCCACCAGCATTCCTCTTTCGTTCATTTCTTCTACCATCTGTTTTCCAAAAGATTTCAATCCCTTTTGCATCTCCTGTGCATTTCTGCTGTTCGGATATCCGATGCAATTTTCATAATTCCATGTCAGTGTGATCAGGCGGACACCTCTCTGATACAGTTCTTCAAGGCGGTTTCTGTTTCCATTTAAAACGCCGCCTTCTTCCACGGTCAGCAGTGCCAGATTGAGTTCCTCCCGTTCTGCATATTCTAACTCTTTTGCTGTTTTTATAAGCTTTAATTTCTTATTTTCTTTTGTCTCACGCTCCATACGGGCAATCATCTCGATCACCTTCTGGTATGCTTCTTCCCACTTTCCATCTGGTACACATACAAAACATGCAAAAAATTCCGCCAGCATTTTGGTCTGTTCCATTCTCTTTCGATCCACACAAAGACTGTTCTCCTCCAGCGTTTCTGCCGACAGCAGCTCACTCAATGTATCACAGTGCATATCGATCCATTTTCTCATTTTCTTCTCCTTTTTTGTTTCGGATTTACGTATAAGCGCTTCTTTTTTTACATATGCTAAAACCATCACTATTATATGACAGGAGACGCAAAAATGAAATCTGAATCTGCAAAACCTTTGATCGGCATTGTTGTCTGCGGATTGTCGGACAACCGCCAGTTTGTATCCAATCCTTATATTCAGTCTGTCCGGTATTCCGGCGGTATCCCCATCCTGCTTCCGCTGATCCGCTCAGATACCATGCTTGAACAATATCTACGGCTGTGCGATGGTTTTCTCTTCTGCGGCGGAAATGACATCACGCCTTTGTTATTTGGTCAGGAACCCAGAGAAGGCATCGGAAACACCAATATCACACTGGATCTGTTTCAGATCCGCCTGATGAAGCTGATTCTGTCTTCTGCAAAACCTGTATTTTCCATCTGTCGCGGAATGCAGATTTTCAATACTGCCTGTCAGGGAACCATGTTTCAGGATATCCGCTACCAGCCTGGAGAATCTCTTGATCATATGCAGCGATCTGACTCCCGCAGTGATGTCAGCCATCCTGTCCGGATTGAAAGGTCTTCCAGACTCTTTTCCTGTCTTGGCCGATCTGTTTACGTCAACAGCTTCCACCATCAGGCGATCGACAGGCCGGGAGTTGATCTGAAAGTCAGCGCTCTTGCCCCGGATCAGACGATAGAAGCCATCGAGCATTCTTCTCATCCTTTTGCCATTGGAGTTCAGTGGCATCCGGAATGTATGTTTCGAAGCAGCGAAAAGATGCGGCGACTTTTCCGTGGCTTTATTACAGCCGCCCAAAACTAAAAACGGAACCCACATCGGTTCCGTTTTTATACTTTTATTGAAATGTTGCCTGATTTGCATAATTGAGTGCAATATAACTTTTTCCGCGGTTCACTTTGATTTCATTTCCTGTTTCATCGTAAAAGGCAAGTTTTGATCTCTCATTGTTCGGTTCTTTTGCCCACTGTACCTTTTGTATCATCCCATTTGAAATGTAATATCCTACACTGTCAGAACCGCCATCCCAATCCAGATTTTTATGTCCTACTTCATCACGCACAGAAATTTCCGTTTCCAGAACAAACAGATTGATAAATGTAAGCGGCTGATTTGTATTTCCATCTATGTGCGGTGTTCCGTTCATGCTTTTTTGATATGTTCCTGTTGCTTCATCATACTCAAATGATGAGACACAAGCTCCAAAATTGATTTCCACTTTTTTACAGCTTTCCCCTTTTGGACTTACCGGCTCCTTGAAGCTGCCGAACTGAAATGCCGTGCGTCTCATATCCTCCGCAAGATCCATCCTGCGCCCTTCAGCCTGCGCCACCTCACCAAATCTTGTTCCGTCAAAGTATCCTGTATGTTCCAGAGAATAGCCGGCTGCCAGTCTGTTTTCATCGCGGCCAAAAAGACCTCCTGCATTATAAATCCCATCATACTGGTCCAGCTGAAGCGCCTCCAGATAATCCGCGATACCATCATCAATGCCCCAGTTTACATAAAAAGCATCATACCCCTGAGACAATGCCGGAAAATAATAGCGGCAGCTTCGAATCGGACAGATTTGTGGAACTTTCGTATAGTCTGCATAGAGAGCCATCAATCTTGTAATATCGCCTTCCACCGGAATCTCATATAGAATGTCCGCCTGTGCAATTCCATATTGCGGACGTGCCGCTTCATGATTGTTCACCATAACTGCAACCGGACGTTTTCCAATTGCTGTCTCGGACAGGTCTGCAAGACCGGTCAGCAGATTTTGATTCGCCGGAATCGTTTCCTCTTTGCTCTCTGCCTCTTTTTCATCCTTTTGCCTGGTTTTCTGTTCCGTTTGAGGCTCTTTTAGTTTCTCTTCCTGCTTTTTACAGCCAGTCATATTCAAAAGCATCGTGCATGCCATCAAAACCACAGCCGCTTTTTTCCACTGTTTCCACATTTTATCCCTTCTTTCTTCCTGTTAAAAAGCTCCCGGTTCCACTGTTTTTCCCATATTCTCATGTACCCCGTCACGGTATGCCCGCAAGATTACTTTGATATTGGAATACTTTCTGCGGACCAGCGCCCGCAGGATCAGTTCTGCTGCCATATAAATCGGACACAGGTGTTTTGCTCTCCAGCTTTCTCCGTATAAATGAATAAAATGAATGGAATTTCTGTAGCTGTAGTAATCTTTCCAGGTCATGCACTGCTTCTTATCCCTCACCGGGATGATTGCTTTGTGAAGCATTGCAGACGGGATATAGCGTATTTTGGTATAGTTCAAAGCTCTTCTTGCATAATCGGAATCATCATATAAAATGATATAATTTTTGTCTGGAACTCCTATTTTTTCCACAATCTCCCTTGTAAACAAAGGTCCTTCAAATGGCATATCTACCACTTCTACATAGTCCTGTGTCAAATTTCCGCCCCGGATCACATTTTTTCTCTTTTCTGCATATCGGAATGCACTTTTTAAATTGATTCCAACTACCACTTCATCCTCATATCGGCCGTCACTTCTTGATGGGATACAGACCCCTGCATCTTTTCCAATGTATTTCAGCAAATTGGTCAGACAGTCCGGTTCCGGATATACATCGTCGTCCATCACCCACAGATAATCCCAGGAAAGCGACATCGAAAGTTCAAACAATTTTGCAAATCCACCTGCCCCTCCTGCATTTTCCGTATTTCGGAAATAATATGTTTTCATGGATTTCCATGTGTTTTCATGAAGAACTCCTATGTCATCTTTTTCTGTAAATCCAATTTCCATCAATGTCTGATTGGTTCCATCTGTACTTTTATTATCCAGCAACAGAATTCCTGATATCTTTTTCTCTGACTGCTGCAATGCTTCCAGCAAATTCAAAAGATATTCTTTTCTGTTATATGTAACAATTGCAACATAAACTTTCTGTTCTTTCATTTTGATTCTCCATCTGCCTTTTTTACGATCTTTCGTTTCAAATGCAACAACTTCCGGTAATTTTCTACCCCGATTGTCTTTTTCAATACATTCTGTACTTTTCTTTTCAGGGATGGCTGCAGCCAGGATCCTGCATAATGATGTACTGCTATTGTCTTATCTGTAATTACCTTTTCATGCACATCCAGATCCACAGCGCAAAAATATTCGGTAGGATAAACGGCAATGCCGTCAATTTCCTGGTATTCACCATTTGTCAGAAATCCTCGTCTGCCCATCACTTCGCTTGTATATGCATTGACAGTCTTATAACACGGTCTGCCGTCTACAAGAAACGAGGATTTCTGATATTCTTCCAAAATCTCCGAAATCAGATTCAGTCCTTTGATCGATCCCATCACCAGACCCGGACTGATCAATTTTGTACTTTCAAATCCGGTAAACGCACGTTTCGCCAAGATTTCTTCCGGAATTGGCTTGAGCAATTCCACATCGGTATCAAAATAAATTCCACCAAACTGATACAATACATCAAATCTCACATAATCTGATACAAATGCCCACTTTTGATTTTCATAGGCTTCCTTTACAAAGTTTACTTGTGTCACATCATAATTGTCTTCGTTCCATTCCCGTATTTCATAGCCTGGAAGATATTTCTTCCAGGATTCTATACAGTTTAATACCAATTCTGATTTGGGATTTCTCCCAAACCAGCAATAATGAATAATATGCGGTATTTTTTCCATGTTTTGATGGTATAACGCTGTTTCGTTATACACTCCTCCCGTGTTTTATTGTGCACTGTTTAATTCTTCTGCCATCTTCAGGGCAAGTTCTACGACCAGATCGGAATTGTAATGCTGATGTTCTCCCCATCTTCCAAGACCATACACGCGGCGTGTTTTTGCCCACTCCAGCAACTCCTTCATGATCTCTGGCTTCCCGATGGTATTGAGCGGATACGCGTACTGGTTCATATATTGAAAGGTACTTTCTGTTGTTTCGTCCACTCTTGTACTGTTACATTCCGTCCAATATCCTTTGCTTCCATTACAGAAATTATGACGCACCAGAATTCTATGATAAGACAGTTCCGGATCCGGATAGTAGACCCACTGTGCTTCTGTGTCCAGATTGTCCGGGAAATACGCCGTCTGAACAGAGCTGTATTTCAGATGTCCGATTTTTTCCTTCAACTCCTGCGGCATTCCTGTGATCTTTGCAAATTCCATCCAGGGAATCGTAGAAATGATCACATCTGCAGAATACGTTTCCCCCTCTTTTGTTGTCACTGTATTGGTATCAAAATCAATCGCGTGAACCGATGCATCGTACTTAATCTGTCCTTTGATTTCTTCTGCCATTCTCAGCCATAATTCCCCATATCCATATTTTTTTGGATAAAAGAACTGAGCATGTCCCGGCTGCTCTCCATATGCTTTTTTCGTCAGACAACTCAAAAGAGTCTCTTCAAAGCTGACATTTGGCAATTTTTCCAGCCAGTATGTCCCCAGCTGGTTCAGATCCTCTCCGAACATTTTCTGGTTATACGGAATCATATAGTTCTCTGCGATCTTATCTCCCAGTTTCCAGTAGATCCAGGACACAAACTCCTGTGGCATTTCCTCTTTCAGGTTACAACCTGCCACTGCAATGGATTTTAAATACTCTACTTGATTTTCCAGTTTCATCTGCCAGATATTTGCTTCGATCGGATGGCTGATCACATCTCCGTTGACTGCAATCCTGCTGTCTCTGTCAAATTTTTCCCACTCCTCCTCCGGCATAAATTGAAACAGGAATTCGTTCACTTTTGGACGTCTCACATCCAGAAAATGTCCGCCTCCAATATCAAACGGAGAACCATCTACCTGGGTGGAACGACAAAGTCCTCCGGCCTCTTTTTCTTTTTCCAATACGAAAAATGAAGTTTCTCCCATCTGTTTCAGTCTGTTTGCGAGCGTCAAACCGGAAGGTCCTGCTCCAAGAATCAAATATTTCATCTTCATTAGTTCACACCTCTCCATAATTCCTGATATCGCTTTGCAAGTTGTTTACAATTCAGCCTTATATCAAAATTCCTGTCTCTCAACTGCTGCTTAATCTTCTCCTGATTTTTTATTCTGTCATTTTCCGCGGCTTCTTTCAAAACCGCATCTGCCCAGACTTGATCCGATGCTTCCAGTTTTAAAAATTGAACTTCATCAATAATCTTTGTCATGGAAGCGATTCTGTCGCTCAAAATACACGGAAGTCCGGCTGCCTGTGCCTCAACCAGGCCCAAAGGCAATCCTTCAAACAAAGACGGAAAGACAAACACATCCATTGCCTGAAGCCATTGTTCTACCACATCACTTAATCCCACAAATAATACATCCAGCTTGTCCTCTCGGGCCTTCTCCTCGGTTTCCTGCTTCAGCGGTCCGTCCCCTACAAACACCAGTTTTATCTTCTGATGCCTTTTTTGAAGCTCTTTTGCAATTTCCAGAATCTTTTTATGATTCTTTTCCTCACAAAACCTTCCAACATGACCAATAACCAGTTTGTCCTCTAAGTCATATTCGTTTCTTAGCCTTTCTCTGACAACCGGATCATACTGAAATTTTTCCAGATCGATCCCATTTGAAATCAGAGAAAACGGCATCCCTTTGTACAGCCATTTTCCTGCCGCATCACTGCACGCATATCTGCAATTACACCACTTCAAAAAGAAGGGGCGCAGTATTTTGTCACTTGTTGTATGTGTACATGCTGTACTATGTGCATGTGCAGCTCTTACTTTGATCCCTGCTAATTTTGCCGCCAGCATTTCTACTGCCATCGTTCCACTGCATCCATGTACATGGATAATCTGATACCCTCCTTCTTTCAGGATTTTTCGCAGCTTCATCACATATTTCAGCGGATTTCGATTCCGGTAGGGCAATTGATAGTTTCTCCGGCCTTTTTGTTCCAAAAATGTTTTCAATTCCGGAACAGCTTCATTGATCGTCACCAGGTCCATCTGGATTTCGGGATCTTCCTGATATAAAAAATAATTTTTGATCACATTTGTGATTCCATCATATCCACACTTTGTCGTTTCGACCACCAGTACTTTTATCATATCTGCCAAATTCCTTTCCCAGGCACGACTTTTTAAAGACGACCTGCTTTTTTCTCCTGTCTGCGGAACTTTCTGTAATAAGAGAAAATCCGCAGATCTTCCACATATCGTTTTACAAGACGCTTTGGATTTGTCATACAGCGATGCAGCCATTCCAACCCATGATCACACATCCATTTCGGCGCACGTTTTACACTTCCTCCGATAAAATCCAATGCCGCTCCCATAGAATAGGACACAGGAATCTGATATTTTTGCATATTTTCATAAATGAAAATATCCTGCTTCGGGGAACCCATTCCCACAAAAAGCTGATCTGCCTGAGATTCTTTTAACATTGAGATGATTTTTTCCATCTCCTTTGGATCTTTTTCAAACCCCATCGGTGGGGAATAGGTACCTGCACACTGAAATCCCGGATATCTTTGTTCCAGATTTTTGGCTGCATTTGCGGCTACTCCCGGACCTGCTCCCAGCAAAAATATCCGGTATCCTTTTTTCGCAGCCCGTTCACACAATAATTCCATTAAATCCGGACCTGAAATTTTTTCAACGATTGGACGTTTTAACCATTTTGCCATCCAAATGATCGGTTTTCCATCTGTAAATACGATTTCCGCATCCTCAAATATTTTTTTAGAAACGGGATTTTCGATCACCCGCAGCGCCTGATCCACATTCACTCCGACGATCTGGCAGATTTTTCTCTGTGCAATACACTGATCTACATGATCCAAAATCTCCTCCGCCGTCAGGTTGTTCAGCCGTATTCCTAAAAAATCAACTACTTTTTTCTGATCCATGTTTTCTCCTTTGATTGTCTATCTTTCATTTTTTTCTGCCTTTAACACACTTTGCTCGGATGTTTTTCGGCTTTCTTCTTTTGACAGCCGCATCACTTCTCCGGATTCAAGAGACAGTGCCGGTGCACTCAATGACTGAATCTGCCATCCATCCTCCTGTCTGCAAAGGGTATAGCCTGTCAGATAATTTTTCCCGTTGTATGAATATAATCCGGCATATTGTTTGACTGTCTCTGTATTTTCCTCAGTTTCTATTGGAATCACTTTGATCAAATCCAGATATACCATATATTCCGGGTTCAACTTTCCGCGCAGCTTATTCAGCTGTTCTTCGCTTTTCCCGTACAATCTTGCATCTTCCGTACCTAAAAATCCATACAGCATTGTTTTTAACTCTTTTGCATATTCTCCCTGTTTTTTCAACAGTTCCGGGGATGTATCCTGACTGGATTCTGTTGTTGCAAACGCCAGCGCTCTTGTCAGATCCCCCTTTTCAATTGCATAAATAAACTGCTCCACTGCCCGCTGCGGTGTTTTTTCTGAAATTGGCATCGCCTGAAAATAATTGGCACCTGTCAGCTGATTTGGAAGCACATACGTTTTTTTTGCCTCGCGCATCTCTTCCATCTGCACACAGGCAGGTATATCCGTTTCATAGAGAAGCCCTTCTTTTAGTGAATGGATTTTCCAGTTTTTCTCATATCGTACTGCCGTAAACCCCAGTCTGTAACTCTGTTCCCCACATTTCACATAAATTTCCAGTTCACTGACTTCCTGAGCCGCCAGACACTCTGCCAGCTGTTCTTCTCGTTCTTTCTCCTTTTTCTCTGCAATCTCCAGCACTTCCAACGTCTCTATCTCCGGAATTTCTGTCGACAATTCTTCAAACTGCTCAATATATGCTTTGGTCATTTCTGCCGATGTAAGCGGAAAATAATACGAATAATCTGATGTTGGAGCCGGCAGATCTATAAGCTGCATCCCCGGGAGTTCCTCTGCTGTCTTTACAAAATTGATCTGCAGAGCTGTCTCATCAATTGCACATCCTCTAAGTGCCATATCAAGGTCGTTCTTTTTCAAGGCACTCAACATATATAACACTGCCTCTTCTTCCTCTGAAAAAGAAGTGATCTCACTTTCTTTCTGAAGACTTTCTGTAACATTTAATACTTCTGACTCTTCCTTTTTCGCCTGCCAGCGCATTCCCAGAATCAGCAGGATCAAACAGAATATGACGATGCCATTGAAAACAAAAGGCCATTTTTTTTCCATTTTTTTCATATATTCTTCTCTGCTCCACTTATTTTTTTCTGTTTTCTTTTCTTTCCTGTTTCTGCAAACAAAATCCAAAGAAATGGATTATATGAAATATCCAGCAAATGCTGTTCCATAATACTCTGAAATGCAATGATCGCAAGAATCCACAAAAGCACCCAGTCTTTTTCTTTTCTTGCTCTCAATCCGATGATCCCCCACAAAATGAGAATCATCACGAACATGATCAGACCATACTGCAGCAAAATGGAAATATAGGAACTGTCCAGGAAAAAGTAATTCAATGGTGTCTCTGTACTTCCTCCATTGCCCTGCATGGGAATATACTGTCCGAATATGGAAAATCCATAGACCTCCATCCCTTTTTTGGAAAAAGAAAGCCGCTGACTCAAGATTGAGTCCAGTTTCAAAAATATACTGCTTCCTTTTGTATAAAGCATCGATAAAATCAGGATTCCCGCAGCACAGATGGTTCCTGCCGATGCAAGCAGACCAGAAAACCATGATGCCATCTCATACTCTTTTTTCCTTTTTTTTGCATCGTCTCTTCTGATTTTGGTATAGAAAAGGACACCTGCCAACAGCCAGATACACAACGCATTTGTTCTTGCTCCGCAAAAAATGTAGATCAGTCCGCCGATCAGAACCGTAATTGCCAATTCCACATATTGTATTTTTTTTCTTCTCAAATAAAAATAGCAGAGTAATAAAAAGAGTACGTGTGCCCCGAAATCTGTCGGATAACCGATTCCAAATGCCATTCTGGTCATTCTTCCCGGCTGTGCATAGGACAGATTTTCAATGATTCCCAGCAAAGAGGCTCCGATGGTTACAAACAATGCGGTTGCGATCGTCACGGTATACACACGAATCAACTTTTCTGACGCGATTTCTTTGGCTCCCAAAATCAAAAGCAATGTATCCAGCAGAATTTCTTGTCCATTTCTGTTTTTTACTGCCAAAAATACTGCGATCAAACCAATTTCAAAGACAAACTCTTTCCAATTGGATTTTTTTTCGCTCACACTTGCCTTTACTACGATCAAGGCAATCATGACCGTTCGAAGATCACTGACAAAAAAATCTGGCCATGACACCCAAAAAGTTGTTGTCCACATAAAGAAATACAGGCAAAACACCGCAAACACTGTCAGATATAAATTTTCCAGTACTTTCTTTTTATTTTCCAGTAACTTCTCTTTCATATTTTCCCTCACTCTATCTGTATCTCTCTCTTTTCATCGTCTATTTTTTTCGGACAATCGCATGAATCCCCGAGTTTAGAATTTCAGATACAAAAGGTTCTTTCAGGAGCAGAAGAACCACTGCATATCCTCCGAAAAATACGATTGCCGATACAAGAAGTGTTACAAACACTCCGGAATCGATCCATATCTTAACAGGAATCGTCATTACGGATGCCACTGCCAGTGCAATTACGATTTTCCAGCATTGTACTTGCCGGATATAACTCCACAACACATCTCTCAAGAACCAACATTGAAGCAGAAGAACCATCCCTTCTGCCAAAAGTGTTGACAAAGCGGCTCCATTTGCTGAAAATTTAGGAATCACGATCAGATTCAGCACAAAATCCAGAATCGCACCACCCCAGATGGAATACATGACTTCCCGTTCTCGTCCATTTGGAGTCAGAATCTGAATTCCAGTGACGTTGGAAAGTCCGATCAAAAGCACCGTGGGCATTAAAATCATCATCGGACCGACTGCAGGCAGAAACGCCTCACCTGAGAGCAGCAAAATGGATTCTCTGGCAAAAATACTAAAATATACGGTCACTGCACTTGCAGCAACAAATACAAACCGAAATGCCTTTCCCACCATCAGCTGAAACGCTTTTTTGTCCGCTGTCTCAATATAATAGGATAATCTTGGCAGCAGCACGGTTCCAAGCGATGTCACACATGTCACCAGGACTGTCTTTACCTTAATTCCTGCATTATAATATCCTACCGCTTCATTGCTCTGCAAAAAACGCAACATCACAACATCCAGATTCAGGTAAATACTTGCACCGGCTGACATGGCAAAAAATACCATGATGTGCTTCAAATGTTGTTTGAACTGATAGGTACCAGTCTTCTGAAATGTCACAAACTTTCTAAGACAGATAAAGTTCAGCACATAAGATCCAAAGGATGCGATGACATATACGCCTCCGTAAATCTGATAGTCTGAGCTCTCTTTCACCAGTAAAAACATCAGGATCATCCCGATCACTTTAAATAAGATTGAACAGGTTGTAATGTAAGAATACTGTTCCAGTGCATTATACAGCCACTGCACTCCTATGGTGTTCAGTCCGATCCCAAGTCCAACGATCAGAAGCAGTGTTCGCTCCTGTGCAAACTCCGGTATAACAAACAGGGAAATTCCAAACACAATGTACGTCAGAAGTGTTGTTCCTCCACTGATGATCAACAGTTCCTGAACGGTCTTGGAGAGTTTTTCTTTGTTGTCTCTTACAATCGCACATGCCCGAACCCCATATGTCGGGATTCCCAAGGAGGCAAACATTGTAAAATATGTGACCACAGATGTCGCAAATGCTACTTTTCCACTTCCTTCTACCAGAAGCACTCTGGAAATATAAGGAAATGTGATCAGCGGAAAGATGATTCCCGCCACTGTCAGAATCGCATTCATGATAAAATTGTATTTGACAGAATGTATCTTCATTTATTCCTCCATATTGTTTCTCTTTCTTGCCAGTTTCCGGATGAGCCGATACCCCCTGAATCCGGTTCTTCTCAAAAGGCGAAGTGTCCCACTTTCTCTTCCGGACAGCTCATAGATCGTTTTGCTCGTTTTCCTCAATTGTCTGTCAAACTCCAGAAACTGTTTCTGTGTCTCCGTATTTTCCTCCGGAAAGCTCAAAAAAATGGTAACCTGATCTCCGATCATCTGTGCGATCCGTCTGGCAATATACGCCGTTTTTTCTGAATTTCCTGCATTTTCCCGGTATTCCTCAAAAAATTGGCTCAGATGAAAAATCACACGGATATGATCTTGTATATGTCTTTGATATCCCCGGATGCTCACGCTTTGTGTTTCCTGTGCCAGACGATACATATAAACAGGCTCCGGATAATATACAACGGTTTCCACATATGGTACCGGAAACAGCACATACTCCACATCCACATAAAAACAATGTTCATCCAAACGGATCTGATGTGTTTTTAAAAGATCCGTTCTGATGATCAGCGCATGCATAGGTATCTGCACCTTCTCTGCCGCATTTTCAAATCGGATTTCTCTGCAGACATCCAATGCAGGAAACTGTTTTCTCACCTGCTCTTTTGTCTTATCATTCACTTCACAATAATCTGTCACCACATAGTCGGCCCCGCATGTTTTCAGTCTGCGCACCACTTCGATCAATGCCTCTGTATTGACCCAGTCATCTCCATCCACGACTTTGAAAAATGTTCCTCTGCTCTGTTCGATCCCGCAATTGATTGTTGAACCGTGTCCTCCGTTTGTTTTGGAAATCACCCGATAGGTCTGCGGATAACGTTTCTCATATTCTTTTCCAATCTTTGCTGTGCCGTCTGTTGAACCATCATCTACGATCAACACTTCCACATCTTCCAGAATCTCTTCATTTCTCAAGGATTCCAACGTCTGACGCAAATACTTTTCCACATTGAACGATGGAATCACAACTGTTAACACTTTTTCCATTCTTATCTCCTGTTACTTGTTTTTCAGCCTGTCCATCCCTTTTCGCAGTACAGACAACATGCACATTCCTGCATAGCATCTGTGCCTGAGCAGCAATAAAAGGATTTTGTCTTTTCCTGATAACTGTCGGATATAGGGATTCTCTTTCCAATCCGGATACTGAAGATCCAAATACGATCTCCACTCTTTCAGGCACGGATTGTTTCTGTCTTTTAACACCACTTCTTTGGATGGTACAAAATATAAATGCTCAAATGCCAGATATTCCAGCTCTTTTTTGTACTGTTGTTCCATCCCTTTTTCTTCCAGCAGATTGCTTACATCCGAAATTGCTTTTCTTCGCTCTTCCCAGCCCTTTTCAAAAGCTCCGCTCCGCATAATCGATCCTACTCTGAGCACGTAAAAATACAAAGGATCTCCTTCCAAATATACGACCCGTCCCGCCTGCAGCAAAATCCGCGGAATGACTGACAGATCTTCAAAGTTTCTTCCCTCCGGATAGACAATCTGTGTCATTTCCCAAAAACTGCGTTTATACAGCTTGTTACATGCAGATGGAGTGATCAGCAGAAGCTGTGGAACACTCTCTGCATGGATGACCTGCCCGGCAGGCAATGCAGATGTTCTTGTTTGTTTTCCTCCGCTGCACAATTCGATTTCCTGATAGTCAAAGACAACCACATCTGCCTGATTCTGTTCTGCACATGACACCGTCTTTTCCACCAGGCTTGCAGACACATAATCATCACTGTCCACAAACAGCAGATACTCCCCCTTCGCTGCCGAAATTCCGGCATTTCTTGCGGAACTCAGCCCACCGTTCTGTTTATGTATGACCCGGATTCTTTCATCTGCTTCGGCGTATTGATCACAAAGCTCACCGCTTCGGTCTGTCGAACCATCGTCCACAAGAATCACTTCTATGTTCCCCATGGTCTGCCGAATCAGACTTTGTATGCACGTTTCAATGTATGGTTCCACATTATATACCGGAACGATAATACTTACCAAAGACATATCCATCTCCTCATCTGTTTTCTCTGCTCTTCCAATGTATAGCACTTCATCTGTTCTGTCATCTGCACCTGCGTTCTGTCATACCTGGATATTTTTAAAATCTCTTCTGCCCAGATTTCCGGTGATTTATGCAGGCTTAAAAACACACAGTGATCCTGTATCTGAACTTCTTTTGTAATCGCATCACTAAATACACACGGTAGCTGCATACACTGTGCCTCTATCCCTACAAGAGGAAGTCCTTCAAATCTGGAGGGCAGTACAAAAACATCCATTCCCTGATAATAAGATCCGATGTCTTCTTTTTGTCCCGGAAACCGTATCTGTTCCTCTATATGAAACTTTTGTGCTAATTTTCGGATTTTTTGCTCATTTTCCCCTTTTCCAAGGCACCATAACCGGGCATTGGGACATCTTTTTAAAACCTCAGCCATCACCCGAACCAGAAACTCCTGGTTTTTCTGATAACAGAAATTTCCAACATGTCCGAGAACCAACGTATCTGTCCGGGGAACCTGCATTTCCATGCGCACTTGTTTTCTCATCTCTTCATCATACCGGTAATACTCCATATCAACTGCATTATACAATATTTGGAATGCTTCGGATTCTACGATTCGTTTGGGATACATCCAGTATCCCGCTGATTTCGAACAGGCATAATGCCGTGTTCCGAGACGGAATAAAAAGGTTCTGCAGATTTTGTGCAGTACGTCATACAACAGTCTTTTACAGACATTCCCACAGTCATTTCCACCCGAATGGCTGTGAAGGATCACTTCCTTCACACCGGCATCTTTTGCAGCTTTTGCGCCAATAAAATCCATTGCTGTTGAAATATTCAAATATACAACATCATACCCGTTCTCTTGGATAATCTTTTGCATCTGCCGATACTGTGTCACAGGATGCCATAAACTGGATACCTGAAACACTCTGCTTTTATATTTTTCTAATCTTTTCTTCAGCTCGTATGCACTGCGGTCACTCAAAAAATCAATCTGAATGTCTTCTTCCCATACCTGCTCTATAAATCGAAGCAGGTAGCGATCAATGCCTCCGGATGTTCCATCCATAATATATCCGACCAGTATTTTCTTCTTCATAAACTACATCCTTTATTTCACTGTCTGCTCTTGATCCTGATAAATTCCATGGATCAGATATCCGCCAAATACCCAGAATATACATGCTCCCGGCGAATTGGTATAAAACCCTTCCAGTAAAAACATCATTGCGATCAATATCATCAAAATGGAACATAACAGCATCCCGTCGTAATTTCTTATCCCGGATTTTTGAAATGCTTTCCAAATATACCGACAAAAATAGAGAAACATCCCTACAAGCAAAATTGCCCCGATACTTCCCTGATACACCAGCACATTGATCAGCTGATTATGGAGATTGTGGTAATCTCCCTGCGAATTTTCTATAATGTATGTTCCTTTTACGTTCTCCTTTGCATAATCCACCACCGTGGAATACCCTGTTCCATATACCGGAGATGTCTTCCAGATCTCAATACCGCTTTTCCAGAGCTGAATCCGGCCATTGCTGACGTCCTTCTGCAGATCCTGTTCTCTCCCGGTTTGTATCTCCTGTGGTTTCTGCACCGGATCCACCGCCTGCGTATTTTCTGCCACAGGTACCTGCTGCTGATTGTATGCTTTTTTCATGAGATGCATTCCGGAAAATACCAGGATCACTGCCGCTGCGATCATCAGCCCTCCTGCAATCCCCCGCTTTGTTCTGTCCTTCTTATCTGCTGACTGTATCTGAGTGAACAGAAAATACGCACCACATCCTGCGCACAACATCAATGCACTGGTTCTGGAATCTGAAAATCCGATGTACAGCACAGAAAGCAGCATTGGAAACAGATAGATGTATCTCCACCATTTTTTTACATTCCAAAAAAAGTACAACGCCATCAATGTACAAAGGGCATGAAATCCTGCACCGTAATTTGGATCGGTATAAATGCCCCACAGCCTTCCCCAGTGGTATCCTGACAGCATGACTTCACCACTTTGTGTGATCCACTTCAGTGCGGTTCCCTGAAGCAGCTGCCAGAAAGAACATATTGCTGCGATCATACTGTACCCCAGCATCACATGGGATAAAATCCGAAATTCCTTCTCATAAGATTCCCTGCTCCGATCCAGCTTACAAGTATACAAACATCCCATCTGCAAGATCATCCAGATCATCCATTTGAAATTTTCAGACATTCCATATCTTCTGTTCATAAAGGAGGACAATAGAAAACTCAGAACGAACAACGCCATCCACGACAGTCCCGGCATACGAATGTAATGCTTCCAATCCGCTGCCCGGAGAAATAGAAGAATCCCTCCAACTCCCAGCACCATTTTCACCAGAATTGGCTGCAGCGATGAATCGTAAATGAACGGGCAAAATGTTCCTGCTGCGAGCAGGAAATATAAAATTTTAAAGATCAATTCTACGTTCTCTTCGTATCGCCTTAATCGTGTCATCATTTTTTACCTTTCTGCCTTGACTTTGGAGTAAAGTACCGGCATCTTTTCTCTGACCAGATAGATTCCTCTTCCTAAAACCAGACAGAGCCCAACCTGTTTCCATTTCAGACATCTCAATGCAATTTTTAAACTGAAGCTGTCCTTCGCTTTCGCTCCCGGTATCAATTCCCGGAACAAAGGTCTTTCAAACAAATTCCTGCACCATTTTTTTCGCATCCTATATGACATGTTTGCTTCTTTGCTGCAGTTTCTCTGCAGTGCGGAAAGAATATATCTTCCATACAATCCGCCCAGTATTGCCCGTACATTCTCATTATCAAGCTTCCAGCTGCGATACTGATTGAGTATCATCGCAATTCTCCATTCGTGAAGTTCATAATAATTTTCCACAAATTTGTTTGTCAGGTTCATTTCCACTCGTTTTGCATAATGGTACGGTGTGATTGCCAATAGATTCATTCTTTGAATATTCATACAATATTCGACATTAAATTTGATATCTTCGATCAATTTCACATCGGTATACCACAGATTCTGTGATCTCAGATAATCCAGGTTATAAAATTTGTTCCAGGCATATCCATACAGCGTCTGCTGCTCCAGCCGGATGAACTCTTTCCGCAGTGTTTCCTGAGTGGTAAAATACTGTTCTGTCGGAGAGATCGGATGGGAATACTGCAGGTGTCCGTCCGGAGCATAATACTCTTCCTGCAGTCCAAACAGAACCATTTCTGCACGGTTTTTCTCCAACGATGCCGCTACAGCCTGCATCAATTCCGGTTCCACCCAATCATCCGGATCCATAAACCAGATATATTCTCCGACTGCCTCTTGGATCCCTGTGTTTCTTGCAGCACTAAGCCCCTGGTTTATTTCGTGATGTACGATGCGGATACGAGAATCTGTTTTTGCAATTTCGCAGGCAATCTCTGCACTTTGATCACAAGTACAATCATCAATCACAAGCAGCTCCCAGTTTTCAAATGTTTGTGCCTGAACACTTCGGATTGCTTTCTCAATATACTTTTCTACACCATATGTTGGCATCACCACACTAAATACCGGTCTCATTTTTATCCTGCCTTTACTTTCTCTTTGTGATCAGACTGCTGATCATTGCTTCTATTTTCCCATAGGATACCGGTCGGTCGAACTGTTCTTCTGCAATCTTCCTTGCCCGGTTTCCCATGTCGTTTCTTTCTGCCTCATTTTCGTACATCCACTCCACGGCATTTACCAGCTCCCTGACGTCTTCTGGCTCAATATTGATCCCAAATCCGTCCTGCTCCACTTTCTTTCGAAATTCCGGACTCATACACGTATTGATCATCGGTTTTCCCGCCGCCAGATAATCTCCGATTTTCGTGACAATACTTTGCGGTGCCTTTCGCACAAACGAATTGATCAAAACATCTGATTTCACCAGATATGCCGCCATCTGTTCATACGGCACATATCCTGTAAATTTTACATTTTGGATCTTGCGCTCTTTTGCCAGATTTTCCAGCATCTCTCTCGTCGGACCGTCTCCCAGTATCTGAAACCGGATCTTCGTTTTTCCCTGCTTCATCAACTCCTCTGCAGCCAGTACCATGGTACGAATGTCATAGCTCGTTCCAATTGTCCCTGCATATGTCACCCAAAATGTGCCTTCCTCTTTTTGTACTTCATCCGCATGCTGTTCTGCTTCTCTGTCAAATACGGAAATTTCATTTCCAACATATACCGTTTCCTTTAACACATCCCGCTTTTGATTTAAAAACGGTCTGTCACGATATTCGTCCGATGTTCCAATGACACCGGATGTCAGCGAATACACCTTTTCTGCATCCCTTTTGAGCGGATAAAATAAAAGATCGCTGACGATCGGAATATCAAAAACCATACGCATTGCTTCCGGCCAGAGATCGTTTACATCTGCCACAAACGGGATCTTGTTTCGATGCGCATACTCTGCCGCTGCAAGTGCCACGTCATTTGGAGGGATTTCTGCATAGATCAGATCATAGTCCCCTTCTTTTTCCAGTAACTTTCTTAAATTTTCTGCTGCAATTTTATGACTTCTTACTCTTCTCAAATCGATATTTTTCCGATATCCCGGCTCATATATAAATTTGATCCCAAATGGGTAGCTTTTCTGGTCAACAGATTCCAGATCCCTTTGCTTTTTTTCCCAATGTTGAAAGGTAGTCGTGATCAGATCTACTTCGTATCCTTTTTTCACGAGAAATTCACACAAATACCGAAATCTTGTGTATCCTTTTTCGCCGTCCAATTTTACTCCCATGGTAATCACTGCTACTTTGCTCATTCTCATTCCTCTTCCAAACTGCTATTTTAAAACCGCTGCTACTGTCATCAGCATCAGCTTCATATCTCTCCAGATACTAAATTCCTTCAGATATTTCAGATTGTACTTCATCTTTTCCGGAAGAATATATTCTCTGTAAATTTCATCCACACTCTTTCCGGTTTGTTTCTGATATGCGCCAATCCGTTCATCTTCATCTTTATACATAATACTTGCATAGGATGTAATACCTGCCGGGAGAAACAGCGTCGCCATCATCTCCTCCGAATACTGATCGACATATTTCTCAACTTCCGGCCGTGTTCCCACAAAGCTCATCTCACCTTTTAACACATTCAACAGCTGCGGCAGTTCATCCAGACGAATTTTTCGTAACAGTTTTCCAACTTTTGTCACACGATCGTCCTGACTGCTGGTGACAAGCGGCCCCTTTTTATCTGCACCTGTAATCATGGTTCGAAATTTAAAAATTCGATAGGTCATCCCATATCTGGTGACACGTGTCTGCCTGTAAAAGATCGGTCCTTTCGTATCCAGTTTAATGGCCGCTGCAATCAGCAGCATCACCGGAGATAGGAGTACAGTCAAAACAACCGCACAAAAAAAATCAAGAACCCTTTTCCATAAAATTTGTATTTTCTTTTGCTGCAGCAGTTCATAATATGGATAAGTTTTTTCATTTTTGATTCGCTCCGGTAAGTTTTCCCATTTTATCATTACTGATTTTTCCTCAATATTTCTGTAAATTTTTCAGTCACATACGAAACCTGTTCATCACTTAAACACGTATGCAGCGGAAGTGTGATCTCGTTCTCAAACATCCGATAAGAATTGGGATAATCTTCCATCTGAAATCCCATATTCTTGTAAGCCGTCAATAGCGGAAGCGGCTTATAATGCACGTTGCTGGCAATTCCCTGCTCTGCAAGCTGCAAAATGATCTGATTGCACGCTTCTCTTGTCTTTCCCGGCAATCTTGTCAAATACAGATGTCCATTGGAAATATGGTCCGTATCGTAATGATTCAAAACCTGAATCGGGTACTGCTTAAATGCTTCATCATATCTTTCTATGATACTTCTTCTTCGATGCAAAATTTCCGGATAACGTTTCAATTGTGACAGGCCGATGGCCGCTGTAATATCTGTCATATTGCATTTGAAGTAAGGTGCGATCACATCATATTCCCAGGCTCCGGCTCTTGTTTTTTCCAATGCATCTTTAGACTGTCCATGGAGGGAGAGCAGCATAAATTCTTTATAGAGTTCCTCTCCGTCTATCCCCGCCTGTTCGATCTGCTCTGACCATACAAGGGCACCGCCCTCCGCTGTCGTCAGATTTTTCACGGCATGAAAAGAATAACAGGTAAAGTCTGCGATCTGGCCGCACATCTTATGTTCGTGTGATGCTCCAAATGCATGTGCCGCATCCGCCATAACCAGTATCCTGCCCAGTTTTTTCTGCCGTTCGCAGCCTGCATGAAAAAGTGCTCTTTTCTCTTCTGCTATTTTAAAAATCTCATCGTACTTGCTGTACACAATTCCTGCAAGATCTACACAAATAACCGCTTTTGTTCGCTCCGTAACAGCTTCTCTCACCTTCTGCGGATCCATTTCATAGGAATCTGGCAAAGTATCCACAAGGATCGGCACAGCCCCTGTATGGCAAATTGCACTACAGGTTGCTGTGTAAGTATATGCAGTTGTGATCACTTCATCTCCCGCACCGATTCCCATTGCACGAAGTACCATTTCCATACATGCTGTTGCAGAGTTCAGACAGACTGCCCGTTTTGTTCCAACATATTCTGCAATTTGTTTTTCAAATTCCTTGGTCCTTGGTCCGGTTGTGATCCATCCGCTTCGCAAAGCTCTGGCGACTTCCTGTATTTCTTCCTCTTTAATGTCCGGCGGCGAAAACGGTACATTTATCTTGTTGCTCATCATTTACCGCGCTGTCCTTTCTCACAATTCTTTATTGTGCGATTTCTGAATCCGAAAATGTTTCTCCGGCTTTTACTGCAGCAATTGCTGTCTGAATCGCTGCCACTGAATTCTGATCCGGCTGTGTGACATACAGTGGTGTTCCCACCATGGAAAAGCACTCTTGTGTATCTCCCATTCCTTCTGCAGACATCGATTTGATATTCCATGCTCCGCCTTCTGAAAGCTGATTTTTAACCAATGTCTGAATCTGCTCTGTTGACATATTTGTATCTACATTTCCACTGACACTGTTAAGCAGACCATTCGCTCCGGTCAAAATTGCCGGTGAAATTGCTTTCTTGATCATCGCTGTGATCACAGCCTGCTGATTTCTTCCACGCTGGAAATCACCGCCATCCACATTTTGCCGTTCTCTTGCAAATGCCAGTGCCTGTTCTCCATTGAAATGATTTTCTCCCTGGATTACATCCATAACCAGTCCACTGTCATCACTTGTTGTAAATGCCTGTTCTGAGATCACATCGATTCCACCAAGTGCATCCACCATTTCTACCAGAGACGTAAAGTTCACTCTTGCATAGAACTCAATGCTTGTATTATACAACTGCCCCAACGTAGACATGGACGCATCCACTCCATAAATTCCGGCATGTGTCAGTTTATCCCGCATATCTCCGGAAATTCCCGGAATCTGCACATAGTAATCTCTCGGAGTTGTCACCAGAAGTACCTGATGTGTATTTGGATTGACGACTGCCAGAATATTCACATCACTTCTGCTGTTCGTTTCAATCGCACCGTACACGTCAATTCCACTGATGTACACGGTAAATGTCTCATCTTTTACCTCTACCTGTGCTGCTTTATTTTCTACCTTCGATTTCACTTCATATGTATAGATGACTTTAAAGTTTTCCTGTTCCTCGCCAAGCCCTTCTTCCAACATCTGGCTGTATGCATCATTGTAGATAATTGCCTGAACTTCGCCGCTGTGAAGTGCTGCTGCCTGTTCTGCAACGGATCCATACTCCACGGCCGCAATCTGGCTTCCCAGTTTCTCATTGATATTTGCAACTGCTGCCTCCACATCCGAACGCTGCAATGCGTACTGCACACCAAACTGATACGATGCTGCATCTTCCAGTTTTTCAGCCGGATCCGATTCCTTGACCGCTACCACCATTTTCGTGACTTTCGTATCTCCGCCACTGATATTTTCAATTACATTTGTTGTCTTAAAAATATAATAGGATCCGAAAATCAGCCCAATGCTTAATAAAATACTGATTACTTTTCCCGCAATTCCCTTCTTTTTAGAAAGAAGCTGCGTGGATACCACGCATACAAAGAAAAGCAGAAGTACCAGTCCGATTATTGTGACATATTTTGCCGGCAATAAATTCATAAGCCACAGCGCTACAAAAAACACTGCCGATGCGATCAGTTGTACTGCACATATGCATAATCCTATTTTTCTGCTGATATAATTCATTTTTCTTTCCTCTCATTTTGCATTTTATTCCCAGACAAATTCCGTCTCCCAAACATCTACGCCTGAATCTTCAAACACTTGTTTTAATCGTTCCCGCAGTGCTTCTTTGGTAACGCCTCTTTTCAGAATGACCTGAAGAAATCCTCCGCCGCCTGCACCGGAAATAAACCTTCCATCGATCATGTCCTCGCAGGACTCAAAGATCTGATCAATACAGGTATTGGTAGATCCCTGATCCAGCAGCTTTGATACTTCCCAGTGTTCATTCAATAACTTTGCGAATGCATCGATATTTCCCTGTTCCAATTCAAATCGCATCAGCACTGCCAGGCGTTTCATTTCTTTTAAAGCCTCGATCGATTCTCTTCTTCCGCCGATATAATTTCCAACAACTTCTCTGAGCAAGTTTCTTGCCAGACGCCTCTGTCCCGTATAGATCAGTACAAATCTCTCCTGCAGTTCTTTTTTGGTGTCCTGATCCAATTCCAGATAAGTCACATGTATTTTCTGTCGGATCCCCGGACGTGAAGTAATATATTTTACTCCCGGAGTCAGGCCGCCAACCTGATCCTGCCATCCGCCGCCGGTACTCATAATCTGTTCCATATTCAAGACCAGTTCATACACCTGGCTGTCTGACCAGCTCTGCCCCAGGAACTCTCCGATGGCTTTCACACAGGCCCCGGAAAGGATACTGCTTGTTCCAAGTCCTGACCCCTTCGGTACATTACAAACTTTGGTGGACAGATAAAAGCCTCCGCCCATTTTTTTCAAAATTTCTCTCAGCTCTGCATGTCCATCAAGCGGAATCACTCCGCAGGCGATCAAGGCTGCTTTATGTAGCGCAAATGAATCATATGGGTTATGGCAGTCTTGAATTTCTTCCACCGTTTCCGCTTTTCCATATGCATAAAAGTCCAGACTTGCAAATTCAATTCGATATTCCGGGATCTTTTTTATTTCCACCTCAATTGGCTTTTCTCCTTTGAGTAAAATCGGTGCATTTAAAACTACTCCTCCGTTTTCATTGCAGTATGGCGGAGTATCCGTCCAGCCGCCGCCCCAGTTTACCCGGACCGGAAGTTTTATCTGTACTACTTCTTTTGCGATCTTATAATCTGCCGCATGACGAATAAAACTTTTCTGAAACAACATCTTCTGTATTTCTGAAAAACATTTTTGTTCCACCAGATCATATGAAGCACCATGAAATGTGACTGACTGATATTTCATGGAGCGTGAAATTGCATAGAGCACTCTGATTTTCTCTGAAAATTCCATATGATCTGCTTTTTCCATCAAAATTTCATACTGCTTTTCATTCAATTCTTCTTCACCGAAGATTTTCAATGCCGCGATATAATTTTCTCCGCCTTTTAGTGCCTTTAAAAAGCGTTCAATCAGGATTCTGTTTTCCAGTTCTTCATTCCATTCTACAAAATGTGCAGTATCCCCCTGTGCAAAAGATTCACACAAGCTATATCGTTTTCTTGCCTTCCATGCACAAACTTCCTCTTCGTCTGCCTCTTTGCAGCTCATCTTCCACAAAAGCAGCGCTTCCTCGGCCGCCTGATCTTGTGCAGGATGTGCAGAGTAAAGCTTTGCATTCCAAAGAGAATGATCCTGTGTATCCCAAAGATCATCTGTACATAACCCGTTGTCTTCTAAAAACGTCTGCAATGTCCCTTTTAAAAATCCTGCGTTTTCTTCCAGGGTCTTCTTCGGGTTATCCGTTACTGCATATGTACGCACAAGATATGCGTTTTGCTCTTTCAGACGGATCCCATGCCACACGGTGTCTTCCGGCACAGTCATATCCTGCAGGATCATTTGGGATACGATTGCCCCCCTTTTTACGACCGTACTGCCTGCAAGCCAGCTGCTCTCAATATAACATCCGTCTTCCAGTACCACGTCTTTTTCCAGCAGCCCGTCATGGATGGCGCTTTCCACTCTCTGTGTATTGGTAAATACGTTGGGTCTCCAGTCCAGAAATTCATAATCATTGATCTCTTCTGTCAATAATTTCAGAAGTTCTGTTGTTGTTCCAAAATGAATAAACTCTGCCGGCGACAGGCACACCAATTTCATCTGGAATTTACAAAGTGTTTCCCAGATTTTTTTTCTGCATACCATCAGCTCTTCGCAGTAAGTTCCTTCCGGCTGCTCATTATAATACTGTTCCAGTGTGGAATCTGACGCAAGAGGATATAAAAAATCCCCATAAAAACTAATTCTTGACTGTTCATTGACAAACATCTGATATTTTTTTTCATTTACCTCTCCGTGGTCTGAGATCAATGAAAATAATGCCGATACAAGATTTGCATCACACAAAACTGCGCCTGTATCCAAATCTACATTTTCCTGATCATTGACAGCGCCTAAGTTCAAAAGTGTATCGAGAGGTTGTTTATGTAAAAATTTTTTGACGTGATCCGTTCCGTCGTTTAAGAATACGCCGTGATCTTTCCCGATCTCAGCCGGTGATTTCATAGAAATAGCTGCAGCACCTGAAAACTGTGCATCAATCTGCAGCGGATTGAACAACAGCAGCACATCTCCGGAAAGCACCAGCATCCCCTCCTTAAATCTGGACGGGACTCCTGACATTCCGATCAGAAATTCATCAAATAGCGTAGATCCTCTTCCATCCGGCAATTCCCTTGGCACCGGAGAGAATAATTTTCCACATACGGAATACTGCGGAACACGTTTGCTGTCTCCGCCGGAATGTATCACAAGAATTCTCTTTCCATGAAAATCCCCCAAAAATCCTTCCCGCTCAGAAAGCGTCCGCAAAACATGCAGCGTTGCGCCACCGGAACCAATCCGTTTTCCATCCGGATCTGGAATTACCAGAAATTTTGTGGCGTCTGGCAGCACACCTTTTTCACTTCTATATTCTATCTGCTTTTGGAACGCCTTTCCCTGCTCTTCATTGGACGCTGTCAGGACAATATAATCCCACTTCGGAAAACTTTTTTTCAAAATACTTCTTTGATAATCTTCCCAGGCATCCAGATAGCTTTGCCTCAAAAACAGATTTTTCAATCTTCGATATTTGTTCATCTGATTTTGCATTTATTTTGCTCCTTTTCCTCCGAACACTCCAAACACTGTCTTTAACAAAATCTTCATATCCAACCCCAATGACCAGTTGTCTATATATTCCAGATCAAGCGCCAGGACTTCTTCAAAATCTGTAATGTCACTGCGGCCTGTGGCCTGCCACATTCCCGTGATCCCCGGACGGATACTGAGTCTTCTTTTATAAAATGTTTCATACTGCTCGAATTCATCCAGAGTTGGCGGCCTTGTTCCAATCAGGCTCATATCCCCTTTCAGCACATTCCAAAACTGTGGAAGCTCATCAATGCTTGTTTTTCGGATAAACTTCCCAACTTTTGTAATACGCGGATCATTTTCAAGCTTAAACATCAGGCCTTTCATTTCGTTCTGTGCCATCAGTTCCTTTTTTCGTTCTTCTGCATCTTTATACATAGATCGAAACTTATACATCTTAAACTTTCTTCCGTTCAGTCCTACCCGCACCTGTGAAAATATAAGCGGCCCCGGTGATTCCACCAACAAGACCGGCGCAAGAAATACAGTCACAATTCCTGTGACAATAAGTCCGACAATTGCACCTATAATATCCATCATGCGCTTAACAGCTCTCATTTTCAGACTGGAAACGCTCTCTTTGAATGTGATTACATAATAATCCCCAAAAGCTCTTAACTCTTTGGATTTGCATTTTAAATTCACATCATAAATCTGAAGATTCAAATTCACAGCAATTCCGATTGCCTCATACTGTTCGATTGCCTTGGCAACATGAATCCCTTCCGAATAGGGAATATGAATGAAGATTTCATCCACAACTCTTTGAGTGACACAGTCATACATATTGTTATAATTTCCCAGAATCGGAATGCCACAGCATTCTGTTCCAACTGCTGTGTCCGGCACATCCAGCAGGATCAAACCTTTTAAAAGATAGTTCCACATCTCGTCCATGCCAAGACGTTTTTTTATTTCCTCTACATTTTCAGCCATTGTCAAGATGACCAGACGCTTTGTATTGATACTTTTTTTGGCAACATGCAATAAAAACCCTTTGTAAATACTTCTGAATACAAAAACAAGGGTAATCGCAAAAAAGTAAAATAAGAAAAAAGCGATTCTCGAAATTTCGGATGCAATTTTAAAACAAAACATACTTGCAATCAAAAGTGCTGTATATTGTGTCACCTTAGCAGTTACTTCCACCAGCTCTTCCCATGGTCCTCGTTTGAAAAAATCCTGTTTTGAATTTTTCAAAAAGGCCAGCAACAAATAAAGCAAGATCATGTACAATATTGCGGTAGACAATTCTATGTCAATGTTTTCATACCAAAATCTACGATTTCTAATATAATTTGCACTTAAAAAGCTGATCATAATTCCTGCAATATCCAAAAGCGATAACACTACAATCTGTATCTTATGTTCTTTCTGTTCCATCATATTCCATTCCCCTGAAAATTCCTCTCAAAAACAAAAAAGACACTTTCATTGACAATGCTCATGTCAATGAAAGTGTCTTTCTGGTAACGTAAATAAGACCTCTGTATTCAGAGATCTCAACAAAGTCAGAGTGGTATACCCTCCCCCCCCCTAAAATTTTCTCTTTTTTACTTCTATTCAGACTATATTTCTGTATTTTTTGCATTTTATACTATATCCCTTTATTTTAACCTTTTATAACTATAATACATTTCTTAACATTTTTCAACATTTCTTTTGGTTTTTCCATTTTCACTTCTCAACTAACGCAAACAAAGCGCACAGATATTCTGCACGCTTTGCTTCATCACTATTTTTTACTGAGCTTTGCTTCCCAATGTCACATCAACTGTCTGTTCCTGATATTCTCCACCATCTCCGGGAACCTGAAGCGTCAGTGTTACCTTTTCGCCTTTCTTATAGTACTGGAGCTGCTCCTGCAATGACTCCATACTGTCAATTGTGATTCCGTTGAATCCTACAATGATACTTCCTTTTGTAATTCCTGCATCAGCTGCTCCGCCTCCGCGTGATACTTCGGAAATATAAACACCTGTCGGCATTCCATAACGCTGAGAATCAGAATCTTCTACATCCAGTCCTGTAATTCCGAGATATCCTCTCTCTGCCTCAGATACTTTTGTCTTTGTCTCCTGATTCATCAGGTTTGTAATAATGTCTGTGACATCTGAGATTGGAATTGCATAGCCGATTCCTTCTACATTCTCTCCGATCAGTTTTGCAGAGTTGATTCCAATGACTTCTCCATTTGCATTCACAAGAGCTCCTCCACTGTTTCCGGGATTGATCGCTGCATCTGTCTGAATCAGTTTTACATCAGAAGATCCTGTTGTCTCTCCTGTTGCACTGTCTGTTGTCTGGCTCTCTCTGTCTGTTGCACTGATCACTCCTGTTGTCACGGACTGTCCGTATCCCAGTGCGTTTCCGATTGCAATGGCAGGTTCTCCTACTTTCAATTTTGTAGAATCTCCAAGTGTCGCTACTGAAATTTTGTCCAGTGTATCATCCGAAATCTTATCCAGCTGAACTGCGATCACAGCCAGATCATGTGCGGAATCTGTTCCTTTGATATCTGCTTCCACACTGCTCTGATCGTCAAATGTCACTGTCAGCTGATTGCTGTCTGCAACGACATGATTATTTGTAACGATCAAAAGCTCTGAATCTGTCTTTTCAATGATAATTCCTGTTCCTGCACTGGTCACTTCCTGCTGGGAGGTTCCTCCAAAGAAGCTCTGCACCTGCTGAACACTCATATTTGTGATGGATACAATTGATGGCATCACAGATTCCACAACACTGGAAACATCCGATGTAACTACACTGGACGTCTTCGTCAGTGTCGCTTTATTCTGTGTTGTATTAGATACTTCTTTTGCAGCCTTCTGATCCAGTCCCAGCACTTTGTTTCCGACTACATTTGTTGTTAAAAATGTGGCACTTGAAACCACTCCGAACAGCAACGCGCATCCTGTCACCACAACGGCCTTTGGCATCTTCTTTTTTGGTTTTTCATGATGCTCCGGGTTCGGCTGACTGCTATAAGATGAATCATTCTGCGGTTCCTCAGAATGGTAATAATTGTATTGATTCTCCATATCAATTCCTTCTTTCTCTTGTATTTTATACTGCTATCATACCGTCCTTTTGTGATGAAACTGTGTTCAATCCTTTAACAATTCTTGAAACCAGCTTTATTTATTCTACTGTTACAGATTTTGCCAGGTTTCTCGGTTTATCCACATCGCATCCTCTTCCGACGGAAATGTAATATCCGAACAGCTGAAGCGGAATGATCGCCAGAGAATTTGCAAAATATCGATTGGTCTGCGGAATGTATACAACGTAATCTGCCGCTTTTTCAATCTCATGATTTCCTTCATTTGTAATGGCAAGAACAAATGCTCCTCTGGTCCTTACTTCCACGATATTGCTGATGCTCTTTTTGTACAGCTCTTTCTGTGTAAGAATCGCTGTTACCAGTGTTCCCTCTTCGATCAGAGAAATGGTTCCGTGTTTCAATTCTCCCGCAGCATATGCCTCTGAATGGATATAAGAAATCTCTTTTAATTTCAGAGATCCTTCCATGGAAATCGCATAATCGATTCCTCTTCCGATAAAGAATACTTCTCTCGCTGCCAGATAACGGTTGGCAAACTTCTGGATGCGATTCTTGTTATTTAATAACAGCTCCACCTGCTCCGGAAGTTTCTGAAGATCTTCAATATATCCCCGCATTTCCGAATCTGTGATTTCCCCTCTCACAAATGCAAATTTCATGGCCAGCAGATACAATGCGATCAACTGACTGGAGTATGCTTTTGTTGTCGCAACCGCAATCTCCGGTCCCGCCCATGTATACATGACATTATCTGCCTCTCTTGCGATAGAACTTCCGACAACATTGACAATTCCAAGTACCTTTGCCCCTCTCTGCTTTGCTTCACGCAGTGCCGCCAGAGAATCTGCAGTCTCTCCTGACTGGCTGATGATCACAACCAATGTTCCGTCCTCCATGATCGGATCACGGTATCTGAACTCAGAAGCCAGATCTGTTTCCACCGGAATCCGAGCCATTCCTTCCATCACATATTTTGCAGTAACTCCCGCATGATATGCAGATCCACAGGCCACGATCATGATTTTGCGGATTGCCTTGATTTCCTCATCAGACATCCCAAGCTCTTCGATCACGATATCATTTCCTTTGATGCGCGGTGAAAACGTATCCAGGATTGCTTTTGGCTGCTCATACATCTCTTTCAGCATAAAATGCTCATATCCGCCTTTTTCTGCTGCATTGGCATCCCACTCAATATGCTCAGGAGTTTTCTCGATTTCTTCTTCATCTACATTGAAAAACTGCATCGAATCTTTTTCCATACGTACAATCTCTTCATTTTCAATAAAATATACATCTCTTGTATATTTCAGCACTGCCGGAACATCGGATGCGATCACACATCCGTTTTCTGTCTCTCCCACGATCAACGGACTGTCTTTTCGCACTGCATAAAGTTCATCCGGATGATCCTGGAACATGATCCCAAGTGCGTAAGACCCTTCTACTCGATGCATTACCTTTGTAATCGCCTGCAGAGGGTTTCCCTGATAATAGTAATCCAGAAGATGTGCCAGTACTTCGGTATCTGTCTCCGACACAAACTCATACCCTTTTTTCTCCAGCTTCTGTTTGAGTTTCAAATAGTTTTCAATAATTCCATTGTGCACAACAACAATATTTTTATTTTTGTTATAATGTGGATGTGCATTTACATCTGACGGTTCACCATGTGTTGCCCATCTGGTATGACCGATCCCGATTGTTCCCGGCATTGTCTGTCCGTCATGTGTCAGTTCACTGAGCACCTTTAAACGACCTTTTGATTTTTCTGTCTGAATCTCTGCTCCGTCATAGACTGCAATTCCGGCTGAGTCATATCCTCTGTATTCCAGCTTTGATAATCCATCCAGCAAAATCGGCGCTGCCTGCTTTTCTCCTACATATCCTACAATTCCACACATATCTTTCTCCTCCTTATACTCTCCTTAAAGTGACTATTTATAAATAAAATTGGGGCATACCACAGACTTTCTCTGTTGTTTGCCCCAATTTCTTATAAATCTATAAAATCTACATCATAACTGTCTTTTTCTTCACGAGCAGACGATCTTCGTTTTGGCTGATACTCCGGAACATCATCCTCTTCTTCGTCATCATCATAGTCCTCATACTCATCGTATTCGTCGTCATAATCATCATCTTCATACTCGTCATCGTCGTACTCTTCAAAATCATCCTCATATTCATCCGAATCGTCCTCGTATGTGTCGTAATCATCTTCCCCATATTCGTCATCATCTTCGTACTCTTCGTATTCATCAGGATCTTCGTCATCTGTTTCCTCTTCGTCTTCGAAGTCATCTACAAAATCATCCTCTTCGTCCTGATATCCTTTGAACTGTTTACGAGATTTTTTCTCAACAACTGCACGACTTCCTTTTGAATTCCCGATGGATTCATGCTCATCGTAGAATTCATCAAGTTCTTCATTTCTTCTGCGTAATTTCACGCCGACTACAATAATAATGATGATCAAAATTAAAATAACCGCCCAGGCTGCTGCTACAACAATCAGCACCTGATCCTGAAGAAAGTTTTTTACTTTATCTATCAGTGTTGTCGAAGAACTTGTACTCTTTTCTTTTACATCTGTGACTGGATATCTCTGGTACGTTTCATCCTTTGTATCATACTGGTAGAACGATTCCTCTCCTGATTCGTTCATCGCATACATCAGATAAAAGTCCTCACTCTCTGAATTCTGCCATACCGGGAAAGTCAGTGTGCCGACTGTCAGTTTTGTTTTCTTAAACTGAGACGGCAGTCCTTTTCCATCATTTGTTCCCAACAAAAAGATATAACTGGAATCTGTAATCGACACCATCTCTGTAATCGCAAATGAGTTATCTTTTTCATTGTAAAGTGCCATCACTGGGTCTTTGTCTCCCTCAACCAGATACACAAAATACTTTCCGGAAGTTTCCTGCAAAATCGCGTTTACAGTTTCTCCGTTATACTCCATCGTAGTTCTGCTGCATCCGTCCGGAACAAGCGCGTCGGAAAAATCATTGTAAATTGTGTATGTGACTCCGTCGATCTCTACACTTCCCGTTCCTGTGGCCACCGCAGTGGTCCCTGCTGAGCTCTCTGACGATGTTCCGTCCCCTGCCTCCACGGTAACTGTGGAATCACCTGTTGTCAGATTTAAAGTTTCATCAGAATACAGATAAGAGGTATAATCTGACACCTCCAGCTTTGTTGCTCCTTCTTTCAGCGCTTTAAAGACCATGGTATACTCCAGCTCTGAAACAGTTCCATCCCCGGTAGCCTCCAGCTTCACCGTTCCGTCCCCACCGGTTGCATTGGTTCCGCTGACAAACTCCAGTGCTGCTTTGTCATATGTTACTGTGACAAAACCATCCCCGATTGCTTCTCCACCAGTACTGATCTTAGCTTTGACTGTAACATCCTCTCCTACTTTTGCTGTAGGATCCGAAAACTGAAACGTTCCTTCTGCCGCATGTACAGACACTGAAGGATACAGCATCAGAAAGCACACTGCAAACAAAAGAATCCCTATCTTTTTCAACGACTTCATGTACATCTCCTCTTTCCTGTCTCTCGACTTTTCTTCGTATAAATAAAAACTGTTTTTCCCTTATTCTAAGCTCTCTCCACCGGTATCACCACTGTCGCCGGTTCCGGTATCCGGTATCTGGGAATTACTGTCGCTGCTTCCACTGTCTGTACCGCCGCCATCTGACGGAGGTACATAATCACCGCCGGTATCTTCTGTATACCCATTACCAGAGCTGCCATCTCCATAGCCACTGTCCTGATATCCGCCAGTTCCATAACTGTTATCTGTGTAGCCGCTGTCATATCCGGAATAATCCTGAGAATATCCATACTCATCATATTCTGTATCGTAAGATTCTCCCGTATCATACGTGGAGTTGGAAATATCCTCACTGATACTTTGTACCGTAGAAGACGGTGTATAATCGTTCTCTCCAAATAAGAACTGGTGCAGCTTCGTCACATCGGATGCCAGATCTGTCGCTACAACAGAATTTCCAACATCAAGATCAGCCGTTGTACTTTCATACGGAAATCCCTGCGTCTCTCCAAATATATAAGACTTCACGTCTTTTGCATAAGCAATCGTCTCCGTCAGTGTAAAATTCGTCTTCACGTTGTCAAACACTTTATCAATGATCTTGTTGATCGTGGAAAGTTTTGCTTTCTGCGCTTTTATCGCAATCTGCTCCAGTACTTGCCGCTGTCTCTCTGTTCGCTTATAATCGTCACCGCCGCCGTATCTGAGACGGGCATAAGCCGTTGCCTGTACTCCATTCAAATGCTGCTGTCCTAACTGCGTAAACGGAGCTGAATCCACTCCTGTATTTTTAATCACTTCTACAACATAGTTGTTCAGATACGGAATGATGTCCATGCCATTTTCCGCTTCTTCTACATTAATATCAATTCCGCCAAGGGCATCTATCACATGAACTAAAACGGAAAAATCCACTGACACATAGTGCTCAATATTCAGATCCAGATTCTTATTGAGCATAGCAACTGCTTCTTCTTCACCGCCGTAAGCATAGGCTGCATTCGCTTTATTGTAAGTTCCATCTGAAAGCTGCAGAAGCGTATCTCTGTAAACAGAAACCAACTTGATTTCCTTTGTCTCACGGTTCAGAGACGCCACCATGATCGTATCACTTCGGGCCCCCATCTCTTCATCTGTCGCACGCGTATCCAGGCCAAACAGAGCAACAGTCAGGTAACCGGTACCGCTGATCTCCGCTTCCTCCGAAATCGCAAGCTTATCCGGATTTAATGCAACACCGCCAATTTTTCCCCATTTTGCCGCAACCACTGCAACGGTTGCTGTAATCAGCAGGATCAGAACTCCCATCAGAATCGCCACTGCTTTTTTCCCTGGAGACCAAGATGCAAATCCTCTCTTTGCCCTCTTTCTCGAACGCCCCTTCTGTGAAGGTCTTCCATTCACAGACCGCCTCCCATTTGCAGAAGTGCTGCCGGACGGTCGTTTTCTCTGGGCGGATTGCTGCCTCTGCGTTTTGTCCCTGTCGTCTCCCATCTGGTTTCTTTGCTCCGGACGGCGGCGCGGCTGCCCCGACCTCTGAGAACTTCTTCTGTCCGCTCCGGACATTACTGCTCTCGAACGCCTTCTTGTATCTCCCATAATTCTATCCTTTCTCATGGCATACATCATAGATTGCCTAAAATATGCACTTTAACATCATACAATATTTTCCTTCAAACATCAATGAAAAAACTGTGAATTTCAAGTTTCTCTCCAGTATCGTGGATTCATCGTACATTTCAAAATCAGCCACCGGGGCAGTTTCTTATAATTTTTCCCCAGTTTATATCCCATGTACTTCCAGCCGCTCTTGCATACAAGAGATACCAGAAGCCATGGTCTGCCCGACTTCAGCAGATATTTTGCTGTATCCTTCACCAGACGCATCCCTTCTCCTTCAGAAGGTACTCCTTCAAAAATCTCCGGATGATCTGCCTGTGAGACCGCCAGGTCAAAATTCCGGTGAAACTGCTGTCTGCAGTTATAATTGTGAGAATGGATCACTTTTGCATCTGCCGCATAATAAATCTTCCATCCCGCCTGAACCATTCTGCCTGCCAGGATCATGTCTTCATTGAAAATCGTTTTTCGTACAAATCCTCCAAGCCTTTCGTATACATCCTTTTGGTATGCTGCACAGACATTAGAGCAGAAATAGGTTTTGATTCCCAGTTTGGAAAGATCTTCTTTGGATTTCAATCTGCTGGTTTTCGGATAATTAAATTCTCTTGTATAGCGCTCAATAAACTGACAATCCGCTGCCGGCAGCTGTCTTGCATAAACTGCTGCTACGTTTTCATACGAAAATCCGTAAAGCAGACGCTCGATCAGAAATTGATCCGCCGGCATAGCATCCTGGGTCATGTAGACAAGAATCTCCGCATCTGACATCTCAGCTCCCAGATTTCTCGTACCACCGTGATCAAACTCTTCCGGCAGAATCCGGTGGATCTTGACTCTGTCAGAAATCGTATACAACTCTTTTGGAAAGATCCCGCTCTCTGTATCGATCAAATAGATCCGATTGACCTGAACACTCTGGTTTAACAGACGTTTTACCAGCTGTACGCATCTCTGATCCGGCTTATACGTAGGGATCAGCACATCCACTGTTCTATTTCCTTCCATGTGATCCTTTTCCTTTCCTGCGATATCCGACAAACCAGTACATCATCAAAGTCAGTGCCAACCAGAACCAGGTCGTCGGATTACTGAACCAGGTCGTAAAAAAGGCAAGCCCCAGATAAATCGCAATCTGTCCATAAAACATATACGTCATCGGATTTTTCTTCTGACGCACCAGAATTGAAACTGCTGCTGCAGTCAGACCGATTATAAACGCAAACAAAGCGGTTCCGATGATTCCAAAATCATAGTAGGCATCATAAAACATCGTTAACGTCGTAAGCTCTGTTTTTGTGACAAAATCCGGAATTGTCACCAGCTGCGGAAATACAAATTTCAATCCCGTCAGTGCAAAAAACGGAAACAGCATCTGCAGTCCCCATGTGTGCGCTGTCAACTGCTCTACCATACAGTTAAAATTCTCAAAATTATTGGCTACATAAATATACGGCTGTGTAATAAAAATTGGCATTTTGGAATTTTTCATCTCAAAAATTCCATTTAAATAAGTCACATTATGCCGTCTTGCAACTGTCAGAAGTACATACACCGGAATCATGATCAATAAACCTGTGACGATCATCTTCCATGTGATTTTTTTATACAACATCAGATACATCACTGCCGCAAAGCCAACCGCAAACAACAGCTGAAATCTGGAGACACATAAAATTGGAATCGCCACTGCAGTCAGGTTTCCTGCAATTAAAAGGATCCATGTCCTGCCCGAAATTTTTTCTGTAACCTTGGTATACAATACAGTCAGCGCTGGAATCAAAATGCAACTGATTGTAAAATAGTGCACTCCCGAAATATGAAAATAAGAATATGCATGAGGCGCTGAATTGAACAATGGAATATAACCTACCACCACTGCCTCCAACGTAAAACATGCAATGGAAGCTGCCATCAGTCCGAAGATGCAGATCAGAATCCGCTTTGCCGAGATCTCATCTCTTTTTACTTCCTGCCTCTGTTCTTTCGAAAAACGGCCAAGCCAGAGATCATATCCCAGATTGAAACACACATAGATCAGAAAAAAGGTCAGCCATGTCACATTGCTCCAGTCACTCTGCAGCCTGCTGAGCTTCAGGCATGCGCTGCCTTCTCCGCCTACCCATGCCAGCGTAAAAAGCCCCCGCATATCCACAAGATTTTTTGTCTTTCTAAAATTCCATATAAACAAAAACATTGCCTCTGCCATCAGAAGTACTGCAGTCACATAATCCAGATGTGCCTTTGCAGCCAATACCGCTGCCGCATAAACTAAAGTATAAGAACTATATTCGATTTTTCTGTCTGCGATTATTTTTCGTAACATTTTTTTCCTCTTTCGCTACTGTGCATAATTTTCCGGATAAACACCCGTCAGATAAGCCACATCCTGACTGATCTGCTGTACTTCGTCCGAAGGCTGGTATCCAGTCTCTCCAAAAAGCTGCTCATGGAGCTGTCTTACATTGTCCGCATGTCCGATCGCAACCGCATAAGAGCCTTCCAGTCCAATGACATTTTCACTGGTCGTAATATCAAACGGAAAGCCTTTTGTCTCTCCAATTTTGTATCGGAATATATTCAGTCCCAGTTTCATGATATCCGGTGTCGTCATATTCGTTGATATTTCCGGCAGTACCTGATCCAGAATTTTATTCCATTTTACCGGTCCTGCTGTCTTCAGCTTCTGAATCATCTTCTGCAATATGATTCTCTGGCGCTCTGCACGCTTAAAGTCATCTCCGGCTGTATAACGGATCCTGGTATAGGAAACTGCCTGTATTCCATCCAGATTGTGAACTCCCGGAGAATTCTCATCCAGGGTATGTGTCTGCCGTCCTACCACCTGTGAGGTTTCTGCCGTATATCCATTCAGCCAGAATATTTCCTCACTGGTCAGCTCTACTTCCACCCCACCCAGGATATCTATGATATCTGCAAGCGAATTGAAATTTACAGAAGCATATTTTGTAATATCCAGATCCAGGTTCCGGTTGAGCATTGCCACTGCCTCCTGCGGACCTCCAAAGGAATACGCCGCATTTGCTTTCTCATAAGAACCATCCTGCTGCTTTAGCAGCGTATCCCGATATACGGAAATGATCTTTACATCTCCGGTCTTATTGTTGATGCTGACAATCATAATACTGTCACTTCTCACGCCGCCACTTAGCTCTCCGTCTCTGGAATCCAACCCGAACAATGCCACATTCGTGTATCCCTTCGGTGTCTCATGTAGTTCCAGGCTGCTCTCATCCAGTGTATTATGGTTGAGATGATCCAGCTTGTACATCATAAATGCCGCCAAAACAAGAACCGCAAGTATCAGAAATTCCAGGACCAAAAACAGGATTCCCCGCCTTTGTCTTTTTTTATTCAATCGTTTTCTCTGCTGCAGTGATATTCGATCTCTTCTGCGAAACATAGATCCGCCTCCGTTTTAGTATGCGTTTTTGTTGATAAAGCCTTTCAGAAACGTCAGCAGGATAATCTTAAAATCCAGTCCCAACGTCCAGTTTTCAATATAATACAGGTCACACTCAATCCGCTTCCGGATCGAAGTATCTCCACGATAGCCATTCACCTGTGCCCATCCGGTCAGTCCCGGACGCACCTGATGCTTGATCATATATCTTGGGATTTCCTCCTTAAACTTTTCTACAAACAGTGGTCTCTCCGGCCTCGGACCAACCAGGCTCATATCTCCTTTGAGCACATTGAATAGCTGTGGAAGCTCATCAATGCTGGTCTTCCGGATAAATTTTCCTACCGGAGTCACTCTCGGATCATCTTTTGTCGTCCAGCCCTTCTTCTCTTCGCTCTCTTTCTGTACGATCATGGAACGGAACTTATACATGTAGAACGGCTTGTTCTGCAGCCCGATCCGCTCCTGTTTAAAAATCAGCGGTCCCGGTGCAGTCAACTTGATCAGCACAGATACAACCAGCATCACAGGTGAAAAAAGAATGATCGCAACGATCGCACCAAAAATGTCTACTGCGCGCTTCACAAACTTATTCAAAGCATTATTAAGCGGTACATGACGGATGTTGATCACTGGAAGTCCCTGGATATCTTCTGTATATGGTTTTGTCGGAATGATATTGTTATAATCCGGAATAAACTTTGTATGCACACCTGATTTTTCACACATATTTACAATATATTCCAGCTTGTGATACTCATCCAGTCCCAGTGTGATCGCAATCTCATCGATCTGATTCTGCGGAAGAATGACCAGCAGATTGTCGATACTCCCGATCACCTTGATCCCTTTATACTCCATTCCTCTCGGCTGGTGGTCATCCAGAATTCCCCGCACGGCATATCCCCACTCCGGGTTTGCAAGAATCCGGTCAATATACTGCTCTGCCGCGCGGCTGTAGCCAACCAGAATCATATGTTTCTGATTATATCCGTTCTTTCTCGCCTTGCGCAAAACCATCCTCACCATATTTCTAGCGAATACTTCCATGGTAATATTGACAAAGCAGAAAATAAATACTACCCATCTGGAATATCTGTCTGAAAGCTTTGCAAGGAAAAATACCATGGTCACACCCATCAGGCCGATCACATTCGCCTGTACTACATGCCAGGCTTCCAGCCTTCTTCCCTGTACCCGCTTCGGCGTGTAGAGCTGAAATGCGTAATACAGGATCAAATAGGACGGCACCAGAAAGAACAGTACCTTCATATACTCTCTCAGTGACAGATACCATGGATCCAGGTCAAATAATCCGCTCCGAAAACGGATATACCAGGACAGCACATATGCTACAATGATCACTCCTGCATCCAGCACAACCTGAATGCGGTTTAATAATTTCTGATTTTCTTTTATCATAATACGACCTTCCGTTATCTTACTTATAAAAACACATTATCTATGATATAATACAATACTTTATTTCAATGGACAAGCACAAACTTGATTTTAACAGTATTTTATTCATTTTTCCGTAATATTTTCGTAATTTTTAATAAACATATGTTTGTATAGAAAAACAGAACCGAATTTGATATAATACATTCGCGAAATAAATTACAGCAGTAATAGAAATGAGGAGCACATGAAAGTTACTATCATTATTCCCAATTATAACGGAAAACATTTTATGGAGCCCTGTCTGGCTTCTTTAAATGAACAGACTTGCCGGGATTTCAAGATCCTGATCGTAGACAATGCCTCCACGGACGGAAGTCTGGAATATATGGAACAGACTTACCCTGATATCGAAGTGCTGGCCCTGGATTCTAACTATGGATTCAGCCGTGCGGTCAATGAAGGGATACGTCACGCAGATACCCCGTACGTCATTCTTTTAAACAATGATACAACCGTGGATTCTCGTTATGTCGAAGAGATGATCCGGGCGATCGAGGTCTCTGACCGGATTTTTTCTGTGAGCAGCAAGATGATCCAGATGTATCACCCCGATCTGATCGACAGCGCAGGAGATCTCTATACCTTGATGGGCTGGGGGGTATGCCGGGGAGCCGGACGACCGGTTTCGAATTATACCGAAGATGATACGGTATTTACGGCCTGTGCCGGAGCTGCGATCTACAGACGAAGCGTGTTTGATGAAATCGGCTTCTTTGACGAAAGCCATTTTGCCTATCTGGAAGATATCGATGTTGGTTACCGTGCCATGATCTACGGCTATAAAAACCGGTTCTGCGCTTCTGCGCTTGTGTACCACGTCGGAAGCGGAACGAGCGGTTCCAAATATAACACTTTTAAAGTGAAACTATCCGCCCGCAACAGTGTCTGGCTGAATTACAAAAATATGCCGCTTTTACAGCTGATCCTGAATTTCATTCCATTACTTTTGGGATATCTGGTGAAATATTTATTTTTCTGCAAAATCGGATTTGGAACAGATTACAAAAACGGAATCAAAGAAGGAATCCATGGTCTGTCCAAATGCCGCAAGGTTCCGTTTCGGATGGGGCATCTAGGCAGCTATATCCGGATCGAATTTGCCCTGATACGCCACACATTCGGTTATGCGGCCGACTGGCTGAAAAGAAAATTATTGCATAAATAGAAAACACCCTGTAAGGGAAGCCTGCACATACTGCCGGATCCCCTTACAGGGTGCTTTTTATTCTTTTTTAAGAAAATCTTGTCATATAGCCCGGATACTCCGCGTGTCCTGTGGCAAGCATTTCTCCGTTTACTGTAATGTGAATTTTTGCACAATGGTAAACGTCCAAATACGTGTTGCAGATGCTTCCAATCACCAGATATTCTGCGGAAGATCCCATCTCTTTAATGTAAGTTCCAAACTTTTCGGAGAGATCCAGATCAATGACCTGTTCTCCATCCTTTTCTTTCTTTGTAAAACTTAGAACTGTGGTATCCGATGGAAGAACTCCGGCTGCTGCCAACTGAGAAAGGACAGTTTCTGGTGTGATTGCCTCAAGTGAAACCTCTTTTTTATCAAAGCCGGATACATCCTTGTTCTGGGCATACACAGTAATTGTTCCTGCTCCCAGATTATTTGCATCCTGTGTGTTTTCTGTCTGCTCCTGCTGTGTCTGGTCTTGTTCATTCTGTCCGTCCTGATTGACATCCTGATCAGATGTGTCATTGTCCTGATCCTCTTTCTGCTCTTCCTGTGTTGCATTTTGTTCCGGAGTTGATTCTGTTGTTTTTCCACAGGCTGTAATTCCAAACATCAGCACAACCACTGTCAAAATTCCCAATACATATTTTTTCTTCATACTCCCATCCCCCCCTTAACGTATTTCTGACAGATATCTTTTCAAGGCATCCTGCCAGGTCGGAAGCGGCGTGAAGCCGTTTTTCTTCAGTTTAGATTTGTCCATTCTGCTGTTGTGAGGGCGTTTTGCCTTTGCCGGAAATTTGTCGCTTGTCACTGGAACTACATTGACATCCATTCCTGCCTGTGCAAAAATCTCTTTTGCAAATTCATACCAAGTGATATATCCCCCTTCATTTGTCACATGATATTTTCCATAAGCATCTTTTTCCAGCATATCCACAAGCAGTCTGGCAAGATCATAAGTATACGTCGGAGTTCCTACCTGATCATCCACAACTGTCAGAGTATTATGTGTCTCTCCCAGATTCAGCATGGTCTTGATAAAATTCTTTCCATTCACACCGAAGACCCACGCGATACGAACAATATAATATTTGTCCAAGAGACGTTCTACGGCCTGTTCTCCCTCATATTTGGTCTGTCCGTAAATATTCAGCGGCTGTGTTACTTTATCATCCGGCTCCCACGGACGTGTCCCTTCTCCCTCAAACACGTAATCTGTACTGATATAGATCATCGGGATATCAAGTGCCTTACATACTTTTGCAATATTCTCAGTACCTTCAGCATTGACTTTTCTGCACATTTCTTCATTGTCTTCCGCTGCATCCACTGCCGTCCATGCTGCGCAGTGAACAACGCTGTCTACTTTTGCCTCACGAATGACATGATCTACTGCTGCTGCATCTGTGATATCCATTTCCTCAACATCTACACCAACACCTTCATATCCCCGCTTTGCGAGTTCATTCATAACATCATGCCCAAGCTGACCTTTTACTCCTGTTACTAATACTTTCATACAATTGCCCTCCTGTTCTCCTGCAATTTTCACATATCTTTTTTGATCTGGTTTAACATCAGTTCATACAACTGCCTATGCTTCTTCGTAATTACCTGAAGAATCAATCCGCACACCCAAAGCAAAATCCCAATCATTGCCAATATACCGGATACGATCAGTGTTGGAAAACGCTCTACTAATCCTGTCTCAAAATACTCCATTAAAACTGTAATAAACAGCCCAAGCGCTGTAAGATCAAAAATCGCTGAAAAGAATCCGAAAAATGTCATTGGACGATAATCTCTAAATAAATTTGCAATTGTTTTTAATACTTTAAATCCATCACTAAATGTATTTAATTTTGATTCACTGCCTTCTGGTCTGTCACGATATGTTACTGGAATTTCTTCTAAAAGGAAGTTCTTATCCAGTGCATGTATCGTCATTTCTGTCTCAATCTCAAATCCTTTTGATAATACTGGAAAGCTTTTCACAAACACTCTGCTGAACGCACGGTAACCAGTCATAATATCTTTTACATTACTTTTGAAAAATTTGTTAATCAGACCTCTCACCATTCTATTTCCCAGATTGTGAAACGGGCGCTTATTTTCTGTAAAGTAGGTAGAGGAAAGCCTGTCACCAATTACCATGTCTACCCCTTTGTTTAATACAAGATCCACCATATGCCGGGCGTTTTCTGCCGGATATGTATCATCTCCATCAATCATAAGATAACAGTCTGCATCAATATCCCGAAACATACTACGTATTACATTGCCTTTTTCCTGCCGGTATTCATACCTGACCTCTGCTCCTGCTTTCCTTGCTATTTCATCTGTACCATCCGATGAATTATTATCATATACATAAATCGTAGCTTCCGGCAATGCTTTTTTATAATCTTCAATTACTTTTTTAATTGTTACACTTTCATTGTAACAGGGTATTAAAACTGCAATACTGCTCATTTCATCCTCCTCATTTTTCGGTAATTTCATATATTTTATAGGAATCTATCTCAGATACCAACCGAACTTTATGATCTTGTGTTTCTATTTTCTCCAGATCATTTCGTGTAAAAATATACTTTGCTCCCAATTTTTTCATATCATCTAACGTTAAATCAATTCTCAACCGATCCGGAATTTTTTTCGACATTTTAAATTCTGTACTTCCACTCTCTTTAATATACATCCCGATATGTGCATATCGGTTATAGTTTTTTTCATATTTTCCGCTTTTATCCAATATTCTCCATCGTTCTAAATCCGGATAAGTATTTGTGCTGTTAATCGTAGGTGCACCTACCATAATCGGTGCATTTAAAAATGGAAGCTCCATCCCTTCAACGATCCACAAAGCCTGTTCATCACTTTCATGAATCTTACTGATCTCCTGTAATACAGGGACTTTTTCCACTGCATCAACACCGCTTCTGATCGGATTAACAAGAAATCCTGAAAAAAATACGGAACAACAAAATACCGTACACCAGATTCTTGCGGTCCATTTCTTTGGATACCTTAATAAACCAAAGCTCAAGACTACGCTTATGATCATCAACACTGCTAACGTCCATTTCGGAAAATAGTCCGGATTAATCCGATAGCATCCTCCCGCAAGAAGACCTCCTGCAGCCACTGACAGTATAACTGCTGTCCACAGCGGCACTGATTTTTCTAATTTGGAAATTGCCCGAAACATCATCAGCATTCCTACAAACTCCAGTATCACCATTGTTCTTTTATCAAAGGAAAATGACAAAAGTGTTATTTTAGCTAAAACTGACGGAAATCCTATAAAACAATAAATTCCAAATACGATACTGATCACACCTAAGATTTCCAGAAGTTTGTCTTTCTGCTTTTCTCTGAACCGCAATAAAAATACCGGTATATAACAAACTGGAAACAATGCAAAAAATCCTGCATCTTCCACTACAGTCTCTCTGATTCCACCCTCTCCGAACATTGGGTAAAACAAATTACCAAGCCATAAAACGATATCTTCCCAACCAGACTCTCCGCCTACCCCGATTCGTTTTCCAGGATAAGCTGCATTCATAATTGCTTCTACTGTTTCTCTGGAACGATAAAAAATAACTGCCATAGCTGCACAAAAGACAGTGGCTGCAATTCCGATCATTATCCAGTCCCGCTTTTTCATTCTACATTCTTGGTAATTCTCCAGAATTGCCCAAATTCCAACACCGGCTATCAAATATGCCATTGGAATCTGCCATGCAGGATATATTGTCAAGATAAAACCGCCTGCTGAAATCATAATGCCTGCCAGACATAAAATTCTCTGCCATTGCTTTTCTGTTTTCATGTAACAGCAAAGCAGCAAAATGGATAATTGAAAATATATCAGCATTTCTACAAATCCATTGATTGCAAACCACCATTGAACAGCCGGCGCAAATAACATCATAAAAGCATATGTAACCGAAAGCCCTTTTTTCTTTTCTGTCAATAACATTCCAAACTCAAAAGATACTAAAAAAAGAGCAATATATCTTCCACACCAAAAAAAAGCCATTCCTTTCCCAATTGAAAGAAACAAATATCCCCAGTAAAACGGTCGAAATAAAATCGCCCAGTCTGCCACAGGTTGTCCATAGATCAAAAAAACATCGGTCAGAGTTCCTCTCACCGTTTCGCTGAAATACGGAAACTTCCCAGATGCATTATGATATTGTGAAAACAACATCGGTGTCAATACTTCCCACTCATCACTTCGTATTCCTCTGGATGTTCCCAACAGCACACCTGTATCATGTCCGCCTAAAAATCCCATCATATGCTGTATAGATGAACCACTTAATTCAAAGACAATCCCAACTATAAACAGGATACCTGCACAAACAAAACGATACCGATATACAAAATTTCCTACTGCTTTTCCTTTCCAGTACAGGCACAGACCAATAACAGAAAGGATCACTCCCATTTTTATACAGTTTTTATCAAGGAACTGCTGAGACATAACCACTGACAACTCCGTATCTAAATAAGAGCTTCCGACATTTTCTACATAATATATGTATGTAAAAATCATAACAGCAAGAATCATCCCTACCGTGATGATTCCTGCCATTTCAATCCCCTTCCTGATTCCTTTTTTCTTCATATATATTTATTTCCTTTAATCATCCCAAACGGAACGGACCATATTCAATCGGGAAGTTTTTATTGTAATATGGATCTCCTTTCTTCAAAAGATCTCCCCAATATTTCTGGAACAGAGCAATCTCACCTTCAAATCTTCGAATTTTTTCAGGTGTATCCTCATATCCTCTGGATTTTGACTCATAATGATGCCATAAAGAGTGCGCATTGTAAACTACCAGTTTTCCGGTTTCCCGAACCTTCAAACAGAAATCAACATCATTTAATCCTACCTTGAATTCTTCTCTGAATCCGCCTACTTCTTCAAATGCTTTTCTGTCTACCATCATACATGCCGCTGTTACCGCACTATAATTACAGTTGATTCTCGGTCTTACCATGTAGCCGTAATCATCTTTATCAAGTCCGGTAAACACATGCCCTGCAAAGCCCCCGAATCCAAGCACGATTCCTGCATGCTGCACGGTATCATCTTCATATAAGAGCTTTGCTCCTACGATTCCCACATCTTCTCTCATACAGCAGCCAAGAAGTTCACTGACTGCAGTCTCATTGATTACTTCAGTATCATTGTTCAGGAACAGATAGTAATCACCCTTGGCAAATGTAACGCCAAAATTATTGATTGCTGCATAATTAAATTCATTTTCCCATTTTACAACTTTTACATTCTCATACTTCTTCTGTATTTCTTCATAATATGAAAATGTTTTTGCCTCTTCACTGTTATTCTCTACAATAATAATTTCAATATTACGATAACTGCTCTTTTCAAACAATGAGCGAATACACGTATCCAGATCCTGCGTATGATCTTTATTTGGGATAATAACAGAAACCAGTGGATTTCCCGTTGTTTCATAAATCACATGGTACATTCCCCATAACGGCATATGTTCAACTTTTACCTTTACACCGGTTCTCTCGAAATGATCTTCTATCGCCTTTTTCCCTGCTTCATATGCATACATCTTACTTGCCGGATTTTCAGCAACTGATCCGCCATGCATTCTCCAGTGGTATAAAATCATCGGAATATGCTTGATGCTTTCCGCATTTTCAATACAGCGGAACATCAGGTCATAATCCTGGGAACCATCATATTCGCTTCTAAACCCACCTATTTTATCTATAATTTCTTTCTTCACAACAAAAAAGTGTGTAATATAGTTGTGCGAATAAAACAGATCCGGGCTCCAATCCGGCTTAAAATTCGGATCCATATGTTCGGACAGATCACCTGACACCTTATCTTCATCCGTGTAAAGAATATCATACTTTTTCTTCTGAAGCGCTTTTGTTACTTCAAAAAGAGCGTTTGGACCAAGTATATCATCATGATCAAATAATCCAACATATTCTCCTGTTGCCAGCTCTAAAGCACCATTTGTATTCCCTGCGATTCCAAAATTCTTTTCCAGTATCTGATATTTAATTCTTGTATCTTTTGCAGCATATTCTGCAAGTACCTGCTCTAATTCCGGATTGCCTTCACTGCCGTCTCCAATACATAATTCCCAATTCGGATATGTCTGTGCAACTACAGAATCGATCATCTCACGCAAAAACGGAATCGGAGTGTTATAAGTCGGCACGATAATGCTGAATTTCGGCTGATATTCAAACACTTTTTTTCTCTGTTTTTTCAGTTCCTCTTCTGTCACTTTATGAGCTTCATACCACTCACTATAAGGGATTCCATTGACGTGAACGCCTTTTTTCAGACGGCTGATCAACTTTTTAGCTCCATTCTTCTTCAGATATGCACATCCTTTTACAATGTTCTCTCCATTAAGATTATGCAGTATCATCTTTACAGTACCAACCTGAGATAATCTTCTGTTTGCTTTTACAACTTCTTTGTAGACAATTTTTTTTCTTACAGAATTATATCCATCGCTGATCACAAATGTGTAAGTTTTATCCTGATCTCCAAGAAATTCCACAATAAATCCGCAATATTTCTTTTCTTTATCTACCATTCCAAGTTTGTACAAATCATCTCTGTTAACCATACGGACTGTCTTATCAACATCCTGACCTGACGCATCTAATATTTGATACTCCATGTCCCGCGCCTTTTTTTCAGAAATCGCCCATCCTCCGATGCTGTATTTCACAGCATCTCCTTTTTCTTCTGGTCTTACATACTCTAAATGATAAGAAATACTTCTTGTATCTGTAATCTTCTCTATCTTTGCTTCATTCAATGACACAATCTTCTTTTTCTCATTTCCGCTTACAGCATAAAGCTCCAATGCTTTTGGAGCTTCTACTTCTGGATTCACCGGAATGGTCATAGAGAATCCACACGACAATTCCGGCTGATATTTCGCCATTTTTTGTGTGACATCTCTTCTCGCAATCCTTTGTATATCAAATTTCACTGCTTTCCCATTTATCAAAACCTGATACTCAACTTTTTCTCCCGAAACCGAAAAACACCAGCCGCCAATGATAAAGCAGGATTCATTACCCATTTTCTTATATTTTATTGCGTCAATATAGGATTTGAAATTCATGCTGTTCCTCCAAACTGATGATTACTTAAAAAGTCTGTTTAAAAATGTGATCAAAAACACAAGATAAGCAATCAATCCTAACAATACAATAAATGTCTCCGTATTGAAATATTTCATTTGTTCCTTCATCACAAGCACCTGCGATGACTCTTTCCCGTTTATCGACAGCTTTCCGTCTTCGTTCAGACTGCGGTCCGTTGTCATAACAGTAACCCCGTGCTCTGATTTTATACTTTCTGTCTCAATTGTGAGAACATACTGTTTTCCTTTACTTTCTTCCAATTCAGAAAGTTTTAAAACCATATTTTTGCTATTATCTACTTCACCAGCTGTAAACTCGCCTTTTGCCACAACTTTTTCACTTTCCGTCTCTGTCAATGTCCACGCATACTCCGCTTCACATTCTTGTCCCAGATTACTCATTGTCAACTCCAGGCTGTTTAATCCATTCTGTGTACACGTAAACTGCTGGCTGACTTTACTTCCTTCTGTCAGCTCTCCCACATTTGTATAAAGTGTACTGTCAATGTTATTATCATAAATTTCTGCCGGCCAGGTTCTGAACGAATAAATAACGGCAAACAAAATACCTACGATTGCCACTATTACATATTTCCATTTTTTCATCAACTTTGCCTCTCTGTTATACTTGATATGCCTCTCTGTATTCCGGACATACCTCTTCTGTTGTTCCTGCTTTTACAATATGGCCTTTTTCTATCCAGATAGCCCTTTTGCAAAGCTTCTGCACCTGTTCAATACTGTGTGACACAAACAAAATAGAGGTATCCTCTTTCATCATATTCTGTATCCGTCTTTCACACTTTTCCTGAAAACGGAAATCTCCTACAGAAAGCACCTCATCTACAATCAAAAGATCCGGGTTTCCAATTGTCGCAATGGAAAATGCAAGTCTTGCCAACATACCGGAAGAAAAATTCTTAATCGGCACATTCATAAAATCCCGCAATTCTGAAAACTCCACAATATCCTCATAATGCTTTTGCATCTCCTGTCTTCCGTATCCAAGAATTGCCCCGTTTAAATATATATTTTCTTCAGCTGTCAGATCATGGTCAAACCCTGCACCCAATTCAATAAGCGGTGCAATACTTCCATATACTTTTACGCTTCCCTTTGTCGGTTTTAATACTCCTGCGATTGTCTTTAAAAGCGTACTTTTTCCACATCCGTTTAATCCAATCAATGCTACAGAATCCCCTCTGTTCATGGAAAAACTGATGTCCTGCAGTGCCCAGAATTCATCGAAGGATATCTGACCTTTTAGCCGTTTCACCAAATAATCTTTCATGCTGTCTATTTTTTCCGATGAAAGGTTAAACTTTATGGACACATTTTCCACATCCACAATTCTCTGTTCCATAGTCTTCTCCTTATTTTATGTTTTTACAGATTCAAGATAAAGGTATCCTGTTTTTTATAGAATACATACAACCCGATAGCCAACACGATTCCGGATATTCCTATCGCGGCCACAAAGCTTCCGATTGACGGCATAACTCCGTAAATCACAAGATCACGGAACATATTCATAATGATTGTCAGCGGATTCAAACTTACAATCGTATAGATCAGGGATCCTTCTGACAAAAATGTCATTGGATAAATAACCGGACATAAATAAGTCAGCGCTGTAAGGAAGACTCCGTATAAATGCATGATATCTCTGAATTTTACAGTCGCAGTCGCCAGTATAAGTCCAACTCCGGTTGCAAGCACAATCACACAAAAAAGAGGAATAATCCCCAGAAACAGCGTGTAATGTAACTCCATACGCATAAATACCATTACTAAAATCAGTGCTGCGAAAGATGCCATAATATTAATCACACTGGATGCGATCCGTGCAAAAGTAAACAGATATTTAGGAATATACACCTTCTTAATCAATGGCGCATTGTTTAAAATCGAAGTCATTGCACTTGATGTAGCTTCCGAGAAAAAATTGTACATTACCTGACCACTTAAAATGTATACAGGATAGTTTTCCACATTAAACCGAAGCAAATGAGAAAATACGATAGACAGCACAGCCATCATAAGCAGCGGATTCAGCAATGTCCAGAGTACGCCCAGTACAGATTTTCTATATTTAATCTTCACATCTCTCATAACGAGTTCGCCTAACAGCGGACGAAACTTCTGGAAATTTCTAACATACTGTATCATGTTGTGCTCCCCTTACTTCTTTAATTCTTTAATTCCGCCCCATTTCTGATCCTTTTCAGAAATTGTCAGTTCCATATCTTCCGGAATCGGCCATTCAATTCCAATATCCGGATCATTCCATGCGAGACCGCCTTCATCATTCGGATGATAAAAATCTGTACATTTATATGCAAATTCTGCTGAATCAGACAATACTACAAATCCATGCGCAAAATCCTTTGGAATAAAAAACTGTTTTTTATTCTCTGCTGATAACAGTACGCCATACCATTGTCCGTATGTTTTAGAATCTTTTCTCAGATCCACTGCAACATCAAAAACTTCTCCGCTCACTACACGCACTAATTTATCCTGTGGATAATTGATCTGAAAATGAAGCCCTCTAAGTACTCCTTTTTTGGAAGATGACTGATTATCCTGCACAAATTCCATATCAATTCCTGCTTCTTTATAATCATTATAATTATAGGTCTCCATAAAATAACCTCTCTCATCACCAAAAACTGTTGGAGTGATCACCTTCAGACCTTCTATCTCACATGTTTCTACTTTAATTTTACCCATAATAGTCTTTTCCTCCTGCTTCTAATTCTGATCGATATACTTTCCATCCAATACATCTTTCAGATAACGACCATACTGATTTTTCTGATAGAGTTCACATGCTTTCTGCAATTCTTCTTTATCAATCCATCCGTTGTTGTATGCAATTTCCTCTAAACACGCAATCTTTCTGTTCTGATGTGTCTCCACTGTCTTTACAAAATTTGTTGCGTCGACCAACGATTCATGTGTTCCTGTATCAAGCCATGTAAATCCCTGACCTAATAACGCCACATCCAGATTTCCTTTTTCCAGATAAATTCTATTCAAATCTGTAATCTCGAGTTCCCCTCTTGCACTTGGTTTGATCTGCTTCGCATATTCTACTACGTGGTTATCATAGAAATACAAACCGGTAACTGCATAATTAGACTTTGGATGTTCTGGTTTTTCTTCCAGAGAAACGGCTTTTCCATCCTGATCAAATTCAACAACGCCAAAACGCTCCGGATCATCCACATAATATCCAAATACCGTAGCTCCCTCTTCCTTTGCCGCTGCCGCTTTCAATCTCTTACTCAGACCATGTCCGTGGAAAATATTATCTCCCAAGATCATTGCACAGCTTTCTCCGTCAATAAATTCTTCTCCCAGCAAGAATGCCTGAGCCAGTCCATCCGGTGACGGCTGCACCTTATAACTGAGTTGAATTCCAAACTGCTTTCCGTCTCCAAGCAATTCCTCAAATCTTGGCGTATCTACAGGGGTAGAAATAATCAGGATCTCCCGGATTCCTGCTTCCATTAAAATACTGAGCGGATAATAAATCATCGGCTTATCATATATCGGCAACAGCTGTTTGCTTGTCACTTGTGTTAATGGGTATAACCTTGTTCCTGAACCTCCAGCTAAAATAATACCTTTCATCGTATTTCCTCCTAATATTATATATTTTAACGCAAACCAGCAGTATCTTTCGATACTGCCGAGTTCTGCTTATTTATCTTGATACATATCCTCGTAATACTTCTGATAGTCACCGCTTGTAACATTTTTCATCCATTCTTCATTTTCAAAGAACCATTTGATCGTCAGGCGAATACCGTCTTCAAACATCGTCTCCGGATACCAGCCCACTTCTTCTTTGATCTTGTCTGGTGCAATAGCATAGCGTCTGTCATGACCCTTTCTGTCTTCTACATAAGTGATCAGCTTTTCGCTGACAAGTTCTTTTCTTGGATCTCCTTCCGGCAACATCTCCTGTAACGTATCCAGAATGATATGAATAATCTGAATATTCTGTTTTTCATTGTGACCGCCAATATTATACGTCTCAAAAAGTCTTCCTTTTTCCTGAACCATGTCAATTCCTTTTGCATGGTCTTCTACATACAGCCAGTCTCTGACATTCTTTCCGTCTCCGTATACCGGAAGACTCTTGCCCTGCAGAGCATTGTTAATGATCAGCGGAATCAACTTCTCAGGGAACTGATACGGTCCATAGTTATTGCTGCAGTTTGTGATATTTGCCGGGAATTTATACGTATCCATATAAGATTTTACCAGCATATCAGATGATGCTTTACTTGCAGAATATGGACTGTGCGGATCGTATGGAGTTGTCTCATAAAAATATTCTCCCTCTTCTTCCAGTGATCCATACACTTCATCTGTAGAAACATGAAGGAATTTCTTTCCCTCCTTAAATGTTCCGTCAGGAAGCTCCCATGCTGCTTTTGCCGCATTGAGCATCACAAGTGTCCCGAGTACATTTGTCTTTACAAATATATCCGGATTCTTAATGCTTCGATCCACATGACTTTCCGCTGCAAAATGTACAACTCTGTCAATCTCGTTTTCTTCAAAAATCTTGTTGATCGCATCTGCATTACAGATGTCCGCCTTTACAAATGTGTAATTCTCTCTGTCTTCTATATCTTTCAGGTTCTCAAGATTTCCTGCATATGTCAGCTTATCTACATTGATGATGCGGATTTCGTTGTCATACTTTTTAAACATGTAATGAATGTAGTTTGATCCAATAAATCCGGCTCCACCGGTTACTAAATATGTTCTCATAATTTTAACCTCCAATATATTCTTTAGAATTATAACATTTCTTTAACATCTATGCAACATTTTTAATTGTATCGCTCATTTTTTCCATACAGCTTTTATTTTTCTAAACGGAGCTGTAGCTTTCCAGCTTTTCGAATTCTCGTACGCTTCAATCTGCATCTTGAGTCTTTCACATTCCTTGTGTACTTTTTGAAGTTCTTCTTTCAAACATTCTTGTTCTCTACGTTTTGCATTCTCTTCTCTTTCATTGTGATAAACTCGATTTCCCGTGAAATCATAGAAATCATGAACTGTAAAATCAAATTTCTGTTTTAATATTTCTGCATACTTCGGATACAGCTCCAAAAAATTATCTAACCCTGTGGGCAGGATATTCTGCAATTCCGGACATGTTTTACAGAGCAAAAATATTTTCTCACATTCCAATTCTTCTTTTGTACTTGACTCCGGATTTTTAAAATCCTGCCTGAATGTTCTGATAAACAGTTCATCTTCCATATCCTCAAAAAAATGACGCTTTATATTTGCAGCTTCATTTTCGTAACGGATCACATTCGGACCATATGTTTTACTGTTATTTTCCACTTCACTGTTTTCATGAATAAAGCGACGCATCGCCAACAGTCTTTCCTGCATAACATAAATTGGGTATTTCTTTGCAATTCGCACCCAATAATCAAAATCATGAGACTGCATATATGCAAGGTTAAAATCTCCTGTCTCCCGCATCAACTCCGTTCTCATCACCACTGAAGGATGTGACAGACAGTTTCCTCCGAAAAAGAACCGGTGCAAACAATCGCTCTGCCCCTGAAATGTAGTTTCAAACACACCTAGCAATTCCTTTTGCTGCTCATTGATGCTATTCCCATACTCGTCAATCAAATCAATCCATGCAAAACAAATCTTATATTCGGGGTTATTCTTTAAAAACGTAATTTGTTTTTCCAGCTTTTGGGGATACCAGACATCATCACTGTCTATCCTTGCAAGATATGCTCCTGTCACCTTTTGAAATCCATAATTTGTCGCATGACTGATATGCTCATTCTGCTCCAGACGATACAACTTGATTCTCGGATCTTTAATACTTTCAATCACGGAACAGGAATCATCTGTTGAACCATCATCTACAATAATCAACTCTAAATCCGTATATGTCTGTGCCAGCACACTTTTGATGCTCTCTCCAATTGTTGTCCCCCTATTATAATTCACCATTAAAACACTTACCAATTCCCTATCCATACCCTCTTACCTCGTATCCGTTTATTTTTAACCCAGCTTTTTATAAAATAACTATTGATTAAAATCTATACTATGTATTTTATCGTAAATCAGGCATAAAAGAAAGAATATTCTGAAATTCATTAAAAAAGAACCTCTTATGCTTCTTTAACACATAAAAGGTTCTTTTTCTCAAACAACTCAAATCATAGTTTCCGAATCGTTGTTTATTTGCTTGTCAACACTTTCACCATATCAACAATCGCATATCCGTAATTTTTATCACTTGCCCAGCCTACACCTGCCGGATTTTCCTTAATCCCCAGCCACTCTACATATTTTGCTGAGTTGCGGGTTACATATTTAAATCTGGGGTCTACGCATGCCGACTTCAGGTCTTCCGCAGAACCATATGCTTTCAAATGCTGGATCTGAGCTCTGATTCCTGTCCGGACATCAGAAAAACTCGCTGCCTGTCCCTGCGCATTTCCATCCAATGCTCCAAGTCCCGCAAAATTAAACTGCTCGATTTTCACAATGCCTCCAAATTTAAGCCATGCGCTTTCTTTCATTGCCTGTGCAAAAGCCACCTCAGCTTTTACACCTTCCGCCACAGCTTCTTCGTAATACATCTGACAGAAATCTCGAAGTGTCGGTGCTCCGCCTTTTCCAAGCGCCTCTGACGGGTATTGATTACCGCTGCTTTCATAATAGCGCATCATCTGTTCAACAGTTGTAGCCGTCTCCCCCATGATTGTAGTTAATTTTTCTTCATCCTGGTCGGATGAATCGCTGACCACATTATATGTAATTCCATCCGTAAATGTCATGATTCCAGTCTCTGTGGTAATATAGGTGTGGATATTATAGGTTCCTTTGTGATTTTGATGTTTACTTAACTCCACTGTTACTTTGTAAGTGCCATCACTCTGTTTCTTTGCTGAATACCAGATCAGATCACTTTGATCCGGCTGACTCCATACCGGAACCTGTACTGACTGAACCCCTGATTTTGAAGAAATATTTTTGACAATCACGTCAAACGATCCTTTAACAGAATTATAGTTTCTCACTTCTGTTTTCCCTTTTGGGCTTGACACTTCAAACGTAGTTTGTCCTAAATTTATCTGCTGTCCATTAACAACTCCATATACATGAACATTATACGTCCCTGCCGTTTTATGGCTGGATATGCTGACATCTGCTGTCCATACATTCGCACTTTCTTTGTTGCCAGAATACCATATCAGATCATCCTGATCATTTGCAACGCTCCACACTGCAAAGTTTACATCATCGATCCTGTCATATTTTCCCTGGTTTTCCAGTTTTACCTGATAAGTACTTTCTTTCTTGCTTGTATCTTTTGCCGATACAACAATTTGCTCATTCGTTACTTCCTTTGTTGTTACTCCTACACAAGACTGAACTCCGTTTTTCCCGGTCACATAGGCATGAACATTATACTTCGCATTTTTGATATCAGAAGGCACTTTAATCGTCACTTTATAAGAACCATCACTCTGCTTTTTCGTCTCATGCCATACAAGATCGCTCTGGTTTGCTTTGCTCCATACCGGAACCAGGACTTCCTTGATACCTGATTTACAGGAAATGCCTTTGACAGTTACTTCAAAACTTTTCTTTTCCACATCATATGTACCCACTTCCAGGGTTGCCTGCGCTTCTGAAACTTCAAATGTTGTCTGATCCAAAAAGATCTGCTTTCCATTTACAATTCCATATACATGAACCAGATATTTTCCGGCTGTTTTATGATTCTTGATCGAAGCCTCTGCACTCCATGTATTTGAAGACGTTTTTTTTCCTTCATACCATACCAGATCATCCTGATCGTTTCGTTCACTCCACACTGCAAAATTAACGCTTGTTGCTTTTGCTGCTTTGTGATTTTTTAAGGTCAGCTGATATGTCGTTTCTTTTCCGCTCTTATCCTCTGCTGTCAGTTCGTCCTTCGTTTCACTCACCTGCTGGGATGTCATCGCAACGAATGTCTGTACTCCATTGTTATCCATCACATATACATGAACATTATAGGTACTTCTGTTGTTGTGATGATTTGCAATATCTACATGAACTTTGTAAGTACCGTCACTCTGCCTGTCTGCAAAATACCAAATCAGATCGCCCTGATCCGGCTCACTCCACACCGGAACTCTGACAGATTCCACTCCTGCCGGAACTTCAACATTTTTCACAATAACATCAAAAGTTCCCTGATTTGCATTATAATTTTGAATCTCCACATCTGCACTTGGTCCAATCACCTTAAACGTTGTTTTCCCAAGGAATACCAGCGTTCCACTTGTCAGATTTGCATAGGCATGTACCTGATAAACAGCTCCAACCTGTTGATCCGGAATACTCACATCCGCTTCCCAGACTCCGTTCGATTTCTGCTGAGCTGTAATCCAGCGAATATCACTTTGATCCGCCTTGTTCCATACCGGAAACTGTACGACATCCACGTCATCCGGCATATCTGCAAACTTCAGCTGAACCCGATACAAATCACTTCTGTTGTCAACAGAAGAAACCTTTAACGTAGAAGTAGTATTACCCGAGACTCTGAATTCGGCCTGGCATAAATTCGATGTCGTATTCCAATTATATACATGAACATTATATTTTCCGGTAGACTTCTTATGATTCTGAATATCAAAATTGATAACTCTTGCAGTTCCCGGCAAAGAATACCAGACAAGGTCGTCCTGACCGTTTTCTTCACTCCACACTGCCACTTTGTAACCATTTCCAGAACCACTCACCTCAATCTGTGCAGTTCCATTAAAATCATTTTTATTTTTAATCTGCACAGTTGCCTGCTCGTTTCCGTTATTGCCTTTGCTGAACCCGTAAGTTGCTGCAATTCCTGCTGCATCCGCTTCTCCCAGTTTTTTCAGGAAATTCTCATCTTTCAATTTCGCGGCATCAGATGCACTGTCTAAGAATGCGTGTTCTACGATCACCCCTGTCATTCCATATTGTTTAGAAAGATAGTTTGTCGTAAAATAGTCATCTTTATTTCCATTCGAATCTGTCTCACCCGTGGTACCGTCTTTAATTTTTGCACCACGATTTGTTAATCCCAGTGCTGACAACTCACTCAGAATCTTATTTGCCAGATTCTGCCCTTCCTGATGGATTCCTTCATTATAGCTTTTGTTTGGATAGTAAACCTCTGCTCCCGTTCCCCCTCCTGTATTGAAATGAATATCTACAAACACGGCCGCTCCGAGTGCTGCTGCATCTTTAATTCTCTGATTCAGACAGTAGCTTGTACTCTGTCCCGGATATTTACAGGAAATAGAGTCTCTGTCCATATACACTGTAACTCCCTGATACTGCTCCAATGCCTGTTTGCAATACTGTGCCACTTTAAAAGTAAGCTCTTCTTCTCTTAGTCCATTACCGCCGGCTCCTGTATGCGTCGCATCATGCCCGGCACAGATCACCACCGTTTTATTGGCTCTTGCTTCTCTTGCAAGCGGTGATACAGGATCTGCCTCTCCCAGTACTCCTGCCACAGTCTCCTCAATGTTCTCTGTGTCTGCAGAAGCCTCGATCACATTGCCGTCTTCACTAAGTGAATATACTGCCACATCCGGTACTGCTTCCTCTGAAGAATTCTCCTCTTCCGGCTGTACTGTAACTGTATAACCCGCATCAATTTCTTCATCCAGCAGATTTACCGTAGAACTTACTCCCGAGCTCTGATATGTCAGGCTATCCAGCTGATACACATCTTCTGCTGATCCTTCCGGATAATCCTGTGTGAACAAAACTGTATTGTTCACAATTGCTGACGCCGGCATTTCAAACTGTTCACCTGTAACAACAGAACTATAATGCAGAACTGCAGATTCCAGCACCAGGTTCTCATCCGAAAATCCAACTGCTATATTCTGTGTCTGTGGCATATTGACCACTGATTCATCCACATACACATACTCCAGAATTCCTTCCGAAGTCTGCTGTGTTGTCTCCTGCTGTGTTGCCTCCTGCTGTGTGTCTGTTTCATCTAAAGTCTGCTGTTGCTCCTGTGATTGTATATCTGCTTCTCCTGCAACAGAATCCATCTCCCCAGCTGCCGCCACATTCATCCCAGCTGTAGTAAACACCATCATAAACACCAGTAACAGCGCAAGTACTTTCTGTACTTTTTTCATTCTTTTGTTTTAACCCCTTTCTCTTTTGCGTAATATCTATATATAAAAGCCTATGGCTGAATATTTGTCTCTTTGCAAATAAAAATCGGTCTTTTTTTCAATTCCATATATGCTTTTGCAAAATACTCCCCTAAAATACCGATACAAAACAGTTGAATTCCACCTATGAATAGCATAATACATACCATAGACGGCCATCCAGATGTCGGATCTCCAAAAATCAGTGTTTTTGCAACAATTACGATAATCAATATAAACGCAAGTACACAGAATACAATTCCCATGATCGCTGAAATCAGCAACGGTACTGTAGAAAAAGCAACAATCCCTTCGATTGCATACACAAACAATTTCCAGAAAGACCACTTTGTCTCACCTGCAACTCTCTCGACGTTTTCATATTCCATCCATTTTGTTTTATATCCAACCCAACCATACAGACCTTTTGAAAATCTATTGTATTCTTCCAGCTCCAGAAGACTGTTTACGAACTGGCGCGTCATCAATCGATAATCTCTGGCTCCATCTACAATTTCCGTATCTGAAATTTTCTTGATCAAATGATAAAATCTCCTTGCAAAAAATGACCGGATCTTTGGCTCTCCTTTTCTTGTCACTCGTCTTGTTGCCACCGAATCATAGCCCTCATCTTTGATATAACGCATCATTTCAGGCAACAGACTTGGCGGATCTTGTAAATCCGCATCCATGATTGTGACATACTCTCCAGAAGCATAACTTAATCCCGCATACATCGCTGCTTCTTTCCCAAAATTTCTGGAAAATGACACATACTTTATACATTCGTCTTTTTTTGCCAGTTCTTTTGCAACTTCAAGAGTTCTGTCCTTTGACCCATCATCTACAAAAAGAACTTCAAACTGGAATTCTTTCATAATGCTCATTACTTTTTTTATTTCATTGTAAAATAAAGGAATACTTTCTTCTTCATTATAACATGAAACAACTACACTTATCTTTTCCATATTTCTTCCTCATCAAAGCTATCTATTTTAACTATAACATATTATAGATTGACTTTCTATTTGATTTCTCCCATCTTCACTATAATTAAATCGCCATCTTTTTGAATCGCATCATTAGCTGGCCATTCCGGCATGTTTTTTGCAAAATTTGTAGCCCTCGCAATTTCCTCTTGAGTTGCACCATTCAACTCTATTCCTCTTGTTAATGCAAACGTACAAATCTTTCCTGTAGAATAATAATATTCTGGCTCCATCCATGCAAACATATTAAAATATGACATGCCTATAAAATCAATTTCGGGATAACAAGCATTATTCAACGGTGCCTTGCGCTCTCCGATAAATGCAATTTTACTTTTTTGCAGATCATAATCTTTTATATGACAGCGTGTAACAATTTCATTCAATGTGTCTACATCTTGTTCATATCTCACATCATCCGCATACCAAAATCTCAATGTTGTATATGTCTGACTCAATCCTACTGCAATTGCAGCTATCAACACTCCTGCTTGTATTGTCTTTCTTACAATTTTATTTATAGATTTCTTTTTCTCAACCGTTTCATCATCTCTCCTTCTTGTTAAATACACAAATCCCACCGCAATTACAAAAGGAAGAGTATATTGACTTCGATAAGCAAGTGCTACTCCCGCATACACAGTAAGCATAAACGGGCTGATTATTAACACCAAAATAGCCACCCATTTCCAAACAGGAATTTTTATAGCACTTTTGCACCGAATCACCAGCATAACTACAGCACATATGCTTAACACGACTGCGCCATATCCGTATATATAATGCTTATAAACAAAAAACACTTGTTTAATATGCTGAATTATATTAATTATACATTGCTCTGCAGAAACGTTTCCCCATAATACTTGTCCTTCAATATAGTCTCCTGAAGAAAAGAACATTTTTACAATTATGGAATTTAATATATAAGCACATCCAAATGGCACTACTGCCTTTACACACACCAAAAACAATTTTTTCAAATCGGTTTCTTTACATATCAAAATTCCAAATGCTACCGCTGCTATAAAAAGTGTCGTGTTAGCCTGATAACTTCCAAAACTCCAAACAAGACATCCTATAGCTAATAATAGCCTCCAGACTGCTCTGCACTTAATCCAGCTAAATGTAAGATATACTGCAATCGCTACTAATAAAATTGATATTGCTATATCAAAATTCTGTAATTTAAACACCCATTGCATCACCCATATTGGATGTGTCATAAAAAGTGCTGAAAACACGAAATAATTATATCTATTTTCTCTGCCTGAGATATATTCAAATGAATACGCAAACATCATTAAAAATGCAACAATCGCAAAAAAACCAAGTGTTGAGTTTATATAAGGATTATACCAACGTATTCCAAAAATTTTTTCTGTAAAAATCAATCCATATCTGCCAATATCTAACCAATTATAAACGCTTCTAGGCGTATTAATAAAAAGATCGGTATCCATAGTAACAGACAAATTAAAAATTCTACATCCATAGACCACTGCTACAATGGATATGTTAAAGATAAGTAAATCTATTCTTTTTCTACAAAATTCAAAAAACTCTTTCATTCTCTATTCTCCTAGTCCATATCCATGACTGAATCATCAATATTTTCTTTTCCTGCTATCTGTTCATAAAAAATAGAACGTTTTCTAATTTCCTTATTCAGGGTATCCATTCCCACTTTTTCTGCAAGAGTCGGCTCTGCTGAAAACAAATTTGTTCCGAGTCCCAGGCGATCCCCTTCAATCTGTGCTCCCAATGCCGCAATTGTCGTTGGAAACATATCCATTGTTGTCGCCATTCTGTTTTTCTGATTGACCGGAACAATTGGAGCATTGATGATCGTATTATATACACCTCGCGTATAATCTTCCGGCACATCCTGACAAAAATCACTGTCCATCGTCAAATGATCTCCTACAATCACAATCGTGGTATTCTCATAAAATGGCTGTGCTTTCAACCAGTTCACAAAATCCACGACCTGTCTGCTAGCGCAGGACATCACGTTTGCATACTGATTGCCCGGATGTTCATCCTGGCACAGATCACAAACATATCCATCTTCAAAATGGGTGTCAACAGTCAGCATCGTAAAGTTAAATGGTTGTCCGCTGTTAGCCAGATTTGTTACTTCCCGCCTTGCAAAATCGTACAATTTATGATCCTCATATCCCCACCACACTCGATAATCCGGAGGTATGAGACCGTTTTGCTGAGCGTAGAGCAAATCTTTCACTTCATAATTTCCATGTCCCTCAAAATACTGTTTTCTTCCGGCAAACTCCCCTTCTGAGCCAAACATAACAACCTGTTTGTAGCCTTGTACCGCTAACATATCACCCAGAACAGTTGCTCCCGGAAGCACTTGCACATCTTCCTGTATATTCTCCGCGCGTAGCTTTACCTTCAGCGGCAACCCGGATGTCTGCGCCACCATAGCTCCCATTGTCCACGTGGCACCATCAGAAGGAATCAGACCGCCCAGCATATCGCCCGTCGAAAAATTAACGTTTTCCATTGCCAGCTGCGTCATCTCCGGAATATCATTTTCTGCAAAAGCGCCGCCTACATCTGTTGAAGCGTACGTGGATTCCATGGACTCCATAAAAATGTACACCAGATTTCTCTTCTGCTCGGGAAATGTAACCGGAACCAACGCCGGATCCATATAATTCTCCTGCAAAAACATCGAGATCGTATCCTGATTTTCCAGATATTCTCCAACATCCAGTTCATTCCACACCATCTGTCCGGATGATACAATCAGTGCCATCGAACCTGCAACCGCTCCAATCTGTACCACCCATTTTGTAATCTTTGTTTTTCGCACCATTACGATTACCAATACCACAAAAAACACTGCCATCACTGCGGCCGGTATACAAGTCTCTACAAAATCCCAGAGTACCTCATGACTAGTGCCCTGGATTGGTGTCTTTAACTGAGCGACAAGCTCCTCCATAGACAGATTTGTCCATGTCGCCAGCATCCAGTTTGCCGCTTCATGAAGCAAGATTGCCAGAAATGAGAACAACACTGCTAACATACACAGCAGCACTTTCATCACAATCTGAATCACCTTTATCATGTTTCCCAGACGAACGATCCCGATATTCACTTTCAACTGTTCTTCCGTTATATCCGTCAGATTCTTCTGCTCTTTTTGCGCCCCTCTGTCTAACTCATTTTTCGGCCTCTTTCTGCGCTTTTTCTTTAACTCCTGCAATCTTATGTCCTCTCCTTAATTCCAACTTTTATACTGACCACTTTTACGCGGCAAAAGGGAACGCAACCTGATTTGCTGCGCCCCCTCTCTTATTTTTTATTTCAGAATAACTTTTTCGGATAAACTCCCGCATGAATCAAAGCCTGCAATTCCGAAACAACGGAATCCTTATCTTCTTTATAAGTCACACCAAACCATTTATCTTTTGATGTCAACACTTTTACTGCAAGCTTTTTCTCCGCCAAAAGATCACCAATGATCGTCGGCAGTAAATATTCTGCTTTCAAGTTATCTGCCGGGGTATTTGCTACAAATGCCTCAAATCCACTTTCCAGAATCTGGAAGAACTCTGGCGTAAGTCCCCACATATTCATGGAAACGCTGGATTCAATATCGATTGGAATGTACTCTTCTCCCTTGTGAACGGCTGCTCCGCTCTCATATTTCTCAATATTGGACGTCTCCACAATATCTGCAAGATATCCGTTTTCATTTACTTTACAGACTCCGCGTGTTACCCCGCCGTTATCACTCAGTGTATTTTTCAAAACAAAGCTGACCATACAGATCTCATCCTTTGATGTTGTCTCTCTTGTAAGGTACTCGTACGCTTCCACATATGCCTGCTTTCCATAGTAATCATCTGCATTAATGACCAGAAACGGACTGTCTACAACATCCTTACAGCAGAGAATTGCCTGTCCGGTTCCCCATGGCTTTGTGCGACCTGAAAAACGTTCCCGATACGCCTGCGGAATATCATCTACCTCCTGATATGCGTAAGCAACCTCTACAACCTTTTCAATCCGGTTTCCGATCACTTCTTTAAAATCTTTTTCCAGATCCTTTCTGATTACAAATACAACCTTATCAAATCCGGCTTCCATTGCATCATAAATGGAGTAATCCATAATAATCTCTCCGTTTGGTCCCACCGGTTCCAGCTGTTTGATTCCGCCACCAAATCTGCTTCCAATCCCTGCCGCCATTACGACTAATGTTGCTTTGTTCATGTTTTTCTCCTTTGCTCTGTAACCTTTATTCTCCCAGTCCATCCTCAATGATCCTGATCATCTCTGCAAGAGCTGCTGTCTCATCAGAGCCTTCACAGATCACTTCGATCTCATCTCCGCTTTTGATACATGCCCCAAGTACACTCAGTACACTTTTTGCATTGGCAGTGACCTCCTCATTTCGAGCCTGCTTTCTGACCGTGATCTTACTTGCAAACTGCATTGCTGTTTTGCAGAATAATCCTGCCGGACGTAAATGCAGTCCTGTAGGATTCTTGATTTTTGTCTTTCCACTGACCATTTTATGTCTCCTCCCTTATTTTTCCGATTTCTCCTGTGTACTGTCAGATTTCTTATCGGCTTTCTGATCTGTTTCATCTTCCTTTTCTGTCAGCTTTACTTTTATTGTAGGCTGTTTTTCCAATTCTACTCCGTCAGGCACTTCAATCGATACCGGAACCTCATACTCTCCTGTAGATTTACAGTCCTGCAGATCAATCGAAACTGCATTTGTAATATCCAGCTGATCAAGTGTTGTCTGTTCTCCGATAAACTTCAATTCGATCACTTCATCTGATTCAAACGTAAGCTCATATTTGTCTTTCAGATTATTAACCTGAATTCCTTCTACCGGGAATTCTATAATCCTGGAACCCTCCTTCTCAATCATAACAGTGATCAAAATCGTATTGGCATTCTCATCCACCAGTTTGATTCCCTCCGGAAGATACTGCGTGATATCCACTGTCTTTTCTACTTTTTTAGTAACATCACTGACATCAATTTCCGATGTCGGAATTTCTATCTCCGATATCGTATCCAGCATCTCTTTTGTACCGCTGACTTGTATTGTCTGCGGCTCACAGGTCCATCCTGTGCAAATATAATTCTCTTTCAGATTCTCCGGCTGCTGATATGTAATCGGTACGTCTTTTGTATTCAGCATCTGGATCTCTACCTGAATTCCCTTCTCCGTGTTCAGGTTATTGCTCAACTTGCTCTGATCCACAATATTACCCTGACTGTCATAAAGTACCAGATTTCCCTGAACAGTTCCCGAATCTGCGCGTCCCGTCACATCCACTTTAACCACTGCTTTTTCAATGCTTTCTACAAGCGGTTCTGAGCCTTTGATCGTAATCTTTTCAGGATTTACAGTCATGTTGCCAATGATACATCCATTCTGCGGCGTTCCTGACACACTGACTGTCAGAGGAAATACCTTCTGTTTGACATCATTGATCTCCACTACCAGGTTATTCGGCGAAGCCTCAGCTTTACACTCACTGCTATATCGCTTTACAGAAACTTTGATCGGGATCAGACTGTTGATCTGCATTTCCTGCATGTCAGCAACCGCGCTGAAATCTGAAGATGTCAGTTTCTCCAGTATTTCACGCTTTGCCGTCACTTTTACACTTACATTCTCTGTCCCATCCAAAATCTGATACATTTTTCCTTTACTTTTTACAACCTGCTCATTTTTTACTTCCACCGGAATATTATCAAACGTCTGTGTGTCAACAGGATCATCAATGTTTATCACGATCAGCCACAGAAATACAGCGAAGAACAGGGCAATCACTTTCAAGCTCAGATTTTCCATGTATTTATGCTTTTTCATTCCTGCGCCATCCTTTCCATTTTTTTGCTTTCTTCTCTGCTGATCTGTACTGAATCCGATTCAGTCGTTCTGTAAGCCTCTCCTTTGACACTCCTCTCTCTAATTGTCCGCCCATTGCAACAGATACCTGACCTGTCTCTTCCGAAACTGCGATCACCAGCGCATCACAGACCTCACTCATTCCGAGCGCCGCTCTGTGTCTTGTTCCCAGTTCTTTGCTGATCTGCATATTATCTGAAAGAGGAAGGTAACACGTTGCTGAGGTAATCCGATTTCCCCGTATGATCACTGCTCCGTCATGAAGCGGTGTGTTATGCTCAAATATATTGACCAATACCTGTGAAGAGATCTTGCAATCCAGTTCAATTCCCGTCACCTCATACTCTGTCAGATGAATCGCCTGCTCTACAACGATCAACGCTCCTGTGCAGACACTGCCCATCTCAAAGCATGCGCGCACGATCCCGTCTCGGGTTTCATCGGAAAAGCGCTGATTTTCTTTGCTTTTATCAAAAAGAGTAACATTCGTAAGAAAATTCTTTTCGCCCAGCTTTTCAAGAGCTCTTCTAAGTTCCGGCTGGAACACGACAACTGCCGCTATTGCAAGTACGCTGATCGACTCCTTTGCCACAAATAAAATCGTATGCATCTTAAAGATCGCGGCAAGCAAAAAGAATGCCCCCAGCATGATCATCCCTTTTAAGAGCATCCACGCTTTTGTATTCTTGATCCACAGCATGATCTCATACACGATCACTGTAATGATCAATATCTCTATCACATCTGTCAGGTGTACCGTTGGAAAGTATAAACCATTTATGTAATTGTTTAAAAAAATTCTGATCCGGTCTTCCATCCAGTCACCTCCTCATCCTATTCTCCAGAACCAGGCTTCTTGGTCCACAAATCTCCAAGACTTTTCGTAAGACTCAAGTCATCCTCCGGCTCGTTCTGATTCTGTCTCAATTCTTCATTTAAACTCTGCGTCAGCAGAAGTTCATCTACATTTTTCTCCAGATCTGCTTCCTGGATCTGGCTCGTATCAATCGCCACCGTTTCCTGAACCATCGGCTCCGGCTTCAGATTTACTGCTGCTTTTGCTTCCTTTGGCTGTTCTTCATGAGGCTCTGTAATATGCTTCACCTGTTTTTCAGGTAATGTAACCCCTACTTTCGGCACCGCTTTTACATAGTAGTAATACTCATCGTCCTCAAACTGTAATGTCTCTGTTCTTGAATAATCCACAGAAAGGAAGAAAAATTCTGCTATCAGACCTGCTGCTACTGTCACCACAAGATCCAGTAAAATAAAACTTGCCTGGAAGGAAACATCCAATGTCATACAGCCTGACACCTGAAGCACTGCCGCCACGATTGCTCCCGCAACGGAAGCTGTCTTCCACGCATGACTGATGCCTCTTGTTCTCACCCCATATACTACCATCATCGCCAGGAGCAGAACAACTACCATCATCCACATCTCTTTGTTGGCCAGTATCTGTTTTGTAAATACCATGATTCCATCCAGAAGTTCTTTTACCCCTCCACTCTGAAATGCCGATGCCGTCAGCTTTACTGTGTGGAGCATATAATAAACAATCGTCCCCAGCATCATCGAAACTGCAAATGAAGGCGCTCCGAGCAACCCAAATACAACCGGGATCACATATGGGACCTTCAGAGCAACTGCTACTGCCGCCACTACCACCAGCCATGATTTTTTAGGTGTAAATCTTACATAAAAAATATACATCACCAGAAAAATTGCCAGACATAATCCCGCTACCGGCAAAGACAGTGCATACAGATGTACCAGAACAAGCAGGGCTGCTACAAGTGCCAGCATCCCGACCGGAAGAAAGGCCGTAACAGCAGCAAGACCAACTGTACAAACTGTAGAGGATAATGCTTTCATAAATCCTATATTGGAATTGATCAGTCCGAATACACATAATCCCAACACGAACTGCAGTATCTTTACAATATAAAAAGAATATCTGGCACAAATTTTTTCTATCTGATCCTTCCATACAAGTAATGTGCTCATATTATTTTTTCTCCTTCATGTTTATCTTTTCAAGACGGGACAGATCCCGATAATATTTTTTCACATGCTGCTTGGCAAGATTGTGTTTTCTCTTGTAGAACATCCTTGCACCGGTACAATAAAGAATCAAAAGAATCAGATAACCGCCTACTGCCGTTCCCATCAAGAGAAGAAGCTTTAGTATCGTAAGCTTTTCCAGAATCTGCTCCAACGTGCAGAATGCGATCAGTGCCGCTACGATTGCATAACCGATGGTAAACCAGATTGCCGTAGCCCACACATTCATACTCACATAATCCTTTTTATAATAACTGCTGATTTTCAGATCCTCTTCTGCTCCCTGCTTTTCATAAGAAGCCATCTTGATCATCAATCGTATTTTTCTTTTATCCAACATGTTTCCACCTCGATCCATTGCCTTTTAAACATCATTTTTAGTATATCATACTGTCAGAGTCCTTGTCCAATGCTTATGGTCAAAAAATATACTTTTTGTGCTCCTGCATTTTTCAACACCTTTGCCACTCTGTGTATGGTATTTCCGGTTGTATAAATATCATCGATGACCAGCACACATTTTTTCGGAATCCAGGATTTTGTGACACCAAATGCTCCTTTTAGATTTCGAATCCTGTCTCTGCTCCCAAGCACTTTCTGAGGTCGCGTTTTCTGAATTCTTTTTACTGCATCTTTGTTCACGGGAAGATCCAGCCTTTTCCCAAGTTCTTCCGCCAGAATTTGTGCCTGATTGTAACCTCTTATCCTCTGTCTGGATCTGTGAAGCGGAACTGGTATAATTTCTTCTATTTTCCATTGTTTCACAGCATCTCCTAATTCTGCAGCCATTTCCGCAGCAAAAATTTCTCCATAACATCTTCTGTTTTTGTATTTAAATCTGTAAATTCCCTGCGAAACCGGTGCTTTATGCACCCAGATACTCTTCCCGGCTTCAAACGCATACTTCTTTTTTTGGCAATCACGGCAGTACTCCTGCTCTTCCTTTCTCAATGGCTTTCCGCATTTCATGCATCTTGGCTGACGGATATACACGATCTTTTCTTTACAGGAAGGACAGATTCCATACTTGTATACATTTTCGCAAAATGGACAAACTGAAGGGTACAACAGCTCTAAAACTCTTGTATACGCTCGTCCAAACTTGTGTATCGTTCCTGTTCGTTTTTGTTTTTTATCATTTCCTGAAATGTATCTTCACTCCCAACTATCGTTAAACATTTTTTTGCCCTTGTCACTGCTGTATACAATAAATTCCGATTATATAACAGCTTTGGTCCCGGAAGCAGCGGAATTACCACCGCCGGATATTCGCTTCCCTGGGATTTGTGAACCGTGATCGCATACGCCAGTTCCAGTTCATCCAACAGCTCAAACGGATATTCTACCTGTCGCTTCTCATCATACTCAACAGTCAGAGTTTCTTTATAGGAGCTGATCTCCCGGATGATTCCCATATCCCCATTGAAAATCCCCATTCCTTTATCTACCGTCACCCCATACTTTGTACAAACTTCCCACTCCAGCTGATAATTATTCTTGATCTGCATCACTTTATCACCGGTACGGAAAATCCTTCCGTTTGCTTCCTTTTCTTCCTTCTTCGGATCCGGAGGATTTAAATATCTCTGCAAAATCACATTCAGACGCTCTACTCCAAGCAGACCTTTTCTTGTCGGTGTCATCACCTGAATATCAAACGGAGATGCATCCACATATTTCGGAAGTTTCTTCTGGATCAGTGTGATCACAACTCCTATGATCACATCCGCCTCCTGTCGCTTCAGGAAAAAGAAATCACGACTTTTGTTATTTATGATCACGCGCTCACCCGCATTAATCTTATGCGCATTCAGTACGATATCACTTTCTCCCGCCTGACGGAAAATCTTTGTCAGTGTAACCACATGAAATTTATTCGATGCAATCGTATCTTTTAATACACTTCCCGGTCCTACCGACGGCAGCTGATTGACATCCCCCACCAAAATCAATCTTGTTCCGGGCACAACTGCTGTAAGGAGTGCATGCATCAAGGTCAGATCTACCATGGACATTTCATCAATGATCAGCACATCTGTTTCCAGTGGATTGTCGCGATTTCTTAAAAATCCATTGACATTTCCTTCTTCTTCTGGATTTCCGCTGACTTCAAGCAGACGATGAATCGTCTGCGCTTCATAACCTGTCGCTTCTGTCATGCGCTTTGCTGCACGCCCTGTCGGCGCTGCCAGAAGAATACTCATCCCCTCGCTCTCAAAAAACTGAATCATGGTGTTGATTGTTGTTGTCTTTCCGGTTCCGGGTCCTCCTGTCAGGATCAAAAGTCCATGCTTGATCGATTCGATCACCGCCTGATGTTGCATTGGATCCAGTGAAATCTGTTCCAGCTCCTCCACTTTTCGCAGTCGTTTTTCCATCATATCTTCCGGCATCGCGCAGTCAATATCCAGATCATTCAGCATACGGGCAACATTCAGTTCCATATAATAAAAGCGGGACGGGTAGATACGGATCTCTCCTTCTATTTCTTTCATAACTGTCTTTCGTTCCATGCAAAGATCCATGATATATTTTTCAATTCCTTCAATCTCAACACCAAGAAGCCTGGAGGTCCTTACCTCTAAAACATTCTTCGGCAAATATACATGTCCTTCTGTCATGGACTGCTGAAGCACATAAAAAATCCCGCTTTGGATCCGGAAATCAGAGTCTGTATGTATTCCAATCTTTGCCGCAATCTCATCCGCAGTTTTAAACCCAACACCTTCGATATCATCCGCAAGTTTGTAAGGATTGGTTTCCAGGATCTCATACACTTTACTGCCATACTTCTGATAGATTTTTGCTGCCAGTGCTGTACTGATTCCAAAGTTCTGTAAATAAATCATCACTTTGCGCATTCCTTTTTTCTCATCCACCTGCAGCGCGATCTCCCTTGCTTTGCGTTCGCTGATTCCATTCACTTCTGCAAGCCGTTCCGGCTCTTCTTCTATAATACGAAAGGTGTCTGTTTTAAACTTCCTTACAATTCTTCCTGCCAGAGTTGCACCGACTCCTTTGATCGCACCGGAACCAAGATACCGCTCTATGGAGATCAGATCTTCCGGTTCCTTCATCTCGTAAGAACTGATTTTCAACTGGCTTCCGTAAATATTGTGATTCACATAATCTCCCTTAATTTCCAGGCGCTCTCCTTCGCTGATAAAATTCAGGGTTCCTACACAGGTTACTTCGCCCGCTTCACTTTCCAGCTGAAATACTGTATATCCATTTTCTTCATTGCGAAACACAATATGTTCCACGTATCCTGTTACAATCTCCACTTCTTCCTCCCATTTTATGCAGCCTCAACATTGTATACATGTATTCTTGCATATTTTTTCTGTTTAACAGTCCTACAATAGAAGACAGACTCCCCCGACATACAGAATCTTCATTCTGTTGCCGAAGCAGCCTGTCCCATCCTGATTTCTTCTCAGAAATCCTTCCTGCCACTCATAAATTCCACAAACTGTCCGGTTCCGATCGCTACTACTTTCATCGGATCTTCTGCCGTCATTGTATTGATACCTGTCTTTTCCTCTATCAGCTCTTCCAGACCTCGCAGCATTGCCCCACCGCCAGTCAGAACAATCCCCCGATCCAGAATGTCGGCAGACAGCTCCGGCGGAGTCTGTTCCAATACCGAAACAACCGCTTCCACAATCTTCCCTGATGTCTCGCGAAGTGCTTCTTCTGTCTCCGAGGAAGTCACTGTTACCGTCTTTGGAAGCCCTGTCACCAGATTCCTCCCTCTGACCTCCATACTCTCTTCCTCAATCAGAGGATATGTCGTGCCGACTTTGATCTTAATATCTTCAGCAGTCCGCTCCCCGATCAGAAGGTTATGCTTTTTCCGCATATACCGTACAATTGCTTCATCAAAATCATCCCCGGCAATTTTAATCGAGGTATGCACGACCGCGCCACCCAGCGAAATTACAGCAATATCTGCAGTTCCGCCTCCAATATCCACGATCATATTACCACATGGCTTTCCGATATCTATTCCTGCTCCGATTGCTGCTGCCACCGGCTCTTCAATGAGATGTACTTCTCTTGCTCCTGCCGCAAACGCAGCTTCTTCTACAGCTCTTTTTTCTACTTCTGTCACACCGCTCGGTACACAAATGCTGATTCTTGGCTTCTTAAACGTTCTTTTTCCGATTGCTTTTCTTACAAAGTACTGAATCATCTTTTCAGTTACTGTATAATCTGAGATCACACCCTGCCTGAGAGGACGTACTGCTACAATATTGCCCGGTGTTCTGCCTAACATCAGCCGTGCTTCCTCTCCGATCGCTCTTATTACATTCGTATCTCTGTCAAACGCTACTACAGATGGTTCTTTTAAAACAACCCCTTTTCCTTTCACGTATACAAGAACACTTGCGGTTCCCAAATCTATTCCGATATCTACAGCCATCTTTTCTCCTCCAGCCTTACAAATTCTTTTTCCCCTCTTTTGTATTTCTCAGTTCATTTATAATCTGTCTTCTCTTCGGCTTCAGATACTCGCATAGTTAAGTATAATAAAATTTATTTCACTTGGAAACCCCTTTTGCACATTTTTATTTTTTATTCAGAATTGCGGCAATATATTTGCCTGTATACGATTTCTCATTTGCTGCAATTTCTTCCGGTGTCCCGCTCGCTACGACTGTACCACCTTTATCTCCGCCTTCCGGACCAATATCGATAATATAATCTGCTGTTTTGATCACATCCAGATTATGTTCAATCACGATCACCGTATTGCCGTCACCTGATAAACGTCGCAAAATCTCTGTCAGCTTATGCACATCTGCAAAATGTAGTCCTGTTGTAGGCTCATCCAGAATATATACCGTCTTTCCTGTACTTCTGCGGCTTAACTCTGTTGCCAGTTTGATTCTCTGGGCTTCTCCTCCGGATAATGTCGTAGATGGCTGTCCCAGTCGGATATAAGACAGACCAACATCATTGAGTGTTTCCATTTTTCTCCGGATACTCGGAACATGTTCAAAAAATTCCAACGCCTCTTCCACCGTCATGTTCAATACATCATAAATTGTCTTTCCTTTATATTTCACTTCCAGAGTTTCTCTGTTATAGCGTTTTCCTCCACACACTTCACACGGTACGTATACATCCGGCAGGAAATGCATCTCAATCTTAATGATTCCATCTCCGCTGCAGGCCTCACAGCGTCCGCCCTTCACATTGAAGCTAAATCTTCCTTTTTTATAGCCTCTCGCTTTTGCATCCGGTGTTGCTGCGAACAAATCACGAATCAAATCAAATACACCCGTATATGTTGCCGGATTGGAACGCGGTGTTCTTCCAATCGGAGACTGATCAATGTCGATCACTTTATCTACCTGCTCCAGCCCTTCAATTCTCGTATGCCTTCCCGGAATTGTTCTTGCATGGTTCAGTTTTTTGGCAAGTGTTTTGTATAAAATCTCATTGACAAGAGAACTTTTTCCGGAACCGGACACTCCTGTCACACATGTCATGATTCCCAACGGAAACTTGACATTGATATTTTTCAGGTTATTTTCTTTTGCGCCTACTACTTTCAAATATCCGGTCGGTTTCTCTCTTTTTTCCGGAACCGGGATCTTGAGGCGTCCGCTCAGATACGCTCCGGTCACTGATTTTTCGTTTGCCATCAACTCTTGAGCCGTTCCCACTGCAACAACCTGTCCACCATGCTCTCCAGCTCCCGGACCGATATCCACAATGCAGTCAGCCGCCAGCATCGTATCTTCGTCATGCTCCACTACAATCAGAGAATTTCCCAAATCGCGGAGATGCTTCAATGTGGCAAGTAACTTGTCGTTGTCCCGCTGATGCAATCCGATACTCGGTTCATCCAGAATATAGGCCACACCAACAAGTCCGGAACCAATCTGAGTTGCCAGCCGGATTCTCTGCGCTTCCCCGCCGGACAGTGTCCCTGTCGCTCTGGCAAGCGTCAGATAGTCCAGTCCTACATCCAGCAAAAACTGAATCCGCGCTTTGATTTCTTTTAAGATCTGTTCTCCGATCAGCAGCTGCGTCTCTGTCAGTTCCAGCCCCTGTAAAAATTTCTGCAGCTTATCGATTGAAAATGCTGTGAGTTCTGCAATATTTTTCTCTCCCACAGTTACCGCAAGAGAACCTTTTTTCAATCTCTGACCTTTACATTCGGAACATGGAGTAATCCGCATAAAAGTCTCATACTCTGCCTTCATTGTCTCAGACCCCGTTTCGCGATAGCGGCGCTCCACATTTTTGATCAGTCCTTCAAAGACCACATCATAAACACCTTCTCCACGCTGTCCTTTGTAATGTACTTTCACAGATTTCCCGTTTGTTCCGTAAATCAAAACATCGTGAATCTCTTTCGGATAGTCCTGAAACGGCGTCTCCAGATCAAAATGGTATTCTTCACACAACGCATCTAAAATTGCACGTGTAAAGCTTGATTTTTCTGTACAGGACTGCCAGCCCATCACTGCGATTGCTCCCTGCTGAATGCTGAGTGTCGGATCCGGTATCATCAAATCCTCATCAAATTCCATCTTGTATCCCAGCCCAAAACAAGTCGGGCAGGCACCAAACGGATTGTTGAACGAGAAACTTCTCGGCTCAATTTCTTCAATACTAATTCCACAGTCCGGGCAGGAAAAACTCTGACTGAAATTCATCGGTTCTCCGCCGATGATATCTACGATCAGAAGCCCTTCCGCAAGTGAAAGTACACTTTCCACGGAATCTGTCATTCGTTTTTCAATTCCCGGTTTCACAACAAGACGGTCTACAATAATCTCAATATTATGTTTGATATTTTTATCCAGTGCGATATCCTCTGACAATTCATACAGATTCCCGTCTACACGAACACGCACATATCCTGACTTCTTTGCCCGTTCAAACAGCTTTGCATGGGTTCCTTTCCTGCCTCTTACGACAGGAGCAAGCAACTGGATCTTTGTACCTTCCGGAAGTGCCATCACCTGATCTACCATCTGATCCACCGTCTGCTTTTTAATCTCTTTTCCGCATTTCGGACAATGTGGAATCCCGATTCTCGCATAGAGCAGTCGGAAATAATCATAGATCTCTGTCACTGTACCCACGGTAGAGCGAGGATTGTGATTGGTCGATTTCTGATCAATAGAAATCGCCGGAGAAAGCCCTTCTATACTTTCCACATCCGGTTTCTCCATCTGACCAAGAAACTGCCTTGCATAGGAAGAAAGCGATTCCATATATCTTCTCTGCCCCTCGGCATAAATTGTATCAAAAGCCAGGGATGATTTTCCCGAACCACTCAGTCCTGTCAGCACTACCAGTTCATTTCTGGGGATGTCAACATCTATATTTTTCAAATTATTCTCATTCGCGCCGCGTATTCTGATATACTGTCTGGCGTCCATCTTTTTTCCCATGTAAAATTCCTTTCCCATTTATATCATAATTATTCGATCTCATTCAATATCTGTTTCAGCTCAATCAATTTATCTCTTAATTCTGCCGCTGATTCGAAATCCAGCTCTGCTGCCGCTTTCTTCATTCGCTTCGTAACTTCTCCGATCAACTTCTCCAGTTCTTTCCTGCTCATAGACTCTGGATCTTTCTCCAGCTTCAGTTCTTCTGCTGCTACTTTTTTGGAAATACTGATCTGATCGCGGACCGCCTTCTGAATGGTCTTTGGCGTAATGCCATGTTCTTCATTGTATGCCATCTGAATCTTGCGTCGTCTTTCCGTCTCATCAATTGCCAGACGCATCGAGTCTGTCAGTTTGTCTGCGTACATGATCACGTGACCTTCCGAATTTCGTGCCGCACGCCCGATCGTCTGAATCAGAGAAGTCTCGGAACGTAAAAATCCTTCTTTATCTGCGTCCAGAATTGCCACCAGCGTAATCTCCGGAATATCCAGACCTTCTCTCAAAAGATTAATTCCCACGAGTACATCAAATACATCCAGACGCATATCACGGATGATCTCCGTCCGTTCTAATGTATCCACATCGGAATGCAAATATTTTACGCGAATCCCGATTTCCCGCATATAATCTGTCAGATCCTCTGCCATCCGTTTTGTCAGAGTTGTAACCAGCACTTTATTTTTCCTGAAAATTTCCTGATTGATCTCACCGATCAGATCATCAATCTGACCTTCTACCGGACGCACTTCTACTTCCGGATCTAAAAGCCCTGTCGGACGAATCACCTGCTCTGCCCGCAGAAGCTCATGCTCCTCTTCATAAACTCCCGGGGTTGCTGACACAAACAATACCTGATTGATCTTACTTTCAAACTCTTCAAAATTCAACGGGCGGTTGTCTTTCGCAGAAGGAAGACGGAATCCATAATCCACCAACGTCGACTTTCTCGACTGATCCCCGGAATACATTCCTCCAATCTGCGGAATCGTCTTATGAGACTCATCGATCATAATTACAAAATCATCCGGGAAATAATCAATCAGTGTATATGGAGCCTGTCCGGGCGCCAATCCTGCCAGATGACGGGAATAGTTTTCAATCCCAGAGCAAAATCCTGTCTCTTTCATCATCTCAATATCAAAATTTGTCCGCTCAGCAATCCGCTGCGCTTCTAACAGCTTATCCTGTCTTTTAAATTCTTTGACGCGCTCTTCCAGCTCTTCTTCAATCGCCTTGACGGCGCGGTTGATATTCTCTTTATCCACCACATAATGAGATGCCGGGAAAATCGCTACATGCTTTAACTCGTCTTTGATCTCTCCTGTAAGAATGTCCACCTCTGTGATTCTATCCACTTCATCACCAAAAAATTCAATTCGGATCGCAACGTCTGACTCATATGCCGGAATCACTTCCAAAACATCTCCCCGAACCCGGAATGTTCCACGATGAAAGTCCATGTCGTTTCTGTCATACTGAATCTCAATCAGCTTTGCTACAACTTCATCTCTGTCCTTGATCATCCCCGGACGCAGAGAAATCACCATGTTCTGATAGTCTACCGGACTTCCCAGTCCATAGATACAGGAAACACTCGCCACAATGATCACATCTCTGCGCTCTGCCAGTGCCATCGTAGCAGATAACCGCAGCTTATCAATCTCATCATTGATTGCTGAATCCTTGGCGATGTAGGTATCCGAGGATGGGACGTAGGCTTCGGGCTGATAGTAGTCGTAGTAGGAGACAAAATATTCTACTGCGTTCTCGGGGAACATCTCCTTGAATTCTCCGTAGAGCTGCGCAGCAAGTGTTTTATTATGAGCGATGACCAGTGTCGGCTTCTGTAATTGCTGGATCACGTTTGCCATCGTAAAAGTCTTTCCAGAACCCGTAACCCCCAGTAAAGTCTGGCATTGGTTGCCTTCCTTGAACCCTTTCACAAGCTCTGCAATCGCCTGTGGCTGGTCTCCGGTTGGCTTATATGGGGCTTTCAAAATGAATCTATCCATAGCAAAATCCTCCATGTGTGACTTTTCGTATGCTTACTGTCAGCCACATTTTCAAATATATTCGTAACGGAATGCAAAATACTCCGTCGAGTATTCATCATTTATTTATTCAAAATTTTTGTCTTCCAACACTGTTTGTAATTCTTCTTTACTAGGAAGTACCGTTTCGTATTTACTCGCAAATATCTGATTACTATCCTTAGGCAATGTCATTTCTACAATAGCATCCTTCTTATCTTTACAAATTATAATACCTATTGTTGCATTTTCATCGTCCAATTTAACTTTTCGGTCATAATAATTGACATACATCTGCATCTGTCCTATATCTTGATGCTTTAACTGGCCAATTTTCAAATCAAACAATACAAAACAACGCAATAAACGATTATAAAACACCAAATCAACTCTAAAATGCTCTTCTTCAAATGTAAATCTAACCTGTCTGCCTACAAATGTAAATCCTCTCCCTAATTCTAATAGGAACTTCTGCAAATTATCTATAATTCGATTTTCCAATTCCGTTTCAGAATAAGTAACCATTTCCGGAAGTCCTGTAAACTCTAAAATATACGGATCTTTGAATATATCTTCTGGCTTTTCAAGCATTTGTCCTTCTGTTGCAAGACGCATTACTTCTTCCTTATTTCTGCTCAATGACAAACGTTCATATAGCGAACTACCATACTGACGTGCCAATTCATCTTTACTCCAGCCATTTCTATATGCTTCTATTTCGTAAAAATGACGTTCTTCAATCTTACTTATTCTCATTAAAATAAGATAATGAGACCAACTCAAATAAAATTTTCTTCCTTCTTTTGTAGTCGGCAAGTTTTCAGATTGGGGAAACACCGTTTCCCCAATTGAATCTTTAGAATATACCAGATAAAATTTTCTCATCAATTTTAAATTATCATACGAGTAACCTCGCCCAAATTTTTGCGTTAACCTCTTTGATAATTCTTTTAATATGTACTTTCCATATGCTGCACGTTCTTTTCCATCCTGTTCCTCTTCAATAATCATTCGCCCTGCTTCATAATATGAGTATACCATCGTCATATTTACTGCAACTGATAATTTTTTTTTTGCATTTTGGAATAACTCTATTACTTTATTATAAAAATTTTCCTTTTGAATGTTATCCATCTATTCACATCCTTTCATTTTTCTTACTCTAATCTTCGCAAAACTCTATAATCTCTTCCTCTGATATCGGACAATAATCATTCCATCCGAAAAATCCATACTATTCGGTACTAAAGCACCAAATAGCACTCGTTTCCCCCCCTGACATTCCAGCTCACGAATTATTCCACCGCGATCTCCGGGAAGGACTCCTTAAACTCACCGTAAAGCTGCACGGCAAGGTTTTTATTGTTCACTATGATAAGCAGGCGTATTCTGATACTAATTCAAAGTGATCCACATTTTCTCCTTATCAGTATAGGCATATTTTGCTCACACTTATTCCCTGCCGTTATTATATCAAAATATAAAATAAAAGTACAGAGCAAAATCGAATGTTTGTTCTGTACTGTGATATACTTTTTCACTATAACTTCTATTACATATTTACAACTCCTTTTTCAAATTCTGCCTCTGAACCAACAAAATGATCTGGTTCATACTCTCCATACGTTGTTTTCCATGCAACACAGCCGACCTAATCAATCTGTTTCGCTATCAAGTAACACATGTTCTAACGTCTCCTTAAAATCTTTTCTGATAAGATCTTAGCTCCCCAATATTTCTATATACATTTTCTCTTTTTCGTTGTTATAACAACATACTTTCCTTGTTCCATGCGCTATAATCCTCCCATAACTTGAAACACTATTCGAAATTTTTATCTTCGAACCTTATTGAAACCACAGGAGGATTATCAAAATGGAACAAAATATGTTTTGCTATCAATGTCAGGAAACAGCCGGGTGTACCGGATGCACAAAAATGGGCGTATGTGGAAAAACACCACACGTAGCCGCTCTGCAGGATCTGCTTGTCTGGGTGACGAAAGGATTATCTGCAGTGACAACGCAGATGCGCCGGGAAGATTTAAACGTGACCGGTGAAATCAATCAGCTGATTACCAAAAATCTCTTCACAACGATTACAAATGCCAATTTTGATCCCGAAATGATCACTTCCCAGATTGAAAAGACACTTCAGATCAAAAAAGTGCTTCTTTTACAACTGAAAAATCCGGAAAAATTGCCGGAGGCTGCCCGATGGTCTGCAGCCCCTTCTGAATTTGCAGCCAAAGCTGCCACTGTAGGAGTTTTATCAGCAAAGGATGAAGATATCCGTTCATTGCGTGAACTGATCACTTACGGACTGAAAGGATTATCTGCATACTCCAGACATGCCAATGTTCTTTTAAAAGAAGATAAAGAACTGGATACCTTCCTCCAACGCGCTCTCGCAGCAACGCTGGATGATACCCTGACCGTGGAAGATCTGGTGAATCTGACACTTGAAACCGGTAAATACGGTGTTTCCGGAATGGCACTTTTAGATCAGGCAAATACAGAAGCCTATGGAAATCCGGAAATAACAAAAGTCAATATTGGAGTCGGTAAAAATCCGGGGATTCTGATTTCCGGTCATGATCTGAAAGATCTGGAAATGCTTCTTGAGCAAACCGAAGGAACCGGAATTGATGTCTATACACATTCTGAGATGCTTCCGGCACACTACTATCCTGCATTCAAAAAATATTCTCACTTCAGAGGAAACTATGGAAATGCATGGTGGAAACAAAAAGAAGAGTTCGAGTCTTTCCACGGACCGATCCTGATGACAACCAACTGTATCGTTCCTCCAAAGGACACTTACAAAGACCGCCTGTACACTACCGGTGCGGCTGGATTTCCCGGCTGTCAGCATATTGACGACATACCTGAAAAAAACAAAGATTTCTCCAAGCTGATCGAACAGGCAAAACACTGCGCACCGCCTTTGGAAATTGAACGTGGTGAAATTATCGGTGGATTTGCCCATGCACAGGTTTTCGCTCTTGCAGATCAGGTTGTTTCTGCTGTCAAATCCGGGGCGATCCGGAAATTTGTTGTGATGGCAGGCTGTGACGGGCGTGCAAAAAGCCGCAGCTACTACACGGATTTTGCGAAAGCGCTCCCAAAAGACACTGTCATTTTAACGGCAGGCTGTGCCAAATATAAGTATAACAAACTGAATCTGGGTGATATTAACGGAATTCCACGTGTTCTGGATGCAGGACAGTGCAATGACTCCTACTCCCTCGCAGTAATCGCTCTGAAACTGAAAGAAATTTTTGAATTAAATGACATCAATGAGCTGCCGATTATTTACAATATCGCGTGGTATGAACAAAAAGCTGTGATCGTCCTGCTTGCCTTACTTTCCCTCGGAGTGAAAAATATTCATCTGGGACCTACACTTCCGGCATTTTTAAGTCCTAATGTAACGAAGCTTTTGATCGAAAATTTCCAGATTTCAGGAATTGATACAGTTGAACACGATATGCGCCTTTTCTTCGGTGAATAATCTGTCTCTCTGACCGTCAGAGAATGCACAAAAAGTGCAGAGCTCTTTTTCGCTCTGCACTTTTTCTTATCTTTTTATTCTGTTTCTTACAATTTTAACTCCTGGTACTGTACATGCTCTTCCAGTGCCTGTGTCATCTCCGCCATACGGCTCACATCCCCGATCAGGATCACGCCACAAAGACGGTTGTTCAGGAAATAGTATTTCTGATACTGTTTTTTGCCCATATCCTTCAATTCAATCGTCTTGTATACCAGATTTGGATTTTTTCCGTTGTCTCCTGCTGCAAACAATGCGGTTCTCATTCCGTGGAAGCTCAGTGCCGCCGGAACTGTCTCATATTCCATCTCTTCTCCTGCCGCATTCGCTCCTGCCACTTTTCCCTGTTCAGATGCTTCCGGCCAGATTGCATAGTTGAGACCGTCATACTGTGCACAGTCACCACATGCATAAATATCCGGCACATTCGTCTCCATTTTAGAATTGACGATCACCGCACGGTCCACTTCGATTCCGGCCGTCTTAGCCAGCACCGTATTTGCACGGACTCCTGCAGATACAATCACCAGCTCTGCCGGGAAAGTTCTTCCATCTGCCAAAGTCACTCCTGTCACATTGTCTTCACCGTCAATAGAAGCAATGCTGACACCTGTGTAAATCTGCACACCCTGCTGTTCGCTGATGTGCTTGAGCATCTCACCTGCCGCGTCGTCAAGCTGACGTCCCATCAACTGACAAGCCGCTTCCAAAACCGTCACCTGACAGCCGGCCTTCTTCAATTCCCAGGCAGCCTCCAGTCCCAGAACTCCGCCTCCGATTACAACAACATGCTCCACATCCGGCAGCATTGCCGCTACCTTTTTCGTATCATCCAAACGGCGGATTGCGATCACACCTTTTTTTTCCGCTCCTGCGATTGGTGGAATGAAACACTCAGATCCCAATGCGTAGATCAGCTTTGTATAAACAAACTTTAAACCGCCTTCCAGTTCGATTTCTTTTGTTTCCGGATGGATCGCAACCACCTCCATATCCAGAACCTGCTGGATATTCTGCTCCTCATACCAGCCTGCATTCTGCACCGCGATCTGCTCCTCATCCAAATCTGCCATGATCGACTTTGTCAGCATCGGTCGGTTATACGTGCGGTAAGGCTCATTGGAGATCATCAGAATGGAAGCTGTTTTATTTCTCTTTCTGATCTCAGCCGCAGCATTCCAGCCTGCAGTTCCGTTTCCAAGGATCACATAGAAATCCTTTGTATCATTGGAAAACTCACTTTCCTGTGCGTCCACCGGAACAAAATTCTCTTTTCCGACGCCGCAGACCGGACACACTTCCAGTGAAGAATCAAAGATTTCTCCACAGACCAAACATTTTACAAGCTGACGTGCACCGCTTTTTTCTGCTCTTTTATTTTCTTTATTCTGAAGGATACATCCGAAATTATATCCATAGTCAAATGCGTCGATCAGATTGTCCTCGCCCGGTTTAAACCGCACACGAAATCCGTCTGCTACTCTCATCCGCAGCTGTTTCAATCGTTCGATTATATGAGGAACACCTTCCCCGCTCCATCCATAACTGCCGAATGCACTGGCCAGTTTTCCGCCATGTGTCCCTGCAAAGATAGAAGTCGTCAGATCCCAGATTGGCTTAAGTGCCTCTCCCACAATGGTAGGTGTTCCAAACAGGATTCCGTCTGCAAAACCGAGTTCTTCCAGCACTTTTGCCTGATCTGCCTCTACCATATCATAGCAGCGCACATCTATATCTCCGCTAGCCTTTATTCCTTCTGCGATCTTCTGCGCAAGCTGGGCAGTATATCCATAAGCACTTACATACGGAATGATCACTGTTTTCTTCGGATTTGGATTCACGACAGTACACCACTCTTCATAAGTATCCAACATCCACGAAATCTTGTCATCGATCACCGGTCCATGTCCGGTACAGATCATACTCAGATCCAACTCCCGCACTCTTGCCAGTGCTTTAGACATAAACGGCTTAAACGGTCCGATAATATTGTCAAAATAATATTTTGTGGCACGCACATAATCGTCCCACTGTGTCACCTTGCTTAACAAAATATCATGGAATCCATAATGAGAACCAAAAGAATCGCAGGTCACTAAAATCTGCTCTTCTTCTATATAAGTGTACATCGTATCCGGCCAGTGCAGATTCGGCACGCTCAAAAACCGCAGCGTCTTATTGCCTATCTTCATGGTCTCATTGTCTTTCACCGGAATCGCCGTAAATTCTCCGTTTACAATCTCCTTTAAAAATCCGATGGCACATCCTGTAGCAATAATCTTAAGTCCCGGGTTCAGTTCCAAAAGTCGCTCTACACTTCCTGCATGATCCGGTTCAGTGTGGTTGACTACCAGATAATCGATCTTTCTGATATCTGTAATCTCACTTAATTTTTCCAGATATTCGTCAAAAAACTTTGCTTTTGCCGTCTCAAACAGAACCGTCTTATCCCCTGCTTTTAAAATATAAGAATTATAAGTTGTTCCAAACTCTGTATACATAATAATGTCAAATACACGAAGCTGGTCATCTACAATTCCAGTCCAGTAAAATTCCTCTCTTAACTGTAATGTCTCCATTGTCATTTCCTCCTTCTTCGAAATTCTTTACATACACATTCTATAAATATTCACAACATCTTCTGCTTTCAGCGGAACATATGCCTCTGACAGTCCGCCAAAGATCACTGCATGTTCTGCCATTTCTGTAAAATGTTCTTCTGTAATCCCTACCTCAGACAAGGTCATCGGGATTTCCAGGCTTTTTAAGAATTCCTCTGTCGCATCAATTCCTGCGTTTGCAGTTTCAAAAAGATCCGCTTTTTCTGCGATTCCCCATACATTTTTTGCATATTCTGCAAACTTTTCTACCGTATGTTCATTCAGAATATATCGCATCCAGCGCGGGGTCAGGATCGCGAGCCCCACTCCATGTGTGATATCATAATAAGCACTCAGCTCATGTTCCATCGGATGACAGCTCCATGCACAGTCTTTTCCTGTGGAACAGATTCCGTTGATCGCCAGCGAAGACGTCCACATCAACTCTGCACGTGCTTCATAATTTTCCGGCTCACGCACTGCGATCGGCGCATACTGGATCACAGTTTTTAAAAGCCCTTCACTGATTCGATCCGGAACCGCTGCCCTTCTGGTATCAAAATACACCTCCAGAATATGTGACATAATATCTGCACTGCCTGCTGCCGTCTGGCTTGCAGGTACCGTAAATGTATTCTCCGGATTCAGAACAGATGCCTTCGGCAGCAACAGCGGATTTCCAAAGCCCAGTTTTTCTTTCGTCTTCAGATTGGTGATCACTCCGCCATTATCCATCTCACTTCCTGTTGCAGAAAGCGTCAGCACTGTACAGATTGGAAGTGCTTTTTCAATCCAATCCGGATGTAAGATCAGATCCCACGCATCTCCCTCATAATATGCAGCAGCCGCAATGGCTTTGGAACAGTCGATCGTACTGCCGCCTCCTACTGCAAGAATCACATCGATATCCTCTTCCTTGCAGATTTCCGCACCCGCATAGACACTCTCAATCCTCGGATTCGGCTCGATCCCGCCAAGTTCAAATATCTCAAACTCATGAAGCAGGTTTTTAATCCTGTCATAAAGTCCTGTCCGTTTGATACTTCCGCCGCCATATGTCAACAGTACCTTATTTCCATATGGGCGTAAAAGCTCCGGCAGCTTTTCTTCCTGTCCTTTTCCAAATAAAATTCTGGTACCAACACAAAAATTAAATTTTTCCATACTGCTCCGCCTTTCCTACGCTATACGTCTATTTTCCATCAGATAGTTACATTTTACCATTGAATTTTAAAAATGTCTTTCTTTTTATGTTTTTTTCATATATTTGATGCTCTTGTTTGACGCATTAGCTGTCTGCAACCGGGAACAAAATCGTAATCCGAAACCCATTCTTCTCCTTCATAACCGCACATTTTCCCGTCATTTTTTCCATCATATTTTTTATGCTCTGTAATCCGATTCCATTACTCTGCGTTTTTTCTCCCGAAAGCCGAATCTGATTTTCAAAACAAAAACCTGCCATCTCTCCCTGATCAACCGATAATATTTTCACCGGTACAGACGGATCTGCATATTTTATAATATTTGATGTAATATTATCCATGATCCGCATCATATAATCTGTAGAAATCCTGATTTTTTTATCCGGCCACCGGACTTGAAAAATCGTCTGAAATCCCCTCTGTTCCAGATAACTGCACGTTTCTGAAAAAAGATCATATAGTAATGTCTCAAAATTATCTGGTTCTTCCAATTTTACCTCATCTTCTCCGGAAAGCAGAGAATATTCGAACAAATGCTCCGAAAGCTGCTTCATACGACGTGCTTTCTGATCGATCTTTTTCAGATATTCCAACAACTGTGCTTCATTTTCATACTTTCCTTTTTTCAGAATTTCTGTATACAGCATGATCGAAGTAATCGGCGTTCTGAGATCATGCGACATCTCCGTCACAATTTTCTGGTTTTCTCTTACAATCTCTGTCTCCTTATGAATCATCCTCTGAAACGATTTTCGCATATTCTCAATTCCTTCGGCGAGCTTGGACAACTCATCCTTCCCTTTTACAGTAATCGCATATTCCAGGCTTCCGCCCTCTAATATTTGAATCTCCTTACTAAGCTGTAAAATGTAATCCATCTTTCTGCGTATTCCGATAAGAACAAGCAGTAAAAACAGAAGAAATGAAAAAAGTACCTCAACGATCATCGCATAGTGATAAAATTGATAATCATAGATTCCCCATATGTTCACCTGAGCCGAACCATCTGCAAATTCGATCGGGTAATAATCCATCCACTCATATTCATTTGCCGGAATCTCCTCTTCCCATAATTTTTGTTCCGGATATTCCGATTCAAATACTACAATATCACCCTTATATACCCGGACATGCAACACCTTTTGTTGTTCAACCCACCTGTTTAACTGGTCTGCATCCTTAGAACTGATATTTTTCTCATGGATATATTTCTGCAGCTCTTGTATGTAATACTCATTCTTTTTTTCTTCCTGCTCTGAGCTGTCATAATACTTGTTAATGAGCATTTCTCCTGCATAATTGATGGCACAATATACAAAAAATGTTACCGCCGCAGATAAGGTTCTGCTTCTTCACGGACTTCATTATTTCTGCCTCTGTATATATTGTACCGACGCAAAAGTGCTTTGACTCTTCCCAATAATTCTGCATAAGAAAAAGGCTTGGCCAGATAATCATCTCCACCCGCCATCAGACCGATCAGTTTGTCTGATTCCTGAGCTTTTGCCGTCAAAAAAAGAACCGGCACATTGGATACTTTGCGGATTTCTTCACACGTACGAAGTCCTGACATCCCGGGCATCATAATATCTAAGATCACCAGGTCTGTTTCATCACTCAACAGTTCTAATCCACTTTTTCCATTTTCCGCTTCTTCCACACAATAATTTTCACTTTCTAAAAGAATCCGTACGCCTTCTCTTATATCTGCATCATCTTCAATAAGCAATACCTGTTCTTTCTTCATATCCAGCTCCTCTCCGGAAAAGATTTCCTGCAAAAATTAAGAGCGTACGTCTGTTAAAACATACACTCTTACGATCATCTTTAATCCACTTTACTTTCTGATGTTGTTCCTGATGTAGTCCCTGAACTTGAAGAACTGCCAGTCTTGTCATTTGAAGAAGTTTCTGATTTCTTACTTGTAGAATTGTCTGTGCTGCTGCCTGAAGTACTTTCTGTGCTCTTACCCGCTTCTGTACTACTGCTGGCTGAACTTTCTGTACTCTTTTCAGAAGAGCTTGCAGATTTACTGCTGTTCGATCCACATGCTACTGTTCCAAAAGATAACATTGCTGCCATGCATAATATAGTTCCTCTTTTTAAAATATCTTTCGTTTTGTAACATCCTTTCATCTTGTGATATCCTTCTTCCTCTTGATTTTATTTCAAAGGCTTATCTGTTTTTGATGGGTCTTATTATCCATGAAAAATCTTAAACATTTCTGATTCAATTCTTAACAAATCTAAACTTTCACTCACGATCGCCCTTTGCTTTATTGAAGTAATCATCCAGAAATGCTATCATATCCCCTTAAATCCTTCTCCATTTTTATCTTCTCGTTTCTTTTTCCACTTTTTATATCTCTTATTCCGCAAGGGAATTCCCACACCCAAAAACAGGACAACGATCAAAATTGTCAGCTCCATACCGTACCTCCCTTGATTCTGGCTAAAACTCCTTTTTCTCCATGATACGCACACTGATTTTATAAGAAATTACGATAAGAATCACGGATACAATACAACCGATCACACTGACTGTACCTGCCCCCATCTTTTCGACCCTTTGCAAAGCCGCTGTCATCTCAATATCAAAAACTTTTCCAAGCTGAATTCCACCGACAATCACTGCAAATCCTCCAACTCCAATTGCAACAACTGCCAGCCTTCCTTTTTCATTTCCGTACTTTAACTGTACCGGAATGGAAGTCCCCATAAATACAAGAACGAGTATGATTGATACTGCATAATTCACCATAAGTGCATCATCGATCGGAATCTCTTTTGTAATCCAAACATAGATAAGACTGATCAGAACAGACAGGATCCATATTCCTCCACAGAAAAGTAAGCCAAACACATACTTTTCTTTCACATATCCCCGCCTCGATACAGGAAGTGTAAACAAAAATGAATATCCTCTGTCAAATTCATCATATGTAAGTGTTCCCAATACAAGAAGAAAGCCATACATCGGAAACAGATTGACAATATAAGTAGGACTTTTCATGAAAACTGTGAATACCACACACATTGCCAGAAGTACCAGCACTGCATTCTTCTGCAGCTTCAGAATACAAAAATCTTTTATCAACATCCCTTTCATACGCTTTCCCCCTTGATCATCATCAAAATTGCTTCATCAATCGTTCCGTTTTCCACCACGACCTTCGGATAATTTTCCAGATAAAACTGCTTCTGATTCGTCAGAAGCTGATATCCGAAAGCTTCCTTCTTTCTGCTGAGAATATACTGTTTATCCAGAGTCTGATACTGCTCTTCATCCACTTTTAATACCGCGTATTCGCCAAGCAATACATCCGTCTCCTCATGCAGCACGATCTTTCCATTATGGATCATATACAGATCATCACACAGCCCTTCCAAATCGCTGGAAATATGGGAACTGATCAAAATCGCACGCTCTTCTTTTTCCTCCATATATTCTCGCAAAAGATCCAGGACATCTTCTCTTGCTGCCACATCCAGTCCGGCTGTCGGTTCATCCATGATCAGGAACTTCGCATCATGAGATAATGCAAGAAGTACCTTAAGTTTTGCCTTCATTCCGGTGGAAAACTCTTTGATCTTCTTATCCAGAGGAATTTGAAACTGCTCACATCTGGAAATAAAACAGTCCTTTTCAAAATTCGGATACATGGACTTCATTACAGCGATCACATCTTTTACCTGCAGATACTCACTGAAACCTGCATCAGAAAGTACGACTCCCAATTGCTGTCTGTCACTTTCTTTCAGCTCTCTCTCCGGCTTTCCCAGCATCTCAATGTTCCCTCCATCTGTATGGATCAGTCCCAGAGCCGCTTTAAATGTCGTGGACTTCCCGGCTCCATTCTGTCCGATCAGTCCGGTAATACATCCCGGTCTGACTTCCAGTGAGCAGTCCAGTGTAAAATTTTTATACTGCTTCTTTACCTGTTCTAACTTCAGCATATGCTATCCCTCCAATATCAGCTCCAGCATCTCCCGGATATCCTCTTCCGACAGGCCGTATCTTTTTGCTTTGCGTATCACCTCGGTCAGCTCTTCTTCCACCTCCCGGCGATACTCTTCCATCATCATCTCTTTGTTGGCGGCAGCCACATAGGTGCCCTTTCCGTGTATGGTAACCGTAAATCCTTCCTGTTCCAGAGAATCATATGCTTTTTTTACAGTCAGTGCGCTGATCCTCAATTCTTTTGACAAGGTCCGGACAGACGGCAGATTGTCATCTTCTTTCAGCTCGCCGCTTATAATCTGTGCCTTGACCTGGTCTACGATCTGTTCATAGATCGGTACCATCGATGAACTGTTGATTATAATTTTCATATGTGCCTCCTTTATTTATAAACAGTATATAACAGTTTGCATCTGTTGTCAACTGTTATATACTGTTTATTTTTTCATTTAAAAAAGAGAAGGCATTTCGCCTTCTGCTTCTGTCCAAAACTTATCTTTCTAATTTTACAAGATATTCCGTTGTATTTTCTTCCAGTCTTTTCCTACCTGTCACTTGAAATCCATGATTTTGATAAAACGAAATTGCTCTTTTATTCTTTTCCAATGCCCATAAATTGTCTGCACCAAATTCTTCTGTCGCATATCGGATCAGTGCATCACCAACTCCCTGACTCTGAAAAAATGAATCCACATATATTTTACTCAGTTGTGTCCCGTTCATCTCAATGAATCCTCTGATCACTCCATCGTCAAATACATATATATTTTCCATAACTTTCTCTTGTTTCATGGGATATTGCTTACATTCAGATATTTGCTTTTAAAAGTACGGTTCCCTCCGGAAATGCGGTTCGAAATACTTTTCTTACCAACGGACCGGCGATTAACAGCTGAAATGGAAGTGCCATAATAAAATTCTTTGGAATATTGGTCAGCCAGATCAGAAGTAAGCTTCCCCATTCTCCGCTTTTTATGCAGGCTTCCACACCTCCGTAAAATGACATAATGATCACCATCGGAATTACCATACAGCCGGAAACAGCGATCGCCTTTTGAAGCACACTGCTGTCCGGTTTAACCAGAAACCGGAATGCGAATGCTTTCGCCGGACCTGATACGACAAACCAGTCAAACACCATCGCAAAAATATAAGCCACTGGAAAGCCGAGCCATGCTTCCTTTAAAGTCTCCACACCGAATTGCCCCATATGCAGCGTCACGTTGTAAACACTCATCCATAGTACCATCACGAAACACATCATTACCGTATAAATCAAACTTTCTCTCTTATGCTTTGGCATATTTTTCTCCTTTTCTTACCTTCTTTTTCATTGTTGCTACATTCGCTTATTATAAAGATATTTTTTTCTCTTCGTAAGTTTCTTTTTTCATTTTGTCGTTTTGACTGTATCGTAAGAAAAGGACTGTCATTTTTTAGGAAATTTTACCACTGTTTCAAACACGATTTATCCAACCTGATGCTCAGATATTTTTCTTCAAGCTCCTGCCTGTAAAATACCGGTTTCCAGGTTGTTTCTTTCACCGGATGAAAATGAGGGGATGAATACGCCACCTGATCACTGGGCTCTATCGTCCCCGCCAGAAAAATAGATGTGGGACCAGACTGACCGCCGATCACAGATACCGATCTTTTACCATATGCAGTCGTCCAAACGGTGTCCCCTTCTTCACAATCCTGCAGATAAAAATCATCCTTTGGCTGTGGTGCAATTTCATACGTAATCTTCAAAACATGCTCCGGAAATTTCAGCCCTTCCATATCCGGAACCTCGATCCTCTCATCAACAGATTCTTTTATATTCAGTTCATAGTGTTCTTTTGTCACCGGATGCATGACTTCCACTTTCTGATCGACGGCCCCCGCTTTGACTGCAAAAGACGTTCCTTCGTACCGCGTTTTTTCCGGCTTCACACTTAACTCTAACCTCTTCGGAATTTCTCCTGTCCATTCATAGAAATATCTTTGAAACTTCCAGAATCGTTCTTGATCACACTGATAATATTCCATCCACTTTTCAGCCCGCACATCCTTTGCTTCTCCCGCTTCCACCGGCACCCAATACGTTCCGTCTGCACAAAAGGGGATGACCTGTGTATCTTTTTCTCTCAACGTAATGTTTAAATATTGCATCGCCTGTTCACCCAGATGATCAAGCTCCTCGCAAGTATCGATCACAATTCCATGCTCACAAAAAAAGAGTCCTCTGACTGCTGCTTTTCGTGTTTCCCACTCACACATCTGATCAACACGAAACTCCTTCCTGATCCTCCCCAGATTCTGATGTACAAATTCTCCTTCAAAGACATGTGTCATGTGTTTTCCTCCTGTCTACTCCCGTATCACATCCACCACCTGTTCTTTCAGCACCGACTGTCCGGAAATCACCACTGCCGCTGCACAGATTGCCAGATTCACCAGGATCATGATCAGAACCGGCACAATCTGAATACCTGATTTTGGATGCAGATACAAAAATACATGTGTCATAAAATAGTATAACACTTTTTGTACCGCCAGATAAAGTGCGATCATCACAATACTGGAATATACTCCATACCGCAGCCCTTCTTTGAGCAGCATGATCCGAAAACCGGAATCCGTGATCCCCATCGCCCTTAAAATTCCGAATTCATGCTTTCTGGCTGCCACCAGATACTGCATACTGTTCATAATATGCAGAAGGCTGATCACCAGAAGGACAAAAGCAATTCCATAGAAGAACAGCATTTTCTGATTCAGATAAAAGTTCTGCACCTTGATCTGTTCCGTATAATCCTTGACGACACAGTCGGATACTCCGGAAACAACCTTACGGATCTCATCTGTCACTGCGACCGCATCCGCATGTTCTTTCAATGCAATGCTGATGGTCCGGTATCCTTCGATGCCAAAATATTTCTGCATCTGTTCATTTGTCATAATAATGCTGGCTGCTCCATCCCCGTAAAACTGATCCACTCTTGCCAGTGTTCTGCTGACAACTGCCTGGACTTGAAGATCCGAATTCTGATACAGCGAGTCTTCCCCCTGAAATTTCAGTAATTCTGTCTGGGCAGTCTTCGGTATCCTGACTGAAAGCGCATCTCCGGGAGACACACTGATTCCATCATAGTTTCCCTGTCCGTCCATCAGCGTCGCCAGTATCACTGTATCCTCTTCCCGCATTTTCTCCGGATCGATTTCTCCCTCCAGAAGATAATCATTCAACTCATTTAACATCCTGTCATCATATCCGTAGATATTGACCTTTAATCCATATTCTCCGTTTGCTTTTCTCACCAGTCTTCCATTGAATTTTTCCACCATATCCGAATCTGCATCCAGAATGTTTTCCTCCGGATTCTCACTGCCCATATAATACTCCGGCCAGTGAAAAACATCATCTGACATCGTAAGCTCTCCCGCCATATACCGCACCGGTCTGACAGACTCCAATCCGCTTATCTTTTCCATCTGCTCTGCACATACCTTTGGAATCAGACTGGACAGTGAATCTGAATCTTCATACACCTGAATATCCGAACCAAGTCCGTCATCTGCCTTGAATGTCAGTTCATTGTTGATCTTTGCATTTTCTGTCAGATAGGCAGTCCCTAAAAAAAGAACACTTCCCACAGACAGAGACAATATAATTCCGATAAAAGTTTTCTTTCTCGAAAACATAAACTTCTTTGTCAGGACACCCGTCAGATCCTTTCGTTTCAGACTGTAGATCTTACGTCTCTTTGTCTGTGCTTCGCCTTCTTTTGTTATCATTTCCCGCAGTGTCAGCGTTTCCATCCGCCTCACTAAAATCAAACTTACAAGTGTAAGCAGGCACAGCAGAAAGATTGCTCCAAATAAAATCGCCTCTCCTGAAACCTGAAACGCGCCCGCCTGTGCACGTCCTGCCTGTGCAGCCTCTCTGGCCGCCTCTGCTGCGACGTACTTATTCGTATGCTGAATTCCCTTTGTCCGTACAAAAATACTGCCGATTTTCTGATAAATCCCCCATGCTGCTGCGTTTCCGAGAACACATCCAACCGGATAAGCCACTGCAAAGATCATCCACAGCTCGCTTGTCAGCACCCCAAACGTACGCTTTGACTCCATCCCCAGTGTCTGCATCACACTGTACTGTGACATCCTTTTCCGTACCGATACCTGAAACAGACTGTAGATCACAAATGTTCCGAATACTCCTATCGCTGCCAGTACCGCTTTATCCTTCAGATTCCACTTGTCGTCCAGATTCCCCCAGATATAAGGCAATCCCGCTTCCTTCCAGTGGAGGATCCCGGTCTTCACTGCTTCTGCCGCATTGATGCGGTTTCCGTTTTTCAGCCATTCCAGCAGCTCCCAGTTTGCCGCAATTTCCTTTTCGGAAATTCCAAATGTATCTGCAAATGCGCTCATCTGTCCGTAACTATCTTTGGACTCATCAAATTTCACATACAGGAATGTTCCGTTTGTTCCATAGTCCAGTGTCGGGTTCACAAATACCTGCATCCGCTGCGTAAGAGCGGAAGGCTGCTCTGACACAATTCCGCACAACGTAAATGTTTCTCCATCCAATGTAAATGTCGTGCCGATCTTACGCGGAATATCCAGATTCCGAAGTGTAAATTCATCCAGCGCCGCTTCTCCTTCCTCTTCCGGATACCTGCCCTCTTTCACTGTTCTTCCCATCATGGAAAGATAGCCTTCTTCTGCGTAATCCAGCTCGATCTCATAAGGCTCCTCTGTCACTTTGCGCATCGTCAGCACACCGGTTTTTTCCACGCAGTAACCCTGCTCTTTTTCTCCCGGCTGATACGTTTTCTCAAACTCCTCAAACCAGTCTGTGTCACAGCGCATCGTATAGTGCCAGTCTCCGGATTTTGTGCGGGCATTTTCTCTTGCTGCATGATTTCCGCTCTTTTGAAGTGAACCGATTCCGGTAAACAGAGCACAGGACAAAACAATCCCCAGAAACAGAGCCATCGTCTGTTTTCTATAATATTTCAGATAGGACCATGCAAGACGTATGATCTGCTTCATTACAGCTCACCGCCTTCCCCGTAGAATGCGTCTTCTCTCTGATACAGCCTGCCGTCCTCAATCCGGATAATCCGGTCACAGGTCTGTGCCAACGCTTCATTGTGTGTCACCATCAGCACCGTCTGATGGTATTTCTGACTGCTGGCTTTTAACAGGCCGATTACCTCCACGGCAGTTTTGGAATCCAGATTCCCGGTCGGTTCGTCTGCGAGCAGAAGGGCAGGTTTGTTTGCAAGCGCTCTTGCAATTGCAACTCTCTGCTGCTGACCGCCGGATAGCTCACTCGGATACCGTTTCCGTTTCTCCCACAATCCCAGCTCATTTAATAATTCCCTGATATGCTCACGATCTACATGACTTCCTTTGTCAAAGGTGACCGGAAGCGCCACATTGTCATACACATTGAGCACCGGCATCAGACTGTAATTCTGAAACACAAATCCAATATTGCGTCTCCTAAAAATCGTCTGTTCCTTTCTGGTCAGACTTCCGATATCATGCCCCCTGATGCTGATCTTTCCTTCTGTCGGAACATCCAGACCTCCAAGCAGATTCAACAATGTACTTTTTCCGGAACCGCTCGTTCCTACGATTGCAATAAATTCTCCCTGTTCTGCAGCAAAGCTGACATCGGAAAGTGCCGTTACCTGATTTTGATGGGAACCATATGTTTTCACCACATGCTGTACTTCTAAAATCTTCATTCTCTTCCAGTTCTCCTTTTCTCTTTGATACCATCAGTGTAACACCCCCATCTTACAAAAATCCTACAGCAGAAAAGAAAGTTCTTACAAAATTGTCATTTTTCCATCCGCAGAAATACCGAAAAGCAGCTTCCCTTTCCATAGACAGATTCCACCTGAATGTATCCCTTTTCCTTCTCCGCGATCAGCCTGGACAAATAAAGACCGATCCCGCTTCCTTCCAGATTTTCTACATCTTTACTCCGATAGAATCTCTGAAAAATCCGCGGCATCTCTTCTTTTCGGATTCCGATTCCTGTATCTGTGATCCGGATTTCTGCGTACATTTCATACTGCTTAAGATCAATCTGAATTGCTCCGCCCTCACTGGTATATTTCACTGCGTTTTCCAACAGATTTGCAAACACTTCTGACGTCCACTTTGCATTGTGATAAAGAAACAGATCCGGGATATACCCTGTTTTGATCGGAATCTGTTTCCTGGCAGCCTTTTCATACACCAGATTCACCGCATCCAGAATGGTCTTTCGAATCGGGCACATCGAAACCTCAAAGACCATGACATTCTGTTCCAGCTTCACCATTTTAAACAGAGAATTTAAGATCCATTCCAGTTTTTCACTCTGCGTCTGCATTTTTGCCAGAAACTTTTCTCTTGTCTCCGCGTCCTGGTTTTCTTCCCTCAAGATTTCTTCGTACATCCGGATATTGGCAAGCGGTGTTTTCAGCTGATGAGACATATTGGAGATCAGACTTTTCACCTGCTCTTTTTCCTCTTCTGCCTGAGATACAGACATCTCCTGCATTTCCTGGATTTTGCGGATTTTCCCGGAAAGAGCTGACACTTCGCCTTCCTTCAGATCCGAAACAAGGATCGGATCTCCCTCCAGAATAGATTCCAGCATCCGATCTGTCTCCCGGTATAGTTTTTTCCGCCTGCGATACTCATACATCCCAAACAAAACACCGGACACACATCCTGCTGATAGAATTCCTGTTATGATCGATTCCATACCTTTATCGTTTCTCCTCTTCTCTCCAGATATATCCAAGTCCGTGAACCGTCTGGATCCACTGCGGATTCTGCGGATCTGCCTCGATCTTTCTGCGAAGTCTCCGAATATTGACGGAAACGGTATTCTCATCCACAAACTTTCCGTCTTTGTCCCAGATCCGCTCTAAAATCTGTTCCTTTGACAATATCTGTCCCGGATTTTCCAGAAAATACAAAAGCAGTTTGTACTCGATCTTACTCAGCTCCAGCACTTCTTCCTTGCAGATCACCTGACAGCTGCTTTTGTCCAGACGGATTCCATTGGAGCTGATCCACTGTTTTTCACTCTTTCTGGAGAGCAGCTTTTTGATCCGCGCTTTCAGCACCGCGATAGAAAATGGTTTTGACATATAATCATCCACTCCCATTTCCAGTGCTTTCACCTCATCCAGTTCCGTATCCCTTGCCGTCAGCATCAGAATGAACACATCACTGCTTTTCCGAATCTCACTGCACAGCGAAAAGCCATTTCCATCCGGAAGATTACAGTCTAACAGAATCAGATCGCAGGAAGATGTCTTCCATAGCTTTCGTCCTCTTTCTGCATTTTCCGCTGTCAGGATCTGATAGCCTTCCCCACTCAATGTATACTCCAGCCCTTCCCTGAGATCTGCGTCATCCTCTATGATCAAAATTGTATCCATGTCTATTTCCCCTGTTTTCGTTTTGTCTTTATTATAACAACAGGGAGTGTGGAAATCTATCTTTATTCTCGTTACTGTTCCATATTTAAATATCCGTAAAGAAAATCAAGACCAATCTCCAAATTCCCCTTGTACTCTCTTTCCCCGTTTATTATACTTAGTACAGAGTTTCTAAACCCATCAAAAAGAAAGGAGCATTTACCATGCTTTCAAAAGATTTATTACAGCAATTTGAAGATAATATCACAAGATTTGATGAAAACATACATGCTTTCGAAAATGGAGAGATTGACCGCCAGACCTTCAAAGGCATCTCCGGAGGCTTTGGAAGCTATGCACAGAAGGAACAAGGATATATGCTGCGTCTTCGTCTTCCGGGCGGTCATATTACAAAAGAGAAATTAAAATTCCTTGCAGACAAAATTTCTGAACATCAGATTCCTCTGCTCAAACTGACTACCTGCCAGACCATCCAGTTTCACGATTTGTCTGCAGACTCTGTTCCGCAGCTTGTTCGTGATGCCTTAAAAGTCGGCATCATCACACACGGCGGCGGAGGCGACAACCCGCGTAATGTCATGGCAAGTCCTCTGACTGGTACCGCTGTGGATGAGACATTTGATGTGTTTCCTTATGCAAAGGCTGCCGGAGAATATCTCCTGACCAAGATGCCGGGACTTCACATGCCCAGAAAACTGAAAGTCGGTTTTTCCAATACCCCGGCGAATGAAGTTCATGCCACATTCCGTGACCTTGGATTTGTAGCCAAAGAAAACGGGACATTTTCCGTTTACTGTGCCGGCGGACTTGGACCAAATCCAAAGCTTGGTGTTCATATTACAGACAATGCAGATCCAAACGAGGTTTCCCTTTACGTCCATGCCATGATCCGTCTCTTTACCACATACGGCAATTATGAGTCCCGCGCAAAATCCAGAACCCGCTATCTGCAGGATACCCTTGGCGAAGAAAAAATCCGGAACTATTTCCTCCAGTTTGTGGAAGACGCGCAAAAAGAAATGACTCCATGGCCTGTAGAACCAGTCCATCCGATTTCCAAATCTGCTGACGGCACTCTGTCCGAAGCACTTCTGACAGAAAAACGGGTACTCCCACAGAAACAGAACGGCCTGTACACGGTTTCTTATCATCCGCTGGGCGGACGGCTTGCACCTCAAAAACCGTCTGAACTGTATGCCGTGATCAAAGAGATGCCGGAAACCGAGCTTCGGATCTCACCGGACGGCACCTTGTATATCATCAATCTGACTGCAAAAGAAGTACCTGCTGTGTTAGAAGCCACAAAAGACGGAGCTGCTTCTTTATTTGAAAGCAGTGTCAGCTGCATTGGCGTTCCAATCTGCCAACACGGACTGAGCAATTCCTATGCACTGTTAGAGTCCTGCATTCAGCGGGTCCGCAAGGAACAGTTCGCCGACAGAGTCCTTCCATGTATCCATATTTCCGGATGTCCTTCCAGCTGCGGAAGCCATCAGGCGGGAAGTATCGGTCTTGTCGGACACTCCAAACGGGTGGATGGAAAAATGGAACCTGCATTCAAATTATTTGTAAACGGAGACAGCGAAGAACCTGGAGCACATCTGGGCATCGAAAAAGGTGTTCTTCTGGAGACTGTAATCCCGGAATTTTTCGCAGCTCTCGGAAAACGAATTGCCGCAGCAGACAGTACCTTTGACGTCTGGTATCCGACTCACGCAGAAGAATTTGATACACTTGCTGCTGAATACGCAGAGAAGACACAATAGCTTCAAAATAAAAACCAGGCAGGATGCCTTCCTTTTTACGGGAACATATCCTGCCTGGTTTTTCTGATTATTCTGTTTCTATAAAATATCAATATGTTCGCCTGCAAGTGCCTTGTTCATACTTCGCACCGCACAGAATTTTCCGCACATGGAACAAGTATCCTCATGTTCAGGCTTTCTCTCATTCCAGATCCGTTTTGCCGTCTCCGGATCCATGGCACACTCCCACTGTGCTTCCCAGTCCAGATTTCTTCTGGCTTGTGCCATCCTGTCATCTGCCTGTCTTGCTCCCCGCACTCCTTTTGCAATATCTGCCGCATGTGCCGCAATCTTAGACGCCATGATTCCCTGTTTTACATCTTCCAGATTCGGAAGAGCCAGATGCTCTGCCGGTGTCACATAGCACAAAAATGCCGCTCCTGCCGATGCTGCCACGGCTCCGCCAATCGCAGAAGTAATATGGTCATATCCCGGAGCAATATCTGTCACAAGTGGTCCCAATACATAAAACGGCGCTCCCTGACAAATGGACTGCTGCACTTTCATATTTGCCTCGATCTGATCCAGAGGCATATGTCCCGGACCTTCCACCATCACCTGAACATCCTTCTCCCATGCCCGCCTGGTCAGTTCGCCCAGACGCACCAGCTCCTCGATCTGGCAGACGTCCGTTGCATCTGCAAGACATCCTGGTCTGCATGCGTCACCGAGTGAAACCGTCACATCATATTCCCGACAAATATCCAGAATCTCATCATAATATTCATAAAATGGATTTTCTTCCCCTGTCATACACATCCACGCAAATACAAGAGAACCACCTCTGGATACGATGTTCATTTTTCGCTTATGCTGCCGAATCTGCTCGATTGTTTTACGCGTAATGCCACAGTGCAGTGTCACAAAATCCACTCCATCCTGTGCGTGAAGACGGACCACATCGATAAAATCTCTGGCAGTCAGCGTATCCAGATCCCTTTGATAGTGGATCACGGAATCATAGATTGGAACAGTACCGATCAGCGCCGGACACTCACTGGTCAGCTTTCTTCGAAATGGAATTGTATTTCCATGAGAAGACAGATCCATGATGGCATGTGCGCCCATCTCAACTGCCTGCATCACCTTCTGCATCTCCACATCGTAATCTTTACAGTCTCTTGAAACTCCCAGATTTACATTGATCTTTGTACGCAGCATCGAACCGATTCCTTCCGGATCAATACAGGTGTGATTTTTGTTGGCACAGATGACAACCTTTCCTTCTGCCACCAGCGGCATCAGCTCTTCGGTCGTCATATGTTCTTTTTGTGCCACGATCTCCAGTTCTTTTGTCACAATCTGTTTTCTCGCTGCTTCCATCTGTGTTGTATAGTTTCTCATATGCATTCCTTTCCATGCCCGCCGCGGAGTATGCAAAAAGCTGCTGCAACGCAAACGCATTACAGCAGCAATTTTTCTTCTCAGATCCTATCACTTTCTCTGTATATCCCTACGTTGGCATTATCCAAATCAGGTTACGGGTTTTAAGCGATCCAGCTTTCTCTCAGCCTGCTTTCTGCAAGCACCCCTTTTTTGTTTCTGTTGATATTATAAACACTCTCATTCTTGGAATCAAGTGTTATCTGAATTTTCTTTTTGCCCTTGAGGAAGCTCTTCGCGAAGTCCCAGTATCCCTTCAACCAGAATCTTCACGTCATCCAGAATATAATCAAATGCACCGGCCTGACACATATTGATCAATACCAGTCCCAACGGAACTGCCAGAATCATACCAAAGACTCCCTTGATCTTATATCCCACATATAAAAGCAGCAGTGTCACCAGCGGATTCATTCCCATGCTGTCACCTACCAGCTTTGGCTGCAAAAGCTGACGCACTACCTGGGAAACTGCATAGATGATCACCAGACCGGCTGTAATTTTATATTCACCGATAAATACGGAGTAAATTGCCCATGGGATCAACGCAGTTCCCGTTCCAAAAAATGGCAGAAAATCCAAAAATGAAATCAAAAATGCAACCAAAACCGCATAATGAATTCCAAGCACAAGAAATCCGGCAAACAGGATCAAAAAAACAACACCCATGATCTTAAACTGCGCCTTGAAATATCCGCCTACTGCATATTTCAGATTATCCATCACCAGGATCATCCTCTTTTCCACAGACGGCGGTGCGATTTTATGAAACCATGCGATCACTTCTTCTCTCTGGATTGTAAAAAAGTAAGCTGCCAGTATCGCAACAATGAAAGAAATCAGATAGGACGGAAGTCTTTTTGCAAAATTTCCCGCAGCCGTCACCGTCGGCTCGCTGATTTTCGAAACAAGATTCCCCATATAAGTATCCAGATTCTCCACTATCGTTGTCCACCCATTCTGCACTCCCCGGGGAAGCCTGCTGAACACACCGGATAAGGTATTTCCAATCTCACGCATCCCCTCTTCCAGCTGTGCATAAATATCCGGAAAGTTCTGAATCAGATCTGTCACTTCCACTGCAATCCTGCTGACTGCAAAATATCCCACTAAAACGATCAGCCCAATGACCATGATAACAATCATTGCTGTTCCCAGCTTCTTTACGATCTTCAATCGCTTTTCCAGCCAGTTCACCAGAGGTGTCGCAATGGCAGAAATGATCCAGCCCACAACGAACGGCATGAGAAATCCGATTGCTTTTACGCCCAGGATAATAAACGCAGCCGTTGCCAGTATACTGAACATAAGACTTACCGCCACTTGCCAGTAAGGTCTCTTTCGCTCCATAAAAATCTCCTTCCCGCATCGTGCTTTTCCTGTTTACTCTATCATTCTCCGAAATTATTCTTTCGTTTCATCCTCCAAAAATCTTTCCGGAAACAGATATTCCCGCTCAGCCAGATCCCAGATTTCGTCTCTTCCCTGCTTTGTAACCGAAGAAAACGGGATTACTTTTGTTCCCGGAAGCAGATTCAGACCTGTTTTTAACATCTTCACATGCTTCTGCACCTGACTGCGTTTTAATTTATCCAGCTTTGTAGCAATGATGATCGGCTGAAATCCCTGATCGACGATCCACTGATACATCATCTTGTCATTTGCCGAAGGGTCATGCCGGATGTCGATCAGAAGAAAGACTGCTTTCAACTGTTTTGATGTATGCAGATACCGCTCGATCAGATTTCCCCACTGGATCTTTTCTTTTTCGGAAACCTTCGCATATCCGTATCCCGGCAGATCCACCAGATAAAGTTCCTCGTTGATATTATAAAAATTAATCGTCTGTGTCTTTCCCGGTGTGGCAGAGATCCGGGCATACGATTTTCGGTTCATCAGCGCATTGATCAGGGATGACTTACCCACATTGGATTTCCCCGCAAACGCAATCTCCGGTTTTTCATTTTCCGGCAATTTACTTGTAATTCCACAAACAGTTTCCAGATTGATATTCTTTATTACCATAGTTTACTCCCCTCCGGATATTTTATCCTGATCTTCTGACACAAATGCTGCCTTCAGCACTTCCTCCATATGCTCTACAGGCAGGATCTCGAGTCCTTTTGTGATTTCCTGAGAAAGCTCTTCTACATCTGCCAGATTCTTTTTGGGAACAAGAACTGTTTTTATCCCGGCATTTTTCGCAGCCAGAAGCTTTTCCTTTAATCCTCCAATCGGCAGTACACGTCCGCGCAGAGTCACTTCTCCTGTCATGGCAATATCTGCACGCACCTTTTGTTCTGTGATCGCAGAAAGCATTGCAGTTGCCATGGTGATTCCGGCTGACGGACCGTCTTTGGGCACTGCACCCTCCGGAATATGTACATGGATATCATGTTTTTCAAAAAAGTCATCCGCAAACTGATAATCTCTGCTGACAGAACGGATATAGCTGATCCCGGTCCGTGCCGATTCTTTCATCACATCTCCAAGCTGACCAGTGAGCATGATCTCTCCTTTTCCAGGCATCACATTCACTTCGATCTGGAGGGTATCCCCACCCACACTTGTCCATGCCAGTCCACGCACAATCCCGATCTCATCCGCTGCATTTGCCATCTGATACGTAAACTTCTCTTTTCCCAGATATTTGAACAGATTCTTCTCTGTAATTGTAACACTCTTTTTCCCGGTTGTAAGTATTTCTTTTGCTGCTTTTCTGCAAATATTGCCGATTTCTCTCTCCAGCTGACGTACTCCCGCTTCTTTTGTATAGTTGGATGCAATCTTCCAGACTGCATTTTTGCTTATTTTCAGCTGTTCTTTCTTCAGACCATTTTTCTCCAGCTGTTTTGGGATCAAATGCTCTGTCGCAATATGCAGCTTCTCATTCTCTGTGTAGCTGGTCACCTCGATCACTTCCATACGGTCCAGAAGCGGACGCGGAATCGTCTGCAGTGAATTTGCAGTGGCAATAAACAGCACTTCCGACAGATCCAGCGGAACTTCCAGATAATGATCACGGAATTTGTAATTCTGTTCACTGTCCAGTACTTCCAGAAGCGCAGAGAACGTATCTCCCTTATAGTCTGTGCTGACTTTATCAATTTCATCCAGAAGCATCAACGGATTCTTGACACCTGCCTGACGAATTCCATTTGCAATGCGTCCGGGCATTGCTCCTACATATGTTTTTCTGTGTCCCCGGATTTCTGCCTCATCCCGCACTCCGCCAAGTGAAATCCTTACATACGGCTTCTTCAGTGCCTTTGCAAGAGATTTGGCGATCGATGTTTTTCCGGTTCCCGGCGGTCCCACCAGACACAGGATCGGGCTCTCCCCTTTTTTCGTCAGAGAACGTACTGCCAGAAATTCCAGAATTCGTTCTTTGACCTGTTCCAGACCATAATGATCTGCTTCCAGCACTTCCTCTGCATATTTGATATCCTGATTGTCCTTCCCGGCTTTATCCCACGGCATCTCAAGCAATGTTTCAATATAGGTCCGTATCACACCGCTTTCTGCCGGACTGTTCAGTGAGCTTTTGAATCTGCTGATTTCTTTTTTCAGCTTTTCGTTCACTTCTTTTGGCGCTTTCAGATTCTTTGCTGCTTTTTCAAATTCTTCCGCATCGGACAATGTAGAATCATCCCCCAACTCCTCCCGGATCAGCTTCAGCTGCTCCCGAAGAATGTATTCTTTCTGATGCTTATCCACACGTTCCTTCACCTTTTGCTGCAGTTCATCTTTGATATCCATGATCTGCACTTCGTTGACCAGCTTAAACGCCAATGTCTCATATCTCTCCCAAAAATCCACTTTTCCGAGGATTTCCTGTTGATCAACATAATAAAAAGGCGTGTTTGCAGCAATCTCATCCACCAGCTTTTTCAGGCTTTTGATCTCCAAAATCTCTGCCACTGCTTCTTTTGACATTTTTCCGTTGCGAGCGGCATAGTCCAGAAAAGTATCTTTAAGACTCCTTGCCATTGCCTCTCCATTTAGATCATCCTGAATGACAAGATCGGACTCATCGATCACCTCGACCTCTGCCCGCAGATACGGCGTATCCTGCTGAAGCTGTTTTAAGATTCCTCTTGTTTCTCCTGAAACAAGTACCCGGACGATATGCTTTGGAAGCTTCATGATCTGTTTGATCGTTCCAACAGTTCCCACCTCGTAAACATCTTCCTGTGTAGGGTCGTCTGTTTCTATTGATTTTTGTGCCACAAGAAAAATCTTCTGGTCTCCCGCCATGGCTTCCTGAATCGCTGCGATTGATTTTTCTCTGCTCACATCAAAATGTACTACCATTTCCGGCATGATAGTCATTCCACGCAGAGCTACCATCGGAAGGCTTTTTATTTCTCTGTTCACCTGTATTTTCCTCCTGCTTTTTGTTTTATCCAAAATCAAAACAAGCGGGTACATGGTCCTCCCTATGCACCCGCCTGTGTTATCTATGCACTTTCAGATGTCAGAAAAGATTTTCGCTCTTCTCCATCGCACTCATACAATGGCTGACCCTTTCCTTCCACAACATCTTTTGTAATCATACATCCTTTGATGGTATCATCAGATGGTACACGGAACATTGTATCCATCATAATATCTTCCATAATGGCTCTTAATCCTCTGGCTCCCGTTTTCCTTGCAAGAGAGGTCTCTGCGATTGCATCCAGAGCTGCTTTATCAAACTCCAGCTTTACGCCGTCCAGTTCCATCAGTTTCTGATACTGCTTCACAAGAGAGCTCTTCGGTTCTGTCAGAATCCGGATCAAAGCCTCTTTATCCAGAAGATCCAGAGATACTGTAACAGGAACTCGTCCTACCAGCTCCGGAATCAGACCAAACTTCACCAGATCCTGCGGAAGCACCTGATGCAGCAGTACATCTACATCCTCCTCATGCTTCTTAGCTATCTCTGCATTAAAGCCGATCGACTTCTTATCCAGTCTGGTCTCAATGATCTTATCAATCCCTTCAAATGCACCGCCGCAGATAAACAAAATATTGGTCGTGTCTATCTGGATCAGTTCCTGATGCGGATGCTTTCTTCCGCCCTGCGGCGGAACAGATGCAACGGTTCCCTCAATGATCTTCAAAAGCGCCTGCTGAACTCCCTCTCCGGATACATCTCTGGTAATGGAAGGATTCTCAGACTTTCTTGTGATCTTGTCAATCTCATCAATATAAATAATACCATGCTCTGCACGTTCAATATCGCCATCTGCTGCCTGAATCACTTTCAGGAGGATGCTTTCTACATCTTCCCCCACATATCCGGCCTCTGTCAGAGCTGTCGCATCTGCGATGGCAAACGGAACATTCAGTATCTTTGCGAGGGTCTGGGCAAGCAGAGTCTTTCCGCATCCGGTCGGTCCAAGCATCAGAATATTACTCTTCTGCAGATCCACGCCCAGATCAGAACCTGCCATGATCCGCTTGTAATGATTGTATACAGCAACAGAAAGAACCTTCTTTGCCTCGTCCTGTCCGATTACATATTCATCAAGGAATGCCTTGATCTCCTCTGGTGTCAAAAGATTGATATCATCAAATTCTCTTCTGTCATCATCGTATTCAAACTCTTCTTCTATAATCTCCGAGCAGACCTCGATACACTCATCACAGATATAAGCGCCGTTCGGCCCTGCGATCAGCTTTCTCACCTGAGACTGCGGCTTATTACAGAAGGAGCATCTTACTATATCATCACTTGCTTTTCCTGCCATATCACTCTCACCTCATATTGCCGACACAACATTAATGTTTGGCAATTACCTCATCTATTAATCCATAAGCTTTTGCTTCTTCTGCAGACATGAAGTTATCACGTTCTGTATCAGCCTTGATCGTCTCCAATGGCTGCCCTGTGTTTGCTGCCATAATCTCGTTCAATTTCTGACGGGTTCTCAGGATGTGCTCTGCTGCGATCGAAATCTCAGTTGCCTGTCCCTGTGCTCCGCCGGATGGCTGATGAATCATGATCTCTGCGTTTGGAAGCGCAAAACGTTTTCCCTTCGCTCCACCGGAAAGAAGGAATGCCCCCATGCTTGCTGCCATACCGATGCAGACTGTAGAAACATCACATTTGATGTACTGCATGGTATCGTAGATTGCCAGTCCCGCTGTCACGGAACCTCCCGGGCTGTTGATATATAACTGGATATCCTTATTCGGATCATCCGCTTCCAGGAAAAGAAGCTGTGCTACGATCACACTCGCAGATACATCATTGACCTCTTCTCCCAGAAAAATGATTCTTTCTTTTAACAGTCTTGAATAAATGTCGTAAGAGCGCTCTCCACGGCTTGTCTGTTCAATAACATAAGGTACTAAACTCATTTGCTTTTCCTCCTTATTATGCTGACTTAATCTGCCGCTGCCTGCGGCCCCCTCTCACTGCGGATTCACGGTACTGTTATGTACCAGAACAGATTATCCCTCTACAGATTCGTTTACAAGCAGAGTGATTGCTTCCTGAACTGCAAGATCCTCTTTGATCTGTTTCTTCTCGTTCTCTCCCATAAACTCTTTGAGTTTTTCAACTTCCATCTGGTATGCTTCCGCCATTTTTGTGAGTTCTTCTTCTACACGCTCATCAGAAACTTCAATGTTCTCAGCTTTTACGATCGCTTCCAGAACCAGTCTTGTCTTGATGCTCTTTTCAGCCTGTGGTCTCATCTCTTCCATCATCTTCTCTGCTGTCATTCCTGTAAACTGGAAGTACTGTTCTACGGTCAGACCCTGCTGCTGAATACGGCGTGCAAAATCATCTGCCATTTGTCTTACCTGGAACTCGATCATTGCTTCCGGAATATCCATCTGTGCGTTCTCGATTGCCTGATCTACTGCCTGGTTTTCTTTCTTTTCTTTTCCGGTTCTCTCTTTGCGCTCTTTGATGTTTTTCTTTACTTCCGCTCTGTATGCGTCCATTGTCTCACATTCAGAAACTTCAGAAGCAAATTCATCATCCAGCTCCGGAAGTTCTTTTGCTTTGATTGTGTGTACTGTACACTTAAATGTAGCATCTTTTCCTGCAAGCTCTTCAGAGTGATACTCTTTCGGGAATGTCACATTCACTTCTACTTCTTTGTCGATCTCAGCTCCGATCAGCTGCTCTTCAAATCCAGGAATGAATGATCCGGAACCGATTGTCAGCGGATAATCTTCTCCTTTTCCACCTTCAAATGCAACACCGTCTACAAATCCTTCGAAATCTAATGTTACTTCATCTTTATCCTGAACTGCGCGGTCTGTCACTTCGATTGTTCTTGCATTGCGCTCGCGCTCTTTTTCAATCTCTTCATCAACTTCCTTCTGTGTCACTCTTGTAGATACTTTATCTACTTTCAGTCCTTTGTAATCTCCGAGTGTCACTTCCGGTTTTGTAGCTACTTCTGCTGTGAAAATGAACGGTTTTCCTTTTTCCATCTGTACAACCTCGATCTTCGGCTGAGACACGATGTCCAGTTCACTTTCATCATAAGCTTTTGCATATGCGTCCGGAATCATGTTGTTTGCTGCTTCATCATAGAATACTTCCGGTCCGTACATTTTTTCGATCATCTGACGCGGAACTTTCCCTTTACGGAATCCCGGAATGTTGATCTGTTTGCGCTGTTTTAAGTAAGCTGCCTGCAGTGCTTTCTCTACATCTTCTGCAGCTACTTCTACTGTAAGCTTCGCCATATTATGCTCTAACTTTTCTACCTGTAAACTCATCTTTCTATTTCCTCCTTGATTCGTACCATTCAAACGCAAATTGTATATTCGCAGTCATTGAATTAGTATAGCATAGTCACTTCAATATTTCCAGTACTTTTTAATAATAAACTACTCCATGCCCGATTTCTTCTGCCTTTTCCTTTCCGCACAGGAGCTCGATCAGCTTCAATGCGAATGGAATCGCGGTTCCCAGTCCCCGGCTTGTGATCATATGCCCGTCTACATTTACCGGCTCTTCATTTGTCTCTGCGTGAGAAAGTCCTGACTCCATGCCCGGATAACAGCATGCTTTTCTTCCTTCCAGAAATCCCAGTTCTCCAAATACAGTAGGCGCTGCACAGATTGCTGCCAGATAACGCTCTTTTGCATAAAATTCTTTGAGCAGCGCACACAAATCTCTGTGTTCTTTCAAATGCTTTGTCCCCGGCATCCCACCCGGCAGTACGAGCATATCCATTCCCTCAAACTCCATCTCCTCAAACAGGGCGTCTGCCTCGACACCGATTCCGTGTGAGCCATGTACTGTCTTTTCTCCTGTGACCGATACGTTCGTCACAGTAACACCTGCCCTGCGCAGCAGATCCGTAACCGTAAGTCCTTCGATTTCTTCAAATCCTTCTGCGAGAAATACCGCAATCTGTTTCATGATCATTTCCTCCTGACTTAAAATCTGAACCTGATTTTCATTTCTTTCATATGGTAAAAAGTGTAGCAAATCCCTGTTAAAAATGCAATGCCTCCCCGTTTACATTTTCCGTTTTTCATATTATGATGATACCGGATATCAAACAACAAACGATGTTTTCAAAGAAAGGAGTTTTTCATGGAAATCGAGCGCAAATATCTGATTTCATCTGTCCCCTTTGCTCTTTCATCATATCCATGCCGCAAGATCGAACAGGGATATCTCTCCACTGCACCTGTGGTACGTATCCGCCGGGACAACAATGACTACATTCTGACTTACAAATCCAAAGGAATGATGATCCGGGAAGAATACAATCTTCCGCTGACAAAAGAATCCTATGAACATTTAAAAGAAAAAATCGACGGACGGCTCATCACGAAAAAAAGATATGTGATCCCTCTTAAGGATTCCCTCTTTATTGAGCTTGATATTTTTTCCGGAGACCTTGCGCCTCTGATGCTTGCGGAAGTAGAATTTCCTGATGAAGAGACTGCCAATCACTTTACTCCACCCAAATGGTTCGGCGAAGACGTTACCTTTTCTTCTTCCTATCATAACAGTACACTCAGCAAACTCTGATATCAACTTTTTGTGGCTTTTTGTTCTTTCGCTACGTTTTGTCGCATAGATATCTATTTATAGGGAAAATTGTTATAATTTACTAAGCTTTTAACAATTCCCTGTAAATGGAGGTACAGCAATGTCTAATATTCAGCTTGTTGAAAATTTATACCGTCTTCGTAAAGCACATCACTACACTCAGCAAGAGATCAGTGACTTGCTCAATATTTCCAGACAGGCTTATTCCAACTACGAAACCAGTAAACGGACACCGGATCTGGATTCTCTGATGCGTCTGGCTGATATCTATGGAGTATCTCTCGACCAGCTGGTCAATCATCCCTGTACAAAAGACGGACTGATCCTCGAACAGAAAGGTCCCTTTACGTATGCCATGGAGATCGACACTGCCGATACACTCTATCTTACGCGGGAAGAAGTCGAACTGATCAAGGGATACCGGGCCATGAATCCGGAAGATAAATTACTATTGAAAAAACTGTTGTAATAAAGAAAAAGGAAATCCGCCAGCTCCAGTCGGATTTCCTTTTTTTATTATTCTCCCAGTCCAAATCTCTCGTGAACTGCATTGATCGCACGTTCTACATCGCTTTCATTGATCAGAACCGTGATTCTTACTTCTGATGTTGAAATCATATGGATGTTGACTCTGGCATTTGTCAGTGCCTCGAACATCTTGGCAGCAACACCCGGATTACTCATCATTCCTGCTCCGACAATCGAGATCTTCGCTACACTCTCCTGAGAATTGATTTCCTGGATCGTCAGCGCTTCTTTATTTTCTTCCAGGATCGCCAGTGTATCCTGAAGATCATCCTCTGCCACTGTAAAGGAAATATCTTTTGTACCGTCTCTTCCTACAGACTGAAGAATGATGTCCACATTGATATTCTTCTTTGCAAGTGTATTGAAGATCTTGAACGCTGTTCCCGGTTTGTCTTCGATTCCGATGACAGAAATTCTCGCTGTATTTTTATCAGATGCAACTCCGCTGATTAACAATTTTTCCACTTTTACTACCTCCTTGACCACCGTACCTTCTTCTCTGTTCATGCTGGAACGTACAACCAGCTGTACTCCATATTTTTTCGCCATTTCCACAGAACGGTTATGCAGGACATTCGCCCCCATGGATGCCAGCTCCTGCATCTCATCATAACTGATTTCTTTTAATTTTCTCGCAGAAGGAACAATTCGTGGATCTGCGGTATACACACCGTCTACATCCGTATAAATCTCGCACGCATCTGCGCCCAGAGCCGCTGCGATTGCAACTGCCGTGGTATCTGAACCGCCCCGTCCCATTGTCGCATAATCCTCATATTTGTTCACTCCCTGGAATCCAGTGACGATCACGATCTTCCGGTATCCCAGTTCGTGGAGGATTCTCTCAGATTCTACCTTCTTGAATCTTGCATTTCCATAGGTGGATGTGCTGTGCATCTTTACCTGGAATGCATTCAGCGATACTGCCGGGATTCCCAGCTTATGAAATGCCATCGCCATCAGTGACACAGAAATCTGTTCCCCTGTTGTCAACAACATATCCATCTCTCTCTTGGATGGATTCAGATTAATCTCTTTTGCTTTTGCGATCAGATCATCTGTTGTGTCTCCCATCGCTGAAAGGACCACGATCACATCGTGTCCGTTTTTATAATCTTCCGCGCAGCGCTCTGCCACACGAAAAATACACTCTTTATCTGCGACCGAACTGCCGCCAAACTTCTTTACTATCAGCATTTTTTCTTCCTCTCTGTTTACCGTTCATTGTCCATCTCAAAAAGACGGGAAAGCAGCCTGTGTCCTTCTTTCTCGAACAATGGGCTCTTATTGCCCAGTCTTTCTGAATACTCCGGCATTCCTTCTGCTTTCTTTCTGGAATCATATAAAAGATACGGAACCGGATTACCGGTATGTGTGCGGACACAGATCGGCGTCGGATGATCCGGAAGGACTAACGTCCTGAAATCCATGCAAAGATCTTCCAGTTCCCCAACGATCGGTCCGATGATCTTCTGATCGATATTTTCAATCGCCTTAATCTTATCCGGAATACTTCCCTGATGTCCCATCTCATCCGGTGCTTCAATGTGTACATATACAAAATCATAATCCTGCGCCGCCAGCGCGTCCACTGCTGCCTCCGCTTTTCCTGTATAGTTCGTATGAAGTCCTCCGTTTGCACCTTCTACGATAATATTGTCAAGCCCTGCTCCTACAGCAATCCCCTTCAACAGATCCACTGCTGAGATCATGGCTCCTTTTTTATGATATTTTTCCTCGAAAGAGGTCAGCATCGGCCTGGTACCTGCCCCCCAGAACCATACGGAATTGGCAGGGTTGAGTCCTTTTGCCTTTCGCTCCAGATTCAGCGGATGATTGCTTAAGATCCGGTAGCTGGTCTCCATCATTTCCCGAAGTACCGCATCCTGAGGGAGATACTCCCCAATCCGCTTTGTCAGGATATCATGAGGCGCTGTCAATTCGACTACACTTCCGAATTTATGGATCAGCAAATGCCTGTAACTCGTGCCTGTATAAAACTCATACCCACCTCTTCGCATTTCCTGCATCAGGGTCTCCATCAGAACAGCCGCATCCTCAGTGCTGATCTCGCTGGAACTGTGATCCAGAATCCGTTTATCCTCATACCGCTCTTCTTCCTCAGACAAGGTCACCAGATTACAGCGAAAAGATACATCGGTTGGCGCCATATCCACCCCGATACTCAACGCCTCCAAAGGGGAGCGTCCGGTATAATATTCCTTTGGATCATATCCGATCACAGAAAGATTCGCCGTATCACTTCCCGGAGCCATCCCGTCGGGAACAGTCTGCACCATGCCAATCTCTGAAATCTGCGCCATGCGGTCCAGATTTGGAGTATGCGCCTTCTCCAGAGGTGTCATACCGCCCAGTTCTTCCAACGGTTCATCTGCCATCCCGTCACATAAAACAACAACATATTTCATACGCATCCTCACCCTTCTACTCTAATCCGGTGGAGAATGGACGGAAATTCTTTCTGGCACTGTTCAAAATGTCCTTCTGTCATAATTTCTGTCAGAAATCCGAATTCTCCCTCCAACGGTTCCACCTGTACAATCTCAATCGGTCCGAATTTACTTTCCAGATGTGCTTTCATTGCCTGTGGTTCTCCCTTGATCCGCACAAAGAAACGCTTGCTCGTATCCGAGATCGGAAGCAGTTCCACTTTATCCTGATCCCACATCGTCATAATATTCCGGTTCAAATGCTTTACTTCATCTACAATATCAGAAACAACCGCACTCGCTGTCGGAAGCTTTCCTGCACCGCTTCCGTAAAACATTGCATCTCCGAGTACATTGCCATGTACAAAAATCGCATTAAAGACATCATTTACGCTATACAATGGATGCGAAGAGCTCAGCAGATACGGAGCAACGATGGCATGGATATGATCTTCATCCCTTCTGCTGCATGCAAGAAGCTTGATCGTCATTCCCATTGCCTTTGCATACATCATATCTTCTTTTGTAATCTGCGTGATCCCCTCTGTATAAATATCTTCAAAATCCACCTGCTGTCCGGAAATCAAAGATGAAAGAATCGCAATCTTCCGGCATGCATCATATCCTTCCACGTCCGCTTCCGGATTTCGTTCCGCATACCCTTTTTCCTGCGCCTCTTTTAAAACTTCCTCATAATCTGCTCCTTCATAAAACATCTTACTGAGCATATAATTGGTCGTTCCGTTTAAAATCCCTGTGATTTCTTCAATCTCATCTGCTGTCATTGAAGAATTTAACGGACGGATGATCGGAATTCCGCCTCCGACACTGGCCTCAAACAGAAAATTGATATTTTTCTCCCTTGCAATGGAAAGCAGCTCTGCACCGTGCTTTGCCACCAGCGCTTTGTTTGAGGTCACCACGCTTTTTCCGGCCATCAGGCACTTCTTCACAAAAGTATATGCGGGTTCAATCCCGCCCATTACCTCTACTACGATCTGAATGGAAGGATCTTCTGCGATCACCTGAAAATCATGTACGATTTTTTCCTGAATCGGATCTCCCGGGAAATCTCTCAGATCCAGAATGTATTTTACATGGATCTCATCCCCGGCTCTCTGGTCGATTCGTTCCTTATTGGTCTGTAATACTTCAATGACTCCGGATCCCACCGTGCCATATCCCATAACTGCTATATTTACCATATTCGCCTTCCTTCCTGTTCTTTTTTCTGCATCTGTCCTACTCTTCCGGGTTTTTCGGAGCACTTAAATATGCGTTGATAAACGGATCCAGGTTGCCGTCCAGCACACCGTTCACATTGCTGATCTCCATATTCGTACGGTGATCCTTCACCAGTGTATACGGCTGCATGACATAGGAACGGATCTGGCTTCCGAATCCGATCTCCTTGATCTCACCGCGAATACCGGACACTTTGTCTGCTTGCTCCTGCTGCTTCATCAGATACAGCTTGGCTTTGAGCATTTGCATGGCTTTGTCTTTATTCATGTGCTGAGAACGCTCATTCTGACACTGAACAACAATTCCTGTCGGGAAATGCGTGATACGGATTGCCGAAGAAGTCTTATTGATATGCTGTCCACCTGCTCCGCTGGAACGATATGTGTCGATCCTGATATCGTCATCATTGATCTCAATATCAATATCTTCCTCAATATCCGGAATCACATCACAGGATGCAAAAGAAGTCTGCCGCTTTCCGGCCGCATTAAACGGAGAAATTCTGACCAGTCTGTGCACCCCTTTTTCAGAGCGCAGATATCCGTAAGCATTCTCTCCTCGTACTTCAAATGTCACGCCTTTGATTCCCGCAACATCTCCTTCCAGATAATCCAGAACTTCTACGGAAAATCCCTTTTTCTCTGCCCATCTGGTGTACATTCTGTAAAGCATGTTTGCCCAGTCACAGGATTCTGTTCCGCCTGCTCCGGCGTGAAGCGTAACGATCGCATGATCTCTGTCATACTCTCCGGTCAGAAGTGTCTGGATCCTCAGCTCTTCAAACTCTCCTTCAAAACGGAGCAGTTCTTCCTCGATCTCCTGCACCGTCTCTTCGTCCTGTTCCTCCTGACTCATCTCAATCAGCAGTCCCAGATCCTCATAATCTGCGTACATCTGCTCAATCTGCTTTACCGAATCCTGAAGACTTTTCAATACCTGCATCGTCTGTCTGGACTGATCCGGATTATCCCAGAATCCCGGCTCCTCGATCGTTCTTTCTAATTCCTCAATTCGTTCTTTCTTTGACGCTAAGTCAAAGTGAATCCCTCAAATCTTTCAGCGGCTCTTCGTATGCACTCAGTCTTACTTTCAGTTCATCTAATAAAACCACCTTGATCACCTCTTTCTTTTTTCAAAAATCTGTTTTAAATCAACATTGACTGTGTATATATTGCAGCACAATGTCTGATGCAGTATACACACAGTCAACAAAATATTCAGGCACTTACCTGGTTACTATTTTCTTCCGCAGCACTGTTTGTACTTCTTGCCACTTCCGCACGGGCATGGATCATTTGGATAAACCTTTTTCTCTTCCCGTTTTTTCGGAGTGTGTGATGCGCTGTCATCTTTGTTTGTTCCGGTCGCCTGTGCCACCTGCTCTCTTTCTACCTTCTGCTCGATCCGGATATGGAATAAGGTACGGATCGTCGTCTCTGCGATGGAATTGGTCATCTCGCCGAACATATCGTATCCCATCATCTTATATTCTACCAGTGGATCTCTCTGTCCGTATGCCTGCAGACCGATTCCCTGACGGAGCTGATCCATATCATCGATGTGATCCATCCAGCGTGTATCGATTGCCTTTAACAGTACCACTCGCTCCATCTCACGCAGCTGCTCTGCTTCCGGGAATTCTGCTTCTTTCTCCTCGTATGCTTTTACAGCACGCTCTTTCAATGTATGCTTGAGCTCTTTCTGTCTCATGTCCTTGACTTCCTCTGCATCCGGCATCTTCAGCATCGGAATCTCCCCGTGAAGTGTCAGCTCCAGTCCTGCCAGATCCCATTCTTCCGAATCTGCATCCGGTGCGGCAAAGCGGTCTGTCATATTTTCTACATATTCTGTCATCATATTGTAGATGGTATCTCGCATGCTCTCTCCGTCCAGAACACGACGTCTTTCCTCATAAATGATCTCTCTCTGCTCATTCATAACCTGATCGTATTCCAGCAGATTCTTACGGATTCCAAAGTTATTGCCCTCGATCTTCTTCTGTGCTTTCTCAATCGCACTGGAGAGCATCTTATGCTCGATCTGTTCTCCGTCCTCTACACCAAGTGTGTTGAATACACTCATCAGACGTTCAGAACCAAACAGACGCATCAGATCATCCTCCAGAGAAATATAGAAACGGGATTCTCCCGGATCTCCCTGTCGTCCGGAACGTCCGCGCAGCTGGTTGTCAATACGTCTGGATTCATGACGCTCTGTACCGATGATCTTAAGACCTCCGGCCTCTCTTGCAGCATCATCCAGCTTGATATCCGTACCACGTCCGGCCATGTTGGTCGCAATCGTGACTGCTCCGTGCTGTCCCGCATCTGCCACGATTTCTGCTTCCAGTTCATGATACTTGGCATTCAATACCTTATGCTGAATTCCTTCTTTTTTCAGCATTTTGCTGAGCAGCTCTGAAACCTCGATCGTGATTGTACCAACCAGGACCGGCTGTCCCGTTGCATGCGCTTCTTTCACGGCTTCAACGACTGCGTGGTATTTTTCCTGTTTTGTCTTATATACTGCGTCTTCGAGATCTTTTCTCTGAACCGGACGGTTGGTCGGGATCTCTACAACGTCCATTCCGTAAATATCACGGAACTCTTTTTCCTCAGTCAAGGCAGTACCTGTCATACCGCTCTTCTTCTCATACTTGTTGAACAGGTTCTGGAATGTAATAGTTGCCAGTGTCTTGCTCTCTCTTCTGACCTTCACATGCTCTTTTGCTTCGATCGCCTGATGCAGTCCGTCCGAATACCGTCTTCCCGGCATGATACGTCCGGTGAACTCATCCACGATCATAACCTCTCCCTCCTGAGTCACCACGTAATCCTGATCGCGGAACATCAGGTTATGCGCACGCAGCGCCAGAATGATGTTGTGCTGAATCTCCAGATTCTCCGGATCTGCCAGGTTCTCGATATGGAAGAAGTTTTCTACCTTCTTCACACCGTCTTCTGTCAGATTGACAACCTTTTCTTTCTCGTTGACAATAAAATCTCCGGACTCTTCAATATCTTCTCCCATGATCGCATTGATCTTGGAAAACTCACCGCTTGCTTCTCCTCTTTCCAGCTGGCGTGCCAGAATATCGCATGCCTCATACAATTTTGTAGATTTATTACTCTGTCCGGAAATGATCAGCGGAGTTCTGGCTTCATCGATCAATACAGAGTCAACCTCATCGATAACCGCAAAGTTCAGCCCTCTTTGTACAAGCTGTTCCTTGTAGATCACCATGTTGTCTCTCAGATAATCAAATCCCAGTTCGTTGTTCGTTACATATGTAATATCACAATTATATGCCGCACGGCGCTCATCATTGTCCATATCATTGAGAACCACACCGACTGTCAGTCCCAGAAATTCGTGTACTTTTCCCATCCACTCGGCATCACGCTTTGCCAGATAATCATTGACTGTGACAATGTGAACTCCTTTTTCTTCCAGCGCATTCAGATATGCCGGAAGTGTGGATACCAGTGTCTTACCTTCACCTGTACGCATCTCTGCAATACGTCCCTGATGCAGGATGATACCGCCGATCAGCTGTACCCGGTAATGGCGCATCCCCATACTTCTATATGCACCTTCTCTTACAACTGCATATGCCTCCGGGAGAATATCATCCAGTGTCTCTCCCTCTTTGAGACGTTCTTTAAACTCTCTTGTCTTATCCTTTAATTCCGCATCCGAAAGTGCTTTCATCTCTGGCTCCAGCGCCTCAATGCGATCCACGATCGGATAGATTCTCTTCAGCTCGTGCTGGCTGTGAGTCCCGAAAATTTTATCCATTAAACCCATAATCTGCAATCTGCTCCTTGTCTAAATTTACTCTGCCTACCATTCTATCACTAACTTTCCATGAATTCAACCAATTCATGTTTTTGTTCCGCTTTGTTTACATTTCATTTACAAACAGAGCAGATTTTTATAAGGAATTGTCCCTCCAAACAGATCCAGTGCACTTCCGATCGTAAAATCCAGCTTTCCATGTCCAAGATTTTTGAATTTTTCCAGTTCTTCCATACTTCCGATCCCGCCCGCATAAGTAACAGGAATCCCTTCCCATCTGCCAAGCAGTTCTACAAGTTCTCCTTCCACTCCGGAAGATTTTCCTTCCACATCCACACCGTGTACCAGAAATTCATCACAGTACTGCGCCATTTCATCAAGCAATTCTTCTGACAGTTTTTCTCTGGTAAACGTCTGCCACCGGTTTGTCACGATGTAATATTCATCCCCCTTTTTCCGGCAGCTCAGATCCAGCACTATCCTCTCTTTTCCGACCATCTCTTTCAGTCGTCTCAAACGGCTGCGATCCACCTCTCCTTCACGAAATATATAAGAGGTTACGATCACATGGCTGGCGCCTGCATCCAGATATTCTTCCGCATTTTCCGCCGTGATACCGCCGCCGATCTGCATCCCTCCCGGATATACCGAAAGCGCCAGAAGCGCCTGCGCTTTCGTTGCCTCAAAATATTCGGAATCTCTGGAATTGAGCAGAATGATATGCCCTCCTTTGAGTCCATCCTGTTTATATTTTTCTGCATACCAGGCTGCATCCTGTTCTGAAGTAAAATTGGTCTGTGCCATATCGCCTTCATCTTTTAAGCTGCCGCCGACGATCTGTTTTACTTTTCCGTTATGTATATCAATACAAGGTCTGAACTTCATCACAATTCTCCTTTTATAGAAAAGTGCTGCAAAAACTTCTTCTGCAGCACTTGTTTATCCGGTATTCAAAACCTACTTGTTATTCTCCCGGTTCTGTGTGTTATGATCTTTGGTCATTCCATCCGCAGCATCATCTACCGCATCCGTAGCTCCCCTTGTCAGATCATCCACTCCATTGGTCACACCATCCACTACATCATTCACACCGTCTGTGACATCATCTACCACGTTGTCTGCTTTTCCGTTACTGTTGTCATCTGTACGGTTTTCATTTCTGTCTGTCTTGTCATTGTTGTCCTTTGTTTTGTCAGTTGCATCATTCATTGTTGTATCGTTCTGTGTATCTCTTCTGTTTCCACATGCAGTCGTGCCCAGAAGCATACAGGTACACATCAGCAATACAAGCAGTTTTTTTCTGTTTTTCATAATCTTCTTCCTTTCATAAAATATAGTCTTACACTGTTAAGTTTTCCTTTTTTTAATATTTTATGAATGGAATTTTTTTCTTTTTTATGCTCTTGGTCCTGCTGATTTTCTCAGTTTTTCCAATGCTCTTGACTCCAGCTGACGGATCCGTTCTCTGGTCACGCCGAGTATCTGTCCGGTTTCTTCGAGCGTATGTACATTGCCGTCCTCCAGACCGTAGCGGAGTCTTAAGATTTTCTGCTCTTTTTCTGTCAGCGTGGAAAGCATCTCCTGCACTTCTTCTTTCTGTACCAGTGCCGCAACAGCCTCCTCCGGAGTCGGCTCCTGTGTATCTTCAATAAAGTCTTCCAGATTGCTGTTCTCTTCATCTCCCACCGGAGTCTCCAGAGAAACCGGATTCTTGATATAGCTCTGCATGCGCTCTACTTCTTCTGTTGTCATATGCAGCTCTTTTGCAATCTCCTCTGCTGCCACTTCACGCCCGAGTGTCTGTTCCATCTTCCGCTCTGTTTTGCTGATCTTATTCATATTCTGAGCCACACGGACCGGCACACGAATCTCTCTGGACTGAGAATCCAGCGCCCGCAGAATGGCTTCTTTGATCCACCATACCGCATAGGTGGAAAATTTACTGCCCTTTGTGTAGTCAAATTTTTCCACTGCACGCATCAGACCGATATTACCTTCCTGGATCAGATCCATAAACTGCATTCCTTTTCCGGCATAATGCTTTGCCACCGCAACCACCAGACGCAGATTTGCTTCCTCCATCTTTCGTCGTGCTTCTGTATCTCCTTCTGCGATCTGTCTGCCAAGCTCCAGTTCTTCCTCTGCTGTAAGCATCGGGATCCTGCCGATCTCTTTTAAATAAATCTTTAACGGTTCCGGCATATCCACCGAATCCGGCACCAGATCCTCTGTTTCTGCTCCCAGATCCAGTTCTTCCTCCAACAGTTCCCTTTCTATCTCTTTACTCATATATTTTCATGCCTTTCTTTTCACGTAAGTCTCTGCTTATAGTTTCTCAATCACCTGACCGCTTCTGTAGGCTGCAAGCAGCGACTCCAGATCTGCTACCTGCTCTTTTAATTCGGTGCCGATATCTGTATTTCCAACGAGACGGCGTTCTGTCACCCGTTTCACTACCATGTAATCCGAATGAATATCGCTTCCCTTTTCCACCGCAGCCTCTTTCGACTCAAAAGGCTCATGGGCAACCAGAACAAGACCATAGGAGTTGTAGACAAGGGTATACCCTGCAATTCCCGTCTCTTTCTGATACGCCCTGGAAAAACCTCCATCGATGACCAGAACTTTCCCATTACACTTGATCGGACTTTCTCCGTTTTTACATTTTACAGGAACGTGCCCGTTGACAATGTGGGCTCCCTCCGGGTGCAGTCCGAACTCTTCCAGAATCTCGTCTACCACCTCTTCTTTTTCCAGAAGTTCGTAATACGGATTCTTTTTCTCCAGATGCGTCTCTTTTGCCTCGATAAAATACCGCTCAAAGGTCGCCATCTTGTCTTTTCCGAACAGCGGAGAATCCGGATGCTGCCAGATGCACCACATGATATTCTTTCCTTGCTCTTTTTCCTGTTCATCCAGCGCGAAAAAGCCTTTTCTTACATAGCCTTCCAGCGCATCATACAGACTTTTCCCACGGTAGCTTTTTCCACAGAGCTGTACTTCCTTTAAAGATCCGTCCTCTCTAAGCGGTACGCATCCGTGATACAAAAGATTGTTGTTATACACCTTGTATAATCCACCTTTTGCAAGCAAAAACCGCATATGATCCTGCAGCTTTTCACATCCTGCAAATGCTTTTTCCAGGCGTTCCATAATCTCCTCTTCCTCTTCGGTCAGTTCATACGGAGCTGCCGGATCAATGGTCGGAAAGCTATCATCTTTTAACGGATATTCTTTTCCATCCAGCAGGATCGTGCCTTTTTTATAATCAATCCTGTGCAGCAGTGCACGTTCTTCCATCTGAAATTCCGGATGCTGAAGAATCAGTTTTCCTTCTACCTTAAACTGTATCACGGAAATTGCCTTGTGCATCCGAAGATTCATCTCCATCTCCGCCTTTTGCTGGCGTTCGCTCCCTTTTCGCCTGAAACAGGTACAGGGGTCGTCCCCATAAATGCGAAGTGCAAAATTCGCCAGAGGCAGAAGATTGATCCCGTATCCATCCTCCAGAATATCCAGATTCCCATAACGGGCACAGATCCGGATTACATTGGCAATGCAGCCTCTTTGCCCTGCTGCCGCCCCCATCCAGAGCACATCATGATTGCCCCACTGAATATCCACTGAATGATAGGTCATCAGCTTATCCATGATAATATGCGGGCCCGGTCCTCTGTCATAAATATCACCGACAATATGTAAATGATCGATCACAAGCCTCTGGATCAGATCTGCGATCGCACAGATAAATTCTTCTGCCCTGCCGATCCGGATGATTGTCTGAATGATCTCATTATAGTAGGATTCCTTGTCATGAAGCTCCGCCTTTTCCGTGATCAGTTCTTCTATGACATAAGCAAAATCTTTCGGAAGTGCCTTGCGTACTTTAGAACGGGTATACTTACTGGCTGCCCGTTTGCTCACCTCGATCAGGCGGTACAGCTGAATTTTATACCAGTCTTCCATATGCTTCTCGGTCCGCTTTACCTGCTCTGTCTTCTCTTTTGGATAATAGATCAAAGTAGCCAGCTCCTGCTTTTCCCGCTTCCCAAGCGTATATCCAAATACATCCTCGATTTTGCTTCGCACCGCACCGGATCCATTCTTCAGCACATGGGAAAACGCCTCCCATTCCCCATGAATGTCCGTCAGAAAATGCTCGGTTCCTTTCGGAAGATTCAAGATCGCCTGCAGATTGATGATCTCTGTAGAAGCCGCCGCGATCGTCGGATACAGATCCGACAGCCGCTCCAGATATCTTGTCTCTAATCCTTTCATGACACTCCCCGCTCTTTACTCAAACTCTGATTAAAACTGAATCACATCACTCATATCATACATGCCGGCTGTTTTTCCCGCCAGGAACTTGGCTGCTTCCACCGCGCCTTTTCCAAACACGCTTCTGGAATATGCTGTATGCTTAAATTCGATCACTTCATCCATTCCTGCAAAGATCACCTCATGCTCTCCCACGATTGTTCCGCCGCGAACCGCTGAAATTCCGATTTCTTTCTCTTCTCTTTTTTTGCGGTACTGGCTTCTGTCATATACATACGTATATTCATGATCCAGTGCTTCATTGACAGAATCCGCAAGCGCCAGTGCAGTACCGCTTGGAGCATCCACTTTCTGGTTGTGATGACGCTCTACCAGCTCAATATCATATCCCGCCGGCGCCAGTACTTTTGCGGCATCTTTCAAGAGCTTCATCAGCAGATTGATCCCCATGGACATATTCGCTGATTTTAAAACAGCTGTCTGCTCTGCTGCTTTTTCTACTTTTTCAAGCTGGGCTTCAGAAAGTCCCGTGGTACAAAGTACGACCGGAAGCCGTCTGTTCACACAATAGTCCAAAAGTCCGTCCACTGCTGCCGCATTGGAAAAATCGATCACTACGTCTGCCTCTGCATCACACGCTTCCATCGATGAAAACACCGGATACGGATTCTGCACTCCCTGAAACTGATCCACTCCTGCTACAATCTCCACTTTACTGTCTGCTTCCGCAATTTTTGTGATCACCTGTCCCATTTTTCCATTGCAGCCATGCATGATTATCTTTATCATCCTGATTTCCTCCTCGTTCTGTATCTTTCATTTTCCACACCGGAAAACGTTATTCTTTCACGCTATACCGATCCGGACTTTTCAATACACGCCTGCAAAAGACAGACTTTACCCGGATGGGTATACAAAAAAGGATATCACATTCTGGCTATTTGCTCAATCTATGATATCCTTTTAACAATTTTTTATGCTAACTGAATTCCGAACTCCTGCATTGCTTTTTTCAGCTGCACGGTATGCGCTTCACTCAGCTCTGTCAGCGGCATTCTCAATCCGCCGACTTCCATTCCCATCAGATTCACTGCTTTTTTCACCGGAATCGGATTCACTTCGCAGAACAGTGCCTCGATCAGAGGAAGTGCCTTCAGCTGTAATGCCCTGCTTCCCGCAATATCTCCCGCAAAGAAGCTTGCACAGATATCATGTGTCTCTCTCGGAGCCACATTGGACAATACAGAAATCACACCTTTTCCGCCCAGTGACAGGATCGGAACGATCTGATCGTCATTTCCGGAATATACATCCACTTTCCCGTCTGTCAGCTGCAAGATCTTCGCTACCTGTGAGATATTTCCGGATGCTTCCTTGACTGCCACAATGTTGTCAGTCTCTTTCGCCAGTGTCGCTACGGTGGATGGCTCAATATTCACTCCGGTTCTGCTCGCTACGCTGTACAAGATGATCGGCGCTTTTGTCTCGGCCGCGATCGCCTTATAATGCGCAATCAGTCCCGTCTGTGTCGCTTTATTATAATATGGGGTTACAAGAAGTACGCCATCTGCACCGCTCTCGGCTGCTTCTCTTGACATCTCGACTGCAGTCCGTGTACAGTTGGAACCTGTTCCTGCAATGACCGGAATCCGTCCTTTCGTCTGTCTGATCGTAAACTTGATGCAGTCCATATGCTCCTCTTCCGTCAATGTAGACGATTCCCCTGTTGTACCGCAGATCACAATACTGTCGGTACCGTTATCACAATGAAACTGGATCAATTCGTCCAGCTTTTCATAATTCACACTTCCATCTGCATGAAATGGTGTAATAATCGCAACTCCTGCTCCTGTAAAAATTGACATATTTATCCTCCTGACCTTGTCGATTCTCTACTCAGTAATGTTTATGAAATTTTATCATTATTCAGAAGTGATGTCAACGATGGGAATGTGAAAAACGTCCTATTCCATGCACTCCAGCTTGCTCACAGATACTTCATAGGCTGTTCGTGTCTGTGTTTCGGTCTCGGAAATTTTCTTCACATAATCTCTGCTCTGGATTCTTCCCAGTATCTGTACATGCTCTCCCACTTCAAATCCGGACGCATACCGTGCATTTCTTCCCCAGCAGATACACGGAATGTAGTCCGATTTTCCGTACGGACGGTTCACCGCCAGAAGCAGGTCCGCGATTTCCCGTCCAAGCGGTGTTTTCCTGTACACCGGCTTTTTACAGATATACCCCTCCAGCAGAATGTGATTTGTTTTCGCCCCATCCAGTTCCTCGTCAATAAATTCTACCTCTCTTACAAACACAGACAGCACCAGGCGGTTTTTCTGTTCTTCATGCCGGTTATAAGAACGGAACTGCCCGGATACCTTGATCGCCTCTCCTGTATAATCCTGCGTCACATCGATCAGACGTTCTGAGATCATGAGAGGAATCCGGTCATTTGAATTACTCAGACGCTTCACAAGCACATCCGCCATATAGAATCCCTCTCCGAACACCTCGTGGCTGTATGTAAACCCGGATGCCACAACTCCCATGATGGTTACCTGATTGTTTTCAATAATCTTATCTGACATAATTTGTAGTACTCCCTTCCTCGTATGTGGTATTTTATATTTTTGAGTCAACTTAAGTCTATGACATCATACCGCAGTTTAGACCCGATTGTCCGAAAAACCGTTCGACAAAATCTATCGACAATTTTTTTATTTGCCTGTCACAAGAGTACTTGTAAAATCTGAAATTTATGATAGAATGAAAAAGTTGTAACAAGAGAACACACATTAACATAAGTAGGAAAGAGTGTAAAATTATGAAAACAAAACGTGAAGATGTTAGAAATATTGCCATTATCGCTCATGTTGACCACGGAAAAACAACACTCGTGGATGAGCTCTTAAAACAAAGCGGTGTATTCCGCGAAAATCAGGATGTTGCGGAACGTGTCATGGACTCCAACGATATTGAAAGAGAACGTGGAATCACGATTCTCTCCAAAAATACTGCAGTCTATTACAAAGGAACCAAGATCAACATCATCGATACGCCCGGACATGCGGACTTCGGCGGTGAAGTAGAACGTGTCCTGAAAATGGTAAACGGTGTCGTACTTGTAGTCGATGCCTTTGAAGGCGCCATGCCGCAGACCAAATTCGTACTGAGAAAAGCACTGGAATTAGACCTTCCGGTTATCGTCTGCATCAATAAGATCGACCGCCCGGAAGCCCGCCCGGATGAAGTGATCGATGAGATCCTGGAGCTTTTCATGGAACTGGATGCTTCTGACGAGCAGCTGGACTGCCCGTTTGTCTATGCTTCCGCAAAATCAGGAATTGCGGTCCTTGACCTTTCTGACGAAGAAAAAGATATGCAGCCATTGTTTGAGACGATCCTCGAATACATCCCGGCTCCGGAGGGCGATCCCGAGGCACCGACACAGATGCTGATCAGTACCATTGATTACAATGAATACGTCGGACGGATCGGAGTCGGAAAAGTAGACAACGGAACGATTCGTGTCAATCAGGATATGCTCCTTTTAAACCATCACGATCCGGACAAGCAGCAGAAAGTCAAGATCAGCAAACTGTATGAATTTGACGGTCTGAACAAAGTAGAAGTAAAAGAAGCCACGATCGGTTCTATTGTAGCGATTTCCGGTATTTCCGATATTTCCATCGGAGACACCCTCTGCTCTCCTGAGAATCCGGAAGCCATTCCATTCCAGAAGATTTCCGAACCGACGATCTCCATGCAGTTCATCGTCAATGACAGCCCGTTTGCAGGAAGAGAAGGAAAATTCGTTACTTCCCGTCACCTGCGCGACCGTCTTCTGCGCGAACTGAACACCGATGTCAGCCTGCGTGTGGAAGAGACGGAGAACGCCGACAGCTTTAAAGTATCCGGACGAGGCGAGCTTCACCTTTCTGTCCTGATCGAAAATATGCGCCGTGAAGGATACGAATTTGCGGTAAGCAAAGCAGAAGTTTTATATCACACAGATGAAAACGGCAAAAAATTAGAACCAATGGAGCTTGCCTACGTGGATGTACCGGAAGAATTTACCGGAACTGTCATCGACAAACTGAGTCAGAGAAAGGGAGAGCTTCAGAACATGGGCGTTTCCAGCGGCGGTTATTCAAGGCTGGAATTTCTGATTCCTGCCCGCGGACTCATCGGATACCGTGGAGAATTTATGACCGATACCAAAGGAAACGGAATCCTCAACACAAGCTTTAACGGATATGCGCCGTATAAAGGAGATATCCAGTATCGCAAACAGGGATCTCTGATTGCATTTGAGACCGGTGAGTCTGTCACTTACGGACTCTACAGCGCACAGGAACGCGGTACTTTGTTTATCGGACCTGGTGAAAAAGTCTATGCCGGAATGGTCATCGGACAGAACGGAAAAGCAGAAGACATCGAATTAAACGTCTGCAAGACAAAGCATCTGACCAACACCCGTTCCTCCAGTGCAGACGAAGCGCTCCGCTTGACACCGCCTCGTATTTTGAGCCTGGAAGAAGCACTGGACTTTATCGATACCGATGAGCTTCTGGAGGTAACACCGGAAACACTGCGTATCCGCAAAAAAATCCTGGATTCCAGAATGCGTAAACGCAGCAATTTGAAATAATCAGGAGACAACCATGAAAAAATATGCCAATGCCTTTTTGAAATGGATCACTTCAATCCTGGAAGTTGTCATCGCTTTGATCCTTGCAGTCACAATTATCATCATGACCTTTCAGCTGATCCTCTCATTTCAGCATTTGTCAGACCTGAATCAGTATCCAAATTATGACGATATGCTGACTACCTGTTTTAACCTGATCATCGGTGTGGAAATGATACGTATGCTGTATCTCCACACCCCGATCACAGTATTTGAGGTTCTGCTCTTTGCCATCGCAAGACAGATCATCATCGAGCATGGATCACCGCTCAACAGTCTGATCGGCGTAATCGCCATTGCAATTTTATTTGCCACAAGAAAATTTTTGTTTATGACTTTTGATGAGTCTGAAAAGATTATTTTCCGTTCCTCTCAGAAAGTCAAATATATCAATCGTCTGATCCATGTCCACATTCCTTATGAGAATGATGAGACACTGCTGGATGTGCTGTTAAAGAAGATGAAGGAAGATGAAATTGAGATCGGAGTCGGTGCCTGCACTTACTTTTCTGATTTCGGTCTGCGCATCGTTAAGATCACCGATGGAAAAATTACCCGAATTGAAGTAATTCGTTCTATACAATAGAGGAATTCCGTGCTATAATGTTTACATAGTACAAAGAACACTTTATAAAGACAAGTTCTTTGTACAATATAAACAAAAGGAGTTGACCAGTATGAACTTTATTATTAGTGGAAAAAACATCGATGTGACACCAGGTTTAAAGGACGCTATTGAACAGAAATTAGGAAAACTTGAAAGGTATTTCACTCCTGAAACAGAAATTATCGTAACACTCAGTGTGGAAAAAGAACGTCAGAAGATTGAAGTGACCATTCCTGTAAAAGGAAACATTATCCGCTCTGAGCAGACCAGCGATGATATGTATGTATCCGTTGATCTTGTAGAAGAGGTTATTGAAAGACAGCTTCGCAAATATAAAAACAAACTGGTTGCCAGAAGCCAGGGACATCCTACCGCTTCCGGTTCCGGCAATAACTTTAAAAAAGAATTTTTCGAATCAGAAGATGACACTTCTGTAGATGATGAGATCCGCATTGTCCGTACAAAACGCTTTGGCATCAAACCAATGTATCCGGAAGATGCCTGCATCCAGATGGATCTTCTTGGACATGCTTTCTTCGTATTCTGCAACGCAGAGACAGACGAAGTCAATGTTGTCTACAAAAGAAAAGATGGTTCTTTCGGACTGATCGAGCCAGAATTTTCATAAGATAAAAGGGAGTGTCGCAAAATCATCAATAATAGATGATTGAGCGGCACTTCCGCTCGTTATGAGCAAAAATCCGGTGTCTTCTCTATCACCAGAGTAAAACACCGGATTTTTGCCGTACTTTAATAAAACCTCTCGGTTTTCCATTTTTTCTATGCACTTTTTATCAAAAACAGATGCTTCCCTGTCCGCTCATTTTGAATCTTGGCATGCAGTTTATTCAGATTATATCCCAGACACAATAAAAGAATCTCCAGCCTTACTCTCGGTTTTCCTCTCAGTAGAAATCTTTGGAATTGATAATCATTTTTCAGTACGCCAAAGGCTCCTTCTACCTGAATCGAGCGGTTCATCCGGTACTGGATCCCTTTTTCGCTCAGGATGTTTTCATAGGACTCCTGACGCTTTTTCAGAAAGTTCTTCGAAAGATACAGCTTCTTGTTTCCCTTTGATTTCGTACATTTTTCTTTATACGGGCAGCCACTGCAATCTTCACATTCATATATCGTTACTTTTGATTGATAGCCGCTTTTGCTTTTTTGTTTTCTCACAGCAACCGCTCTCAGCTTTTTCTCTGCATGACAGGTGTAGGTATCAGCTGTCTCGTCATATCTCATGTTCTCGCGCTTGCTGATGTCTTTCTTAAAACTTCTCTTTTTCCATTTCTCATAGGTCTGTGGTTTGATGTATGCTTTCTGCCCGGCTCCGCTCAGGTATTCATACGCTTCTTCACTTTCATACCCGGAATCCGCAGTTACGCTTGGATAACGAAATCCCAGTTTCTTTTCCATGTCTTTCAGAAATGGCACAAGCGTCCACACATCGTTCCGGTCCTGGAAAATATCCGCTGCTACAATGTATTCGCTGTCCACTGCGATTTGGACGTTATATCCCGGTTTCAGCTGGGCATTCCTCATGTGGTCGTCTTTCATGTGCATAAAGGTGGCATCCGGATCTGTTTTACAATAATTATTCCGCCCCTGAAAACTGGCGGTATGCCAGTCATAGATCGTCTGGCGCTCCAGAAAACGACGGAACAGCTCCAGATATCTTTGATTTCTGCTTTTCCGTTTTCCTCTTCCATGTACGAAAACCGTCCCGTCCACTCTGCACTTCTCATCCAGAAACCGGCAGATTTCCTGCAGATCCTGGGTACGGGTTTCCTCTCCAACTAGGAACCGACAGAGATACTCCTGGTTCAGAAGACGGACTGCTTCCTGAATCCGCTCATACATCTTTGCTTCCCATTTTCCTACGGATTTCTTCCAGACAAAGGTATATTTATTCGCACAGGCTTCCAGTTTTGTTCCATCAATAAATACCGTTTCTTTTGACAACTCGCCGCTTTCCTCCAGACGTCGGATCATCTGATAAAACAGGTTTTCACAGGCATCCGCCAGAAAGCCGGTTCGGAAACGGGCAATCGTGCTGTGGTCAGGAGCTTTCTGCCCAACCAACAGCCACATGAAGTTGATATCCCGTCTGCAGGCGCTTTCGATCTTCCGGGATGAATAAATATTTTGGGAATAGGCATAGGTAAGGATCTTGAACATGGTCTTGGGGTCCACTGCGGGATTTCTGCCTTTGGCAGAGTAAGCCTGATACAGCAAGCTGTAATCTAATTCCTCCAATTCGTGGCTGAGTAGTCGGACAGAGTCATCATCAGGAACCAAACCTTCCAAATTTAATGGCAAAACCAGTTGATAAGGCTCGCCGAATTCGGTATAATTTTTATGGTATTTTGAATTACTGGACATAATTAATTATACCATAGATTACGGGCTCTTCGGGGTCCGTTTTCTGTTTTTAGGCAAAAAACCGGAGCCATTGCTCCATAGATGATTTCTCATCTATTTTGCAACAGCCCCGATTCTGCTGATTCTCTTAACGTCCTACGCCTGAAATGGCTTTACAAAGGAGCCTGCCGGCGAAATCGGTTCTCCCCCGGCCAACAGATGGTGGACATCCCCTGTGCACTGTGCTCTAAAATACGCTTCGTTTCCCCATCGCTCTTCCGCTGACAAAACCGTAACAGAACTTGCCGGAAAAAATGCCGCATGCGCCAGAAGGACAAACGGTATATTTAATAAATGTGACAGGATAGAAGAAATCACACCAAAATGCGCAAATATGACAATGCAAGGTTCATTTCCTTCGGGAAGCATCTCCATCTTCTCAGGTTCATCCGGCGCCGGTGTATGGATAATATACTGCTCCTTTTTTCCTCTTACGCGATAGATATTTTTATCCCTTATATAACCATAAGTTTCGAGCATCCGATCCATTTCCCGGCAGATAAGCCGGTACTTCCTTCCGACCTCCGGGTTAGAGCTGCAGATTTCTGAGTTTGTCCACGCCTCGCTGTCATACATCAACGGATCCGAAGTCCAGTCCGACGGGATATATTCCCAGGGCGATGTCATCTGCCCTGTAACCGGATTTTTCACCTGGCATGAAAATTCACTGAGCCAGTCAGCAGTAACCGCAGTCCGATTCATTTTCTTTAAGGTTTTGGACGCCGTATCCTTAGCCCTTCCGAGGGGTGAACAGAAGAACTCTGTTACATCCCATCCACTCACTCTCTCTGACAGCAGCTCCGCCTCCCGCCATCCCTTTTCAGTCAGACTGTCTCTCACATAATCCGGTTCTGCATGACGAATAAGTATCAATCTCATATTCACATCCCATTATCCAAGCACTTCCAGAGCTTTTTTTACAATATCACCTGTTGTCAGATTATAGATTTCCAAAAGTTCATCAATAAGCCCGGAATGTCCGAATCTGTCTTTGATTCCGATTCTCCGCATTTTTACAGGGCATTCTTCACTTAAGACTTCCGCCACTGCCCCTCCCAGACCTCCGATGACCGTACTGTTTTCCGCAGTAACTACGTGTTTTGTCTTGGAAGCAGAACGGATGATCGTTTCCGTATCAAGCGGTTTAATCGTGCTCACATTGATCACCTCTGCAGAAATCCCTCTGCCGCGCAGGATTTCCGCAGCTTCTTTACATCGTGAAACCATGATACCAGAACCAATCAGAGTAACATCCTCCCCCTCTCTTATTACTGTCGCTTTCCCCAACTCAAAATGATAATCTTCCGGCATCTGCTTTACTTCATACTTAGCCAAATCCGAACGCACAACCCGGATATAGACCGGGCCGATATGTTGGGCCGCCGCTTTTATCGCCTCACTCAACTCATCTGCATCGCACGCCTCAATTATCTTAATATTAGGGATCGTCCTCATCACCGCAATGTCATTAAACGACTGGTGCGTTGCCCCCACACTGGCAGCTGTTATTCCCGCATAACATCCCATCATTTTTATATTTGCATTTGCATAACCAGCCTGAACAAAAATCTGGTCAAACGATCTTCGAGCGATAAAAGATGCGAATAACGGTACAAACGGGATATATCCCATCCTCTGCACTCCGTAAGCTACGCTGATCGCATTCTGCTCTGCAATACACGTTGTCAAAAATCTTTCCGGAAACTCATTTTTAAACGGCATAATATTCGTCGCAACAGCAGTCTCCGCATCAATAACGACAATTTTCTCGTTTTTTCTTCCCAGTTCAGCCAGAGTGTCCCCGACTGCGGCACGCATGCCCTGCAATTTTGATCCATAAATTGTTCCTGCCACTATGCTAATTCCTCCATTACTTTTTTATAAATCTCATCATTAAAATGTGCAGAATGATAGGTGATGGGATCTTTAACCATAAATGAAACCGGATATCCCTTGACCGTGTTTGCGATAATCGCCCTCGGCCTCCCCGGTGCATACGACAGATCCAGCGCATGATCCAGCGCCCGGGTAATCTCTTCCATGTTATGTCCATCAACAACCTGCACATCCCAGCCGAACGCTTTAAACTTGTCAGCAAAGGATCCTGCATGGATAATATCCTGGATATTTCCCGTTATCACATATTGATTATAATCAACGACTGCCGTCAGGTTGTCGAGATTATAATTATTGGCAAACATGGCCGCTTCCCATATCTGTCCCTCTGTACATTCTCCGTCTCCCAGTACGACGAACACTCTGTTGTCTTTTTTATCATTCTTAACTGCCCACGCCATTCCCGCTCCTGCTGAAAGGCCCATTCCAAGCGCTCCTGTCGGAGCCTCAATTCCCGGAATCGAAGTGCAGGCATGCTCCTGCAACAGTGATGTGGATTTATTCATTTCATTGAAAAGTGTGTCTCTGCTGATAATTCCACGGAACGCAAGCGCCGCATACTGTACCCCTGAATTGTGTCCTTTGGAAAGGAGCATAATATCCCTTCCTTCCCATTGTGGTTCATCTGGTTTCAGCCTCAGATATCTTCCATACAGAGCGGCCATCACGTCTGCAATCGAAAATTCTCCTCCGACATGCCCGGATCTGGTTCCTGCGAAATTGATTAAATCCGCCACATCTCTTCTCAACTGAAGAGCCAATTTCTTTAACTCTTCTGTACTCATGTTCTCATGGTATTTTACAATCGGTTCATAATAAGATTTATTCACTCCAAACTGCCTCCTGTAATCCTTCAGTCCTCTTTTCTGTTATCTGCCGCTTTCACCTGGACAGGCTTTTTCAGCAGATTCACCATGATCGCAGTCACCGCACTTCCAGCAAGCACCGCGATCACGTATCCGAGTTTCCCTGTAATTGCCGGTATAACGATAAACCCTCCATGCGGACAGTAATTAATACATCCGAACAGATATACCAGCGCGTTTCCCACTGCGCCTCCCACACAGATAGACGGAATTACTCTTGCCGGATCCACAGCTGCCAGCGGGATCGCGCCTTCTGTCAGCCCCATACATCCCATAATGAATGAAGTAATCCCCGCAACACGCTCGTTTTCGGTATACCGTTTCTTAGATATAAATGTAGCTATTCCCATTCCAATTGCGGGAATACAGGCGCCTGCTGCCAGAAAAGCAAAAAACTCATAACGTCCTGTTTCTGCCATCATATATAAAAACAGCGTACATGTTTTATTGATCGGGCCGCCCATATCAACGGCAAGCATTATACCGATCACAACAGCGACAAGGATCATACTTGTTGTGGAGAGTCCCTCCAGTAGTCCTGTAAGCGCGTTCACGAACATGCTGAGCGGCGCAAGCAGTACATAGATGTAGGTCATTCCCAAAACAAACACTGTAACGAGTGGAATGATAATGATCGGCACAATAGGCTTTATCATATCTGGCCATTTAATTTTTTTCAGATATGAAACCATAATACCAGTTGCCAGGCCAAGAAGCAGTGCCCCGAGAAACCCTGTTTTTGTCGCCGTCGCCCCAACTTCGATATTCGCCATGTAGCAGAGTACAAATGCCGGAGCCAGCGCCGGTTTACCGGCAATCGCATAAGCGATATATGCACCCACTACCGGGATCATGATGAAAAGTCCTGATGATCCGATTGTCTGAAGATTCGCCAGAAACTGATTTGCAACTACGATCCCCTGGTCCTGGACATACTCGCCGCCAAACCCAATCGAAATTGCGAAAAACATGCCTCCGATAATGCAGACGGGGATCAGATATGATATTCCTGTCATCATGTAATTTTTTATCTCTTTTATTTTAAAATCTCCCATACCACACCTCTACTTTATTTCTTCTAATTTATCGAATACTTTGCCTGTTGATTTGATTACTACTGACGGGTCAACGTTATACACTTTTCCTTCCTCTTCCTTCTCTTCAAACCGCTCCCGTCCCTCGATCGCAACGCTGACTGCAAGCAAAACTACGTCCGCCTCTTTTACATCCTGTAAGCTCAGCTCGTTTTCAATTCCGATCGCTCCCTGAGTTTCAACTTTTACATCATGCCCTCTCTTCTTCGCTTCCTGCTGGATCGCCGACATCGCCATATATGTGTGGGCAATTCCTGTTGTGCATGCCGCTACTGCTACAATCTTCATGACTGTTCAAACACCTCCCATAGATTTTAGTACATCGCATAATTCTTCTCTGTTCTTTGCATCGTACAATTTTTCTCTGTCTTCCTCTACCATCAGATTTGTACATAACCTTGCCAGAATTTCTATATGCTCTTTACTCTTTTTCCCTTTTGAAATCCCGATGTTAAAAACTAGCGCCACTTCATTCTGATCCCAGACAACAGGCTTTGCCAGCTTTAACACTGCGACAAAGCATTCCCTGACAGTATCGCTTTCTCCATGTGGAATTGCGATCTGATCGCCCATCTCCGTGGATGCCGTCTGCTCTCGTTTTAACACCGCGTTTATGTAAGCCTGCTTATCCTCAATTTTCTTATTTTCCCAGACCATTTCTGCTATATACCGGATCACCTCCTCCTTGTCCTGAAATGTCTGGTTTGTAAAATCGACAAGCGCGGGTTCAAACATTTCTTTCACCTCCTTCTCCCTGTTCCTGATGATTTAATTTTAACCTCGAGTTAACAATTCAAAAATATCAAAGTATTTCACTTTATTTTAACTGATTGGTATACCAGCTCTTTACATTTTCTTTCTGGAAATTGATATACCATTCCCTTCCTTTTCCCCCTCCGATCCTGGTATACCATAAACTTCACTCTTCTGTGAAAAAAATGATCCCCCTCTCCGACTGCGCTGTGCGCAATCAGGGCGGGGGATTGATTCCTCTGTCCATCCTTAATTTTATCAGACTGTCTCAAACAGTTGATAAACCTCTTTTACATCCATACAGGATTTTAATTCTGATATAAAGTCTTCATCGCTGATACAGAAATACAATTCTTCAAGAGCCTTTTTCGATACCATTATATTCGAAAAATTAATTGCTACGAGAAATATCGTACTGACGCGGTCGTTTCCCCACGAAATCGGTTTTTTTAAAGTCACGATCGCAATCCGGTTTTCCTTGACATACTTATTCAGTCCATGGGGCAGTGCAATACCATCCACAATGTTTGTCGGCGCAATCCTCTCTCTGCTTATTACAGAATCATAGAAGCCGTCTTCTATACATCCGTCCTTCTCCAGGATAGCGCACACTTCTTTTACACACTCCTCCATACTTTTATACTTCTTCTGTAATAAAATGATCGTCTCGTCCAGACAATTCAGCATGAAAGTATATCTCTTCATTTTTACACATTGAGACAATGCATAATACTCTTTATTAATCGCCTCCAGATCCCTCTCAGTCAGCATCGCGGATACCTGGACATGGGGGATTCTGATTCCTTTTACCTCCAGGGTCGTGACAGCAAAGTCAAATTCATTGATATATTCCAATTCTACCTTCTTAAGTTCAGCCAGCTCTATTACATCAAACAAAATAAAGTTCTTGCGGATCTGGCTTTCCAGAATCGAAGTATACGCGTCGATATTGTCAACGATTATAATTATCTTCCGGGACATATTCAACCGCTCTACTGCCGCCTGAAAGTGAATCAGGATAAATCCTGTTTCATCTTCTGACAATGTAAACCCGGAATAATTTTCTATTACGGAACAAGCCAGTGACACAACAGAAAACAGCGCCGCATACTGTTTTTTTATCTGATGTATGTACGGATTCACGATCTTTACATGATTGGATATCCTGTTCAGCATCGCCGTAAAATGCCTTTCCAATCCATTGATTAGAAGATTGTCATTAATGAGCGCATCTGAAAAAATAGCATTTACAGACTCTATCATATGGATTACCATTTCTTTAATGTTCTCGGAATCTGCCACAAATTTAACATCATTTTCCAGTCTGTACACTGAATTTATAATTTTATTTACATAGTTTATTTCAGCTTGGGGAATGCAAAGCCCCCGACACTCTTTTTCAACATGTCCGCAAAGTTGCTGTGCCACAGGATATGTTCTCAACTGGTACACCTCTGTACTCAAAGAAGGCCGCTCCTCCTTTGGAAGAAAATGTCTGTTGTTAACCCGGTTCAAAAAAATAACAAATTTGATCAGCACCTGCAGATGATAGATAAGATTCATCTCAAAACGAAGTTCCTCTTTTACATACCCGGTCATATGCTCTGCCAGATCAATGTAATGTTGAGGAACATATTTCCCGAGCAGTATTTTGGCATATTTAATCGTGATACTTTCGTTAAATAAAATATCCCTCTCAATTTTTCGATAAATAAAATCATTTTGAGCTTCGCGGATATCCACTTCTTTTCCATCCAGAAAAGTCCCGGAGGAATCTCTTTTCAAAAACAGGTCCTGCTCTTTTAACATCTTTTCAACCGACTTGATATCATTCACTATGCTCGAACGGCTGACAGTATAAAAATCCGACAACGTGTTAATAGACAGAACCGCTCCGTTCATCAAAAAATTTTCATAGATAATTTCCCGCCGCTCTTCTGTTGAATATTCTGACTCGTCCAAGAGTTTCTTCAAAAGTTCTCTCCGTCCTTCCACCGGTCCCGTAATCAGTATTCCATCCCCTGACTTTTTTATTTTCAGCCCATACTTTGGCAGATCCTTTTCCAGATCTCCAAGATAATTATAAATGCTCTTTTTCGAGATGTTCATTTCATCCGCAATTTCAGATACTTTTTTACATTTTGTCTGCTCAAGCAACAACTTATAAAATAATTTCCTGCCATCCATTTCTCGCACCACAATCCCCGCACTTTCCTCGCATTTTTCACAAAAATATACTACATTCAAAATCATATTTGTATAATATAGCCCACAATACCTTATGTCAATATTTTTTTCCTCACCCGGTTGTTATTTCCTGCCATTTCTTTATAACAGCTCCATAGCACACAACCGGTATCAAATGACATAAAGGAAAGTCAAGATCACTGGCTAAATCGCCGGTCTTGACTTTGCCAAAACACAAAAAGGGCACTTTCAAAAATTTTTTCTTTCAAAAGTGCCCAAATCATGGCTTTTCCCGTATAGATTACAGATAACAGTACTTCGTAACAACTCAAAATTATTTCAAAATTTATTGTCGGATATTAATTTTTTATCTTTAATACAGCTTCGCCCCCGCCGGGATCCGGTCGTCCACCATCAGCAGATTCAGCCCTTCTCTGCCGTCTTCCTCGTGTACTGCCGAGATCAGCATCCCCTCGGAGTCAATGCCCATCATCTTTCTCGGGGGCAGATTTACGATAGCGATCGCAGTCTTTCCGACCAGTTCTTCCGGCTCATAATACTCGTGAATCCCGCTTAAGATCGTGCGTTTCCGGTCTGTCCCGTCGTTCAGTGTGAACTTCAGGAGCTTTTTGGATTTCGGAACCGCCTCGCACGCCTCGATCTTCACAGCCCTGTAATCTGCCTTTGCAAAAGTATCAAAGTCAATCATTTCTTCAAACAGCGGCTCGATCTTTACCTTTGAAAAGTCGATCTTCTCTGCCGGCTTTTCCTCCGGCGCCGCCTGCCTGCCGGACTGCGCCGCATTGTTCGCCTCATTCTTTGCCGCCCCCTGTGACTTCATAGTGGGGATTGCAGCCACTAGCAAGAAGTATACAATTTATTTTCCTTTATTGCAACACTTAATTGCTTTTTATCACTTATTTTATGAACCCTTAAACCTGATTAAGACTTCTTAGTTTGTCGTACTCCTGTCGTACTTTACAAATTTTGTCGTACCTCCTCAGCAAAACCAAATCAGACTCTTTCCTAAAATACATCTAATTTTCTTGCCAGTTCTTGTATCGACTCATATTTTTTTGTTTCGGTAACTTCTGCATAAATGTCCATCGTAGTTTCAATATCCGCATGTCCCATGATAGACTGAATTACCTTTAAATTTGTTTCATTTTCACAAAACCTAGAACAAAAAGTATGCCTCAAATGATGACATGAAAAATGTGGTATTAAAATCGGTTCTCTTTTTTCTTTAGCAGCTTTTACTACTTCTTCAGCATTATACGCCTCATATATACGTTTAATGGCTCTATTGATAGCTTGCGGATTATGTACATTTCCAAAACGATTTGAGAAAACAAATCCAGTCATACCATCAATTTCTGTTTCGTTAAATCCATTTTCTTCTTGAAAAGCATATTCTTTTTTAAGAGCTTCATAAACTGTATCCATCATAGGGATAATCCGTATACCCGCCTCAGTCTTTGGTAATGATATAGAAAACGAACACATAGAATGTTCTTTATATTCTCTACTGTAATAAACCAAACTATGATTGATACTAATGAGTCTCTTTTTGAAATCTATGTCTTCCCATCGGATTCCTACTGCTTCGCCTATTCTGCAACCAGTACCAAGCAAAAACTTGAATAATGTCACCCAGTTTTCAAATTTTTCACTATCTTCAACATATCTTATAAAAGCTCTTTGTTGCTCTAGGGTTAAGGCATGTCTTACACCATGATTTCTTCCGGGCAACTTCTTGATTTGTGCCATTACTCCATCACTCGGATTATTTCTAATAATATTATCTCTTACTGCTAATTGAAAGGTTGGATGCAACACTGTCTGAATAATCTCAAGTGTATTCACTTGTATTTTCTTATCTTTCAGTAAATGATGATAGAACTGTAGAACATCTGAGAACTTGATAGTAGCAATCTTCTTTTTACCAAAGCCATTTCTCACAAAACGATCATACATATATTTGTAGTTCGTTCTCGTTGTGGCTCTTAACTCTGATTTTGTAGAAATATATCTATCAAAAACAAAATTAACCGTTGCACTCCCTGCAACATAAGTATCCAAGCCATCCAATTGATCTTTGATTAACTGTTCTTCACGTTCTCTTAATATCTTAATATCTTTTGAATAAATGCTTCGCCTTCTACCTAATGTGTCCGTATATGTATACACATATTTTCCATCACATTTACGTTGTGTTTCTCCCTTTCTTAATACCCTGCCTTTCTTATCTTTCCTTGAATATGCCATTGTTCTCCTTTCTCAAGGAAAGAGTTCTCACATTTAGCTTCTTTCGGAATCTTCCATTGCATATTGCAAATCAATTCCTTTTTGTAACACATCTGTTATGGTCATGTCATGTTTGGACGCATATTCTTTTAATTTTGTGGCTTCTTCTTCCGTCAACTTCAATCCAATCAAAGTATTTTTCGGATTTGCTGACTTTGGTCTTCCCATCTTTGCCACTCTATACACCTCCATTCATTTCTCCTTCATTATACTTTTAGTTTAACCATAAGTCAAGTGTATTTTTCTTTATTCTGAAAAATCTTTCCCCTATATAAAATGTGTTTATCCTCTATACTCGAAATGTTTCAAGATACTCATCAAATATATCCAAATCAACTAATACCATACGATCTATCTTTAAAATAGCTCCGGCATCTTTTGCTAATGCCTGAAACTTGTTCAGCCCCATACTATACATTTCTGCACCGTCTTTATATCTGACCAATCTTTTCCTTTTTTCTTTTTTTGCTTCTCTTTGCATATTTTTATTCCTTTTCTTTAACTACATTATTTTAAGTAATCCTGCAGATGACTACGGGATATAGTCACATTGGATTTTCACCATCTTTTCAGACCGGACAGCCTTCTCCGGAAGTATCATTATCAAAAATAGTATCCTCGCACAAAACTCCCATTTTTGTTTGTAACTCAATATTACTCGCTCGTATCACTCAACTTTATGACATGATGTCGCAAAGTTGAAAAATTCAATAGTCATGGCGTACTGATTACCGGCTCCACTACTTTCTATGTTCTGCAGGAAGAATATCTAATTATCAAGGTGCAATATCCATTATTTTTCAAGAATTTTTAGCGTATCATTTTAAATCCTAAAACTGTTTTCAGTAATTTTGCTTCTAATCTGCTACGCAAAGTTTCATCTACACAATAATACTCATTTCCATATTCGTCATACATTTTTCGTACAGACAAACAAGATATGTATCCAGCATAATGTTTCATTACTTTATTGATTGATACAATATCTCCTTCCACCGCCTTCTGAACAACAGAAAACGGTAACACATTTATGCTCTTTTCATTCTTATCTGTAGTTTTCATATCCATATTCCTCCATCGTATTTTTCAACAGTTCTAAAGATCGTGTCCGATGTTCGCATACTGTACTTCTCACAAGATTCAATTTTCGAGCAATTGCAGCATCCGACATCCCATGAAAATAAGATAAAAAAATAACTTCTTTTTTTCTTTCCGTCAGCGTTTCTATTGCTTTCGCCAACAATTCATTTTTTATCTTCACATCAAATTGTTCATCTGTTAGGAAATAGCTTTCTGCTGTATATTCATCTACTGTAGAAAGTTTCCAAAATTCTGTTTCCGGTAATTCACAAAACAAAACTTCGTGTTTCTGACGATATGAAAGATGCCTTTCATAATCTATTTTTTCTCCTTGCAAAGCCAATTTACATTTACGATCAAATTGGTGCCTAATTGTTTCTTCATCATAGGAAGAAGATTGCTCCATAGAGTTCACCTCCTCCCTATTTGAAGATAAGAGCAAAAGTCTTTTTCCTTTCGTTCTTATCCCGAATGATGTACATCAAATGTTCGACTATGAACAAAATAAATTTATTCTTGTAAATTAAAATGAATAAATTTTCATAATTAAAAAGCGAGAATAGTAGTTATTATCTACTGTTCTCGCTATCTCATCTGTTCTAATCTGCGTAATACATATTTTTTAGTTACTTCAAAATCTCATAAATATCCTCTATCTTTTTTACTAAACTATCAGGTGAACTATCAAGCACTCGCATATCTGCCACTTCACATAGTTTTTTATTAGGAGAATATACCGCCACTCCTATGTCTGCATTTTGTATCATTTCCATATCATTGGCATCATTTCCAAACACTATGATCTTTTTCACATCGGCAGTCAATCCAAGTTCTTGTAACATTTTCCATTTCGAACAATTTTCTGGAACTATATCTATTGTTTTGTCTGTGTGTTGATAAATTTTAATTTTTCCACTAATATCTTCTATCTTTTTTAATATACCCGAACTAATTCCTGTAACCACACCTATTTTATATACCTTACCCTTTATGTCACCCCATTCATGATATACCCTCTCATTTTTCGCCTCTTCTTTTAATATTTTAAAAAAATCAAGTTCACTATCCTTTGGAATAAAGATTTCATTTCCCATGTCTAAGTAAAATGGAATATTATTTTTTTCCAAATAATAACATATTTTCTCGTATACCCCTTTCGGAATACTTGCGTGTGCGATAACTTCATTGTCTAAAACTGCAAATGCTCCATTGCACAAAATTAACGGATGATTTAGCAATTGCTTTGGCAGTACTTTTTTTACGCCTCTCAATGATCTTGAAGTAGCAAAAACTATTTTTTCTTTTCTTTTCTCCAATGACTTTAATGTTTCATACAAAACTGAATCTAACATCTGGTTGTCTATAATTATTGTTCCATCTAAATCAAATACAAACATGTTTCTCATATCGCTTATCCCTCTTATCAAATCAGTTTGCGCCTTATTAATTCAGGTAAAACAAATTTTTCTAAAATAGAAGCTACTTTTATTCCGTTTTTCTTATAATCTTTATCAATCCAGCAAAACTCTTTTATTTCATTATCTATATTTACTTCTCCTTCTACTTCACATAAATATACCTTTACCACAATTGGAATTTTCTCAAAAATTGCTATATCTTCATACTCATCTACATATTCCGCCTTCACAACTTTCAAGTTTACTTCTTCTTGTATTTCACGCTGTAACGTTTCTACATCTGTTTCTCCTATTTCCCTTTTCCCACCGGGAATAATAAATTCCGGGAAATTTCCTTTTGTTTTTTTACGAACAACGAGAACTTTTTTGTTTTTTATTATTATGCCGCCTACTTTATCAATCATAGTCATCTGCCTCCCTTTACTTCATCAAGCACAATTTTTCTTCTATATACGTATCACAAACAGGCAACCTTGCATTTAAAAATTCCTCTATAGATTTTTCTTCTGCCTTGTTAAACGTATTGCTAAATAAGCATGTATCCTCCATAGACTGTATAGAAATTCCATTATCTAATAATCTATATTTCACATCTTTGGCTGAATTAACTTCTGATAATAATGTCTTATATTCTATTCCATACTTTTCATATAGCCCTCTAAAAATTTCTAGTGCCACGCCATTTTGCTCTGGAAAATCATTTTGATATTTCACACTTCCATCCGCCACAATATGTATATCATTTTTCAAGCAATATGTAATCGTTTCTATATGCATCGCCAATCTACATCCTAAACAAATCATATTCGTTTTGTACTGTGCAAAATCATTTTCTATATTTGCCAAAGCCAGTTTGCGGAAAAGTCCTCTATGCGATAATTCTTGTAGCAAAACATTTTCTTCTCCCATTAAATTTTTTAACTCTTGAAATCTAATTCGATGCAACCCATTAGAGATGCTTGCTCCATGATCATAATGCAATAAATGCACCCTATACCCCTCTTTTCTCAGCAATAGGGAAACTAAGCTGCAATCTATCCCTCCCGAAAATAAAACCACCACATTTTTATTTTTATTCTCTTGTAACATATCCATCTCGTTTTTCTTTCCTTTCTTTAATTATGTATAAAAATTTTTGTATTAAAGCACCTGATACAAAAGTAATAACAATTGTACCTATACCTATCGGTCCTTTTAATCCCAATGCAATTATTAAAAAAATTATTTCTATGTATGTTTTTCCCAATCTTATACTAATGCCTAATAAATTACTTATATTTAGCATTAACTGATCTATTGGTCCTTTAGATAATCCTGCTGATATGTATAAAGCTATCCCAAAAGTATTTATCAGTATACCTATTATTAAAAAGAAAAATTGGCATACTCTTTCATTGGGATTGTAACCAATCATTTTCATCCAAAAATCAATGCACATACCTACAATTAAACTCGTTAAAAATGAAAAAATATTAGGAATTTTTTTCTCCAAAGCCGCATTAAAAAAAATTATTAGAATTCCTAAAGCCATACAGCACTTTCCAGCTGAGAAGTTTACTATTCTAGACATCCCCATGCACAAAGCGTCAAATGCCGCTACGCCTAAATCACTTTTCAACATAAGCACTGTTCCACACCCCATAAACATTAAACCCATGCCATACTTCAATATTCTATTTACTTCTTTATATTCCCATTTCATGCTTTTCCTCTTATTACTATAGATATATTCATGTTCTAAAGGTTTTCCATCTTCTTTTTCCCTATTATTTTTGCCAATATTACCGTTACTAAGGTATATACTATAATTTCTAAACCATCCCTATAATCAATGATGAGAAAAAAAACATATAAGCATACTATTTTTACAGCATTCGCTTTTATCTTTTTAATAAAATAACATTTCTCAAAATTCTTAGCATCATAACATTTTATATTGCAAATTGCATATATATATAACATCATACATATAAATAATGCTATTCCATAAAAATTCTTCAAATTTGTGTATTTTACTATCACTAACAGTAATGCGACAACCGTACACGATAATAGCAAACACCATTTATATCTCGACAAATGTACTCCGCCCATATATGAACGTATTGAATAAAAAGTGAACAAAAATACTACGCTTTCTACTAGCATTCCTAAGGATATTCCAATTATTATAGTGAAAACTAAAAATATGATAAACTGGCATCCAACTAATAAGCCATACCGATAGATAATTAGTTCTTCACCAGTAAAATATCTTTTCACAAATTCGTTTATGAATTTTTCCATTAAAATTTTTTCAATCTTTCTAATTCTTTAGGTTTTCTTGGTTGATAAAAAATGCACATACAATACGTATTAGCTGCCATTGTACTAAAAAATAACGCCAACATCATCAATCCATTTACTGCTACATTTCGTTTTGCTTTCTTCATGTTTATTACCTCACTTTCTTTTGCATATATGAGTATATACCATTCTGCTTCCATACGCCGTTGCATGTAATTTTCTCCCTACTTACATGTAACTTTTTCTTGCACTCCACATATTGTTCTAAATGCTGTTTTTAATACTTTTTTAATATTTATATACATATTCGACCTAAAATAAGTCATATCTATATATTAAAACTATCCTATATGTCGTGTATTATACATTTATAGAAACTATTATTTAAAGAAGGTGAAGGCATCATGACTCAACACATAACATCTAAATCAAACACCAAAGAATTATATGCAAATATTGGTAAGCGTTTAAAGCAAATCCGTTTGAATAAAGGATACACTCAAGAAGAATTTTCCGAAATAATAGAAATCAGCCCAGCCTATTACGGAAAAATAGAAAGAGGTTGTCACGGGTTATCTTTAGAAAAATTAATTATGCTTCACGAAAAATTGGATATAGACCTTACTTATGTGTTAACTGGAAATATAAATTCAACTCTAATATTTGATAAAATATTAGAAGAATGTCCCCCTGATAAAAGATATGACCTTTCTCAATTACTTAAGTACGCCTTAAATCTTACAAAATAATTTTTCTTTTTATTGAATCCATATACTTTACTATGTATAATGGTGATAATCTTAGTTATTCTTAGTGCTATTGGGCACCTACTAATGATACTCACTTGCGAGGTAACAAATGATGATTGATATTGCAATATGTGATGATGATATAATACTAACTTCTGCTCTAGAAAAAAATCTTACTTTGTTGAGCGAAACTAAAAACTTAGACGTAAATATTGATATTTTTTATGACGGAGAAAACCTGCTTCAGCATATCAAAACTGGTCATATTTATGATATTATATATTTAGATATTGAAATGAAACATAAAAATGGAATAGTCGCAGCTCAAGAACTCCGACAACTTGGTTCAAAATCCCTTTTAATTTATGTTACTAGCCATGAATCTTTTGCAAAAGAAGCTTTTGAAGTTGATGCTTTTCGTTTTCTAACAAAACCTATTGACTCCCAAAAATTTGAATCGTACTTTCTTGCTGCCATCAAGAAACTTTTTGTAAAACCCATATATTTTCAGTATAAATTCAATCGAGAAGTCTATAAAATAGAGTTAGATAAAATTTTATACTTTCAAAGCAATAAACGAATCACATATATTATTTCCGAATTTGGAACTATGCAATGTTATGAAAAGCTTAATGTTATTGAAAATTTTCTCAAAGAAAAAAACATTCTTTTTTATCGTATCCATCAATCATTTCTTGTAAATCCTAAGTACGTTAAAAAATATAGGTACGATATGATTGAATTATTTGATGGTACGGAATTTACTATAAGTGAAAAACGCAGAAAATCTGTAAACGAAGTTTTCTGCCAGGTTAAAGGAGAGGAACTAATTGAATTTTAATTTTTTTGTTAATATTTTTACCGTTGCCGTTGCAATAATTATTCTAAAACTTTACTTTTCTATTTTTTTTGAAAAACAAAAAGTACACCAACACAATCCTCTCTTTTGGATTATTTATATTATTTGGCAACTCTTCTTCATGAATTGTACTTCTATCCCCTCTTCTTTCAAACTAATATTAAATATTATTTTAGTCTTTTTTATTTGCACATATCACTTTACTGGAAACATTTTTTCCAAAATTGTTGTTTCTATTCTAATTTGTTCTATTTGGACTATACAAGAATTTTTGATAGGTGCTTTTTTTCTATTGATTAACCTAAATATTACAAATTTAAACTTCATAGGATCAGTATTATCAAAAATTTCAACCTTGTTTTTAGTCGTTGTTTTAAGACAATTTTTCTTAAATGAAAAAGTACAAAATATACCTTCAAAATATTATATATTGATAACTTTAATTCCTGCTGGTAGCCTTTATATAATGTATAACATTTTTTATTTATGTGGACAATCGGATCAAAAATCTGTATTTGGTATTTCTATAATTAGTTTTTTAATAATCTTGGCTATGAATTTAGTAATTTTTAAAGTATACATTCTTCTCGCCCAAGAGTTTGAGATACGACATCAAAATACTATATATATACAACAATTAAAGGCTTTTGAAAAATCTAATGCTGAGCGTGAACAAATGCAATCTACATTTAAGAAAATGCGCCACGATTTTAAGCAGCATTATTCTATACTGTCTAAATTACTGAAAGAATCCCAGTATGAAAAAGCCAAAGATTATATGGACAGTTTAAAGATAATATCACCTGAAAATAATATTATTACATCAAAAACTGGAAATTTTATTCTTGACACTCTTATAAATAGTAAATTTGCACTCATACCAAATAACACTTCTATAGATTTATTGATAGAAGTAAATGTACCTCCTGTTCTCCCATTTCAAGCAGCTGATTTAGGAATACTGTTTGGTAATATTCTTGATAATGCAATTGAAGCTACTTTACAAAATGATAATATCAAAAAATATATTAAGCTTTTTGCTAGATACGAAAATCAGACTCTAATTATTACATGTATAAATTCTTTTAAACATGTGCTTAATGTAACCCCATCTGGGGATTTCAAAACAACAAAGTCAAATGCCACTGATCATGGATATGGAATATATTCCATAAAAAAAGTAGCTAATAAATATCACGGTTCAGTTTTAATTGATTATACAGAAGATGTGTTTACTATAAAAATATTGTTATGTGATCTTTAGTTTCAACAACAATTATTGTTATATAAAGAATACTTACGCCCGAACAAGTTATTTACTTTGATGCTATTAAGCCTCCATTACAAAGCCAGAGTTTCAAGACGCTGGCTTTCTCTTTTTGTTACGGAAATTCTGCTTATATATGAATATTCCGTCGTTTGTGTCCGTGCTGTCTAATCAGAAGGAAACCGAAGAATCATTGATTGACTGGTGAAATCCTATCAGATATTGCGGCATTGTAAAACCTGCTTCAGCACCGTAAAGCGGCTCTGCGCTTGACAATACCGCACTACCTGATAAGTGATAAATAAGTCAATCAAAGAGTTCCTTTCCTCTGGAATATCAGTTTCCGGAGACGAGAATATTCATATATGTCATTCCTATAATTCAATTCCATTCAAACCATATTCTTCTTGTCCCATTTCCCCTCTTAATTTCTGGAATCACTATTCCACAACACAAAAACATTTTTTCTAAAAGCATAGCAGAATCAACCCTATCGTAAACGCAAAATAGCGAGTACCTGTTCAAAATCATCCGATGTGAGATAATAGAC